>Ga0335078_10011457_pt1 | contig 13151 bp, 13 predicted proteins | sample Lox_Sample_32_FD_206711 | JGI IMG/M metagenome (GOLD analysis project Ga0335078, IMG submission 206711) | Soil microbial communities from Loxahatchee National Wildlife Refuge, Florida, United States - Lox_Sample_3.2 | ecosystem: Environmental > Terrestrial > Soil > Wetlands | place: USA... | reverse complement strand
GCCATCGGGACGTTCGACGACGATCACGAACAAGAGCCGCAGGTGCTGCCGCTCGCCGTGGCGCCATACTACGCGGGCACGGCGCCCGCCGACGACTCCGCCAAAGGACGCAAGCTGCGGCTGGCGAAGGCCGGATACCACCCCGGACCGGTGGCCGATGGCGAAGGCCAGGCGCCGTACCTGCAAGCCGTGAAGGAATTCCAGCGCGATCACACCAAGCCTGGAAGCACGGAACGGCTGAAAGCCGACGGCACTATCGATGGATCGACGAAGAGCGCGATTGCCGCGCTGGCGCCGGGCCGCAGACCTCTATTCGCCGATCGGGACCGGCAGAATCTGACGGACAACGACAGGATCAACGACGCGTTGCGCGACAAAGACACCCCGGCCATCGTCTGGGTGGACGACCGCCACAACTACACGGAAGTAGACGCGGCATCGAAGAAAGTGCTCCTGCCGAACATGGATCTGGAGAATTATCGCGGACCGATGGATGGCGTGGATGTCAAACAGGCCAAGGACGCTGCTTCCATTTGCCGTCCCTGGATTCCGTTGCAGGTCACCATTCCGGTGCTGCGCAAAAACGATAGCCTGAACGGGTCCTCCATCCCCGACGTCACGGACGCGTCCCGGGCCGCCACCGGGCCCATCCGCATCGATTGGACATTCCGCGATCTGGAGGTGGAATACAAGATCGACACCACCGACTATACGGCAACACGGACACGACCGCACAAACACCTGGAGGACGACTTCAACGCCATCAAGGGTTCGCACAACGGAAAAGATGCCTGGAATTGCACCTCCGCGCTGGGCGGACTTCGCGGCGCGGAGGCGGACTACTACCAAGCTCCGTTCGGCACGGATAGCGACAGCCTGATGCCTTGGAAAGCGCTGGCGGATTCCGGCGTAAGCGCGGTATGCTCCGTGACGCACGACGATCTCGGCCAGGACAAGGCGCAGTTATTCGACACTCATCTGGGCGCGGCGGGCGTCTATTTTCATCCGTCGATCATCGGCGGCGATGGCTATCAGTTGCGCGCGCAGGTGAGCTTTCGCGATTTGCCTTCGGGATCGACGCATCCCAATTGGAAGGTGCTGCGCGACCGCTACGATGTGACCAAGCTGGCGCAGGTTCATTCGGCGCCCATGCGGCTTTGGCGAAAGGACACCATGCGCGCGTATGTTCTCTGGGCGCCCAAGGACGAGTGCCATTGGGATGAGAACGGCTCGCGAAATACCGTCTTCATCAAGTATTACGAACCCGGCATGGTGCACTTCGAGTACGAAGGCGGCGCCGCGCCCGTTGTTCCCCTCGCCACGATCCTTACGAAAGACGACTATCTCAAGACGTTGTCCGACACGATCACCGGCACCATGGGCACTAACGTCACCACCGATACTTTCCGGCCGAAGTCTGAATGGCAGTTCGATCCTGAAAATCTCTGGCCGTGGGTAAAATCCAAACACATGGGGATTAACGCCGTCCCCGACCCCACGGTCACTGTCGACCAGTACGAGCCGGGTTTTCTCGACGCCAAAATCTGGGACATCTCCTGGTATCAATACTCGGCGCCGCTGATTCTCCTCTTGCTCGCCCGCGTGGAACAGAAGAAGGGTGCGTTGCGCGGCCACTTCATCACCGAGTTCCGATCGTCACCCACTTTCTGGAAAGAGACTTACACATGCAGCCAGTGCGCCACCCAGGAGATTTTGATTGAGCTGACGGCCGCGGGCGGCACCGGCGCCGGCGAGCCCTGCCGTACCCCCGCCTGCACCGGAACCCTGCAATCCAGCGTTACCGAGACGTACACCTGCGATGTCTGCGGTTTCTCAAAGACCGCGTCGGTCTCGGAAAACCTGGAGGGAACCGCCTGCACCAAGCCCTGCGGAGGCACGTTGTCGATGGTGTCCACCGTTGCGGGCACGAGTGCCGGAATGAACACCACCGTCTATCAATGCAGCGTGTGCGGCCGGCAGATCACCGTTACCGAAGCCACCGCTTCCGCCGGCTCGCGCGCGGGCACTGTGTGCGGGCAGAGTTGCAGCGGACATATGCGTGGCGATCCGTCCACGCGCACCGCGCAATTGATTCAGGAAACCACCTTCGGTTCGCTGACTTTTCCGGCCATTGGCGAATCTTTGGGAGCGCTCTGGCTCATGACCGACGGAGGCAGCGGAGGACCGCGTACGTTCTGGGCGCATGAGGTGGGCCACCATAAGCATATGGAGCATGCCGGCGCCACCGCGCAGGGCTCGAAGCCGGCGCAGCACGATTCCGCCAACAACACAGTCGACGCCAAATTGCTCGCCCATCCGCCGCAGGCCGGCGATGGCAATTGGGATCGCACATGTATAATGAGCTATACCAGCGCGGAATCGGCGACGCGCCTGGATGCCGGCTACTTCTGCGGGAAATGCATTCTGAAGCTTCGTGGATGGAAAGTTGAGGGCCTGACGAATCCGGGCGCGGGCGTGCAAGGACCTTAAAATGGCGCGCGACCCCCAAACCCGCAACCGCGCCGGCCGGAAGACCAGGCGGTGGCTGGTTCTGGCGGCCGCGGCCAGCCTCGCGGCGATTCAAGGACAACAGAAACCCATGGACGGCTTGGCCATCGCGACGTTCCCGGTAAGGGCGGCAGCCATATCGGGCGAGTCTTTGCCCTTCCGCACCATTCTGGAAAATCGTGGCACGCCGCCGGTCGAGATTCCCGCTCAGTCCACGCAATCGCAATTCACTTACACGCTGGTACAGCAGCGCGAAGGCGGCCGGACGATGGTCGTTTCCGTGGCGGACCGCAATCGCCGCCGGTCGCCCCATATTCCACCGAACGCGCCGATTCGCTATGAAACTCTTCCACCGGGCCGCAGCGTCGAGCGCATCGAAGACCTTGCCGATTTCGTCAACGAAGGATTCGAACCGGGAGAATATCTGGTCACCGCGCGCTATGATGAGGCCGGCGTCTCCTCGCCCAAAGCGCCGGTGACCATTCTGCCCGATAACGTGGAAAGTTTTTCGAGCGCGGTAAGCGGCGGTGTCCTGGCCAGCGCGATGGCGCACCGGCGCACGGATGGAGGCGTCACCATCTTGCAGCGCGAGTCGCTCAAAGACCCGCGCGAGGGTGTGTTTTACCAACGGCAGACTCTCCCCGCCGGAGATCCGGCCTCGGTCGCAATATCCATTGATGTAGTGCCTGCCGGATCGGGCCGCTGGTGCGCGTGGCTCCGCGACCGGACGCTCACGGCGGCGGTAGGTTGGGGCGACCGCACGATCGTCACCACGCAACCGGCACAACTCGACGCGCCGCAGCCCGAGTTGCTCGGTCTCGGCTTTCAGATCGGGCCAGGCGCCGGGCTGTTCGGCGTACTCGACCGCAGAGGGAACGAAGCTCGATTGCTGGCATACTTGGCGGACAAGTCCGGGCTCAAACTTCATTGGGTCGCCAGCCTGACCTCCGGCGGCGCTGGTGAGGTCCACTGGAACTGCCAGTCCGATGGATCGGTGACGGTGGTGTGGCAGGAACCCGCTACCGGCCGCCTTCTAAGCCGCGAATTCACCGCCGCCGGGCAGCCCAGGGATTCGGCGCCGCGCGTGCGCACCAGTTCGCGCCCGGCGGCGTGGTCGGTGCTTCCCTCGGGACCGCTTGCCATCTCGGTGTTGGGAGTTTTCGGTGGAAGTTTCCGCTATGCGCGCCTGGGAGCGGAATCGGTGGCGGATCCCAACCCCATCGCAGAGTTGCCGGGAGTGACCGGCTGGGGATTCATCCCGTCCGCCAACGGCGTGAGAATTGTAGCCGCCACCGCCGCCGGTATCTCGCAGATCGCGCCCGGGGGCGCGTGGCAGACGGTGGTGAAGACGGAAAATCCGCAACGTGTGAACGTCTTCACGGCTCCGGATGGTTCGCCGTGGGTGGAATGGGTACAACCCGGCTACGGAATCCGGCGCCTGCGACTGGTTTAAAGGCTCCGCGGTGGGCACAAAAGTGCCTTCCTCTGTAGTGCTATGAAAATTCTCGTCGCCACCAGTGGAGCTTACAATCCGGAGCGGGACGCGGCGCACAACGCATTTTCGTTTCCCTGGCCGGAAGGGTCGGAAATTCATGTGCTGACGGTTGCCGAGGTCACATATCCGGTGATGATGGCAATGGGACCCGACCCCATGGACGTCACCGATCTCGCAATGCCGACGCGTGAGGAAGTGCACTCAATCTCCAGCAGCGCTGCTTTCCGATTCCGCGAGCTCGGGTTCTCAGCCGAGGGATTCGCGGCCACGGGCGATCCGGAAACCGAAATCCTCGAGCACGCCCGTGAGTGGGGCGCCGACTTGATTGTCGTGGGGTGGCACGATCGCTCGCGTCTCGAGCGATTCCTGGTGGGGAGCGTTTCCGAGCACGTGGTCAGAAACGCCCCCTGTTCCGTTCTTGTCCTCAAACAATCCGCACAAGAGTAACTGAGCCGCGGCCGCGAGAGAGCGGTGCCTCTACCGCCTGAACGCCCCCGGGATTCTCTCGTAGTTGGCGGAGAAGCTTGGCTCCTCCTCGGCGCTGTTGCCGAGATCCATTACCTCGACGCGCTGCCCCACGGTCAACTCCTGCAACCGCAGAACGTGCCCACCACGAAAGCGCACCGCATCGCGATGGCGATTCTCCGCAGCCGATGTTTGCAGGAAGGTAACCTCTTCGTCCGGGCCGATGCAAAGCTGTTTTTGCAGCGAGACCGGCACGTCGTGCAGAACCAGGCGGGCGCCCGGAGGAATGCAAACCGCACACGCCTGCGCCGGCTCGGGCACAAACAAAAGGTCCTTGAACCTTTCCCAGAAGCCCTTTTTCTGTGCCGATTTCGCGCGGCTGAGCTCCATATCCCCCGGCGACGCCAGTCCCAGCGAACCGGAACGGAATCGATGCACCACCAGCACTTCGCCCTCTACCGCCAGGCGATTCGGAAACTCCATCAAGGAATAGTCACACATAGCCCCTCCAAATCATTCATGATTAGAACCGCGGCGCTCACAGGGCTCTTCTCCCTTGCATCAGCCGGATCACCAGGATAACCACCGCGATTACGAGGAGAAGGTGAATGAAGCCGTAGAAGGTGTAAGACGTCACCATGCCAAGCAGCCACAAAATGAGGAGAATAACGAAGATAGTCCACAGCATGTTCGATTCTTCTGTTCCCCCGCCTGATGTCGCTGCACCAATTCTGCCAGTGGGCATTGGGGCACACATGCGCGCGCGGCGGTGGCATGTGGCTTGCAGCTTTCTTCACGAGGCTTATGATTTTGCAGGCGCCGGGGCCAGGGAGCCCGGCCGGTCCGGTGAATCGATCGCGCAAAAACGCGGTGGACCATGGAAATTGCGGCGGGTTTTTCTGATCGGCAGCCGCAAACTGGATTTCAAATCCACCTACACATTGCGCGCGGAATTCGCGAATGCCGGCGGGCTGGTGGCGGGAGCGGATGTCCGCGTGGGCGGCATTCACAGGGTACGGTCCGCTCGATCGATCTGCCAGGTTCGCCCGGCGGCAAGGTCGCGGTCCGCATGGATCCGGCCGAAAAAACGCGCAGCGTGGTGCGGAAAGACTCGCTGGCTCCATTCAGGCGGAAGGCCTGGTGGGCGACAAATACATCGAAGTCTCCTTTGGCTCGAAGGACGCCCCGGCGGTCCACGATGGCGATACCATCGCCGGCCAGCCGCCGCTCGAAATGTCGCAACTTTTCCAGAAGACCAACGGCATTCTCGACCAGGTGCAGATGGTCGCGCAAAATCTCGAAGGCACATCGAAGAATATGGAGGATATCAGCGGCAAGATCAACAACTGCTCCGGAACGGTGGGCGCTCTCGTCAATAACAAGTCGCTACAACGAGGCAAGCGCCGGGGTGCAAGCCTTTCAGGAAGACGCCGAGGCGCTCAAGCACAATTTTCTGCTCCGCGGCTTTTTCAAGAAGCGCGGATACGAGGACGCCGCGGACTCGACCAAGGATGAAATCCGCCAACTGCCGGCGGCGCCCGCGTCCCGGGAATTCACCCTTGAAGACAAAACGCTTTTCGCCAAACCGGACGCGGCGAGATTGAAGGGTGAAAAAGAACTCAAGCCGGTGGGGCAATTCCTCGCCGGCAATCCGTTCGGGCTGGCGGTGGTGGCCGCGCTCGGCAGCGCCAAAGGAGATACCAGCCAGGAGAAGCAATTGACCCTCGCGCGCGCGGCCGTGGTGCGCGATTACCTGGTGAACAATTTCAAATTGGACGATACGCGCGTCAAAACCATCGGCTTGGCCAGGCAAGCGGCGTAGGCGGGCCAGGTGGAAATCATGGTCTACCGTACGGCGCCGCGGGAATCCACCAGTGGACGTTGATCCGTTCCACTCGTGTTCCCGCGGTGCGCCGCCATTTGGACGACCCGTCTGACCTCCGTGGCAGCGAAAGGATTCGCCAGCAGGTCGTATCCTCCGAGATTCAACACCTCCGCCCAAAGCCGTTCGTCCGCGAGACGCGACGACACGATGAGCGGCGGCGTGCGTTGTTCCGTTTCAAGATCGCGCAGTACATCGCGCCAGTCTCCATCCGCGAGGTTCTGATCGCAAACCACAACCCAGGGGTGGAATCGCCGGACCGAAGGCAAGGCATCGTGGAGCCCCGACGCGCGGTACAGCTCGCAATCGCGGAGCAAAATGTTACCGAGCGATGCGTGCATTTCCTCATCGCCGCTGACTACCAGCAGCGGAAATCCGCCTTGCGCGCGAGCGTAGCCTGCAGCCGACACAGCGTCGTCTCTCCGTGGGGGATCTGGAGGGGCCCAAGCGCAATGAGCGTGTGAAGTGGCAGTGGGATGTGTTGCCGGGCCCCTGTATTCCAGCCGTCTGCAACCAAGCAATCCTCCTGCCAAAAATCCCGCGGCGTCTTTAAAGGACTTGCGCTTCACTCGCAGTTTCCAGCGCGCCATAACTTGCGCGCCACGGCATTAGTTGCATGCCGCACGTCGGAGTGCCGATTGCAAAGATCGAGGTGAGCCGTCAAGCCCCGCTCCGGAGGTGACCGTTTCTGCTGCTTCCGGGAAGCCTGAGCCGGATTGAAGAACAGCAGCGTCAAGTACGGCACGGAGCGGGGTGCTCTTTACTATGAACGATCAGGAATTCAGAAAGCACATCAAAGATCTGGTCCACGGGCGCCATCGTCCCGAGGAGCACGACTGGAACACCTCGGTATCGTTGACAAAGCCCGCTAAAAGGAAAACAGCTTCTCATGAACCCGCGAAAACAACCCGAGCCGGAGCCAAGGCTTCCGGAACCCGATCCCGATCCGGCCGAAGACGAACCGGATCCGCTCCCGAATCCGCACGCGCCGGGTCCTGACGTGAACGATCCGACAAGTCCGGCTCCTCCGTGGCGGATGTAGGCAAGCAATCTGCAAACAACCGGGTAGAGGATACTACCAATGCTCACTAACAAAATAAAGAAAACCGATCCTGACAAGAGGTTTCGCAGCGTCCTGGCGGCGAGCACACTCGCCGGAGACTCGGTGCGCAACGCGGCGGGGGAGGATCTCGGCAAGATCGACGAGATCATGATCGATATTCCCTCCGGCCGCGTAGCCTACGCGGTGCTCTCGTTCGGCGGATTTTTGGGGATGGGCGATAAGCTGTTCGCGGTGCCGTGGAGCGCGCTGAAGGTGGATGAAGACGAAAAATGCTTCATCCTGAATGTGGACAAGCAGACCATCGAAAAGGCGCCGGGATTCGACAAAAACAACTGGCCGGATATGAGCGACCAGACGCTCGGCCTGGAGCTCTCCGCCTACTACAAGGTCGAGCCGTATTGGGAAACCAGCCAGCGGACCTTTAAAGGCGGCGGCGGTATGTAGAAGGTCGACCCAATCGAGGAGAAACGACAATGCCCGAAAGCAAAACTCGCAAACGAGCGGCAAAACACAAGTCTCCCAGCACACAAGCCGGAGAATACGTTCGAGAAGAAATGGACCACATACGCGAAGGGAGGCACGGAGCGCGCTCGACGAAGCAAGCGATCGCAATCGGGTTGTCGAAAGCTCGCCGCGCGGGGGTAAAGCTGCCGCCCCCGCCCGGCGGAGAAAAAGCGCCCAAAGCGACCAACCGGAAGCCTTCGGCCAAGCGATCGCGAGCCACCATGAGGGCGCTCAAGCGCGAGGGAAGCGGTGCGGCATCGCACAGCGCGCTCTCGCGGCACGCGAAAGGCGTGGCGCGGCAACGTGGGCCGGCCGCCCGCCGCGCTTCCGCGCGCCAGGCGGTGCGCACCAAGGGCCCCGCCGAACGAAGCTCGGCTGCCAGGAAGGCTGCACGCACGCGGGCACGGAATCGAGCGTAATATCGGCCTTGCGCCGCGCGGTCAGAGTGGAAGAAGCGATCAGCGCTCAGCTAAAAAGCACCACTCCCCCGGAGCGGTGCATTTGGCGATATCGTGCTCACCGGATCGATCGATATCGCATCGGTAGCGCGCGGCCATTTCGGCGTCCCTTGCCGTCACGCCGCTTAACCTATTCTCCTGCCAGGCTGGGGTGAATCGGACCGCCGTCGCGTCCGGCCTCGCCCCTCCTGAAGACCCACACGGTCGGATTGTCTGGCGTCACCGGAAAAAATTTGCGGCGTCGTGATACAGATAGCGTGCCTCGTCACCCTTACCGGTCAAGAGGTCCGACAGAGGGAAACGGCCGGTCCGAACGTAAATGAAGTCCAGCGGCCCGGCGGAGCCTGGTGATTTTCACTCATTGAGGGTACGGAAGAATTTCAAATAAATAAGGAGATGTAACATGCCGCAAAGCTGGAAGAACATGCACGAAGAATGGAAGGCGATGCTGAATAAACCCAAGAACCTGGCCCTGAAAACCGGCACGGGCGTCGGGAAAGCCGTGGAGGCTGTGATAGCCGCCGAAGACGAGTTTCGGAAAGAGCCCGGCGCGGGCTACCCGGCGCTGGTCCACACGCTCGATGCCTTGAGCCAGAAGTGCAAGGAAACCAAAGACAAGTTCAAGTTATTCACCGACGCCGGAAAATTGCTGGATACCATCGGCCTACGCGCCACGGCGAGGAAAGCCGAGGCAAAAACTGCGGTCAACAATACCTTGGACACTATCAAGCATCACTGCGACAGCGCGATCGCGGAACTGAAAAGTGCCGGGCCGGACCGCGACAAGGCTGGTGAGCACTGGATCGCCTTCAAAAGAGAACTGGAGATCGGGTTGTGCACCGGTTACCCCAAGCTGCAGGACTCCGTCAAGGTGATCGAGGCGATGCTGCCGCCGAACCATAAGGACAGCAAGCAGGACCTGTTCAACTTCCCGGCCGCGATCGGCAGGCTCAAAGAGGCCGCCAACGCCGGGCGGGTCTGAGGCTGGCTGGGGCTCGCTCGTGTGGGATTTCGGGTGTGGCGGCGTGCCTGCACTGCCGATGAGCGCTTTGCTCCGCATCGCCGCCGCAGACCCGTCCGGCGCGACGTGCCGGTTCAACGGTCAGACGGGCGCTGCTCGTGAGCGTGCAGAAGAGGTTCCAACAGTGCTCGCGCTCGCTTCTCAAACGGTCGTTCGACCTGAATCTCACACGAGCATTTGGTGCCCAGCGGAATTTGACCGACACCGAAAGCGCCCGGAATACCGGCGATGTACCGTGGATCGGCGCCGGTAATGACGTATTCCATGCCGGCGTCTTCCAGGGAAGATTTGGCTAAGGTCAGGGCGAACGCGTCATCTGTGGAAAATACCGTCACAAGATCGGTTTCGTTTGCCACCACAAGGTGCTCCTGATCGTATGGTATCGTTCCGCCTGCAACTCGGCATGAGCGGGGTGCACGCCGCAAACCGCCCTGAACCGCGGGCGATGGCACTTGTAACATCGCGGCCTTCCGCTGCGTGCGCCGGTGGATCGAACGCCAGCGCGAGACCTGCCCGGCGGACTGTATCCGTTTGTTCCACGGCGCGAAGAAGACGATCTAGCCGACGCCGGCAAGAACGCTAAAATAAGACTCCGTGGTACGTTTTGACGCCCGATCGCGCTTCTCTGTCGGAGGCGTTCTCGTGACTCCTGTCTGTCGCGTCATTCAGGTCCTGGTCTGGACGATCCTGGGCATGCTGGCCGTAGCACCGGGCTGGGGGCAGAGCACCAGTTGTCCCACCAACGGCACCCCCGCCACGACCTCTACAATCAGTACCACCACGATCTACAGCGACAGTACGGTCAACGCTGCCCAACAGATGAACACCTACCAGGTCGAGTTGAAGGCGCGCATGCAGGGGAGCAGTACCTACTTGTACGATCAGACCTTCAATGCCGCTTACGCCGATTCCACAGTGCAGGCCGCCATCGTACAAGCGAAGACCGTGCTGACCAACTCAGGAGCGGTGTCGTTCACCGGACCGACGTTGTTGAGCAGTTCTCAGTCGACGAGCAGTTCCACCAGCACCGGGCCCTGGGTAACGACTGGCTCCGCAACCTCATATGCCACGACGGAATACGTCGGGCCCCAGACAATCATGATCGGTGCCAACCAGAGCATCGCTTGCGCTATTCCTGCGGGCGGCATTGATTTCGACCTGTTGGGCACCACGACGCTGACGCGGCAGCAAACCGTGACCACTACCAACACCACGCTGACGTCGCAGGTGTACGAAATCGACGGCGTTGTGGCTCAGAAAACGTGCGATGTGCAGCAAGTGGAGAGCGTAATCAGCCAGGCACTCGGGACGGCAGCACCCTCCAACGATCTGAACGGCGACGGCGTGGTGAATGTGGTCGATGTGCAGATCGAAATTGACGCCGTCGTGTTTCAGACCTGCTCATCGACCTCCACCGCGTCCTGGGCGCCTGCACCCGCGGCCGCCGGGGCCATTGCGCGGTGGACGATTCCCGTCCTGTCCTACGCGGCGATTACCGACCTGGGGACCCTCGGCGGCGCCTCCACGGTGGCCTATGCGGTGAACAATCTCGGCCAGGTAGTGGGTAGCTCCGGTACCGCGGAAGGCGTCCACCACGCGTTTCTCTGGCAGGCTGGACGGATGACCGATCTCGGCGCGAACACGCGCTCGGCGTATGGGGTGAACGATGCCGGCGAGGTGGTGGGTGCATCCGAGTCCGGCGGTTTCCGGTATGCCAACGGACAGATCGCCATACTGCCTGAACGTGCCATCGCCATCAACAACCTCGGCGACACGGTCGGCGATTCGTTCGAAGCGGTAGGCGCGCAGGCGTCCGCCATTAACGACGCCGGTCAGGTGGCCGGTTGGGCGACGCCGGTGCGCGCGTTCTTCTATGACGGAGTCCGCTTTGCCGACGTGGGAACCCTCGGCGGGAGCGGCAGCATGGCCTTCGGCGTCAATCGAGCCGGGCAGGTGGTCGGCGCCTCCCAGACAACGGGCGACAGAGCGTGGCACGCGTTCCTGTACACGGATGGATGGATGCTGGATCTGGGCACGCTGGGCGGGACGGACAGTCAAGCCGACGGCATAGACCGAAACGGCCTGATTGTCGGATGGTCGCGAACGGCGGGCGGGGAGAGCCATGCATGCCTGTGGACTTCGAGCCGGATCGTGGACCTGAACAGCTTCATCGGGATTGCGCCGGGCGTGTGGTTGGAGGAGGCAACGGCGGTCAACGAGGCTGAGCAAATGGTGGTGAACGGTAGCAATGGTCACACGTACCTGATCACGCTCCCGGCCGGATTGCAATGAGACTCGGGATCGCGACGAGCGCAGATGATCGTGGTAGCGCTGGGACTGGTCACGACTTCATGAGTGTCGGCGCCATACCGAACGGATGCGAGCCAGTCACGCGGGAATCTGCCGTGGCGCGTGGCTCGCGGGCGCGCGGTACCTGTCGCGGCAGAGAGGTATTACCGACGCTCCTGCCTCGCACAAGAAACGATTAGGGACAGAAAGACGGCATTTCTGGAAAGTGGGACCTGCCTGTCCATACCCGAGCGGTAATGCACGGAATGCCCACCTTCGGCCACTGGACTCGTTTCCCGATCAATAATTACTTGGGCCAGCGCACGGTACTCGGGGCATTACCAAATGCATCGCGGAACTCTGCACGTTTGACGATCAGACCGTTATCACTAAGTTGGAACCATGCCTCTACGATGTAGCCCACCCCAACCTTTCCCGGGTAATCGCCCTTCCAGACCCAGGTCTGCCCGTGCAAAGTGTTCCAATCCAGGCCGGTGTCGTACCCCGAGTATCCGGGGGCGACCTTCTCAATCGCCTGATGGAAGACATCGGATAGGTCCAACCGCGTTGGTCCGCCGGGCCCCCATATCCAGGCCCACGTTTGCACCATTGGGATATTTCCGCCCCAATCCTTTTCAAGCACTAGAATGCGAGTGCCACCCGCTTCGTAGAAAGTCGCCTCCGGCATATGCCCAGCCCATTTCATCAGCGGGGAGAAAATGCCGCGGCTGCCTTCTGCCAGGAGCACGCTGGCGAAATCCGATTGGCCGTCAAGAAAGCGCACATTGCGGATTCGGTGCAATCCGAATGACCCGACTTCATGCCAACGTACGGTCGAATGGCCATGAGCTAGATGCCTGAAGCACCATTGAAACTCGTCGGAAAACGACGAATGCGGGCGATCTTGTTCGGCCCATGGGCCGGGGACCAGGTATTCATGAAATGATCGAGGTCGGTCGCTGCCTCCGCAGCCGCCATCTTTACCCTCATTCAAAGAGCATGTTTCCCAAGGCTGTGGGCGGGATGGGGGCTCCTGCGCAAAGACGAGGCTCGGAAGGAGAGCGATGATGACGGAGATTCCGATTCTAACCACCAGGACCATTGTCCCTCTGCGGGTCCGGCCTGGGGAGCGGGTGTTGTGGACAAAATACGGCGTTATCCTAAGTGACTTTCGGCCGCTGGCCAAGGGTGCCTCCGGGTCCTGGCGATTGGCGGTGGCGATGAAAGTCGCACATACGGGATCAAAAATCCTGTGCGCGAAGCCGGAGGCGCACCGCCGAAGTTCCTGGCGCCAATCCGAAGTCCTGCAAGCCAGGATGACCGCACGCGCAAAGCCTCCAGGCGTTGCAGAAGTACCCTCCCGCGCGCACACGCGCCCCACGTGCGCGCCGGGCCAGTAGCGTGGACGTGTGGTGGCGTCCCGCCCATGGTCCCGCCCGCTGACCATACAATCGAGAACCGCTACC
>Ga0335078_10011456_pt1 | contig 13151 bp, 13 predicted proteins | sample Lox_Sample_32_FD_206711 | JGI IMG/M metagenome (GOLD analysis project Ga0335078, IMG submission 206711) | Soil microbial communities from Loxahatchee National Wildlife Refuge, Florida, United States - Lox_Sample_3.2 | ecosystem: Environmental > Terrestrial > Soil > Wetlands | place: USA... | reverse complement strand
ACCCACCCCCGGCCTCCGAGTCGCTGTGACCCCCGAGGAAGCCGAGCGCTACATCCTCTCCCGCGAGCTGTTCGGGATGCGGTTCGGCCTGGACCGCATGCGACGGCTGATGACCACGATGGACAACCCGCAGTTGCGGTTCGAGTCGATCCACGTGGTCGGAACCAACGGCAAGTCCTCGACCGTGCGGATGACCGCGGCGATCCTCCGCCGGCACGGGTTGCGGACCGGCGCCTACCTGTCGCCGCACCTGGTCTCGTTCGCCGAGCGGATCCGGATCGACGACGAGGACCTGACGCCGGCCGAGTTCAGCGCGGCGGTCCAGCGCGCGGCGCACGCCGCCGAGCTCGTCGACCGCTCACTGGTGGGCGACGACCGGGTGACCCAGTTCGAGCTGCTGACCGCGGCCGCCTACTCCGAGCTGGCGCGCCAAGAGGTCGAGGTGGGGGTGATCGAGGCCGGCCTCGGCGGCCGCTATGACGCCACCAACGTGATCCCCTCGAAGGTGCAGGTGCTCACCAGCGTCGGGCTCGAGCACACACGCTGGCTCGGGCCGACGGTCAGCGCGATCGCCACCGAGAAGCTCGATGTGGTTCAGCCCGGCGCGACGCTCGTGCTCGGCCACGGCCTGCATCCCGATGCGGAATTGATCGCCGAGCGCGTGGCCGCCGAGCGCGGCGCGACGATCGTTCACGCCGGCGTCGATCCGGGCGTCCAGCTGACCGCGCTCGGGTCCTATCAGCGGCGCAACTTCGCGCTCGCCCGGGCGGTGGCGGAGGCGTACCTGGGCCGGGTCGACCCCGACGCCCTCGCCGCGGCGGCGGCCGAGACCCTCGTCCCGGGCCGGCTGCAGGTGATCGACGAGGAGCCGCTTACGCTGCTCGACGGGGCGCACAACCCGGAGGGGATGGCTGCGCTGGCGGAGGCGCTCGCCGAGCCGTTCGCGGCCGGCCACGCGCGGGTGATCGCGGTCGTGTCCGTGCTGGACGACAAGGACGCCGCCGGCATGCTCGCGACGCTCTTGCCGATGTGCGACGGGCTCGTGCTGACCGCGAGCCACAATCCGCGGGCGCTGCCCCCGCCCACGCTGGGGTCGCTGGCCGAGCAGCTCGGCGGGCCGCCGTCCGAGATCATCCGCGACCCGCGCGGAGCGCTCGCCCGGGCTCGTGAGATGGCCGGTCCCGACGGCATGGTCGTGGCGACGGGCTCGATCTACCTCGTCGCCGACCTGCTCCGTCCCGCCGGCGCGGGCCGCGCTTCGATGCTGTGAACGAAGAGGAGAAGCAGCCCTGTGAACGAAGAGGAGAAGCAACCGCGGTTCATCGCGATGATCGGGCTCGTGGCCTTGATCGTCGCGGTCGTGATCCTGGTCTTCTTCGGGATTGGCTACCTTTTCGGTAGGGCGTATCTGTGAGCATCCACATGAACGCCGCCGCGTGACCGCGACGTTCCGACGCCACCGACCACTACACTCGCCACGTTAATGCTCGCCCTCGCGGTCTTCGGCATCAAGAACAGCAACATCAACGCTGCCGTCGAGCTGATCATCCTGTTCCTGCTGGTGATCTGGCTCGCGCTCGTGTACTGGACGTACGCGGACGCCCGGCGCCGGATCGCCGACCCGCTGCTGGTCGGGTGCGCCACCGCGACCTCGCTGTTCCCGTTCGTCGGGACGATCGTCTACATGATCGTGCGACCGCCGGAGTACCTGGACGACGTGCGCGAGCGCGAACTCGAGATCCAGGCGGCCGAGGCGCGGCTGGCCGAGCTCGGGTACCAGGTCTGCCAGTACTGCGACTTCGAGGTCGAAAAGGATTTCCTGCGCTGCCCCAACTGCATGCGCAAGCTCAAGGACCCGTGCGCCAACTGCGGCAAGCCGCTCGATCCGATGTGGAAGATCTGCCCGTTCTGCGAGGCCGAGATCGGCTCGGTCGCCCCGGCGCCCCGGCGTGCCCGCCGGCGCCGCGACGGCGCCGCCGAGCAGCCCGTGGCGGGTGCCACGGTCCGCGCCGAGCGTGGCGGTGGGCCCGCGCCCACGCCCGCGCCGGCCGAGCGCGGCGGCCCCTCCGCGGGCTGACGCCTTAAAGTCCTCCGGCGCCGACCCCCGACGCTTTCCGGGCACGTGTCCCAAGGAGACCCATGCAACGAACGCTGATACTCGTCAAGCCCGATGCCTTCGCGCGCAACCTGACCGGCGAGATCGTCGCTCGGTTCGAGCGCAAGGGGCTGCGGCTCGTCGCGATGAACCTGATGACGATGACCGGTGACCTGGCGGAGCGCCACTACGCCGAGCACGCGGGCAAGGGGTTCTACGAAGAGCTCGTGACATTCATCACATCCGGGCCGCTGGTCGCGATGGTGCTCGAGGGCGAGCAGGCGGTGGTGGCGGCCCGTCAGGTGATCGGTGCGACCAACCCGCTCGAGGCCACCACGGGCTCGATCCGCGGCGACTACGCGATCGAGGTGGGCCAGAACATGGTTCACGGCTCCGATTCGCCGGAGTCGGCCGCGCGCGAGGTCGGGCTGTTCTTCCCGGACCTCTGAGCTGCGACTGGTGAGCCGCCTCGTGCTCGCCTCCCGCTCCCCGCAGCGGCGCGCGATCCTCGAGCAGCTGGGGGTCGAGTTCTCGGTGCAGGTGCCGGACGTCGAGGAGCTTGCGTCGGGGCCGCCGCACGAGGTGGCGCTCGAGAACGCGTTTCGCAAGGCGTCCGCGGTGGCCGACGGCGCCGCGGGCGATCTCGTGCTCGGCGTCGACACGGTGGTGGCGCTCGGGGCGCGCATGTACGGCAAGCCCACCGATCCCGAGGAAGCCCGGACGACGCTGATCGCGCTTGCCGGCCGCCGCCACGCCGTGATCAGCGGCATCTGCCTGATCGAGGATGGCCGGCCCCGGACCGCTGCGGCGCAGACCACGGTCGAGTTCCGCGGCCTGTCGGAGGAGCTGATCGACTGGTACCTGGCGAGCGGCGAATGGCGCGAGCGGGCGGGCGGATACGCGATCCAGGGCCGCGGCGCGGCGCTCGTCGCCGCGATCGAGGGCGACTATCTGAACGTCGTGGGTCTCCCGGTGGCTACGCTGCTGGAGCTACTGCCCGACCTCGTGGGCGCATGATCCGGAATTTGCGACCCCACCTGACGGGGGTCGAGCCCGTACAATCGTTCCCGGACGGCGCTGGCAGCGTGGCGTGGCCCCCGGCACTCAGTACACCGTCCGCTGCTTACCCCTACCTAGCTTGATGATGGGCTTCTTCACGTACCTGACCGGTTTCGGCGGTCGCGACATGGCGGTTGACCTGGGAACCGCGAACACCCTGGTCTACGTTCGCGGGCGCGGCATCGTGCTGTCCGAGCCGAGCGTGGTCGCGGTCGACTCCCGTACCGGCGAGGTCCACGCGGTCGGGATCGAGGCCAAGCGAATGCTGGGGCGCACCCCCGGCACGATCCAGGCCATCCGGCCGTTGAAGGACGGGGTCATCGCGGACTTCGAGGTGACGGAGGAGATGCTGCGGCACTTCATCCAGAAGGTGCACCAGAACCGCTGGGCGCACCCCCGCGTCGTGGTCTGCGTCCCGTCGGGGGTCACCGGCGTGGAGAAGCGCGCCGTCGAGGAGGCATGTCTGTCCGCCGGTGCCCGGCAGGCGTACCTGATCGAGGAGCCGATGGCGGCGGCGATCGGCGCCGGCCTGCCCGTCGGCGAGCCGACCGGCTCGATGGTGGTCGACATCGGCGGCGGGACCAGCGAGGTGGCGGTCATCTCGCTCGGCGGGATCGTCGTGTCGCAGTCGATCCGCGTCGGCGGGGACGAGCTGGACGAATCGATCATGAACTACGTCAAGCGCGAGTACAAGCTGCTCATCGGCCAGCAGACGGCCGAAGAGGTCAAGCTCGAGATCGGCTCCGCCTATCCGCTCGGTGAGGAGGTCCAGGCCGAGATCCGCGGGCGCGACATGGTGTCCGGGCTGCCCAAGACCGTGGTCCTCACGAGCGAGGAGATCCGCGGCGCGCTGGAGGAGCCGGTCACGCAGATCATCGACGCGGTCAAGGAGACGCTCGACCGCACCCCGCCCGAGCTGGCCTCGGACATCATGGACCGTGGCATCATGCTGGCTGGAGGTGGCTCGCTGCTCCAGGGGCTCGACGAACGCCTGCGTCACGAGACGCAGATGCCGGCCCATCTGGCCGAGTCGCCGTTGACCTGCGTCGCGGTCGGATCGGGGAGGTCGTTGGAGGAGTTCGAAGCGATCCACCGTTCAAGCAAGAATTCACGCAACCGGCGCCGTCGGTACTAGGTAGTTTGGGACTGGCACCGACATGGCGCGGCTCACGATCTTGGAGACTGCAACCACGTGCATGACAAGCAAGTTCGGCGGCGACGGGCGGTTCTCATACTGCTCGTTGCGGTCTCCCTGATCCTGCTCACCGCGTACTTCGGCGAGACGCCGACGAGCCCGCTGCACTCCGTCCAGCGCGGAGTGGTCGAGGTTCTCTCACCTGTCGAGCAGGGTGCGAGCACGGTGCTGGCCCCGGTTCGCGACGGCGCCGGCTGGATCTCCGACACGCTGCACGCCAAGTCGCAGGTCAAGACGCTGCGCGCGCAGGTGCAGAACCTGACCTCGCAGCTGGCCCAGGCGAAGGGCGCCCAGCTCCAGAACGGCCAGCTGAGCCACCTCGTCCATCTCGACAACAGCATCGGCGTGTCCGCCTTCCATCCGGTGACCGCGCAGGTGATCGTCCGCGACCCGACGCTCTGGTACCAGACGGTCACGGTCGACAAGGGGTCCGACGACGGCGTCCATCTGAACGACCCCGTGATCGCCGACAAGGGGCTCGTGGGGGAGATCTCGGAGGTCTCGCCGACCGCCTCGGTCGTCTCGCTGATCACCGACCACACGGTGTCGGTGACCGCACGGGTGACCGACGTCAACGCCGACACGGGCGAGCTGGTGCCCGCCGTGGGCAGCCCGAACCAGCTGTTGCTCCAGTACCTCCAGCCGCCGAACCCGAGCCAGATCCAGAACGGCCCGCAGGCGGGGCAGCTGGTGGTCACGGCTGGCTTCAGATCGGGGGCCGGCGATTCGTACTACCCGGCCAACATCCCGATCGGGTTCGTGGCCCAGTTCAAGGAGGACCAGCTGTTCAACGACGGCCAGATCCAGGTCACGCCGGCCGCGGACCTGCGCCGCTTCGACGTCGTCCAGATCCTGACCGCGCCTCACCCCGGACTGGAGCGGGCGCAGGTTCCGTGACGGAGGTCAAGGACAAGGTCAAGCTCCCGCTGCGCCTGATCCTGCTGGCGTTCGTCGCCGTGCTGGTGCAGGAGTCGGCGGTGTCCCAGATCTCGATCTTCGGGGTCAGCGCGGACATCACCCCGCTGGTCGTCATGTCGGTCGGCCTTCTGTGCGGGTCCATGACCGGCGCGGTGTTCGGGTTCGGCACCGGGCTGCTGATCGACCTGGTGCTCGTGCAGACGCTGGGCGTGACCTCGCTCCTGTACATCGTGATCGGCTACTGGGCCGGGCGCCTGCGCGAGCTGCGCGATCCATCGCATGAGCTCGTGCCGCTGGCCGCGGGCGCGGTGGCCGCAGCCTTCGCCGGATTGGGGATGGCGCTGATCCAGTTCCTGCTCGGGGTCGACGCGCCGGTCAGCCTGCTGCTGCTTCAGCAGATCTTCGTCGTGGTGCTGGTCGACACGCTGCTCGCCCTGCCCGTCCATGCGCTGGTCCGGCGGATCATCCGCCCGGTCCTGCCCGAGGATCCCCGGCGCCGGCGCCGGCGGGCGTACACCACCGGCGGGCTCAGTCCGCTCCAGCAAGGCGCCGCGCGTCGCGGCCTCACCTCCCGCACGGCCCGATGAAAGACCTGCCCGACGACAAGCGCCTGCAGTTCGTGCCCCAGGAGGAGCGGCCGCCGATGAGCCCGCAGCTCGCGTTGCGGGTGGCGATCGTGGGGACGATGGCGCTGGCCATCTTCGCGATCCTGTTCTTCCGCCTGTGGTTCCTCCAGGTGCTGTCGACCGACCACTATGCCCGCGCCGCGTCGGTCAACTTCGTGCGCCCGGTCGAGGTCGCCGCGCCGCGCGGCCAGATCCTCGACCGCACCGGCACGATTCTCGCCTCGAGCCAGCGCGCCTACGCGGTGGAGATCTCTCCGCCCGATCTGCCCGTCCCGCTCACCCCGAAGCTGCTCGCGCATCCGCCCCAGAAGGACGCCCAGCTCTACAACCGGCTGGCGCACGTGGTCGGGCTCCCGACCAAGCGCCAGAAGTGCAAGGTGGGGTTCCTCAGACCCAACTCCCATCCGCCCTCGGTCTACTACAGGACCTTCCACATCTCGCAGATCGCCTGCGCGGTCGTGCAGGAATACGTGCAGCTGCCGTACGCCAACGCGACCGTCGCCACCGACATCACCCGTGATCAGCTCTGGTACCTGTCCGAGCGCCAGGCGTCGTTCCCGGGCGTGAGCGTGCAGCAGATCTACCAGCGGAAGTATCCGCTGGACGACGTCGCCTCGCAGGTGCTCGGGATCGTCAGCCGCATCACCGCCAAGGAGGTCAAGGACCCCTACTACAAGGGGGTCTCGCAGAACGATTCGGTGGGCCAGTCGGGGTTGGAGGCGTCCTATGACCGATACCTCCGCGGTACCGACGGCTCGGAGAACGTGAAGGTCGACGCGCTCGGCAACTTCGTCGGGGTGATGTCGCGCACCGCTCCGACCGCGGGCGACAACCTCAAGCTGTCGCTGGACTCCAAGCTCGAGTCGGTTGGTCAGCAGGCCCTCCAGCAGTCGATCGACTCCAACTACCCGGCCAACGGCGGGGCGTTCGTGGCGATGAACCCGGACAACGGCCAGGTCTACGCGATGGGCTCGCTGCCCACCTACAACGCGAACCTGTTCACCAAGCCGGTTCCCCAATCGGTGTACGACAGGACGTTCGGGCCCGACTCGGGCGACCCGCTGGTCAACCGCGCCTACCAGGGCGCCGGCCCGACCGGATCGACGTTCAAGTCGATCACCGCGACCGCTGCGCTCGAGAGCGGCGTGTGGTCGACCAGCGACATCTTCGACGACACCGGCCAGTTCTGCATCTCGAACCAGTGCCGCCACAACGCCGGCCACGCCGTCGACGGCTCGCTCGATCTGGAGAATGCGATCAAGGTCTCCTCGGACGACTTCTTCTACAACCTCGGCGCGCTGACCAACTCGCCGGCGGCCAACGGCGGGGCCCTGCAGCACTGGGCGCACCTGTACGGGATCGGGCGCAAGACCGGGATCGACCTGCCGGCCGAGAACTCCGGGACGCTGCCCGACGCGAAGTGGCGCGACGGACGCAACAAGCTCGAGGCGGAGTGCGACAGCGCCACCGGCCCGTTCAAGGGCAAGCCGAAGCACAGCCCAGGCGGCTGTGGAATCGCCTTCGGCGACAACCGCCCGTGGTCGATCGGCGATAACGAGAGCCTCGCGGTGGGCCAGGGCGATGTGCAGGTCACGCCGCTGCAGCTGGCCGTCGTGTACGCGACGATCGCCAACGGAGGCACCGTGGTGACGCCGCACCTCGGGCTCGACGTCCAGAGTCCGCAGGGGATCGTTCAGCGCGCCTTCAACCCGCCGTCGCAGCGCCACATCCAGATCAACCCGCTGTACCTCGACACGATCCGGGCCGGCTTGCGCGCCGCGGCCTCCCAGCCGGGCGGAACCTCGGCCGAGGTGTTCCAGAACTTCCCCGAGCAGGTGTACGGCAAGACCGGCACCGCTCAGTACAACAACCAGCAGGATTACGCGTGGTATGCCTGCTACGTCCCGTCGAGCGCCACGAGCAAGCCGATCGTGGTCGTGGTAACCGTCCAGCAGGGCGGCTTCGGCGCGGTCGGTGCGGCGCCGGTGGCCCGCCAGCTCCTGTCCCAGTGGTTCTTCGGCAACAAGGGCGCCTACGTCGCCGGGAGCTCGCAGACGCTGTGAGCGTGGGCGCGACGCCTATCCGCGCGGTCGAGGACGTGGCGGTGCCGCGTCCCAGCCGGCTGCTCCGGATGGACCCGCTGCTGATGCTCGGCGCGCTCGGGCTGGTGGCGTGCTCCCTGATCACGTTGAAGAGCGCGACCCGGACGATGGATCCGGGCCATCCGCTCTACTACGTGGAACGTCAGGGGATCTACTTCGCGATCGGGCTGGCTGTGGCGCTGCTGCTCGCTCGCCTCGACTACTCGAGGCTCCGCGAGTACAAGTACGGCTTGTACGGGGTGATGATCGCCCTGAACCTGATCGTGCTCGGGATGCCGAAGGTGCAGGGGGCGGCACGTTGGATCCCGCTGCCCTTCTTCCAGCTGCAGCCGTCGGAGTTCGGGAAGATCCTCCTGATCGTCTCGGTGTCGGCGTTTGCGGTCGACCGCTCGCGCCGGCTGCACGAGTGGCGCACGACGTTCCGGATCATTCTGCTGGCGATCCTGCCGGCGCTGATGGTGATCCCACAGCCCGACCTGGGGACGGCGCTGGTGTACGTCGCGGCGGGGTTCGCGATCCTGTTCTTCGCCGGCACGTCGTGGAAGCAGTTGACGGTGCTGGTGGTGCTCGGTGTGCTGGGGGTGTTGATGGTGCTGGTCGTCCTGCCGGCGACCGGCCACCACGTACTCAAGCCCTACCAGATGCAGCGCCTGACCGGCTTCCTGCATCCCTCGCACGATCCGAGCAACCAGACTTACAACATCCTGCAGTCGCTGACCGCGATCGGGTCGGGTGGGAAGACCGGCCTGGGGACGGTGGGCGCCACGCAGGTGAGCCTGGGCTATCTGCCCGAGCCGAGCACCGACTTCATCTTCGCGGTGGTCGGCGAGACGTACGGCTTCGTGGGGGCCGCCGTCGTGCTGTCTCTGTACGCGCTGTTGATCTGGCGCGCCCTGAGGATCTTGACCATGGCCAAGAACCTCTACGGCACGCTGATCGCCGGGGGCGTGTTGGCGATGCTGATGTTTCAGGTGCTCGTCAACGCGGGCATGACGATCGGCATCATGCCCATCACCGGAGTCCCCTTACCGCTGATGAGCTATGGGGGATCATCGGTCCTCGTGACCTTTATCGCGATCGGTCTTCTACAGTCAATCTATATCCAGGCACGTATGACCGCCGCGTCGAAGAGCCGAGGATTGGTTTCGTCATGACCGCTGCCCCAGCAAAGAGGGCGCGGACGAAATGAACGTTCACGCTGGTCCGGAGGAACAGCTAAAAACCTCCACGAGCGTGGCAAAACTTCACAAAGGACTGAATGAGCATTGAAGAAGCAAGTTTTGGTCAGCGTCGACCGGGGCGAGACCCGGGTCGCGCTGCTCGAGGCAACCGGAACGGTTGCCGGACGTAAGAGCTCCGCAAAGACATCGAGCCCGCGGAGGCGGCGCCGGACGACCAAGCCCGCCGCCGGCTACCACGTAGCCGAGCTCTACCTCGAGCGCCGCGGAGCGCGCTCGATCGTCGGAAACATCTACAAGGGCCGCGTCGACAACGTACTCGGCGGGCTCGAGGCCGCCTTCGTGGACATCGGCCTGGAGAAGAACGGCTTCCTGCACGTCGACGAGATCGTGCTGCCGGGGGTCGAGGCGCCACGCCGCGGCCGCGGCTCCGGGCGCGACAACCGGCAGATCACCGACATGCTGAAGCCCGGCCAGGAGATCGTGGTCCAGGTGGTCAAGGACCCCCTGAAGACCAAGGGCGCTCGGCTGTCCATGGACCTGACCATCGCGGGGCGCTACATGGTGTACGCGCCGTACGGCGAGGGCGTGGGCGTGTCGCGCCGGCTGGATGATGGCGAGCGCGACCGCCTTCGTAAGGAGGCCGCGAAGTTGGATTTGAAGGGAGCGGGCGCGATCATCCGCACCGCCGCCCAGGGAGCGACGCGCGCGGATCTCGAGCGCGAGCTGCTCTACCTGTTCAAGCTGAACGAGGTCTTGCAGAAGCGCGTGGCCGAGACGACCGCGCCGGCGCTGGTCTTCCAGGAGGCCGACCTGTCCGTGCGAGTCGTGCGCGACATCTTCTCCTCGACCTTCGAGCGCGCGATCGTCGACGACCCGAAGCAGTTCCACCGGCTCGTCTCGTTCTTCACGCGCACCGCGCCGGAGCTGGTCGACCACGTGGAGCTGTGGGAGGAGGACACGCCGCTGTTCGAGGCCTTCGGCGTCGAGCAGGTGCTCGACTCGACCTTGTCGCGCCGGGTCGATCTGCCCAGCGGCGGCTACCTGATGATCGACTACGCCGAGGCGCTGACGGTGATCGACGTGAACTCCGGCTCGTTCGTGGGCCGGGGCAAGGCAGCGCGGCTCGAGGACACGATCACCAAGACGAATCTCGAGGCCGCCGAAGAGGTGGTGCGCCAGCTGCGACTGCGCGACATCGGCGGGATCATCGTCATCGACTTCATCGACATGGCGCGGGCTCGCAACCGCGACGCGGTGCTGAAGTCCTTGCGGGCGGCTCTGGATGAGGACCGGACAAAGACGTTCGTGGTCGAGATCTCACCGCTCGGGCTGGTCGAGATGACCCGCCAGAACGTGACCGACGGCGTACGCGAGATCATGACCCGGCCGTGCCCGACCTGCGGCGGCGACGGGGTGATCAAGTCCGAGGAGACGCTGGCGATCGAGTTCGAGCGCCGGATGCGCGACCTGGCCAAGGACACCGAGGCCGAGGCGCTGCTGATCCAGATGAACCCCCGAGTCAGCGCCGAGTTCACCCGCGACGAGGCGCGGACGCTGCGCCAGATCGAGGAGGAGACCGGCAAGTGGTTCACGTTCGAGGGCTCCGAGGGGCTCCCGCTCGACCACTTCGCAGTGGTCCTGGAGAGCACGCGCGATCGCGTCTTGGAGCGGTCGGTGCCGTTCCGCGCCGGCGAGGAGGTCCACGTGGAGATCGTCGAGCCGCACATGTACAGCCCGGGCGACGCGGTGGCCAAGGTGGACGGCTACGTGATCTCGATCACCGGCGGTGGCGACTACGTGGGCGAGAAGCACCTGGTGCGGATCGAGGAGGCCGGGCGGACCTCGGCGGTGGCGACTCTGGTCGACGTGCCCGCTGCGGTCTCCTCGGATGATGGCGACGGGCCGGATGACGGCGAAGACGGGCTAGAATCGAAGCCTCGGCGTCGTGGCCGCAGAGGCGGACGACGCCGTTCCGGCGCTAAGGCCGAGTCCGTGAGCACTTCCGAATGACCTACGCGATCATCAGAACAGGCGGCAAGCAATACCGCGTCGAGCAGGGTCAGACCCTGCTCGTGGAACGCTTGCCGGTTGAGGACGGCGAGTCCGTTTCCTTGGAGACGCTGCTGTTCGTGGACGGCTCGTCCGTGGTCGACGGCTCCGACTTGGCTGGGGTTTCGGTTACCGCGCGCGTCGTCGCCCACGAGCGTGGGCCCAAGCTGCGCGTGGTCAAGTTCCGGCCCAAGCGCGGCTACAAGCGCCGCACCGGCCACCGGCAGTCGTTGACGCGCATCGAGGTTACGGAGGTCAAGAATGGCTCATAAGAAAGGCCTTGGCTCCTCGCGCAACGGCCGCGACTCGAACGCCAAGCGACTCGGCGTGAAGGTGTTCGCCGGTCAGACCGTCACCGGTGGCGAGATCATCGTCCGCCAGCGCGGAACGGTGTTCAAGCCGGGCGACGGCGTCGGCATCGGCAAGGACGACACAATCTTCGCTCGCTCCGCCGGGACCGTCGAGTTCGCGCGCGGCCGGCGCGGCCGGGTGATCTCGGTCGTGCCCGGCGAGGCCGACTCCGCTTCGTAGTTTGCGCGCCCGCGGGGCACGGATGCCCCGCGTAATGGCCCCAGGGACGCCGGCGAAGCCGGCCCCTAAGCCGCAGCGGTCTCCAGTTGCGAGGTGCAGGCGGGGCAGCGGTGCGCCTTGACCGGGATGGCGGTGTCGCACTCCGGGCACTGCTTGGTGTCCGGATCCTCCTTGGCGCGGCGTGACATCAGATAGTTGATCGGGGTCACCACCAGGAAGAAGACCGCGGCCGCGATCGTCACGAACGTGAGCACGTTGTTGAGGAAGTCGCCGTAGGCGAAGTGGCTGCCGTTGATCGTGAAGCTGAGCGCCGCGAAGCTCGGCTTGCCGAAGATCGCGGCGACGATCGGCGTGATGATGTCCGCGACGAGGGCCTTGACCACCGCTGTGAACGCGGTGCCGATGACGACCGCCACCGCGAGATCGACGACGTTGCCGCGGAACAGGAAGCTCTTGAACTCCGTCAACAGTTTTGTGACGCGCACGCGTCTTGTTTCGTTGCAGGGGCCCGTGGTTCCTTGTGCCTATGGCGATCGCGTGGACATATGCGTGACATCAGCGCCATTCGTGGGCTGGCCGATCGGCAGTGGGGTCGCGTGGGCACCGCGCAGCTCGCGGCGCTAGGGATCGATCGACGCGTGGTGGCGCGGTTGACGGACAGCAGGTACCTGCGCGTCGTCCTCCCGCGGGTGTACGCGTTAGGACATCGGGCGCCGAGCGTCGAGGCCGATCTGACGGCGGCGGTGCTCTACGCCGGCCCGGGTGCGATGCTGAGCCACGCCACAGCGCTCTGGTGGCGCGGCCTGCTCGACAAGCAGCCGCGGACGATCGACGTGAGCACGCCACGCCGCTGCCGGTCGATCGGTGGCGTACGAGTACACGGCCGGCGCAGGTGCGAGCGGATCTGGCACAAGGGGCTGCCGGTCACCAGGGTGGAGCAGGCGCTGCTCGACTACGCAGCGGTGGCGCCGCTCGAGCGTGTCCGTCACGCCCTGGCGAACGCCGACTACCACAAGGTGCTCGACGTCCCCGCGCTCCAGGTGATCGCCGGTAAAGGAAGCGCCAGGCTGCACACAGCACTAAAGCGCCACGAGCCAAAGCTCGCCCGCACCCGGAGCCCGCTCGAACGGATCTTCCTCCCGTTTTGCGAGCGCACGGGCATCCCGCTGCCGGACGATGTCAACGTCTGGATCGAGGGCGTGCTGGTCGACGCGGTGTGGCGGGAACAGAGGGTGGTCGTGGAGCTGGACGGCGAGGGCAACCACAGTTCCTGGGCGCAGATCCAACGCGACCGGTCGAACGAGCTGAGGTTGCGCGCGGCGCGCTACGACGTCCGCCGGTACGGGTGGGCACAGCTGGAGGATGAGCCGACGCTGGTGGAGAGCGACCTGTTAC
>Ga0335078_10011454_pt1 | contig 13152 bp, 11 predicted proteins | sample Lox_Sample_32_FD_206711 | JGI IMG/M metagenome (GOLD analysis project Ga0335078, IMG submission 206711) | Soil microbial communities from Loxahatchee National Wildlife Refuge, Florida, United States - Lox_Sample_3.2 | ecosystem: Environmental > Terrestrial > Soil > Wetlands | place: USA... | reverse complement strand
CTCGGAGCGCCGGAGCGCATCGCGTTATGCGGGCGCTTCGTGAAAGCGGTGGCAGTGGGCACCGGATTCCTGATGGTCCGCCGCGCTGCGCTGATCGCTATGATCGAGCATTACCCTGACTTACGCTACACCCGCGAGCATCAGACCGACGATGCTCTGCGCGGCAGCGAGTGGCGCTGTGCGCTATTCAACTGCATGATCGATCGGGCCACTGGTCATTACATGAGCGAGGATTTCAGCTTCTGCCGGCGCTGGACGGACATGGGTGGCGAGATCTGGGTGGATCTGGAAAGCCGGCTGAATCACCTCGGCTCCATCACTTTTGTCGGCGACTATAGCTCGCGATTCGAGAAATTGCCGGATTAATCAGCGATGCAACGCCAGAAACACATCGAGTCGTTGAACGGCGCCGGATCTTTCGAAAATTGCCTCACTGGTTGAAGAGTCGAGTCCCAACCCGTCAACGATTTCCCGCGGCCCACTGCTTCGCGTCACTTCAATGCGAGCTGGACCATCACCATGGGCGATCACCAGCGTCTGGCAAATCGTGAACGCCAGCGTGCCCCGCTCCAGGCCAATGCTTTGCGCTTCCCCAGCGACATCGTAGAACCGAAACATTGCGGGGGCGGCAAGGAACTCCGCGCGATCGACAAGGCGCGGCGTGAACTGAATTCGCCCCCTGGCGACGCTAACACCCATCTCGCCCATCCGGGCAATGATGTCCTCTTTCACCTGGCCGGTCATGCCAGGCTGCTGGACGCCGGCGAAGGCGGGTGTGTGCGAATAAGGGTCGGTGGGAATCGCGCCGTACAACTCCGGCGTCTTGTGAACTCCAACGCCTTCGCGAATGTCCCGATAGTGCCCGCGCAGGCGATCGATCGTGAGCGCCTCCACCCCTGCCTCCACCGCGCGCTCCAGCGCTTCCTGCACAGCAAGCGCGAGCTTCGAGACCATGTGCCAGTATATACAGCCCAATCCTTCGTATTTGTAGAACGTGCCGGAACGGCCGGTGAACGACTGGTGATCGAAAACCTTCTCATACAGATCGAGGACAAAGCGTTGGTCACTCTCGCTCGCCTCTGCCTTCTCCAACGCCTCCCTCAACACGCCCGCGTTGCGGAAGGACGCGTTGAAGTGGATCTTCCCTTTCGCGTCGCGCGCCACGATGCTTTTGTCGCCGCTCTCCAGCATGCGCGTCAGCAGTCCCGATTTCGCCGCCTCATCGGCTGGAACATTGTTCTTCTCGCGGAATCGGGGCAGGCGACGGTCCGGATAAAGGAGGTAGCTGTTCTGATCCTCGCGATAAAGTTTGCTCTGGCGAAGTGCGTCCAGAAGGGCCACCGATTCGCGTGCCGACAGCACACCGGAGCTGAGCGCCGCCACCTGCCCTTCCAGCATTTCGTAAAGGTGACGAATGACAATCCCGCCGTCGCCGGCCACCTTCATCAGGTTGTACGCGTGAAAAAGCCCGTCTTCCCGCTGGTTCGAGAAGATCGATTGGTCCATGTGCGAAATGGCCAGGCGGAGAAACGCCCGGATCTCCTGCAGAGGAACTGAAGCGCGCTGTCCTGAAAAACCGCACGAATAGATTTTGTCGCGATAATAGCTGGCCGCGCCGGCGAGAGCATCCAGCAGGCCTCTTCGATCCGCATCATGCTTCAATGCGCTGGCCATCGTCCGGAACATCTCAGCGACTTCGGCCGAAACTTCGGCGCTGTGCTCGTAGGCCTGCCCGAAGAGCCGCTCGCAAAACGCAAGAAAGCGGCGCAGGTAGCACATGGTCACGACGGAAACGCCGTAGCCGACGAGCGCGTTGTTCGCGTCGTTCCATTCGGGCCGCTGCGTGTTCATCCAGATGCCCGCGTCGGGGATGTAATTCGCCAGGCGAGCCAGCGCCAGCACGAGGAGCTTCTCAGCGAGATTCACTCGGTGCGCAAGAAATTTGCCGTCGTTGCCGATCGCGGCAACCCGCTCCTGAATCTCCCGATGGAGCACCATGTCGAAATCCACCGTGTTGTGCGGGTCGCGAAGCAGCGCTTCGTACGGCCGAATGCGGTACGGGACATTCGCGTATGTGAACACCGGGCGAGTCAGAAGCCCGTGCAGCGCGCCGGGATGATAGCGCGTCGAGGCTTCCAGCAGCTTCAGCAGATAGATGACCTGATGATCGCCCCAATAGCCGATGTAGGACCACGGATCGTGCGGGTCGGCCACTTCCCATTCCAGGCCGGCGCGGGTCACGCGATAGGGATTGTAACCGTCCGCGGTCGAGGCATCGACGAACTTGAAAATCATGCTCTCGATGTAGCCGGGGAACGAAAGCGCCAGCGCTTCCCAGTTTTGAAAGAGGTCCCGCCAGTTGCCCTGATAGTTCAGGACCTTTTTTCCCTGTTCGTCTTTCAGCTCGATGGAGAAGACGTTCCAGGGACGGCTGGGGTCGCCGTGCCGGCGGCTGAACGTGAATGGAAGATACTCGTGGGCAAGTCTCTCGAGATCGGCGTCGTTCCGGCCGCGCGCGCGGGCCAGCAGGTCGCGGTGCAGCACTGTCTCCGGCAGGCCGTCCAGGAACTGGCGCTGCTGCTCGGCGAGGTCGCGATTCGCTTTCTCGACGAACGAGCTGAAATCGGCGCGCGATATGGTGTACCCGTCGTCGGGAACGCCGCCCCGCATCACGTTGAACAGCGTGTTGGAGAAGTGGCGCCATGCGCTCAGCTCATCCGCCGTTTGTTGCAGCCCGTCCGCGGCCGCGACGATCCTGACCAGATTCGTCGAGCCGCGGGCGATGTCTGCGTCAAGGCCAGCGTTCCAGTCGATCTCCGCCACGCCCGCGGCATCTTTATCGACATCCGCGACGATGCTCCACTCTTTTCGCGCGCCGGCCGGCAGCGATGCCTGGGCGTTCACGAAATAAGCGCCGCGGCGGCCGCGAACGAGCGTCTCTTCTTCGAGACGATGGCCGTGCCGGAATCGATCGAGCTGGGACGTGGACAGCAGACGCCGCGCCGCGTTTGGTCCCTGTTCCAGCCCCTGCGACCAAACCACGTTGGCTCGCAGCGCCTCGCTCGGCTCGGCTTTGTCCACGGGGATCGAACTCAGGCGATACAGCGCCAGGCCGGACCCGGAGTCCAGTTCGCTCTCCTTGTAGCCGTCGGCCAGCGTACTGTATTCGAGCTGAAATCGGCGTGTGAGGCCGGCGGGCAGGATGTTCTGAATGCCATCCAGCAACTCCACGCTGACCTCGACCTCGCCGAGGTTCACCAGCGCGGAACGGCGGATGAATCCGAATTGTTCGCTCATCATCCACGCACACGAGAAACTCAGCGCGAGATCTTCGTTGATCTCCTCGAATACGAGCTTGTTGCCGTTGACGCTCTTGTACAGGTTTCGAGTGACCCGCCACAAACCGGAGCAGCGCTCGGAAAAAGGTTCCCACAGTGATGCACGCTCGCCGCGAATGACCAGCAGGATGGTCTTGCTGCCGGTGGTCTCCCGGCTGTCGTGAATGCGGTCGTCCGTGTAGTAGGGGAAAAGGGCATGGTCGGGATCGCGACGGCCCGCCGTTAGCGCGCCGTTGCTGGAGACGAACATCCAGTGGTCGGAGTCGCTCACCAGCGTCATCAGGAATGGAGGCATCGCGTCATAGTTGGCGATGCGATAGAAACGTTCGCCGCTGAGATCGACAAGCGCGCCTTCGGCCAACAGCGAGCGGTGGTGTAGTTGGGCGTTACCGACGAACACAGCGCGATGATAACTCATCGCACCGGGTCAGGCCAGCTCCGCGCGGCGGGCCTTCAGGTCCTGCTCGATCTTCACCATCACGTCGTCGCCCAGCGAGTAGAACTTCACGGCCAGCGCGGAAAGGAACCCAAAGCCCGCGGGAATGATGGTCAGCATGAGGCGGATGCCATTCTGCGCCGCGTCCGATTGCGCAACATTTGGATGGAATCCGAACCACGCCAGAATCCAGCCGCCCATAGCGCCGCCCACGGCCCAGCCCAGCTTCTGCGAAAAAGACGCTGCGGAGAATACCAGACCGGTGGCGCGGCGTCCGGTCTTCCACTCCGAATAGTCAGCGGTGTCCGCGTAAAACGCCCACAACAGCGGCGATGTCGGCGCGAACAGCATGGAGATCACGATCCAGATGGCGAAGATCAGAACGATCTGCTCCCTGGGAACAAAATAAAGGGCAACGCATAGCGCGCTGGCGACGGTCATCAGCCCCATGTAGGCCCGGCGCTTCCCAAACCATTTCGAGAGGGTAGCCGCGGTGCTTGTGCCCAGAATCACGCCGATGGTCCCCAGCAGCATGAACAATGTGGCCATCTCGACATTGCCGACGTAGTACTTGAAATAGTAAAGAATCGCGCCCATGCGTACGGCAATGTGACACAGCGCGAAGACGCCGATGAAACACACCATGATCCACGGCCGGTTGTGCATCAGGTCCTTCAGATCGTTCTTCAGCGTGCTCGATTCGTCTTTAGCGGGGTGCACTCGCTCGCGTGTTCCCGCGAAAGTTACCAGGAACAGCGCCGTTCCCACGATTCCGTAAATCACCATCACCATTTCGAAGCCGCGCTGATCGCCGAAGGGCGCCGCCATGCCGCGGCCGAAATACTTCACCAACGGCAGCGTGGCCGCCTGAACCGCAAAGAGCCCGCCGTAGGAAAGCACAAACCGGTACGTCGAAACCGTCGTGCGTTCCTGCGTATTCGGCGAGATCACGCCCATCAGCGCCGAATACGGAATGTTGATGAACGTGTACGCCATCATCACCAGCGTGTACGTCACGTAGGCGTAGATCAGCTTTCCGGTGGCGTCCAGTTGAGGCGTCGCGAACGTCGCGACTCCGGTCACCGCCATGGGCAGGCAACCCCAGAGCAGATACGGCCGAAAGCGCCCCCACCGAGTTCTGGTCCGATCGGCGATCACGCCCATTACCGGATCGAGGGCCGTATCCCAGAAGCGCGCGATCACCAGCATGGTTCCTGCCGCCGCCGCTCCGATACCGAACACGTCGGTATAGAAGAACAGCAGGAAGTTCATGAACATCTGGAAATAGAAGTTTGAGGCGGTGTCCCCGAGGCCGTAGGCGACTTTTTCCCGGAACGCGATCCTGTCCGACGCGGTCGTGGCAGTCGTTGACATGGTTGATTGAAACGTATCAGGTCTTTCAGCGGCCTGCAACTTTCTGATAGCCTCGAAAACGGACTCAATCCCCGGGAGTAATCACTTTGTACGAAGCAAGCACGGCGCGCTATGAATCGATGATCTATCGCCGGTGTGGAAAGAGTGGCGTGCGCCTGCCCGCCGTCTCACTCGGCCTCTGGCATAACTTTGGCGGCGTGGACACGCTGGAAAACTGCCGCGCCATGCTGCGCCGGGCGTTCGATCTGGGCATCACCCACTTCGATCTCGCCAACAATTACGGCCCTCCGCCCGGTTCTGCCGAGGAGACGTTCGGGCGCGCGCTTCAGCTCGATTTGCAACCATATCGGGACGAGCTGATCATCTCCACAAAGGCTGGATACGAGATGTGGCCGGGCCCTTACGGCGACGGGGGATCGAGGAAGTATCTCATCGCCAGCCTCGATCAGAGCCTGCGCCGCATGGGGCTCGATTACGTCGACATCTTCTATTCGCACCGGCCCGACGCCGAAACGCCGCTGGAAGAGACCATGGGCGCGCTCGATCAGGCGGTGCGTTCGGGCAAAGCGCTGTACGCTGGCATCTCCAACTACAACGCCGAACAAACCGCGAGCGCCGTGGCGATCCTGCGTGAACTCGGCACACCCTGCCTGATTCATCAGATGAAGTATTCGATGTACCAGCGCGGCGCCGAAGAGGGCTTGTTGGAGACCATCGAGATCGCCGGCGTCGGCGGCATTGCCTTCACACCACTTGCGCAAGGTCTTTTGACGGACCGGTATCTCAACGGCATCCCCGCAGATTCGCGTGCGGCGAAACCGAGCCCGTTCCTCGGGCGCGACGACGTTACTAACGCGCGCCTCGCGCAGATTCGTGCGCTGAACGAAATCGCCCGCGAGCGGGACCAGTCCCTTGCACAAATGGCGCTGGCCTGGGTGCTTCGGCAGGGCGCGATGACCAGTGCGCTGATTGGCGCGAGCCGCGTGGAACAAATCGAGCAAAATGTAGCAGCGGTGCGAACCCTGCCTTTTGCGCACGAAGAACTGCAGCGGATCGAAGGAATTCTCGCCGGCGGCTCCGCCTGACTACTTCCTCCGAAACTTCAGCGTGGCCTGATGGTCCTCACCTTTGGACGACTCCTGGACCGCCATCGTCATGTGCCGGCCATCGCCGTCGAGTGTGCGGATCCATTTGCCGGTGACGTCGTCCCCTTTGATCACGGCGCGCCATTCCGTCGTCATCGTGGCTCCGTCGGCAGTCGTCTTTGAGGCTTGCTGAAAGGGCCCGATCTGATTCTGCTGCTCCGAACCGTCCGTCGAGAGCGTCAGGTTTGTCGTCATGATGCCCACGTACAACAACGGCACTACGCCATCCTGCGGTTCGGCAAACGTCGACTGGATATCGAAGTTCGATCCGTGCTGTTTGATGTTCTGGACCAGATTGACCGGGACCGGCTCGTCACCCGTGCTGCCGCCATCGAGCACCCATTTCCCTTCAAAACCTGAGCGATCGGCGGCAAGCGCCATAAGAAGAGACGAGAGGAAAAGGCAAACCAGCAGTTTTTGAAGCACACATCCTCCACGCTGGTAAGACTCCTGGGGGTCGGAAAGATTTCGCGGGCGGCTACAGGAATGCGGTTGTTTTCACGCCGGAGATGTCGAAACGCTTGCGGCAGCGCATGTTGCGGCACATGACCTTGTCGTCCATCAGAACCATGTAGTTCGCCGCCTTCTGAAACTTCGCGCGGTCCCGCTCGTCGGCACCTCGCGGAATCTGCGGCAGCTTCGTACGGACCAGCCAGCGCAACTCGTAGCTCTCGGATGTGCGGCAGAACGGGCACACCAGACTGGCCGGTTTCGTGGTCTGCGATTCCCGATAGAACGCGCGCTCGTCAAGCATCGCATTCATTGTCGCAGGTTCTACTGAGCGTCGTTTTCCGTCGGATCGAGATCGGTGTATTTCTGGCAGCAGCGGCAATTGCCCGGCGTGTAAGTTCGGATGTAACAAACGTTGCACCAGTACGTGATGAACAGACGCTTGCCGTCCTTGTGAACGAACATGGCGCGCTTGTAGATCGGATCCACCCAAAAATGGCCAGGCGCCGTGTAGTGGCCGAGTGCTTCCAGATCCATGCCGCGCAGCCGCTCATCGTTCAGAACGCTCCGGGTTCCGTCGTCGCCGTCCAGCAGAATGACCTTACCGTCGGGCGTCTGAAGAGCGGGAACGTGATCTACAGTTTGTAATAGTTTGCCGCGCGACGAGGATTGCTCCGATGCCCGCAGCGCGGCTGGCAGAAGAATCAGGGCGACAACGTTGCGGCGAGTCATATCAGCAATCCGGCACTCCGTGCATCGTGTATACAATGTTAGATTCATGGCGCGAGGGCAGGTTGCCGTTTTTGTCACCTGCGTTGTCGATCAGTTATTCCCGCAGGTCGGCATCGCGATGGTGGAAGTGCTCGAGCGGATTGGATATAGCGTCGATTTTCGTGAGCGCCAGACCTGCTGCGGCCAGCCGGCCTTCAACTCCGGCTACCGCGATGAAGCCCGGCGTCTGGCAAGGCACTTTCTCGATGTCTTCCGCGATGCTGAGTGCGTTGTGATTCCCTCCGGCTCATGCACGTCGATGGTGACGCACCACTTTCCGGAGCTTTTCCCGAATGATCCGGTGGCTCGCGAAGTTGCCTCGCGCACCTGGGAGTTCTCCCGTTTTCTGCTCGAAGTGGCGCGCGTAGAGGATGTGGGCGCCCGGTACGACGGCGCTGTAACATACCACGACAGTTGCCATGCTCTGCGTGAGTTGAAGGTCCATGACGGTCCCCGCCGCCTCCTGGCCAACGTTCGAGGGCTGAAACTTCGCGAGATGGACGCCGCCAACGAATGTTGCGGCTTCGGCGGTACCTTTTCGGTGAAATTTCCGGATGTTTCCGGCGCCATGGCGCGAACGAAGATCGATTCCATACTGCGGACGAAAGCCGAAACCGTTGTCTCTGCCGACTGCAGTTGCCTGATGCAGTTGCAGGGAGCGATGCGGCGCTCGGGTATCGACATGCGCGCCATGCATCTGGCGGAAGTGCTGGCCTCACGATGAGCGGCGCTTTTGTTCCCGTCGAGTGTCTGCGCGAAACAATTGCCGATTCGCGATTGCAAGGCGCCATCTATACGGGGACAGCGCGGTTGATTGAAAAGCGCGCGAGCGCGGTTTCTCCCGAAGTTCTGCCCCATTACCAGGACCTGCGTGACCAGGCGCATCGCCTCAAGCGCCATACGCTGGAGAACCTCGACTACTATCTGGAGCAGCTCGAAGCGAATGTGATCGCGCACGGCGGGTACGTCGTCTGGTGCAGCACCGGCGAGGAAGTGGCCGATTTCATCCTCGGTCTCGCGAAGCAGCGCGGCGCGAGTCTCATCGTGAAGTCGAAATCGATGACTACCGAGGAGATCGATCTCAATGAGCGCCTGGAACGCCAACATCTCGAAGCGGTTGAAACCGACCTTGGCGAGTACATCCTCCAGCTTGCGCACGAGCGCCCGTACCACATCGTCGCTCCCGCGCTGCACAAAACTCGTCATGAAGTAGCCGATCTTTTCTCGGAGCATCTGGGCGTCCCGCACGACATCGTCATCGAGAATCAGACCCTCACGGCGCGGCGGGTGTTGCGCGAGAAATTTCTCGCTGCAGGCATGGGGATCACCGGTGCCAACTTCCTTGTAGCCGACTCGGGGGCGGTGGTCGTCGTGGAGAACGAGGGCAACGCCCGGCTGACGTCTTCCGCTCCGCCTGTCCATGTCGCCATCGCCGGCATTGAGAAACTGATCCCGCGCGCCCAGGACCTGGCGGTCTTTCTCAAGCTGCTGGGGCGCAGCGCCACGGGCCAGCCGCTCACCGTCTATACGTCATTTCTTTCGGGACCGCGGCGCGAGGGCGAGATCGACGGCCCCGACGAATTCTACCTGGTCCTGCTCGATAACGGCCGTGCGAAACTGCTGGCCGACGCGGCGAAACGCGAATCTCTGTTCTGTATTCGCTGCGGTGCGTGTCTCAATCACTGTCCGGTGTATCGCAAGATCGGCGGCCACAATTACCCGGGCACGTATTCGGGCCCGATTGGCGCGATCATCACGCCGCAATACCAGGGCGTCCTGGCGCACCCGTGGCTGCCTTTCGCATCGAGTCTTTGCGGAGCTTGCGCGGAGGTCTGCCCGGTCAAGATCGATATCCCGCGGCTGCTGCTCGACCTGCGCAGTGAAGTGGTGCGCGAGCGATCCGGAGCCGAGCGTTTGGCGTTTCGCGCGTTCGCGTGGCTTGCCGCTCGCCCCCGCGCTTATGAGTTCGTCACCGCGATGGCAGCTCGTCTCGCGCCGCGCGGAAAAGATGGCTGGCTGCGGCGTCTGCCGTTTTTCGCTCGATTCGCTCCGCTCGAAAAGTGGATCAGCCAGCGCGATCTTCCTGTCCCTGCGCGCCCGAGCTTTCGGCAATATTGGCGGAGTCGCTGATGAATCGCGAAACGATGTTGCAAAAGGTACGAACGGCCCTCGGCCGCAAACCGGGCGACGTGCCCGCGGCGCCTCCGCCGGTCTACTTCTCGCAGATCGACCGCACCAGAGACGAGCGCGTCGCGGCGTTCACCGCGGCACTGGAAGCTCTGTCCGGCCACGTCGTGCGTTGCTACTCGCGTGACGCCGCGCGCGATACCGTGAACGCCATGATCGCGGGCAAGCATGCCGTTGCCTCGCGGTCTTCTCACCTTCGGGAGCTGCAGATCGCCGCTGATATCCCCGACCGCGCCAGCTATCGCGCCGCCTGCGCCACCGCCGAGTTCGGCATCACCAGCGCCGATTACGCGCTTGCAGATACCGGGACCCTCGTGCTTCTTTCCGGCGCCGAGGAGTCGCGGCTGGTATCGCTGCTGCCGCCGAAACACATCGCCATCCTGCCGACCTCGCGTCTCATCGACAGCCTGGACGTTCTCCTCGCACGGGTGCCCCTGCCCGCCAATGCGACCAGCTCCATGGTGTTCGTCACAGGCCCCAGTCGCACCGCCGACATCGAGCAGATCCTCGTGCGGGGTGTGCACGGTCCCGGCGAGATTACCGTCGTTCTGGTGGACGAGTAGGCAGGCCGGCTTTCTTCCACAGCTCGTCCACACGCTGCTTCACTTCGTCGGACATGCGAATCACGTCCGGCCAGGGCCGCACGAATCCTTCTGTCGGCCACTTGCGCGTCGCGTCGATGCCCATCTTCGAGCCGTAGTTCGGCAGCCGGCTGGCGTGATCCAGCGAGTCCACGGGGCCCATCACGAACTCTATATCGCGTTGCGGGTCGATGTTATTCAGCGCCTTCCACGCCACTTCGCGCACGTCCTGCACATCCACGTCTTCATCCACCACTACGATGCACTTGCTGAACATCGCCTGGCCGAGCCCCCAGATGGCATGCATGACCTTGCGCGCATGCAGTGGATACGACTTGCGCATGGAAACCAGAATCAGGTTGTGAAAGATGCCCTCGGCGGGCATGGAGATGTCGCGGACCTCAGGCAACTGCAGGCGCATCAAAGGCAGGAAGATGCGCTCGATCGCCTTGCCCATGTAGAAATCTTCCATCGGAGGCGGCCCGACGATGGTGGTCGCGTAGATCGGATCCTTGCGTTGCGTAATGCACGTGATGTGGAACACCGGGTAATCGTCATCGAGCGAGTAGAAGCCGGTGTGATCGCCGAATGGTCCTTCGCGGCGTAATTCGCCGATGTCCACGTACCCTTCCAGAACGATTTCCGCGTTCGCCGGCACTTCCAGATCGCACGTCTCGCACTTCACCATCTCCACCGGTTTACCGCGCAGAAAGCCGGCGATCATCATCTCGTCGAGATCCGGCGGCAGCGGCAGAATGGCCGAGTACATGGTGGCAGGATCGGCGCCAATCGCGACGGCGACAGGCATGCGGCTTTCTTTCCCTTCGGCCGCGAGCCGGCGGTAATGCTCCGCTCCCTGCTTGTGCGTCTGCCAATGCATGCCGGTGGTGCGCTCGTCGTAGACCTGCATCCGGTAGCAGCCGCAGTTTCGTTTGCCCGTCTCAGGATTGCGCGTGAACACCATCGGCAGCGTGATGAAGCGCCCGCCGTCCTGCGGCCAGCAGTGCAGAATCGGATAGTCGGCCAGCGAGAAGCCCTCGCGCCGAATCACTTCCTTGCATGGCCCGCCCGAAACGAACTTCGGGAAGAACGACCCCATCTCCGCCAGTTTCGGCAGCATCTTCAGCTTGCCGATGAGCCCCTCGGGCATGCGCATCTGCAGGTATTCGGAGATGCGGTCGGCCACTTCCTGGACGCCGTCAACTTCCAGCGCAATGTCCATCCGGCGCATGCTGGCGAAGGCGTTTATAAGCACAGGCACGGCGCTGCCTTTCGGCTTCTCGAACAGCAGCGCCGGCCCGCCGCCCTTCACCGCGCGGTCGGCAAACTCGGTGATCTCGAGGTGCGGGTCCACTTCAACGGAGACACGCTGCAGCTCGCGATTCTTCTCGAGTGCCTTGATGAACTCGCGCAGATCGGCGAAGGCCATGGATTGACTATCATTAAAGTTACCATCCGTCAAACGTAGCCGTTCAGGGAGCATAATGTTCAATCGAGTTGCCTTCGTCACGGGCGCAAGCCGCGGCATCGGCCGGGCCACTGCGCTTCTGCTTTGCCGCGCGGGATTTGACATCGTAGTCGGCTCGCCGGAGCTGGAAAAGAACGAGGAAGTCGCGGATGCCATCCGCGCGTGCAGCGGTAAGGCAATTACCGTGGACCTGAATCTCACCTCGCTCGATTCCATCAAGGAGGCGTTTGCGAAGGCTTTCAAGGAAATGGGCCGGGTGGATGTGCTGGTGAACAACGCGGGAATCACGCGTGACGGCTTCGCCATGCGCATGAAGCCCGAGGACTGGAACCTCGTCCTGCAGGTGAACCTTACGGGCGCCTTCCACTGCATCCAGCAGGTGCTGCATCCGATGATGCGCGAGCGCTGGGGCCGCATCGTCAACATCGCATCGGTGGTCGGAGAAATGGGCAACTCCAGTCAGGCGAATTACGTCGCTTCCAAAGCAGGGCTGATCGGCTTGACCAAGGCCATCGCGCGCGAGATGGGCAGCCGCGGAATCACGGTGAACGCCGTAGCCCCCGGATTCATCGAAACCGATATGACCCGCGGTCTGCCCGCCGAGATTCGCGAGAAGATGCTTGCGGCGATCCCGCTGGGGCGAATGGGTAAAGTGGACGATGTCGCGGCGGCAGTGAAGTTCCTCGCCAGCGAGGAAGCCGCTTACATAAACGGCCACGTACTGGACGTCAACGGCGGAATGTACATGTAAGATGCTGGTACGGGAACTCCGAAAACGACCCGAGGGCTGGCGCGAATACGCGGGATCTCGCCATCGCTGGCTGGTGCCTTTTCATGGCCTCGAATGGCTCTTCGAATGGACCGCGTACTACCTGAGCCGCTGGGCGCTGCTCGAGGTCCTGGAGTACTTCGGCGCTCTCTCTGTGCTCGTCGCCGTGATCTTCTACTTCGCCGAAACGGGCGATCGGATCAAACAAAAGCACTATCAGGCGTGGCAGGTGATCAACACTGCGCAGGGTAAGGGCGGCAGCGGCGGCCGAATCGAAGCGATGCAGGAACTCAATATGGATGGCGTTCCGCTGGTCGGCGTGGATGTCTCTGGCGCGTTTCTGCAGGGCGTACGCCTTCCGCACGCGAACCTCTCGCGCTGCAATCTGACCAATTGCGACCTGCGCAACAGTGATCTCTCGGGCAGCGATCTCGCCTGGTCGGAACTGCGGTCGGCCAACTTCCGCCACGCGAGGATGCACGATGCGATTCTCTCCAACTCCAATCTCTCTGATGCCGACCTTGTGGGTGCTGAGCTGTGGAACGCCGACCTCAGCGGAGCGCGGCTGGGTAACGCCGATCTGAGCTATGCCGATTTGCGCGGTATCCGCTGGCGGCATGTCGCTAATATCGA
>Ga0335078_10011453_pt1 | contig 13152 bp, 12 predicted proteins | sample Lox_Sample_32_FD_206711 | JGI IMG/M metagenome (GOLD analysis project Ga0335078, IMG submission 206711) | Soil microbial communities from Loxahatchee National Wildlife Refuge, Florida, United States - Lox_Sample_3.2 | ecosystem: Environmental > Terrestrial > Soil > Wetlands | place: USA... | reverse complement strand
CGGGCCCCCGATGGCCCGGCCGCCTCCCGTCGAGCAGACGTTCTACTACGCGGTACCGCCCTCGACGGTGTTCGCCGCGCTCACCGAACCGGCTCAGCTGGCTCGATGGTTCGTGAAGCGGGCCGCGATCGCCCCCCGGAAAGGCTCGGCGTTTCGGCTCACGTGGCACGGGGGGTACTCGATGGCCGGGAAGGTCCAGGGGGCCACACGGCCCCGACGCCTGGTCCTCGCCTGGAACGACCGGTTCGACGACGGGAAGGTCTTCCGGACCGAGGTCCGGTTCGACCTCCGCAAGAAGGGGAAGGGAACCCTGCTGACCGTCACTCACCGAGGGTTCAAGGGCGGGAAGAGGTGGACCGCCCTCTACGGGGGGATCGCGGCCGGGTGGGCCCACTACCTCACGAACCTGAGGTCGGTGCTCGAGCACGGGACGGACCTGCGCTCCGACCTGGACAGGCTCTCCTGAGCGCGGGCCACGCTTCGCGGGACGACCGCGGGGCAGGCCCCGCCCCGGAGCGACGCCGACGCCCCGGCCGCTCGCCCTAGGCGGGAGGGGGAAGGTGGTGGTGCCGCGAGGTCTTGCGCAGCTCGCGGCGTGCGAACAGGTAGACCCACTCCACCTCAAAGATACCCGGGCAGAGGAGCTCGACCGCGTACCAGAGCGGCACCCGGACCGTGGGAAGGTCGCCGTGTCCGGTCCAGATCGCCTTAGAGATCCGGTGCCGTCCGTCGAGCGCGATCTGGTACCACCCGCGTCCCGCGACGATGATCGGGAACGTGAGGTCGGCGCGGTCCAGGAAGGCCGGAAAGAGCCAGAGGGCGAATCGGATCATCCGCTTGGAGAGCCGCGGGAGGTGGGAGAGCGGCGTGACCTCGACCGGGACCGGATGGGACCGGAGGTACCGGACGGCCAGGAAGACACCGGCGCGGCGGTGCCAGGGAACCGTGGTCGAGTCGGTCACGCTCTTCCCCTCCCATGTCGAGGGCGCTCCTCGGTATTGAGGGCTGCCGCCCTCCGCCTTCAAGACCTCGGAGGGCTTACCGCCCCCGCCGGGAGAAATCGATGCCGAGTGCCAAGAAATCTGCGGGTCGCGCGGAGAGGAAATCCGGTCGCAGAAGCTCGCTCACCGTGCGGGACAACCGGACGGCCCGCGAGTACGAGATCCCCATCGAACGGGGGGCGATCCGGGCGCTCGACTTGCGTCAGATCAAGGCCTCGGACTCGGATTTCGGTCTCCTCAGCTACGACCCGTCGTTCCAGAACACGGCGGCGTGCCAGAGCTCGATCACCTTCATCGACGGGGAGGCCGGGATCCTTCGGTACCGGGGCTATCCGATCCAGGAGCTCGCCGGGAAGAAGAGCTACCTCGAGGTCGCCTACCTCCTGATCCACGGGCATCTCCCGAGCCCCAACGAGCTCGCCGGCTGGCTCCACAACGTCACCTACCACACGATGGTCCACGAGAACGTCAAGAAGTTCATGGACGGCTTCCACCACGACGCCCACCCGATGGGGATGGTGGTGAGCACCCTCGCCGCGCTCTCCACGTTCTACCCGGAGGCCAAGCAGATCCGGGACCCGGAGATCCGCCAGCGACAGATCCACCGCCTGGTCGGGAAGATCCCCACGATCGCGGCGTTCGCCTACCGCCACTCCCTCGGGATGGCCTACATCTACCCGGACAACGAGCTCTCCTACACGGCGAACTTCCTGGCGATGATGTACCGCCCGTCGTGGACGGCCCGGTACGACCCGGACCCGGTGCTCTCCAGGGCCCTCGACACGATGTTCGTCCTGCACGCCGACCACGAGCAGAACTGCAGCACGAGCACGATGCGGACGGTGGGCAGCGCCCTTTCGGATCCCTACGTCTCCTCGGCCGCCGCGGCCGCGGCGTTGTACGGTCCCCTGCACGGAGGGGCGAACGAGCAGGTCGTGCAGATGCTCCAGGAGATCGGCACCAAGGACCGCGTCCCGAGGCTGATCCGCCAGGTGAAGTCCGGCAAGCGGCGCCTGATGGGATTCGGCCACCGGGTCTACAAGAGCTACGACCCTCGCGCCAAGATCATCAAGGAGGCGTCGGACTCGGTGTTCTCCATCACCGGGAAGAACAAGCTGATCGACGTCGCGCTGGCGCTCGAGAAGGTCGCGTTGTCGGACGACTACTTCATCAAACGCCGGCTCTACCCGAACGTCGACTTCTACTCGGGGATGATCTACCAGGCGATGGGCTTCCCGACCGACATCTTCCCCGTCCTGTTCGCGATCCCGCGGATGTCGGGCTGGCTCGCCCACTGGCAGGAGATGCTGCTCGACGAGGAGCAGAAGATCACCCGGCCGCGACAGCTCTACACCGGGCCTCGCGAGCGCCACGTCCCCGAGGCCGGGGGATAGCGCGCGAGGGTGCCGGCGGCGCGAAGGCTCGGGGGAGGACCAGCACGGCCCCTTGCCCCGCCTCCTCGCCACGGGAGCCCGGGCCGGGAGCTAAACCATAGAGCGTCCCGGAAAAAATTCTTGTCGCTCGAACCGCCGGAGCCGCCGGTTCGGGGTAGCCAATTCGACTTGACCTGACGTCTTTCTCTCTCGAGAACGCTCGGCGCCCGGGGGGAATTATGGAGGCGACGACCGTAGCGAAAGTGAGCCCGCGCGAGCGCCCGTTGGACTGGACCCTCGTCGAGGCGGCGGGGGAGAACGTCCTCGACCGGTTCCGCGAGGACCTGCGGGACATCGGGCTAGACATCGAGCTGTTCGAGAGCCGTATCGGGAACTACATGCGGCCCCCGATCCCGAGACTGATGCCGCCGACGCTGAAGGCCGGGATCATGGCCCCGCTCGATATCGAGGACAAGGGGACCAACTTCGAGGTCCGGATGAACCTGCCCGGGATTCCCAAGGAGCTGGTGGGGATCAAGTTCTCCGACCAGACCCTCGAGATCGAGGCCGAGACCAAGGCGGTCAAGGAGAGCGAGCGCAAGAACTACGTCCTCCGTGAGCGCCTGGAGACCGAGTACCGCCGCCGCGTGAACTTCCCGAGCCCCGTGGCACCGGAGAAGGCCGAGGCCAGGCTCGACCACGGCGTGCTGGTCGTCAGCATCCCGAAGGTCAAGCCCGCCAAGGAGCTCCACGTCCCACTGACGTAGGAGGAACCCGTTCGGGTGGCCCCGGTCGGTTCGCAACTCCCTTCACAGGCACCGGGGGAGCGAGCTGGAGCCGGCCGGGACCGTAGTTGACCCCCTTTTCCGGCGGTCGCCCCGGGGGGGGTTCCGGCACCGCCGCCCGGTGGACGCGAACCGGTGCGAAATCGCCCAGAGGAAGCTTTTTACCCCCCATCCACGCCTGATTACGGGCACCGAGGGCCCCATGACGACGACCGAACCGAAGAGACGGATTGCGATTGGAACGAGCTTGGCCGTCGCGGTGGGAGTCCTTGTCGCGCTTGGGCTCTCCGGAGCGTTCCTGGCCACCTCCGCGCACGCCGGAGGCTCCCCGATCGCGGTCGCGGACGGGGCGACGCAGCAGTGGGCGTTCGGGGGGATCGCCTCCGCCTCCTACAGCTGCACGGGCACCGCGTGCGGCGACGGCACCAACATCTCCAGCATCTCTCTCCACTACTACGTCGAGTGGGTCGTAATCTACACCGTGACGAACATCTCGGCGACCCAGACCGAGGTGGAGGCGCAGGCGGCCATCAACGCCTCCGTGTCCCTCTCGCTGGCGGGGTGCGTCAGCTTGACCACCGGCTCGCCCTGCTCGGCGATCTCCGCGAACGCCAACATCGCGGGCCGGGAGACGGCGTCCGGCTTTACGAACGTCACCAACAGCGGCACCGTCAACTTGACCGCCGGCTCGGGCTCGCCGGCGAGCGTCGCGGCGCTTGCCGTGATGAACGCCGAGTCGAGCGCGTCGTTCAACTTCTCCGGCGCCTACACCGAGAGCCTCTCGGGGTTCGGCACCGCCGCGATCAACTTCGACCTCGGCGGCTCGGAGACCAGCAGCGTGGCATTCGCCACTCCGCTCGGCATCGTACCCCTTTCCCCGGTCCCCGGCCAGTCGTGGAACGCCAGCGCCGCCTACCTCGCGACCGGCTCTTACACGAGCGGCTACAGCCTCGGAGAGAGCGTCAACGGCAGCGCCGTCCACAATGTCGCGAACTGGCAGAACTCCGTGGTCTCACCCTCCGGTACCCTCGAGGCCAGCGGAACGGACCTCGGCGCCTACACCCTGACGGACAACTACACCAGTCCTCCCACGACCGTCACCGCCCAGGCGATCCTGGTCACCTTCTCCACCGGTGACTTCACCGCCACGGACGGCTGGCTCGTGCTCCCGAGCGGGCTCTACGACGGCGCGGAGGGCTTCACCGGTGGGGCGGGTCTGATCGCGGGCCCGCACCCCGACGCCTCGACCGTCGGCGGGAACGAGTCCGCCTACTACCAGAGCGGGGTCGGGTTCATCGGCGTGGACGAGTCCGCTAGCTCGTCGTCCCTCGGAGTTTCGAGCGGACCCTCGATCAGTCTCCAGGCCGGTCCCGAGCCCGTCGCGGTGGCCGAACAGCAGTACTCGGCAATCACGGCGCCCTCCGGCTCGTCCAGCGGGTTGCCGTGGACCTGGCTGATCCTCGCCGTCGTTGTGGTGGTGGTCGTCGTGGTCGCGGCCCTCGCGGTCCGGCGCTCGCGCCGACGCCCTCCGGCGTCGGCCTCGATGGCGGGCTACAACCAGATGTACGCGCCGTCCAGCGCCCCGGCAGCCCCTGCGGGCCCCACGGCGCCGACCCCGCCCAGCACGAGCCCGGCGATGGCCGGTGCCATCGCATCCACCATCCCGGTGTGCGTTAGCTGCGGCCAGCCTGGCACCTACGTGGCCCAGTACGGTCGCTACTACTGCTACCACGACAACCGCTACCTGTAGGGCAGCGTCCTCCCCCGCCGGGTCGGCGGCTCGGCGTGGCCGCCGACCGGCCTACTCCGTCGAGACGTCCGATCGGAGGTAGGCGCGGGTCGCCAGGACCAGCAGCACGACCGTCTCCACGGCCAGGACGACCATCTCGTAGCCGTTGGTCACCGTGAGGGCGCCGTTGTACCCGTCGCGGGCGGTGTCGGCGATGTACGTCAGCGGGTTGACCACGAACAGCACCTGGAGGGCGTAGGGCAGGCGCGAGCTGAACGGGTAGAACACCGTCGAGGCGAAGTTGACGAGGAAGATCAGCAGGACCTGGATGCTGTTGTAGGCGGTGTTCGACTTGATGTGCGCGGAGATGAACAGCATCAGCGAGCCGAAGAAGATCGACCCGAGCGCGATCGCGCCGAAAATCGCGAGGCCGCCGGCGAGGGGGACCGTGGCCGCCCCGAGCAGAACGATCGCCAGCGCGAGCATCACGGCCGCGCCTCCCAGTCCGAAGAGGAGGGAGGTCAGCATGATCCCGAACAGGTATTCGATCCGGGTGAACGGGCCGACCAGCAGCTGGGCGAGCATCCCCCAGCGACGGTCGGCCCAGAGCATGCTGCCGCCGACCGTCCCGGCCATGACCGCCTGGAAGGCCATCATCCCGGGCGCGAGGAAGGAGATGTAGCCCCCCGTGGAACCCGCCGCGGCCGCGAAGGCCCCGAAGCCGTACCCGAAGAAGATGAGGTACATCGCGGGGAGCCCGAGGAGGATCACCAGGCTCGCCGGGTCGGTGTTGACCCGGACGTTCCGGTAGATCAGCCGGACCAGGTTAGGAAGAGCCATGGGAGTTCCCCTGCGGGCCGATCGAGCGCAGGAACACGTCCTCGAGCGTGTTCTGACGAATGGTGAGCCACTCGAGGTGGACCCCGAGGCGCTGGGAGAGGTCCACGATCGTCGCGAGCGCCTCCTTCGGGTCCTCGACGAGGAGGACCGCGGCATTCCCGGTGGTCTTGACGCTGGCCCTCGAGCCGAAGGCCTCGACGAGCGCGGGGAAGAACCGGGCCGCCTCGGAGGCACCGACCGTGAGGTCGATCGTCTTCTTGCCGCTGTACAGGCGCTTCAAGTTCTCGACCGTGTCCAGCGCCAGGATCCGTCCTTCCTCGATGACCGCGATGCGGTCGCAGAGGTAGTCCGCCTCCTCGAGGTTGTGGGTGGTGAAGACGACCGTGAGCCCGCGCTGGACCTCCGCCCGGATCGAGTCGAGCAGGACCCGACGCATCAGGACGTCGAGCCCGAGCGTCGGCTCGTCCAGGAAGAGGATGTCCATGTTGTGCATGAACTCCCGGGCGACCTGGACCCGTCGCTTCTGCCCGCCCGAGATGTCCCAGGAGCGGCGTCGGCGGAACTCCCCGAGGCCGAACCGCTCGATGAGCGCCTCGGCGCGCGGCTTGCGCTCGCTCTTCGGGACCCGCCAGAGGAAGCCGTAGAGGTCGAGGTTGGCCTCCACCGAGGCGAACTCGAACGACTCGCCCTGCTGCACCACGCCGATCCGGTCCCGGATCTTCCGGCCCTCCTTCCGGGGGTCGTAGCCGAGGATCCTCAGCTGCCCGGAGGTCGGCTGGATCAGCGTGGTCATCGCTTTGATCAGCGTCGACTTGCCCGCGCCGTTGCGGCCGAGGAGGCCGAAGACCTCCCCGCGACCAACCTGGAAGCTGACGTTGTCCAGGGCGAACCGCTTCCCGTCGTACGAATGCCGGATGGCCTCGGCCGAGATGATCGGGCCCCCGTCCGGGACGCGTCCCGCGCTCAGCAAGGCTCACCGCCCGTTCGAAGAGTTCCGGGCCATCCTGCGATGGACCCGAGCCCCTTCGAGGAGGCAGCGACTCCGTTCCGCCGACTCATTCGGGCGACCACGGACCTCGGCGCTTAAAGGATGCACTCACCGGCTGTGTTTCCCCGCGAGCCCAAGGGCTCTCACCGCGCGCGCCGACTCGGAGCGCGAGTTCGCGTGGCGCTCTTGCCGGCGCGGGCACGGGTCCGACGGGCCGTGATGAGCTCAAACATCGGGGCCGCCCTTCGGCTCGGCCGTGCCTTCTCCGTCCAGCTGACCAACTCGATGACCGCGCCGTCCGGGTCGCGCAGGAACGTCAGGCGGACATTCCCGTCCTCGAAGGCCAAGTGCTCCCGGTGGCCCATGCGTCGGAGGCGACGAAGGATCGGACCGACGTCGGCCACGCTGAAGATCCTAGAGCTCGACGCCTCGGACTGGGGACGGTAGCGGGTGTAGAGGCGGGAACGGGGCGAGAGGCGAAAGAGCTCGAGCAGCTGCCGGCTGGTCGGGTCCTGCATCCAGACCAGGCTCGTCCCGTCCCTCATCCGGGCCGTACCGATCGGTCGCAGGCCCAGAGCGCGATAGAACCGCACCGCACGCGAAAGGTCGCGAACTCGGATGTCGGTGCAAACGAAGTAGGCACTCTGCGACGGCATCGAGGCCGCATCGGGCCCCGCCTTAAAAGCGGCCTTTCCCCACTAAGAAAAAGAGGGAACCCCCGGGGAGGGGAAACCCCCCGGGGGCCGGTCGCGGACGCCGCCCTACTGGACAGCTACCTTGACTTCGGCGGGGGAAGGGGTGGGGGTCTCCTTCGGGAGCTCGAGCTCGAGCACCCCGTTCTCGACCTTGGCCTTGGCGTCCGAGGCGACGACCGCCTCGGGCAGGTCGAGGGAGCGGTAGTACCCGGCGTACGTGCGCTCGCGCTGGAGGACGGAGTCCTCCTCCTTGGAGGTCTCCTTCGCGCTCTCCCCGCGGATCTCGACGCTGTTGCCGCGAACCCGGATGTCAAGGTTCTCCTTCGGGATGCCGGGGATCTCGGCGACGATCCGGTAGGCCTTCCCGGTGTCGATCACATCGGCGCGGGCGGGCCGGAGGGCCGGCGCCAAGGCGGGGCCTCCCGTCCAGGGGCTGCCGGGTTCGGCAGGCAGCAATCCGAACGCGTCGAAGAACTGCTGGTGCAGGCCCTCGAGCAGGCGGTCAAAGTCGGTCCACGGCTCGGCTCGGCTCTTGCGGGTTTGAATCTCGGTCGTCATGGTTTGCTCCTAGGGATTACGCGATTGATATGTTTGCATTACTATAAAATGATTACTATTTCTCAAGCCATTTGTCTCTCCTCTGCTTGGCCGTCTCCGATGGCGGGGGATGCGAGCTGCGCGTGCCACTCGTCCGGCTGCCCGTTGGTATGTCGACCCGAGGCCCCGGACCGGTCGTGCTCGCTTTGCGGCTGCGATCCGTCGGGTTGTCCGCCCGGTTGCTGTCCCTCCTGAGGGGAGTCGGTTGGCCCGACCGCAGCGGGACCGTCACGGGCCCCGGAGGCCGGGACCTCCAGCAACCGGAATTCCCGAGCGAGGGGTCCTCGGAGGCTGGCTTGGACAATGGGTCGACAAGTCCATTACCGTCGGTCGCCGGTTCGCGGTCGATGGCGGCTCAGTTCTGCATGAAGTGCGGGCAACCCCTGCCTTCCGGCGCCCAGTTTTGCATGGGGTGCGGGACCCCCGCCCCTGCGGCCCCTCCGCCGGCGGCCCCGGGGGGAGCCTCCGCTCCGCCTCCCCCTCCGCCCCCTCCCCCATCTCCACCCTCGGCCGGGCCGTCGCTGACCCAGGTTCTTGGGCTTCAGGGAGCGCGGAATTTCCTCCTGCAGCACCAGTTGACCGGAGCCGGGCGCAGCTACCGGGTCCTCAACGCCGCCAAACAACCGCTGTTCACCGTGAAGGAGAACTTTGGCCAGGAGATGCGGTCGAACCTGCTCGGTGGTGTCTTCGGACAGCAGGGTCCCAGCCTAGGGCTCGGCTCCACCGCGCTGGGCCGCCGAACCCTCGCCTGGACCGTCCACGATGGGGCGGGGGCACTGCGCGGCAACATCACCTTTCAGATCTCGGGCTACCATGCGCTCTCGACCTTGACGGATTCCGCGGGCGCCCCCGTGCTCGTCGTTAACGTCGACCGGGGCCTCGTGGGGGGCCTTACCGCAACGGCGGCGTCGCCCGATGGCCGCCCCCTCTACCAGGCAAAGGGAAACCTGATCCACCACAATTTTTCCATCACCGACCCCGGCGGTCACGAACTCGCCAAGATCCACGAGGCGTGGGCGTCGGTCCGGGATACGTACAGCCTCGACCTGGTGGCGAACGTCGACCCCCTCGGCCCACTCATCTTCGCCATCCTCATCGACCGGGAGAAGGAATCGAAGTAGTCGGCCCGCCGGTCTTTGGCCACCCTCCCGGCCGGCCGTCGCGAGCGGAACCACGGGCACCGGTCCGGGGCACCCACATCTGGCCGTCCAGAGGCCCGGGGGTCGCCGGGCGAGTGTGAATCCCGCTTGACGGACGCTATATCCTGAGCCCCGCGCACCGGTGGGACGGTGGTCGTTCGTCATGATCGCAGACAAGAGGGCAGACCTTGCCGGCCCGGGCATCGGCAACTACGCGGACCTCGAGAAGGTGTTGCCGAGCGACTACGACTCGCTCCTCTCTCCCCGAGATACCCAGCGCGCGATCTACGCGGTGAAGGGGTACATCGAAGAGAACCTGGGCAGGGAGCTCGGCCTCATGATGGTCCAGGTCCCCCTCATCGTCGCGGCGGAGAGCGGGGTCAACGACATGCTGGACCGTGACGGGTCCCGCACCCCCATCCAGTTCCACATCTCGAACGACCGGAACCTCCACCCGGTGGACGCGCAGGTCGTGCAGGCGGCCACGAAGTGGAAGCGGATGGCGCTGAAGGAGTTCGACATGGCCCCGGGGGAGGGGATCCTCACGGACATGCGGGCCGTGCGGAAGGACTACTTCCTCGACCACGACCACAGCGCCTACGTCGACCAGTGGGACTGGGAGCAGGTCATCCGTGCCAGCGACCGCAATCTCGACTACCTCAAGTCGACGGTCCGAAAGATCTGGAAGGTCATCACCGGCGCGGAGCGTCACGCACAGAAGCTCTTCCCGGAGCTGAAGGACCCGCGCTACCCGAACCTCCCCGAGGAGATCCGCTTCCTCCACGCGGAAGAGATCCTCGACATGTACCCGGACCTCCCGCGCAAGCAGCGGGAGACTCAGCTCGTCCAGAGGTACCCGGCGGTCTTCATCATCGGGATCGGCTGGCCGCTCAAGGACGGCTACCCGCACGAGATTCGGGCCGCCGACTACGACGACTGGGCGACCGAGACCCGGTCGGAGTCGGGGGCCCCGATGCACGGGCTGAACGGTGACATCCTCGTCTGGAACCCGGTGACCCGGCGTCGCCACGAGCTGATGTCGGGGGGGATCCGGGTGGACGCGACGAGCCTCCGCACCCAGCTCAAGCTCTCCGGCCAGCTCGACTTCCTCCGATACCCGTACCACCAGGCGATCCTGAACGGGACCATCCCGCTCAGCATCGGCGGCGGGATCGGTCAGTCGCGGACGCAGATGCTGCTGCTCCGCAAGGCCCACCTGGGAGAGGTCAGCGTGACCGTCTGGCCCCAGATCCTCAAGGAGATCAGCGCGAGGAAGCACATCCACGTCCTCGAATAGGGCCCGGGAGTCGGCGGTCGGGTCGGGGTACGGTCGGCCGGCGGCATCGACCGTTATGTAGGTATGCTGACTGGCCCGGCCAAGGTGCACTGATGGTGTCCCGTTCGAGGAAACGACCCGCCCGCAAGTCCCCGAAAGGCCGAGGCCTGCCGATCCCTCCGGGGTTCCACACGGTGACCCCCTCGCTGGCGGTCGTGGGCGGCGTGGCGGCCCTGGAGTTCTACAAGGCCGCGTTCGGGGCGAAGGAGCTCATCCGGAACACGACCCCCGACGGCAAGCTCGTCCACGGACGGATCCGGATCGGAGACTCCATCGTCCTCCTGTCGGACGTCTTCGAGGGGTCCGACCGGGTCGCTCCGTCCACGGTGGAGGCTACCACCGTGACGCTGCACCTCTACTCGAAGGACGTGGAGTCGCTGTGGAACCGGGCCGTGGCAGCCGGGGCGAAGGTGACGATGCCGCTCGGGGACCAGTACTGGGGAGAACGGTATGGCCATCTGGTCGACCCGTTCGGCCACCACTGGTCGCTCTCCATGCGGATCCGGATGAGCAAGGCGGTCCGGGACGCGAAGGCGAAAGAGGCGATGAAGGCGTTCTCCCAGGGAGAACACCCGGCCCGGGTCTCCTCGGACACCGACATCTAACCGGCGCGGCTAGCCGACCGGGGCCCCGCATGACGGGCACCGGGCGTCGGTCACGGCCATGAGGTTCCCGCAGAAGCGGCAGCGGACCTTGACGACCTCGTGGATGACCTCCCGGACGACGGTCGTTCCGGGCGGTGGGCCCGAGACCGGCGACCGGGTCAGCTCCCGCCGGGCCTGGGCCCGACGCGCCGCCCACGCGGCCTGGCCCGGAGTACGGGCCGCCTCGATCTCGGCGCACACCTCCTCGGGGTCCCGGACCAGGAAACGAGAGCTCCCCGCGTTCTCCTCGTGGACCTCCGAAAGCTCCACGAACCGCCCGGCGACGACCTTCGGCGGTCGGAGATTGTAGAAGAGGAAGTTCGGGCCGGTGTGCCACTCGGCCTCCTCGAACAGCCGCCGCCGTTCCCAGACCCGGACGCAGCGCAAGTTCGTCAGCACGAGAAAACCGCGCGGGAGCTTCCAGCAGTGCAGGATCTTCTCCCCATCGAGGAAGTCGATCTGCACGAAGGCGGCCGGATCGAGCTGGTCGGGATGGGTCACTTCATCCGGCGGAGGGGTCCACGCCTCGGGGGGCATGCTGCGGCCGCGAGGGGCGCTGGGTCTATTTGGTTAGCCCCTCGGAACCGGAATGCGCGCCTAGCGTCCGGCGCCGGCCCGGGTGCGGCTGGGTGGCCGGCCCATCGCCGGGGCGGCAGGGCAGCCCCCGAGAGCGGCTGGCCCCGGTTCGCTGGCCTCGATGCTCGGAGTGGGGATGAACGAGGGGTCTTTATGTCGAGCGAGGCCAAGGGTCAGCCGTGCTCGACCCGACCACCGAATTTCTCATCGCGTTGTTCTTGCTCCTCGGCTGCTCCATCCTTGTCGGCGAGGCGTTCACCCGGCTCGGCCAGCCGGCGCTGGTCGGTCAGCTGCTTGTCGGGGTGATCCTCGGGCCCACGCTCCTCGCCCCGTACCTCGGGATCACGGCGACGGCCAGCTCCTTCGCCGGTTTGCAGACGGTCGCTACATTCTTCATCCTCCTCATGGCCGGCCTCTCGGTCAGCCCGGAGCAGATCTGGGACACCGGCCTTTCGGCCGGGGTGCTGGGCGTCGCCATCTTCCTGGTCCCCTTCCTCGGCGGCGCCGCGGTCGTCCACGTGCTGTACCCAAGCTGGGGGACCACGAAGGAATTGTTTGCCGCAATCACGATCTCCGTCACCGCGCTCCCGGTCCTCGCGGTCATGCTGCGCGAGTTTTCCATCATGAAGTCCCGCTTCGGCACGTTCCTGCTGAACGCGGCGGTCATCAACGAGGTCGCCGCCGTGACGGCGTTCGCCATCCTGTTGAGCGTGAGCGCGAGCGGAGCGCCCCCGATGACCGCAGTCCTGATCTCGGTGGTCACGGTCGGCCTGTTCCTCGCGAGCGTCCTGGCCGTCCACATGCTGCTCCGGGCCCTGCGGGCGCTGCGGCTCTGGGAGCGTCTGGTGCGCCGGTTCCGGGAGAGCTGGCGGGGGCGAGAGGCCGGCTTCGGACTCCTCCTCGTCATCGGACTCGGCGCGGCGCTGTACTCGCAGGCGATCGGGCTGACGTTCGTGGTCGGGGCGTTCTACGCGGGACTCCTGGTCACGCCCGAGAGCGCCGGGGCGCGGGAGCACCGGTCGGTAAGCTTCGTGTTCGAGGCGGTGACCTGGGGGTTCTTCATCCCCCTCTTCTTCGCGCTCGCCGGGTTCGAGACGAACTTCGCCGGGGTGTTCTCCACCCCGGTCGCCGTGCTCCTCTTCGTCGCGCTCTGCCTCTACGGCCTATTCTCCAAGATCGGGATGGGGGCCGCGGTCGCTCGCAGCCTGGGTTGGACCTCTCGGGAGGCGATGGGCGCCGGGTGGCTGCTGACCAGCCGCGGCGTGGTGAACATCGCGATGGCGACGATCCTGCTCACCGACCACATCTTCGACCTGACGACCTTCACGATCGTCGCCGGGGTCGGGCTCGTCACGACCGCGCTCTCCCCGCTGGGGGCGGCGCCGTACATCCGAGGGATCACGTTCGAACGGTTGAAGTCCGACGAAGCGGCCCGACAACCTCCCATCG
>Ga0335078_10011452_pt1 | contig 13152 bp, 16 predicted proteins | sample Lox_Sample_32_FD_206711 | JGI IMG/M metagenome (GOLD analysis project Ga0335078, IMG submission 206711) | Soil microbial communities from Loxahatchee National Wildlife Refuge, Florida, United States - Lox_Sample_3.2 | ecosystem: Environmental > Terrestrial > Soil > Wetlands | place: USA... | reverse complement strand
CCATTGCCGCCGCGCGCGATGGTCGCGCGCTCGCCGACCTGAGCGAGATCGGCGATGAGCGTCTCGCCGTCTTCCTCGTAGATCTGCGTGCCGAGCGGGACTTTGAGCACGGCGTCTTTGCCGTTGGCGCCGGCGCGGTCCTTGCCCATGCCGTTGCCGCCGCGCTGCGCCTTGAAGTGCTGCTGGTAGCGATAGTCGATCAGCGTGTTGAGGCCGGTAACCGCCTCGACCACGACGTCGCCGCCCTTGCCGCCGTCGCCGCCGTTCGGGCCGCCGAACTCGATGAATTTCTCGCGGCGAAAGGAAACGCAGCCGTTGCCGCCGGCGCCGGACGCGACATAGACCTTGGCTTCGTCGAGGAATTTCATCGTTTTCGTCATGCCCGGCTTTATGCCGGGCATCCAGGTCTTTATGGCCCGTCATAGATACAGGCGTGGATGGCCCGAACAAGGCCGGTCACCGCCGCCCATCATCCGGCTTTCGTTCTTGCAGGCTTGCGTTCGGCGACGGCGCTTTCGAGCACGAGGCGGATGTAGCGCTGATAGGGTACGCCCTCGCGCTTCGCCCGCTCGCGCACGGCCTCGAGCAGACTCGATGAAATGCGAAGATTGACGGACTTCTCCTTCGGCCGAATCTCGAACCGCACGGGCTTGAACTGTGAGAAGTCGAGATCCGAGAGATCCTGCTCGAGGAATGCTTCAGCTTCTTCGTCGGTCTTGAACCGCGGGACTTTTCGCAATTTAGGAACGTCTTGTTTCATAGCCCTCGATCTCCTTCTTATGCATATAGCGTGCACTCAGTGGACGTATGAGCCGTCTGCCGCGTCTTTGCCTGATCGTGAAGACGACGAAAACGGCGCGGCCCTGATCATTTCTGCCAACGGCCATTAGACGTTCTTCGGCGGCCGAACGGCGCATCGTCGGCGCAATCCTGGGATCGCCGAGCAGAAAGGCTTCGATCTCGGCAAGCGAGAGGCCGTGCTTGTGGCATTTCTCGCGATTGCCGGCGTCCCAGTCGAAGCCGTCCGCCGCAATGGCCATGACCTAATAGGCGTTTGCCTATACAAATGTCAACCAGCGCCAAGGTTCAGGCGCCGAGCCTTGCCCCGGGGAATAAATCGCAAGGCTGCCCGATCTAGTCGTTCGTAACCCTTAAGGGAGACGGACCATGGCAGATCGCGAGCAAGGCCCAAGCCGCCGCAAAGTACTGGAATGCATGACCTGGGTCGGCACCGGCGTGCTGTGGAGCGTCGCCGGTGGGGTGCCGCATTCGGTCGGGCTCATCGATCAGGCGCTCGCCGCCGAGCCGCAAGGCTTCACCTTTGTGCAGATTTCCGACAGCCATATGGGCTTCGACAAGCCGGCCAACCCCAACGCCAAGGGCACGCTGGAAGAGGCGATCGACCGCGTGAAGGCGCTGCCGCAAAAGCCCGCCTTCATGATCCACACCGGCGATATCTCGCACTTGTCAAAGGAATCGCAGTTCGACGATGCCGACCAGATCATCGGCGGCGCCCGGCTCGACGTGCATTACGTGCCCGGCGAGCACGACATCGTCGATCCCGAGATCAAGATCTACAAGGAACGCTACGGCCGCGGCAGCAAGGGGCCGGGCTACTACTCGTTCGATGCCAATGGCGTGCACTTCATGGGGCTGGTCAACGTCGCCAACTTGAAGGGCGGCGGCATGGGCAGCCTCGGCGACGAGCAGCTCGAATGGATCGAGGCCGATCTCAAGAGCCGTTCGGCATCGACGCCGATCGTCGTGTTCGCGCACATTCCGCTGTGGACGGTCTATCCGGAATGGGGCTGGGGCACCGAGGACAGCGCGCGGGCGCTCGCCTATCTCAAGCGCTTCGGCTCGGTGACCGTGCTCAACGGCCACATCCATCAGGTGATGCAGAAGGTCGAGGGCAACGTCACCTTCCACACCGCGCGCTCGACCGCCTTCCCGCAGCCGGCGCCGGGCACGGCGCCGTCGCCGGGGCCGATGAAAGTGCCCGACGACAAACTGCGCACCATGCTCGGCACGGCGAGCATCACCTTCAAGCCGGGCGAGCAGCGGCTCGCCATCATCGACACGCCGCTGAAGAGCTGAACACCATGAAATCGGTTCTCATATTTGCGGGATTGCTGCTCTTTGCTGCGGCGAATGCAGCCCGCGCGGCCAATGTCGAAGTGAAGATCGACAACTTCACCTTCAACCCGCAACAAATCACCGTGCATGCCGGTGACACGGTGACCTGGGTCAATCACGACGACATCCCGCACACGGTGACGTCGAAGACCATGGTGTTCCGCTCCAAGGCGCTGGACAGCGACGACAAATTCTCATTCACATTCGCGACACCGGGGACGTTTCCCTACTTCTGCTCCTTGCATCCGCATATGACGGGCACGATTGTGGTGGAGGCCGCGAAATAACGCGGCGGGGCCGGGTCCAGGATGATGGCGGGCGGGTTCGATGCGAGCGACGGCGGCAAAGCCGAGCGTTTCAAGACGCTCGCTTTGCCGCTGCTCGACGAACTCTACACGCTCGCGCGGTATTTGGCGCGTAACGCCAGCGACGCCGAGGACGCGGTGCAGGAATGTTACCTGCGCGCGTTCCGCCATTTCGATACGTTTCGCGGCGGACCGATCAAGCCGTGGCTGTTCGCGATCCTGCGCAATGTCTGCTTTGCCGGGCGCGCCGGCGCCGCGCGGTTGACGCTGTCGCCGGACGAGCCGGAGACGGCGCAGCCGATGTGGCGCGAACCCGCCGACACGCCGGAGCAGGCGGTGTTGCGGCGGCAGAACACCGACACCATGCGCCGGCTGATCGGCGAATTGCCGGCGGAATTCCGCGAGGTCATCGTGCTGCGCGAGATCAACGATCTGTCCTACCGCGACATCGCCACGGTGATCGAAGCGCCGATCGGCACCGTGATGTCGCGGCTGGCGCGGGCGCGCGAACAATTGCGCGCGGCGTGGATCGCGGCCGACCGTGGGGGTGCGTCATGACATGCGAGGAAGCGGCCGTTCTCTTGCACGCGCTGATCGACGGCGAGCTCGATGCCGGTCACGCGCGCGAGGTCGAGGCGCATGTCGCGACTTGCGCCGGTTGCGCGGCGCGGCTGCGCGAGTTGCAAGAGCTGAGCGGCGCCATGGCAAGTTCGCGGCTGCGCATTGCCGCTCCCGGCGAGCTGCGAACCCGCATCGAAGGCAAATTGCCGGTGCCGCGCGCTACTGCCAGCCGCCGCGGGGTCATCGGCGGGTTTGCCGCCGGCGCAGGCGTGAGCGCGCTCGCGGCCTCCGGCCTGCTTTTGCTGGTCACGCAGCGCAACGACCGGCAGCGTATTCTCGGCGAGGTCGTGTCGGCGCATTTGCGTTCGCTGCAGGCCAAGCATCTGATCGACGTCGAATCGAGCGACCAGCATACGGTCAAGCCCTGGTTCAACGGCCGCCTCGACCTTGCGCCGCCGGTCGTCGATCTAACCGCGCAAGGCTTCACGCTGCTCGGCGGGCGGCTCGATACGCTCGATGCCAAGCCGGTCGCGGTGATCGTCTATCGCCGGCGCGTCCACGTCATCAATCTGTTCTGCGCGCCGGCGCCGGGTGCCGCGAACAGCGTCCCCACGATGGAAAGCCTGCACGGCTACAACGTGCTGCGCTGGAGCGAGAACGGACTGAACCTCTGGGCGGTGAGCGATCTCAACGCCGAGGAGCTATCCGAATTCGGCGACAAGTTCGAGACGGCAATGAAGCAGTGATATCACTCTCTCCGCGCGCCGGGAGAAGTGACGGAAGACGCCGCTGTGAAATTCGTCGTGCCGTCGCGCTTGATGCGCTCGAGCAAATCGATTTCCCACGACAGATATTCGTTCATCGCTGCCTTGGGATCGCCGGCGCGCTCGTAGGGCTTGAGCCAGGCGTCCAGCGGCTCGTCGGCCATTTTCATGTCGGTCGATAGCGGCAAGCCGGCGGCGGCCCAGGCGCCATTGCCGCCCTTGAGCCAGCGCACCGGCTGATCGGTGAGCGCGCGTGCCTCCTCGACCGCAAGCCCGGCGAGCACGCCGTCCTCCGAGGTGAGGATCAGCGTGCCGTGCGGCTTGATCTTGGCGAAGGCCTGCGCCAGCCGCGCGCGGATGGCGAACCAGGCGCCGGGAATGTGGCCCTTGCGGTAGTCGGGGCTGCGCGACAAATCGACGATCGTCGCGTCGTCGATCGCGCGCACGCCGGCGCAATCGATCGCCGCGTCGGCCGCCGGCGGGCCGAGCACGTTCGGGGCAGGCTCGCCGGTTTCCTCGCCCGCCCGCGCCAGCACGGCGACGTCGCGCCAGCCCATCTGCTTGAGCCAGGAGGCGGTCATCACCGCACGCACCTCGTTGTCGTCGGTGAGGACGATGCGTGCGCCGAGCGTGCCGGCATATTGATCGGTCGCCTGCACCAACTGTCCGCCGGGCGCCGGTAGCGCGCCGGGAAAGTGCCCGGCCGCGTATTCGCTCGGATCGCGCACGTCGAAGAGGTAAGTCGTGCGGCTTGCATCGGCGCGCCAGCGCGCGAGCATCTCGGCGCTAATCGAGGTCACCCCGTATTTGCGCGCGACCTCGCCCGCGGCCTGCTTGGCCCAGGCGAGGCCGTCGCCGCTGACCGGCGGAAATCGCGCCAACTTGCCCTTGTCGCAGGTAAGGCCGGCCAAGTGCCAACCCATGGTGCCGTTGCGCAATGCGACAACTTTGTTGGGCACGCCGGCATTGATCAGCGACTGCGCGCCGATAATGCTGCGCGTGCGGCCGGCGCAGTTGACCACGATCAGCGTAGCGGACGAGGGCGCGATGTCGTGCACGCGCAGCACCAGCTCGGCACCGGGCACGTTGACGCCGGTCGGAATAGAGATGCGCGAATATTCGTCGAGCGGCCGCGAGTCGAGCACGACCATGTCAGTCTTGGCGCGCATCAGCGCGTCGAGCTCGTCGGCCCCGATCGAGGGCGTGTGGCTGGCGTGCTCGATGAATTCGCCGAAGGCCTTGCTCGGTACGTTGACGCCGGAAAACAGCTCGAAACCCGCGGCGGCCCAGGCGGCGTTGCCGCCGTTGAGATACGAAATGTCGGTATAGCCGGCGCGAGCAAGCACCGCGGCGGCGCGTTGCGCGAGGCCATCATTGTCGTCGATGAGCACGATGCGCGTCGTCTTGCGCGGCACAAGCCGGGCGAAATGCAATTCGAGGCGGCTCGCCGGCACATTGCGCGCCCACAGCAGATGGCGCTGCGAGAAGATCAGTTCCTCGCGCAGGTCGATGAGCGCCAGTTCTTGCCCGTCGCCGAGCATGGCTTTGACGGCAGGCGCGGTGAGGGGGCGGGCAATGTTATCTGTCATGATCTCTCCGTTGTCATGCGCGGGCTCGACCCGCGCATCCCGCTTAGGCGGGCACTATGCTTCCCTAAGCGAGATGGCCGGGACAAGCCCGGCCATGACACCAAATGAAGTACGTGCGGGCTACGACGCTTGGCGGGCGTGGATCGTTTCCACCGCGCCGCTGCTAAGGTCGATCTTCATGCGATTGATCTTTTCCAGATCGGTGCCGGTGACGCGCACGAAGCGCGCGCGGTCGGGATAGTCGATCGAGTGGATGGCGCCGTCCTGATAGATGCCGGCGTGGCCGGGCTTGAGCCGATACCGCTTCGCCACTTTGATGTCGGCGCGGGTCGGGTTGCGGCCGTCGTCCATGCGCGCCCATTCGGTCATGTCGGTATATTGCGTGGCCTGGCCGTAGATCGCCCAGGAGGCGCCGTGATCGTGCGGCGGCGACTTGTGCGCCTTCTCGTTGATATGGGCGAGCACCTGAAAGCCGAGCTTGGGATCCTCGTAGAGGACCTTCACGCCGCGCGGCTGGTCGTCGCCGCAATAGGCCTTGATGAAATCCGCGTTGGCGAGCAGACGTTCGAGATTCTTGCGCACCTCTTCGCGTCCGCCCGGTCCGGAATTGCGGGTGAGCGAAGTTTTGCAGTCGGCGATGAACTGGTCGAGGGTGTAGGGCATGGCGTCCTCCTGGCGCAATTTTTCGCCAGTGTTGCGCAACTTCGCGTCGGATGCCAGGCCCCGGACTAGCCGCGACTGCCGAAAAATCCGAAGACGATGATCCAAACCACCGCCGAAATCGCGCCTGAAATGGCGCCCGAGAGCAGATTGACGCCGATGCCCAAGTATAGAGCGACGGTGGTTGCGTGTAACATCAGCATCAGCAGCGCGAAATCGCCGGGCATGAAGAACACCCAGCGCAGGAAAAGCCAGATATCCGTGAGGTTGACGCTGCCGTCGTTGTTTAAGTCCCAGGACAATTGCCAGCGCGCCTGCCAAGCCCCCTCGGCGATTTCTTTCAAATGCGCAATATTTGTCGGCGTCGGCGTCACGCGATCCCTCGGCGGGCACCATCAATAGGAGGGGCGACGGGTGGGTGCAATGTCCCACCCGTCGTCATGCACAGTCGCGGTGACGCAACGTCGGGAGCGGCTTTTACATCACCTTCTTCGAGCGGCCCCAGCCTTTGAGCGCCGACCAGATGCCGCGCTCGAGGCGGAAGCGGTCGATCGGCGCCGACGACTTGATGGCGTTGATGCGGTAGAGGCCGACGCCGGTCCACTGGAAACCGCACTTCTCCAGCACCCGGCGCGAAGCCGGGTTGGTGACGCGTGCGCCCGCCTGCAGCGCCTCGTGCGCGAGATCGGCGAAGGCGTAGTCGATTACCGCGTGCAGCGCCTCGGTGGCGTAGCCCTTGCCCCAATGCTCGACGCCGAGCCAGTAGCCGAGCTCGGGCGTCGGCTCGAATTGGAACATGAGCCCGCAGGCGCCGATCACGGTCTTGTCGCGCAGCGTGATCAGGAACACCGCTTCGCCTGCTTTGCCGGCGCCGGCAATGAAACTCTCGGCATCCGCAAGCTTGTACGGATGCGGAATGCGCGCCGTGTTCTCGGCAATGCGACGATCGTTGGCGAGCATCGCCACCGTTTTAGCGTCCTCGAGCCGCGGCGCGCGCAAGGTGAGCCGCTTGGTCTCGAGGACGGGGATACTCGCCTCGTGGAAGGTCTCTCGGGGTATGCGCTCCAGCAGTGTCATGACACAGGCTCCTGGGTTGTAAAACTTGAAGAGGGGGAGCCGGTCACCCGTCTCCCCCTCTCGAAGCCCCATGAGCCCCGCCGGTTCGACTGAATGACCGGCGGACCTCGATTTTGTCCACCGTCTTACTCGGCCGCAGCCTCCGTCATCGGTACAACGGACACGTAGGTGCGGCCTTTGGCTTTGGTATCGAACTGAACCTTTCCGTTAACGAGCGCGAACAGCGTGTGATCCTTGCCGCAGCCGACATTGTGGCCGGCATGCCAGGTGGTGCCGCGCTGGCGCGCCAGGATATTGCCGGCGAGCACGATCTCGCCGCCGGCCTTCTTCAGGCCAAGCCGCCGGCCCGCCGAATCGCGGCCGTTGCGCGAGGATCCGCCTGCTTTTTTATGCGCCATGAGTGCTCTCTCTAACTCGGGAACTGTTTACACCGATTCCGTGAAGGAATCATCTCACTTTTTCTTGCCCTTTGTGGCCGGCTTTTTCTTCGCCGGCTTCTTCGCCGCCCGCTGCGGTTTTTCGGCCGCGGGCTCGCCTTTTTCTTGCGGCGGCTTCGCCTTGGCCTCGCGTTGGGGCCGCGGCGGCGGTTCCTTCGCCGGTTTGGCGCCATCGGTGAGGATCTCGGTGATGCGGACGACCGAGAACTCGTGACGATAGCCGCGCTTGCGGCGCGAATTCTTGCGCCGGCGCTTCTTGAAGGCGATCACCTTGTCGCCGCGCGTGTGCTGGAGCACCTCGCCGGCAACGGTGGCGCCGGCAACGGTCGGCGCGCCGACCGTCGGCGTGTCACCGCCAAGCAACAGCACCTCGCCGAACTCGACCACCTGGCCGGGTTCGGCCGTGACCCGGTCGATGCGGATCACGTCTTCGGCGGCAACCCGGTACTGTTTGCCGCCGGCTTTAATGACTGCGAACATCATTCTTCCTCTCGTGTTCGATCCCGGTGCTCGGAACGGTCCGGACCGGCTTCTTTCAGTCGGTTTGTTGTGTGTTTTTAAGGGCTTAAACGGCCCTTGAAAAAGCACGCGGACCGAAAGGTCCGCGCTCGGCCATGCTTATGAAGGTTCTCGCCGCAAAATGTCAAGAAAGGCCGATATCGACCGTCCGGCGCCGCCCGCCTTCAGCTCTCGCTTTTGGCTGGCTCGGTCATGTGCCCGTTGCCGGCCTCGGCCTCGCCGCCCTGTGCCAGCCGGTAGCCGACGCCAAGCTCGGTGACCAGGATCTTGGGCGAATCCGGGTGCGGTTCGATCTTCTGCCGCAGCTTGCGCACGAAAATGCGCAAATAATGCGTGTCGTGCATGTGGATCGAGCCCCACACTTCTTTCAATAGGTGCTGGTGCGTCACCACATTGCCGGCGTGCTGCGCCAGCACCTGCAACAAGCGGTACTCCTTCGGCGTCAGCGTGAGGCGGCTGCCGTTGAGCGTCACCGTGCGGGTGGCGAGGTCGATGGCGAGCGGGCCGACCTTGACCGTCGGCTCGCCGGAGGCCGCGCGCGACTGGCGGCGCAAAGCCACGCGCACGCGCGCCAGCAATTCGGCCATGCCGAACGGCTTGACCACGTAGTCGTCGGCGCCGAGTTCGAGTAGACGCACCTTCTGCGCCTCGCTCGAGCGCACCGAGAGCACGATGATCGGCACGCTCGACCAGGAGCGGATGCGCTCGACAACTTCGGAGCCGTCCATGTCGGGCAAGCCGAGATCGATGATGACCAGGTCGACGGGCCGCAGCGTGGCGGTTCGGATCGCCTCGGCGCCGGTGCCGGCCTCATGCACGGCGAAGCCATTGAGCTCGAAGCCGGTGCGCAGGAAACGTCGGATCTGAATCTCGTCGTCGACAACGAGCACGATGGGGGACATTTCATTCATCGGCATCGCCTTCCATTTGCGGCACGACCGCCTGCATGACCGGGAGTTCGATCGAGACCGCGGTGCCGTGGCCGGGTCCCTCGCTGGCGGCGCTGATCTTGCCGCCATTGGCGGCGATGAAGGCATTGGCGATCCACAAGCCCAGGCCGGAACCGCTGGTGGTCGTCGCATGGCGTTCGCCGCGCACGAAACGCTCCCACATTTTTATTTGCTCGGCCGCGGTCAGGCCGGCGCCTTCGTCGGCGACGCTGACGATCATGCGACCCTCGCGCGCGCACGCGCTGACCGTGATGCGCGAACCGGGTTGCGAATATTTCACCGCATTGTCGAAGACCTGCACCAGCGCCTGCTGCACCAGCACCGGATCGACGTGAACGAGCGGGAGATCGTGCGCGACGTCGAGCAGGAGCCGCCGCTCGCCGAGGCGGCGACGGCAGCGTTCGACCGCCGAATTGACGATGTCGGCGGGGTCGGCCCATTCGATATGCGGCTTGACGCCGTCGCTCGAAATGCGGCTGGCGTCGAGCAGATTCTGGATATCGTTGTTGAGCCGCTCGGCCTCGTCGCGCACGTCGTGCACCAGCGCCTTGAGCTTCTTCTCGTTGGCGAGCGCAGGCGCCGCGCTGAGCACCGTGGCGGCGCCGAGAATGGAGGCGAGCGGGGTGCGCAATTCGTGGCTGACCGAGCCGATCAGCGCCTCGCGCAGTTGATCGGTCTGCGAGCGCATATGCGCCTCGTTGATCGCGTGCGCGACGCCGAGCCGCTCCAGCGTCGCGGTGGCGTCGGCGAGCACCGCGTCGACGCGGATGCGCATCTCGTCGGTGCCTTCGCGCGACTCGCGGCCGAGGTTGATGGCGATGACACCGAACTCGGAGCTCTTGGGCGAGACCGCGCGTACCAGCCAGATGTCGCCGTTGTCGGCAGCGATTGTCACGCCGCCATCGGCTTGGCGCCGCCCGGCGGCGACGTCGGCAGCTTGCGCCAGCACCGGCTCGGGCACCGCGACCCCGGCGTGCCGGCCGCTCGAAGCGGCGGCATCGCGGGCGCCGGCGAACAGCACGACTTTGCGCTGCATCACGGCGGCCAGGTGATCCTCAATGGCGGCGTGAATATCGGAAACGTCGAAGGCGACCGCCAGCCGCCGCGAGAAGGCGTAGAGGTCGCGCAGATCGATCTCGCGCTGGCGCGCGGTCTCCAATTGCCGCTTGAGCCGCGTGGCGAGCTGGCTCACCACCACCGCGACGAAGATGAACAGGATCAGGTTGAGAACTTCGTGCGGGTCGGTGATGCGGAAGCTGTAAAGCGGCGGATAGAAGAAGAAGGCGGAAGCAAGTACGCCGCAGACCGCGGCGAAGATCGCCGCGACGATGCCCCATCGCGTCGCCGCGATCACCACGGGGATCAAATAGACGACAGAGCCGTGATGCAGTCCGGTTTCCGAGATGACGAGGTAAACGCCGAGGGTGACCGCGACGACCATGCCGATGGTCGGCAGGATGCCGCGCGATTCCTTGCGAATGCGATCGATTCTGAAAGCGTCGAACGTCGTCATTGGGGCAACGGCTGCATCCTGGCGCGAGCATAATATACGCTGCCACAGCCTTGTCTGTCTTGGGTTGCTTGGCTAGATAGCTGCCAGCCAAATCGGGCCTTTTCGGGCCGGTTTCGGGCTTTGCGGAGAGGTGGCAGAGCGGTTGAATGCACCGCACTCGAAATGCGGCATACTCGCAAGGGTATCGGGGGTTCGAATCCCTCCCTCTCCGCCAATTGTCCCGTCACGTTGTCCGATTCGCGGACACCTAGACATCCATGCAAATCCCGCGATGCCGCGCGCCGCCTAAGCTGTGGCGAAGTCCGGTCCTTGCGCGGTAGTCTTCATTTCCGGACCGAGCGTTCCGGGGGGTCACGCCGACGCGGCGGCGCACGTGCGGCCGCCACAAGAACGTCGGGTCAACGGAGGAAATCACGATGCGCCGATGGCTGTCGCTTGCGTTTGCCGCCGCGGTATTGGCCGCGCCGACTTTCTCCAAAGTGCATGCGGAATTTCCCGCCGATCGGCCGATCCGGCTCATTGTCGGCTTCGGGCCGGGCGGGGCGACGGACACCTTCGCCCGCATCTTCTCGGGACCGCTCGCCCAGGTGCTGAAGCAGACTGTGCTGGTCGAGAACGTCGCCGGCGCCAGCGGCTTCATCGGTTGGCGCACGGTCGCCTCGGCGGCGCCCGACGGCTACACGTTGATGATGGCGGAGAATGCGCTGGTCATCCGTCCGGGCTTCAAGGACATCAAGCCGCCGTTCGATCCAAACACGGAATTCACGCCGATCGCCTTTGCCGCGACCTCGCCGCTCGCCATCTGCGTCGCCAATGTGGTGCCGGCGAATTCGATGCAGGAACTGATCGCCTATTCGCATTCGGCGGCGAAGAAGCTCACCTTCGCCTCCGCGGGCGTCACCTCGGTGTCGCAGCTCGTCTGGGACGTGGTGCGCGACGGCGCCAAGATCGACGCGCTCGATATTCCCTATCGCGGCGGCGGCCCGGCCATGGCCGATCTCATTGCCGGTCATGTCGACATGACGCTGCCGTCAAGCCAGGTGGCCAAGCCTTTGGTCGAGACCAAGCGCATCAAGTGTCTTGCCGTCACCAGCAAGCAGCGTTCGCCGGCGCTGCCACAGGTGCCGACGCTGGAAGAATCCGGCATCAAGCACGCCGATGTCGATCTGCGTTTCTGGTTTGCCGTGTTCGGACCGAAGAAAATGCCGGCCGACGTGATCGCGAAGCTGCAGAAAGGGATTCAGGCGGCATTGCAAACGCCGGAACTGAAAGAGCGGTTGAAAGCGCTGGACATCACGCCCGACTATGCCGGCGGTCCGGAGCTCGCCAAGCGCGTCGCCAGCGACATCAAGAACTGGGGCGCCTTCATCCAGGCCAAGGGTCTTAAAGGGCAATAATCGCCTCGAAGCAACAGCGCGTGCCGGCCTCGCGCCGGCGCGATTTTTTGGAAGTGAGGAGACGAGTGTTGGACGACCGCAGCCGGCGCGCGCAGAAATGGGTGAACGAGGAATTCTACAAGGTCCTCGACGTGTTTGGGTTCCGCTCGGTGATGTTTGTCGAGTGGGGCTTTCGTCCGGCCGACGTGCGACGCACCACCGAGCGCATCAAGAATCCGATGGCGGTGGTCAAGCAGTGGGTGCGCACCGCCGAGCAGGAGCAGAAGCTCGCGGAGGAGGCGGAGGCGTCAGGGCATCGCGAGAGCGCCGCGGAATTCTATTACCGCGCCGCGCTCTATTACGGCCCGCCGTGCGGCGTCATCCACGCCAATACATCAAAGAAGCTCGAACTCTACAAGCGCATGATCCACTGCTATACGCGCTTCACCGAATTGTTCGACGAAGCGCCGGTGCGCCGCGTCGAGATCCCGTTCGAGAACGGCAAGACCATACCCGGCATTCTGCAGACGGTGCCCGGCGCCAAGGGCAAGACGCCGGTGGTGCTGGTGATCCCGGGCATGGACACGATCAAGGAGTACATGCCGAGCCCCTATCACAATCACTTCCGCCGCCGCGGGCTGGCGACGCTGTCGATCGATGGGCCGGGGCAGGGCGAGAGCAACACGCGCGAGACCTGGGTGACGCTCGATAATTTCGAACGCGCCGGCAAGGCGGCGATCGATTTCATCGAGACCGTCCCGGAACTCGATGCCGGCAAGGTCGGTATCTACGGCTGGAGCATGGGCAGCTATTGGGGCCCGCGCGTCGCCGCGTTCGATCCGCGCGTGAAGGCGCTGGTCGGCGCCATGGGCAACTATCTGCAGAAGGACACGATCTTCAAGCACTCGAAGCCCGCCTATCGCGCCAACTACATGTATATGTCGAACACCTACGACGAAGACGCTTTCGACGCCATGGCGGCGCAGATGACGCTCGAGCCGCTCGCCGGCAAGATCAAATGCCCAACGCTTTTGGCGATGGGCGAGTACGACGAGCTGTGTCCGCTTGCCGACGGCGAACGCATGTTCGACATGCTCAACTGCCCCAAGGAATTGTGGGTCTACGAGGACGAGACTCACGTTTTCGGCAGCCGGCTGCCGGACTTCTATCTGCACGTCGCCGACTGGATGCGCGACGCGCTGGCCGGCAAATTTCCCGCGGGTTACAAGAAACGCATCGACCACGCGGCGCGCTGACGCTGCTCT
>Ga0335078_10011451_pt1 | contig 13152 bp, 9 predicted proteins | sample Lox_Sample_32_FD_206711 | JGI IMG/M metagenome (GOLD analysis project Ga0335078, IMG submission 206711) | Soil microbial communities from Loxahatchee National Wildlife Refuge, Florida, United States - Lox_Sample_3.2 | ecosystem: Environmental > Terrestrial > Soil > Wetlands | place: USA: Florida... | reverse complement strand
ATTTCATTGATCACGAAAGGTATTCTTGCAGTTCAGTGTGTGTTGCGCGTGCCTGTCGGGTCCTCCGGCGTGTCATGCCACAACGGATGTAACACGACACAATGCTGCCTCTGCAACTTGACCCGAGTAGACCAAGCTCGACGGTCAGGGCAAGAATCACCTGCGGTGCGGCCATTGTCGGATGTGGCCGGGTCGGTCATGCACTAACAGACGGCCCGCCCTCCTGCTGCGCAGCGGTGAGCGGCGCAACCCGCGGTCTGGCCGCAGGCCAAGAACCACTCACGCGTAAGCTGCGTCGTTAACACCCATATGAAACCACCTCGGTGTGCGTCGCGAGCGTGCGCACAGGCCACTGCCGCGCCCGCCACCGTGCTTGGCGACAGCACGGCACCCGCAAGTCGTCCACCATTGTGGTGAGCGCCTGCGCCTTTGGTCCGCAGCAACCCCATCCCAGCGACCAAGTGCGAACCGGCCACGAACATGCCCTGATCGCCGCCACAGCGATCCCGTCCTGTCCGCATCGGATGCGGGATCACTGCATCCGATGCGGACTCCCGTCAAATCCGAGGCCCCCCTTGCGCTGCTGCTCACCTAATTGCCACCGCGTGGTGCCGGACGATGATTCAAAAGGTCAGGCTATTTGCTTCGCTAACGTACAGTGCCGAATCGTCATCCGATGCGATTCAGCACACATGCAACAGTTGAAGCAAGATATTCATATCCATTGTTTATCTCTGGACCGGGCGCGGTCCAGAGATAAACAATGGAGCTATCGTCCCTGCCTTCCCGCCCCGGGAGGCGGGAAGGCGGGGACGATGGCGGGACCGGGCGCGGTCCCTTAAGCGGAAGGGCGTCGGCGACGAGTGGGTGGTGGTCGTGGTGGATGGGGTCCGGCGGCGCCGGTCGCGGCAGGTTGGGTCGCGGCCGCGGGTGGTGCAGTTCTCGCTGACCGAGCAGGAGTTCGCGGAGGTCAGCACCGCGGCTACGCACCGGGGGCTGGCGCGCGGGGCGTTCGCGGCAGAGGCGACGCTCGCGTCGGCCCGGGGAGTTCCCGCGAAAGTGTGGTCGCCGCTACGGGAGGCGCTGGCAGAGGTGATGACCGCTGCCGGGCTGGTGCGGCGGATCGGGACGAATCTGAACCAGGCCGTGGCGCGGCTGAACGCGACGGGTCAGCGGGGTGAGGATCTGATGCCGGCGGCGCAATTCTGTATGCGGGCGGTGCAGCGGCTGGATGAGGCCGCGGAACAGTTGCGGCGCAGTGTTCCGTAACCGCTCCGGAGCATTGCGGTGATCGGGAAAGTGCTCCGCGGAACGCGGGCCGGCCGGCTTCTCTATTACCTGTACGGGCCGGGGAAGGCGAACGAGCACACCGACCCGCACCTGGTCGCCGGATTCCGTGATCCGGCCGAACTCGAACCGCCCCGCAGGCCAGACGGATCACGCGACTTCCGGCGCCTGACCGGGTTACTGGCCCAGCCGCTGGCCGCGCTGAAGGGGCCGGGTTACGACGAGCCGGTGTGGCATTGTTCCGTCCGCGCCGCACCGGGCGACCGGACGCTGTCGGACGCCGAGTGGGCTCAGGCGGCCGAAGACATCATGCACCGTACCGGCCTGGCGCCCAGCGAGGATGACGCCGGTGTGCGCTGGGTCGCAGTCCGCCACGCCGGCGACCACGTGCACATCGTGGCCACGCTGGCCCGCCAGGATGGTTCCCGGCCACGCATCTGGAACGACTTCTACCGGGTCCGGGAGGCGTGCCAGGCGGCCGAGGAACGGTACGGGCTCCGGCTCACGGCACCGGCCGATCGCACCGCCGCCAAACGCCCGTCCCGGGCGGAGACCGAGCAGGCCGCACGGCGCGGCTGGGATGAGCCGCCCCGGGTGGCGCTGCGCCGTCACGTGTGCGCCGCGGCCGCCGGAGCACGCTCGGAGCAGGAGTTCTTCGACCGGTTGGCCGATGCCGGGGTGCTGGCCCGTAAGCGCCATAGCACGATCCGCCCTGGTGAGGTCACCGGTTACGCGGTCGGGCTCCCCCAGCACGCCAGCCGGGAGGGCGGGCTCATCTGGTATGGCGGCGGAAAGCTCGCGGCGGACCTGACCTTGCCGAAGCTGCGCCGCCGCTGGTGCGGACCAGGCGCGGAGCACGGCAGGGGGCACGGGTTGTCCGCTCCCGCGGCGCGCGCCGTGCTCCGCGGCGCCGTCACCACGGCAGCCGAACAGGCGGGCAGCGAGCCGGATTTCTTCACCCGCCTGCGCGCGGCCGGCCTGGAGGTACGGCTGCGGTTCAGCGAAGCCAATCCTGGCCAGGTCACCGGGTACGCGGTCACCCTGCCCGGCCACCACGACCGCGACGGGCGGGCGGTCTGGTACAGCGGCGGGCGGCTTTCCGGCGAGCTCACCCTGCCCCGGCTGCGCGGCCAGTGGGAAGCACAACACGGAGGCGCGGAACGTTCCGGCGCAGACGCGGCGCGATCCGCAACGTTCCGGTTCACCACCGCAGAACGGGACGCGATCTACGAGGACGCGGCCCGCCAGGCGGCGGCAGCGGCGGAACACATCCGGCGCTGCGCTCAGCACGATCCGGCTGCCGCAGCCGATGCCGCGTGGGCAGCCGCCGACGTTCTTCATTCCGCGGCGGGGGCGCTGGGCAGCCGGGTGCTGCGCCGCGCGGCCGACGCCTATGAGCGAGCCGCCCGCGCACCGTATGGCCGCATCCCAGACCGCACCCGGGACGGTGAGCGGCTCCGCACCGCCGCCCGGTCGTTGTCCCTTATAAGCATGTGCAGTGGCGGCGTCACGCTGGTGTCCGTCACACTTCTGGCCAGCCTGGTCGCGTTGTCCGCCGCGGTCGCCGAGCTGCGGCACGCCCAGCAACATGCCGCCCAGGCCGCCGCGGCGCGGGCTACGGCTGAGCACCTGCACGCGGCGGTTACCAGCGCCCGCCCGCCGCTTCCTCAGGCCCAGACCCAAGCGCACGGCCGCGCCCGGCCCGTCACTGCCCCCGACTTGGCTCGCCGCGACATGCCCGCGGCCTGGCCCGGCGGCCCGGTGTCAGCTACGCCGGGGGCTGCCCGGCCGGCAAGTCCCGCTTCCCGCCCCCCGAGACGGGCGGGCCCGAGCCGGTGATGCCAAGCCAGCCAGCAGCAGATGTACGCCGACCATCAACAGGCGCGGCATCAGATGCGGGACCCGAAGCCGGAAAGCAAGAGAAACATGCGAGTTGCCTGTGGACAACTCCGCAGCAAATGCGGCGGACAGCCACGTTATCCACAACGAGCTCTGAGGGCGTATATGTCGGGCGCCCGGGGCGGGATGCTGCTGAGAGCGGCACCCAGCCAGCTGTGCGGCATAAGACGGGCCAAGGAGGATCGTTCATGCAGTCCCTGGCAAACAGCGGTGTGTTCTGGGGCTTGCTTATCGCCGGGATCATCGCTGTGTACCTGCTGCCGACCATTATCGGGCTGATCCGGGGAGTCGAGAGACTCGGGCTTGTCGTCCTGCTCAACCTGCTCGGGTGGATGGTATGGCCTGCCGCTCTGATCCTGGCGCTAGGACCCCGCCGCCTCCCGCCGTCGGCGCCAGTGGCCGTGTATTCGCCACCAGTTGTTCTGTACCCGAACCCATGGCCGGAGTACGGGCCGGCCGATAACCCCATACCGCGCCCGTGGTATCCGCAGGAGCGGCCGAAATAACGGGCCGCCGGCTCGTAGTCCGATGCGGCTACCGTGCGCGGATCTTGGTTCCTGCCGCCTGCTTCGCATACGGCGATGGCAGAGCCGCAATGTTGCGCGGCGCAGGGGACGCCCACGCCGAGGGCGACAGGGTGTGAACGGCGCGTTGTCATCTTCCCTTGCGGGACGCTGCGGACCGGCGGCTGGAGGTGGCGCAGTCGGCGGGCAGGTCATGGAGGGCGCTGGTGACGGCATCGGTCACGGTCGGGTAGTCGAGACCGAGGCGGTGGGCGAGGCGGGCGACCTGCCGGCCGACGTCGTCCGGGGGCATGGCGGCGATGACTGGGGCGGTGGCGTGTAGCGCGTTGATCTGCCCTTCGGCGTATTGCAGCCACCGGCTCCAGCTGTCGACTTCGGAGTCGGTGACCAGGTCGGCGAGCGGCACGGTGTGCTCGCCGAGCTGCTGGGCGAGGGCGGCAGGGCCGTGGGCGGCGAGGATCTGGGCCGGATCGTGCCCCGCGGGCAGGACAGCGGCGGTGATTGCGCCGGTGAGCGGGCTGAGGAGCTTGTAGGCCTTGATGGCGGCTCGCTTTCCGGCCGGGTCGGCGTCGAATGCCACCAGCACCCCGGTAGCGGGCAGATCAGCAGCCCCGCCGAGCGCGGCGGCCTGGTGGGCGGTGAGGGCGGTCCCGCACGGCGCGACCCCGGCGTAGCGGCCAGCTCCGGCGGTGGTGACGGCGATGGCGTCGAAGGGGCCTTCCACGATGACCGGCTGCGCTCCGCCGGTGAGCAGCCCATGTGCTTCGTGCAGGCCGAACAGCACGTCGCTTTTGGTGTAGAGCTGCGTCGCCGGGCTGTTGATGTATTTCGGCACGTCGGGGCCGGCGCCGGGCGGCCGGCGGCCGGTGAACGCGATGATGGTCCCGTCACTGGTCCGGATGGGGAGCACGGCACGTTCGCGGAAGGTATCGGCGAGGGTGCCGCGCCAGGAGCGGCGCGCCAGCCCGGCCGCCTCGATGACCGCATCGGGGTAACCGAGTGCCCGTAGATGGCGGGTGAGCGTGTCCGGACCCGGGGGCGCGTAGCCCACCTGCCAGCGCCTTTGGACAATGGGGCCGAATCCCCGGCCGGTTAGGTAGCCGGGGACCCAGCTGCCCTCCAGCCGGCCACCGAAGAACCGTGCGGCGGCCTGGTGAACGCGGGCAAGCTGGCTGTGTGGGACCGGCGGCCCATCGGCGGCTGCCGCCGCGTCGGGGCTGGTGTCGTAGCTGGCGGCCCGCAGCTGTCCGCCGCGGGTGCGCGGACCGGCGTCGCGGGACCGCGTCGCCCGCGGGTGGCTGGGCCCGGTCCGGCCGGACTGCGCCAGACCGGACTTGCTGCCACCTGTGTGGACGTCTGAGCTGGTGCCTCCGGCCCGGGAATCCCTGGCCTCAGCGGCCGTGGGATCCGATGGCTTCGTAGGGATGGAACCGGCCTGGACGTGGCCGGTTTGCTGGCCGCGGTTCGGGTGCCGATCCCGGTCCTGCGGCGTGCTTGGCGTGGCCTCGGTGAGCGCCGCGTCCAGATGGCTGGTGATCGTGGCCGCGGCGGCGAGCACACGGTGGACCACGGCCTGGACGACGGCAGTGGGGTAGTCCCGCGGCCACGTCCCGGCCCAGCTGGCGATACGAGGGATACACACGTCCGGGGCGTCGAGGCCGAGGTGGGCGGCGACAAGGTAAGCGGCGCTGTCGGCTTCGAGTTTGCGGATCCCCTCGCACGTGGCGTCGCCGGAACGGCCGAGGTAGGCGATCTCGGCGTGCAGGAGCACGTGCCCGATCTGGTGGGCCAGCGCGATCAGCGCCTGGGCGGGTGTGGCGTCGCGGCGGACGTGGATGCGCCGGTCGCGCCAGCTGGTGAAGGCGTCCCCGTCGGCACAGTCCCCGCGGGCGGCAGCGAAGCCCTCGCGGCGGGCTAGGCGCACTAGGGCGGCCCACGCGCCGGCGGGTGGCTGCCCGCCGCGCCGCGTTGTCCCGAACGGCGGTGCCGGATGTGCCTGGGCCAGCAAGGCCGCCCAGTCACCGCCGTTGCCTACGGACGCCCACCCTAGGTGGCACACTGTTGCTGGCTGAGGATATTTTTCGCTCATATCAGCGTTCCTGTCACCAGTGTCGCCCCGATCCGCCGGGATGCAAACGGTCAGGGCCGCAGACGGCTGCCGCGCACCGGGTTGCGGCCCGCTCCGAAGGCGGATCTCGCGCTCGCGCTGGTGCTGGCGGCGCCGGCGACGACGTTCTGGATGGGGATAGGAAAGTCGCGTTCCCAGGGCCGGACCTCGCGGGCCGCGTGTGCGGTGGCCGCGTCGGCGCTGGCCGTGTCGTCGCGGGCGGCCGTCAGGTTCCCGGTCCGCTCATCCACGTCCGGTGTCGTGAGGTCCGTTGCTGCATCCATGTCGGTGGCGCGGGCGCGCTCGGAGGTGACGACACGACTTTGCTCGCTGCGGACTAGCCCGGTGGCCGGATCGGGCTGGACGACGCGGTCAATGATCTCGGACGGCAGGTTGGTGACGGTTTCCAGGAGGGCGCGCTGCTCGGCTTCGCCGGGCAGTTCATGCCCGTAGGCGCGAGCCTGTTCCGCCAGTGCGCCGATGATCTGCCGCCCGCGCCGTTCCTGCGCGTGCGCGGCGGTGTGGGCGTCGAACCCGGCGCGGCCCGGGCCGTGGTCGACGTTGACCACGACGGCGGTTTCCTCGTCGAGCGGCGGTCGCGGGGTGAAGTAGGGGTCGTGGACGCGGGGTGGGCGGGTGAATAGCGGCGCAGTTTCGCGCATCGCCTCGGCCGGTGCCATCCCGTCGGCGCGGAGCCGGTCGTAGCGGGCCATGGCGTGCGGGTGCAGCACGCGGAGCCGTTCCTCGCATTTGCGCATCGCCGTCGCAGCGGCCGGCTCGTACCAGGGCACTGCCCGGTCGGCGTAGGGCGTGGCGGCGCCCCAGGCGCGGGCCGCTTGCGGCAGGCCGGCCCGGGCCAGCCAGTGGGGGTCGAGGGCAGGCGCCCAGCCGGCGCGGGCGGCATCGCGGTCGGCGCGGATCTGCGCGTTCAGTACCCGCCGGGCACGTTCGTCGCGTTCGGCGCCGACCCGTGCCTGGGTCTTTTGGTGCTGGAGGTAGACCTGTGCGCCCGCCGCTGCGGCGTAGCCGACCTCCATGGCGCGGCGCATGCCTTGTTGCAGGGCGTCTTGGAACGGGTCGGGATGATTGTCGGCGTCCATTCCTATGGCCTCCTTTACGTGGCAATTCGATGAGCCGTCAACGGCTGCGGCGCCGCTGGCAGCCTGGCAAGGGGCTGTCAGCGGGCCGGGCCACCGGAGTTGCGTGCGGGCACGGCCGTGGCCGATCGGCATCCACGACGACGACCTCCCCTACGGTCAGGGGGAAGCCGAGCGCGGCCTGCTGGGCGGGAACAGCGGGCGGGCGGCCCGCCGGGCCGGCTGTGGCCACCCCGCCCGGCGGCCGCGATGGCCACAGAGGTGGTGGCACCTGGACCACCGTGTCGCGGGCCGCGGAGCCGCCGGTGCGGGGCAGGAAACCGATGGCCTGGCGGATCGCGGCTTCCTGGGCGCTGCCGTCGGTGGCGTTCCGGCGGAGGGTGCGGAACAGCGTAAGGGCCCTGCGGGCGATGCGCAGGTGGCGTTCGATCAGGTCGTCGATCGCATGTTCAAGGATCCAGATGGCGCGGAGCCGCAACGCGTTGCCGGTGCCGGCTGGCAGGGCCGCGGGATCGCGGGGCGCGTGGATGCCGCAGCGGGTGGCCACGCCGACGCGCAGTTCCTCCTGGGCCTGGGTGAGTGCCGCGATACCCAGGCGTGATCCTGGGGAGCGGGCGGACAGGCACCGGTAACGGTCAATTACCACGGCTGCGGTCGCCGCAGGGCCGGCGAGCAGCTGCTGAATGACCGCGCGCATCGCGGCCAGCCGGGACTCCAGCGCGCGCTCGTCCCAGCCCGTCACCAGCAGTTCCTGCGGCCGACCCGTGCGGACGAGGACCGCGTCGTAGCCGGCGCAAGTCAGCGCATTTTGCATCTGCCGGGCGGCCCGCACCGACTGCGGCCGTACCCGGACACCGTCCGGGTACGCCGTTACGTAGCCGACGGGACGGTGACCGCCGCTGGCCGCGACGTGCTCGCAGATGGCCAGTATGTGCGCCGGGTCGAGCCCGGCGCGGCGCAGGTCAGATGTCGTCATGACCGGTCACCTCGCCATGACCTGCCGCACCGTCGTCGTGCCTTGTCGCCGCACCGTCGTGGCCCGTCACCGCGCGGTCGCTACGCTCGCTGACCTCCTGCTCGTCGTCGTCGTTATCGCTGCCGGCATCGTCAGCGGCGTCGCTGGGCATGCCTGGCTCATCCCACCAGCCGTCGGGCGCGGTGTCGGCGGCCGGTTCGTGGGGTTCGCGGTGGGTGTCTTCGCTGCACTGGTAGAAGGGGCCGCGGGCGCCGAGCAAGATCGGGAGCTGGTGGTCGAGGTGCTCGCGGTACCAGATGCCCATCCCGGTGCCGGGCTTGGTGCGCAGCACCTCCCAGGCGTGCCACAGCGCGTTGAGGCGGCTGATCGCTTCGCCGTGGCGCCACCACTGGCGGCACCACCGGTACTCGCCGCCGAGGGTGCGGCGGAACATCGGCAGGAAATACTCGGTCAGCCAGTCCTCCAGCCGGTCGAATTCCGGCTGCGGCGCGTCCGGGGTCTCGCCGTCCGGGCCTTGGCCGCTGCCGGGGTCTTCGCCGTGCCCGGGCATGGAGTCCGTTGCGGCGGGCGGGGCGTCTGAGGCGCCCCGTGCGCCGGGCCCGGGCCTGGCCGAAGCCACGGCCGCCGGGGTAGCTGAAGCGCCGGGGGTGCTGCTGCCGGTCGCGGTGCTGGTGGTCATGGGGATTGCTCCTGCGCGGTGGTGGCGGGTGTGTCCGGATGCGCCGGCCGGGCCTGGCTGGCGGCGGCGCGGATCTCGTCCTGGGCCGCAGCCTGGGCGGCGCTGATCTGTGCGGCGCGGGGGCCGGCGTGCCAGGGGGTGAGGTGGATGAGCGCGGGCTTGATGCCGGTGGCGAGCAGCAGCGCAGTGCCGGGCGGCAGGGCGCGGATCGCGGCCGGCTCGAGGATGTCCTGCCGGCGCAGCGACACCGATTCGCTGGCCCGGCCCTCGCCGTAGTTGATCGAGCGGACCGGGACGTCGTGCTGGCCGATCAGGGTGGCCAGGTCCCGGGCCAGGCGCGGTGAATCCACCCCGGCGCCGATGATCTTCTTCGTGGCCGCGCCCCACAGGGCGGCCATCCCCTGCTCGCCCCACACAGTGACGCCTTGCTCGTAGGACTGCAGGATGGTGACCGGTGTGATGCCCCGCGAGCCGAGGTGGGAGTACAGGTCCGGCAGGTCCGCGATCCGGCAGATGTTGGCTGCCTCATCTAGCACCACGACCATCGGCGGGTCCAGCCGCCCGCCCAGGCGCTCGGCCCGGCGTTCCGCTGCGCGCATCGCGGTGTCCGACAGCGCGGCGATCAGCGGCGCTGCCGCCGAGCGGGACTTCGACAGCAGGAACAAGGTGCCCGTGCTGTCGGCGAACCTGTCCGGCTCGAACATGGGCAGGGTGCCGCGGCGCGGCGGGGTGACCCAGGCCATGATCTCCGGGTCGGTCATGGCTTTGGCCGCGGTGCGGGCGGTCTGGTAGATGCCGTCGCGGGTCTCGACCGCGCCGTTCTGGGCCCCGCGCAGCGACACTGCCATCGCGCCGAACCCGGCCTCGGCCAGCAGCTCGATCGGGGTCGGGACGGCGGGTTCGCTGAGCCAGCCGGCGACGTCGCGCAATGTGTGGCCGGAGGACGCGGCGGCCAGGAACAGGGCGGCGAGCAGGTCCTGGGCGGCGGGGCCCCACAGGTCACGGCGGTGCTCGTCGGCGACGGTGAGCACGAAATGCCCGGCGAGCCGGTGCGCGTCCTCCACCGTTGCCAGGCCGTGCAGCGGGTTCCACCACCAAGTCTGCGGCTGGTGGGTGATCCGCTGCGGGTCGAACAGCCATACGCGTCCGCGGCCGCGGGCGGCGCGGAGGGTGGCGGTGGCGGCCCACAGGTCGGCTTTGTTGGAGGTGGCGATGACCGCGCCGGGTGCGGACAGCACGAACGGGATCGCCTGCGCGGTGGTCTTCCCGGTCCGCGGCGCCATGAACGCCACCAGCGTGTCCTCCCAGCTCGCGAACACCACGGGCCCCCGCCGCTGCCGGGGGCGAAGCAGCGAGCCGAGCGCCAGGCCCGTCTGGTCCGGGTCCAAGCCGCGCGGGTCCATGCCGGTCAGGGACCGGCGAAGCTGCGTCGCCATGCGGGCGGCCGGGAGCCGGGTCAGTGCCGCCATCGCCGGATTGGCGGCCAGCGCGGCCACCGAGTCACCGGGAACTGGCAAGTGGCGGGCGATCGCCTGCCCGGTCAGCACGACAACCGTGACGGCGAGCGCGAGCAGCACCGCGGTTGTCGCCGCAACGGCCGGGGTGGGGGTGTGCGGCCAGGCGGTGCTGGTGCGGCCGTGCAGGACGTCGGCGGCGAACTTGATCCCGAACGGCTCCGCTGTGCCGCCGCTCAGCCTGGCAGCGATCCGCGCCGCGGCCCAGAAGATCCCGTTCAGCGTGACAAGCCCCCAGCAGGCGGCGAGCACGGCCCAGCAGCCCGCGGTCCCGCCGGGTGCCAGCGAGGGCCGGGGCCCGAGCGCCCGGCTCACCGCGCACCGCCCCCGGAAACGCCCTCCGGCCAGTCAGGAGATCGAGTGAACTGCGGGTCTGTGTCGTAGAGGTCGCGTTCCGGGCCTACGAGGGTGAGCTGGACCGGGATGCCGAGCCGTTCCCCGGTCTTGATGAGGTATTTGCCGCGGCCGGGGTGGCGTGCGCCGGGCAGGTAGGACTCGGGCGCCGACCAGGACGCCACCAGCGCGCGTTCGGGGCCGGTGAGCGGGGTGATCTCGGCGACCCGGGCCAGTTCGCGCGGCGGCAGCCCGGCGAGCACGGTGATCGCGGAGCGGTCCACGAACCCGCGCGCTTTGGCCCGGTCTTCGGGGGTGGCGAGGGCGTCGAGGTCGGCGAGCGAGTGGGTGATCATGATGCTGGCCATGCCCTTGGCCCGGTTGAGCCGGGTGAGGGAGTCGGCGTGCTCGACCAGGCCGGGAGCGCCGCGCAACGCGCGCCATAGCTCGTCCATCACCGCCAGGTACGACCGGCGCGGCCCGGCGCCCAGATCCGCCAATGCGGCGGCGGCGTCGACGCAGCCGAAGCCGTAGCTCCAGGTGCACAGCATCGCCGCGGTGAGCAGCTTGTCCCCGGCGGCCTTGACCGCCGAGATGTCCACCGACACGGCGGCGGCGTCGAGGTCGATCGGCTGGGAGGTGGCGCCGTCGAACACCCCGGCCAGCGACCCGGTGCACAGCAGGTCCAGGGTGAACACCAGATCAGCGACCCGCTGGGCGTAGCAGTCTGGTGCATCGGCGCGGGCCGCCGACCGCAGCGCGTCCGGTCCCTGCTCGATGACCCGCAGCACGTCGGTGACGGTGGGTTCCCGTGTCCCGGCAAGACGCTCGTCAAGCAGGTCGATGGCGCGGCCGAGGATGACTTCCTCGGCGTTGCTGATCCGCGCCTCGCGGACCAAGGTGGCGAGCCCCAGCAGCAGTGCCAGCCGCCGCGAGCGGAGTTCCTGCCGGAGTCGTTCGGCATCGGGGCCGGTCATCCGGGCCAGGGCAGTGCCCAGCGGCCCGGCGTCGAGTGGGTTGATCTTGTCCAGGCCGCGGCCGATGCGGATGACCTGCCCGCCGAGATGGGCCACGAGGCGCGTGTAGTCGGGTTTGGTGTCGCCCAGCACCAGGACCCGGGTGCCGACGGCGACGGCGCCGGTGACCAGGCGTTTGACGAGGGCGGATTTGCCGGTGCCGGGCTGGCCGAGGACGAACATCCCGGGGTTGGTGACCAGCCCGGCCCGCAGCCAGGCCAGCGGGTCGAGGCAAACCACCTCGCCCCACAGCTGGTGCCGTCCGACCGGGGTCCCGGCGGCGGGGGTGCCGCTGCCCGCGACGAACGGGTACAGGCCGCACAGCTGGGTCGTGGTCGCCTGGTACTCCGGCCCGGGTGTGACGCAGGCGGCGCGGCCCGCGTCGGGAATCTTCCAGCCCCACGCGGGTGCCGGCGGGCCGGCGTCGGCGCCCGGAAGCGGCTCAGCGGATACTGCAAGGCCGGGCGGCCGCAGCCCTGTGGGCTGTAGGCCGGATCGGCCGGGGATGCGTTGCGCGCCGGGCGAGGACGCCGCGTCGCGGCGGGTGCGCGTCAAAGACATCGGGAGCATTCCCTTCTGGTCGGCTGCCACGGTGAGCTCAATGGCGGAGGCGGCGGGCGAGTTCGGGCAGGCAGACGCCGCACGGCAGGGTGGCGGTGAACCCGGCGGCCTGGCTTCGGTACATCCGCTGCAGCCGGATCCGGGAGGATTCGGCCGCGGCCTCGGTGTCGGCGATGGCGCGGGGCAGCTGGGCGGGGTCGGTGACGGTGACCGTGACGTACGTGGCGAGCAGGCTGACCCCGGCGCCGCGGGCTTCTTCATCGGCGGCCTGCCGGGCGCGGGCGTGGTCGTGGGCGTCGCGGGCGGTCACGTCGCGGCGGGTCCGGCGGGAGTACTCGCTGCGGAACTCCGCCGCGCGGACCTCGTTTTCCAGCAGCCGCGCGGCTGCGGCGGCGGGGAACGGCCGGTATTGCAGCGTGACCCGCTTGGGGAACATGCCGGGCGCGACCAGCCGGGCGAGGACGTCGGAGTGGACGTTCTGGCGGGGGGCTTCGCGCCAGGCCCAGGTGACCGAGGTGCCGCTGCCGTGCCGGTAGCAGTCCCAGTGTTCCTCGGCGCCGGCCGGGCCGGCGCTGGCCCAGTTCAGCTGCTCCTCCAGCACGGGGCCCACCCCGACAGCCAGGAGCCGGTTGACCTCCCCGCGGACCGCCGGATCGAACGCCATGCGCACGATCCCGGCGATCTCCGCCGCCCCGGCGCGGCCGAGCACGGCGACGCCGCACGAGCCGAGCGCCGACTCCAGGCCTAGCAGCGTCCGCCCTGTCTCGGTGACCGCCTCGGCGACGGTGCCTGGCTGCGAAGGGAAGGCGGCGGGGTCGAAGGTGATGCTGACCCGCGTGTCCACGTCGGCTGCCGCCGCCGGGGCGGCAGCCACGACCTGGTCCATGATGTGCAGCGCCGGGCGGGGGGCCGCCGGGTCGATCGCGGCGGCGATCTGGCCGGTGAGAGTCGAGCCGGGGTCGGGAGCGGTGTCGACCGTGACACTCACCCACCGGACAGCGGGCAGGTAGCCGAGCGAGGCCAGCCAGCCGCCCCAGTTCGCCACCCACCCGTCCGCGTCACCCGGCTCAGCCAGCCAGGTCGACGCCGGGACCACCCGAAGCGTCACGGTCAGGAGGCCGGTGTGGCGGTCGCGGACCAGCCCGTAATGGCCGCCGCA
>Ga0335078_10011450_pt1 | contig 13152 bp, 10 predicted proteins | sample Lox_Sample_32_FD_206711 | JGI IMG/M metagenome (GOLD analysis project Ga0335078, IMG submission 206711) | Soil microbial communities from Loxahatchee National Wildlife Refuge, Florida, United States - Lox_Sample_3.2 | ecosystem: Environmental > Terrestrial > Soil > Wetlands | place: USA... | reverse complement strand
TTTCAGCCGCGCATGCTTGCGGTTGGCACGATCGCCCCAATCGCGCTGCACGGTGACGACGGCTTCCGCGAGTTTCACCGCATCCGCGGTGGCACAAAAGCCTAAGGGACTCGCCGTGCGCGGGTAAGTATCGGGCTCGCCATGGGTCATGCCCATGCCGCCGCCGACGGTAACGTTCCAGCCGGCGACGCCGCCTTGCTCGTCGCGAACGGCGATAAAGCCGAGGTCGTGGGCAAACACGTCGACATCATTCGACGGCGGTACGGCGACGACGATCTTGAATTTGCGCGGCAGATAAGTCTTGCCGTAGATCGGCTCGACGACATCCTCCTCGCCGCCGGCGATTTTTTCGCCGTCTAGCCATATTTCGCGATAGGCTCCCGTGCGCGGGGTCAAATGATCGGAGATGGCTCGGGCAAGATCGAGCGCGGCCGCGTGCGCGGGGGATTGCTCGGGCGTTGCGGCGCACATCACATTGCGATTGACGTCGCCGCAGGCCGCGACCGAATTGAGCAGCACGGCATCGATGTCTTTTAATGTCGCCTTCAGGTTCGACTTGATGATGCCGTGCAGTTGCACCGTCTGGCGCGTGGTCAGCCGCATGGTGCCGTTGCCGTAGTCCCGCGCGACCTGGTCGAGCGCGAGCCATTGCGCCGGCGAAAGCACGCCGCCGGGGATGCGCACGCGAATCATGAAGGCGAAGGCCTTCTCCATTTTCTTGCGCGTGCGCTCGGGGCGCAGATCGCGGTCGTCCTGCAGATACATGCCGTGGAACTTGACCAGCTGCTGGTCGTCCTCGACGATCGCGCCGGTGATCTCCTCGCGTAGGCCTTCGGCGAGCGTGCCACGCAAATAATCGCTCGCCTCCTTGATGCGCTCGTTGCGCGAGACTTCGTCGGTCATCGGTCTTCCAATCGACAGCTTACGGATGGGTTTTAGTACGTGTCCGTCAAATAACGCGTGTCGCGCTCCAGGCTCGCCACCGCCTGCTCCGCCGCCTCTGGTGTGAGCGCTTTCACATCGGCGTAAGCGCGGACCAGCGTCGCGCGCACGTCTTTCGCCATGGCCTTGGCGTCGCCGCAAACGTAGAAGTGGGCGCCGCCATCGAGCCACTCGATCAGCTCGCGGCGTTTCTCCCATAGCCTGTGCTGCACATAGACCTTCTCCGGCGTGTCGCGCGAGAAGGCGACGTCCATACGCGTGAGCGCGCCGTCCTTGAGCGCCTCCTGCCAGTGGAGCTGGTAGAGGAAATCGTGAGTGAACTGGCGGTCGCCGAAGAACAGCCAGCTACGGCCTTTGGCGGCGGTGGCGCGACGCTCCTGTACGAAGGCGCGAAACGGCGCGACGCCCGTGCCGGGGCCGACCATAATGATGTCCTTGTCGGACGCCGGCAGCGAGAAATGCCTGTTGGGCCGAAGCTTGACGCGCACGCGATCGCCCTTCTTGAGGCGCTCGGCGACATGGCTGGAGGCGACGCCTTTGCGGGCGCGCCCGTGAATTTGGTAGCGTACCGCGGAGATCAAGAGATGCGCCTCGTCAGCCACCTCGCGGCGCGAAGACGCGATCGAATAGGCGCGCGGCGCCAACGGGCGCGTCAGCGCGCGCAAATGATCGGCGGTCAAGGCAATCGGGAACGTGGCGATGAGGTCGATAAGCTGGCGGCCGGCGATCCATTCCTTCGCCTGGCCCTCTGCGATCAGCGCCTTGACGTATTGATGGCCGGTCTTCTCGGCATAGGTCTCGAGGGTCTTCAGCGACAGCGTGGTCACGTCACGCGATGTGATAAACTCCGACCGTAGCGCGCCGTCACCGGAAAGCCCGGCGAACTTGAGCAACTCGTCCACATAGACCGGATCGTTCTCGGCATAGAGATCGAGCGAGTCACCAGGCTCGTATTGCGGCACCGCGCCGTCAAAGGTCAACGCGAGATGGACGGTTTCCTTGTCCGAACGCGAGGAGTTCAAATTCACGTGCTCGGTGATCTCGGCTTCGACAATATCGGTATTCGGCGCAATCGCCTGTTTGCCGAAATCGACCTCGATGACACGGCCGCGATCGGCACCCGGAGGCGTCACCACTTTGAGCGCGTCGCCGATCCACTTCGAGGCGGGAGCCGTGAAATCGAGATCACAGTCGACTCGATCGATCACCCGCTTGGCGCCGAGCGCCGCCAGCCTTTCGTCGATCTTGCGGCCAACGGCGCAGAAGTCCGCATAAGCCGTATCGCCCAAAGCCAAGACGCCGAACTCAACGCCGTCGAGGCGCGGGGCACCCTCGCCCATCAATTCGTTATAGGCACGCATGGCACGCGCCGGCGGCTCACCCTCGCCCCACGTCGCGGCAACGACCACCAGCCGCTTCGTCTTGGCAAGTTCGGCGAAATCGAGATCGGCCATGTCGATAAGGTTCGGCTTCAATCCATTCTTGCGTGCGGCCTTGGCGAAATCGCCGGCGAGCTTTTCGCAATTGCCGGATTCGCTCGCATAGACGATAGCAATCGGTTCGGCCGGACGCGCGGGAGCGACCGGTTGCGGCTGTCCGGTGACAGATTCGACGCCGGCAAGAAAGCCCGCGAGCCATGCTCGCTGCACCGCGCTAGCCGGGCCGACAACGCGATTGAGGAGGTCGATCTCCTCTTCCGCAAAGGGCGCGGTCTTCGGGATAGCGGCAAAGCCCGACATTCGGCTCACCACAACAGGTGCGGCACGATGCCAAGCAGCACGAGAGCGAGCAGCGCCGTTCCGAACGCAATCAGCCAATCGTCCGAGCGCAATTGCGGCTCGACGAAGCGGTCGTCATGGGGAAAATCGGTCACAGCGGAAAGCTCCTTCGAGAGGAGACATTAAATAAAAGCTTGTCCTCCGCAGCCGCAATAAGTGACGGAAAATAAGAAGATATTTCCTGCTCCGGCCATCTGGTCGGGTAACAATTTCCTCCCCACAGCAGCTTTGAAAGGACGTCGGTGCTGCCCTTTTCCGCGTCCAACTGGCCGCAACTTTGCTGTGGAGCCGCCGGCGGCAGATACCCATTGCCCGAACCGTCCAGATAAAGTCCCGGCGCGCATGTTGACCGCCTTATACAAGAAACGCCTTCGCACGCTGTTGACGCCCGCCGAACACCGCGTCTTCGCGCGGCTCAACACGCCGCAAATCATTCAGACCTTCATCGACAAGCTGCCACCGAATTTCGAGCTCGACGGCGAAACCACCATGTCGCCGCGCCGCGTGTTGAAGACGCGCACGGCGCATTGCTCGGAAGCCGCCATCCTCGCCGTCGCCGCCCTCATCTATCATGGCGAAGACGCCTGGCTGTTAGACATCAAGGCGCTGCCGACCGACCAGGACCACGTCGTCACGCTGTTCAGGGAGCGCGGGTTGTGGGGGGCGATCAGCAAGACCAATCACGCGGTCCTGCGCTGGCGCGATCCGATCTATGCCAGCCCACGCGAACTGGCGATGTCTTACGCGCACGAATACTGCTTGCCCGGCGGCAAGAAATCGATGCTAGGTTTTTCGCGGCCGTTTTCGCTGACGCGCTACGCGCCGCGGCGTTGGCTGACCGCGGAAGCCGATCTCGATTGGATCCTGCAGGATCTTGACGATTCGCCGCACGTACCGCTCGCGCCGCGGCACGCACTGCGCAAGCGCCGCCGCTCGACCCGGGTTGAGTTGAAATCGCAGGACGTCACCGAATGGCCGGTGCCGCCGCAACGCCGGATCAAACCTACGAAGTGACGCGGCGCAGCGCAAATTTGCCGCGGGCGCAGCGCTCGTTAGAATGCGGCAAAGGAATCTACCGGAGAGTCCTGCGTGGCGGGGTTCGTTTATCGTAGGCAGTTGACCATCGAATGGGGCCAGTGCGACCCGGCCGGCATCGTATTCAACAGCCGCTATTTCGAAATGTTCGACGTCAGCACGTGGCTTTTGTTCGAGGCCGCGCTCGGGGTGACCGCGCACCAATTGGCCGACGCTTACGGCATTATCGGCATACCGCTGGTCGACGCGCGCGCCAATTTTCTCAAGCCGGTGAAATTCGGCGACGTCATCGAATTCGCCTCGCGCGTGAGCGAGTTCCGCCGCTCCAGCTTCGACGTCGAGCACAGGCTGACGATCGGCGGCGAGCTCGCGGTGGAGGGCGCGGAAACCAGGGTCTGGGCCGCGCGCGACAAGGCCAATCCGGACAAGATCCACGCCGTTGCCATTCCGAGCGACGTGATTGGGCGGTTTGGCTAACCGCGTATCGGCAGCTGGATAAACGTTCCAGCCAATCCCGATAATGGGTCTGGAGACGCTGCTGGCGCTGGTGTGACGTAATCGCATAATCAGACGAAGCGCGAATCGGTAAAAAACGCGCCGCACAGGGAAGAAACAATTTGACCCGGCTGCTTGAGTTCACGCTCAACGGGCGTGCCCGCACCGACGCGGTTGCCGACAACATCTCGTTGCTCGACTTCCTGCGCGAACAGCTCGGCTTGACAGGAACGAAAACTGGCTGCGACGGCGGCGAATGCGGTGCCTGCACCGTCCTCGTCGATGACCAGCCGACGCTCTCTTGTCTGACGCTCGCGGTGATGGTCGCCGGCAGGCGCGTCGATACCATCGAGTCGCTAGGCGCCGATGGGCATTTGTCCGCGGTACAGCGCGGCTTCCACGAGAAGCTGGGCTCGCAATGCGGCTATTGCACACCCGGCTTTGTCATGGCCTCGGCGGGACTGCTGCGGAGAAATCCGAACCCGAGCGATGAAGAAATCCTCGACGCGCTGGGCAGCAATATTTGCCGCTGCACCGGCTATGTGAAGATCATCGAGGCGGTGAAATACGCGATCGCGTTGCATGCACAGGGGGTCAGCGCATGAACAAACCCCTGCCCACGCATAATATTGGCGGCTACGTGCCGATGATCGATGGGCCGGAGAAAGTCTCCGGCCGCGCCAAATACACTGCCGACATCGTCGCGCCCGGCCAGCTCGCCGGCCGCATCTATCGCAGCCCCTATTCGCACGCCGAGATCCTGTCGGTCGACGTGTCGGAGGCGCTGAAGCTGCCGGGTGTGAAGGCGGTCGTCACCGGCGCGGACTGCGACAAGGGCTTCGGCGTGCTGCCGATCGCGCGTACGGAATATCCGCTGGCGCGCGAGCGCGTGCGCTATCGCGGCGAGCCGGTGGCGGCCGTCGCCGCCGTCGACGATGCGACCGCGCGCGAGGCGCTGCGCCGCATCAAGCTCACGGTGCGCGAACTGCCGGCCTATTACACATCACAGGCCGCGCTCGCGCCTGACGCCGTGCGACTGCACGAGAAAAAACCGGGCAATGTCGAGCGCGACGTCTTGTTCGAATTGGGTTCGACCGAGCAGGGCTTCGCCGAAGCCGATCTGGTGCGCGAGGGCAGCTACAATTGTGCCGAGGTCTGCCAGAACCAAATGGAGATGCATGCCGCGGTCGCCGAGTACGACGCGCTCCGCGGGCGCATGACCGTGCATGCTTCGACGCAGGTGCCTTACTACGTGCATCTGATGCTGGCGCAGATTCTCGGCATGGACATGTCGCACATCCGCGTGATCAAGCCGCATGTCGGCGGCGGCTTCGGCTGCCGCACCGAGACGCTGAATGTCGAACTGATCGCGGCGCTGCTCGCGCGCAAATGCAACGGCACCGTGCGCCTCGTCACCAACCGCGAGGAGACTTTCATCACCCATCGTGGCCGGCCGGAGACCGACATCCGCCTCAAGATCGGCATGCGCAAGGACGGCCGCATCACCGCGGTCGAATGCGACTGCGACCAGCGCGGCGGCGCGCATTCCGGCTACGGCGTGGTGACGATTTTGTACGCGGGCTCGATGCTCTACGCCATCTACGACCTGCACAACGTCAAATATGTCGGCCGCCGCGTGCTCACCAACACGCCACCTTGCGGCGCTTTCCGCGGCCACGGCACGGTCGACATCCGCTTCGCCTTCGAAAGCCTCATCGACGAGATGGCGCACGAACTCGGCCTCGATCCTTTCGCCGTGCGTCGCGCCAATCTGCTAAATGCGCCGACCTTCACCGACAACGACCTGATGGTGAATAGCTACGGTTTGCCGGAATGCCTCGATTGGGTGGAGCGCAAGAGCGACTGGAAAGCGCGCAAGGGCAACCTCGGCAAGGGCAAAGGCCTCGGCATGGCCTGCTCGCACTACATTTCCGGCGCCTCGAAGCCGGTGAACTGGACCGGCGAGCCGCATGCCACGGTGAAGATCAAGCTCGACTTCGACGGCTCGATCGTCGTGCTTTCTGGCGCTGCCGATATAGGCCAGGGCTCGACCACGATTCTCGCACAGACGGTCGCCGAGGTGCTCGGCCTCGATCTCGCACGCGTGCGTGTGGTCACCGGCGACAGCGAAGTCGTGCCTAAGGACAATGGCTCCTATTCGTCGCGCGTCACCTTCATGGTCGGCAACGCCGCGGTCGATGCCGCGCGCAATCTCAAGTCCGTGCTGGTCAATGCCGCCGCGCGCAAGCTGGAGGCGCGCCCCGAGGACATCGAGTGCCTGGGCGAAATCTATCGCGCCGGCGCGCAGGACAGGGGCGCCACATTCGACGAAGTGGTGATGGAAGCGCTAAAAGACTGCGGCACCATCATCGTCACTGGCAATTATTCGACCATCCCCGAATCGCATGGCGGCAAGAAATATCGCGGCGCGGCCATCGGCGGCACCATGGGCTATTCGTACTCGGCACAAGTTGTCGAAGTGACCGTTGACGAAGAAACCGGCGTGATCACCGTCGACAAGGTCTGGGTGGCGCATGACTGCGGCAAGGCGCTCAACCGCTTGACCGTCGAAGGCCAGGTGCAGGGCTCGGTGTGGATGGGCATGGGCCAGGCGATGAGCGAGGAAGCCGCCTATAACGACGGGCTGATGCTTACCGCCAACATGCTCGATTACCGGGTGCCGACCATCCAGGATTCGCCGCCAATCGAGGTCGGTATCGTCGAGAGCAACGATCCGCACGGGCCATTCGGCGCCAAGGAGGCGGGCGAAGGCTCGCTCGCCGCGTTCCTCCCCGCCCTCACTGCTGCCATCGCCGACGCTATCGGCATCCGTTTTAACGATCTACCGGTGACTCCCGACCGGGTGTTCGAGGCGATCGAGAAGCGGCGGCGCAAGGGCAATGGGGGCGGCTGATGGACGCCCTGCCCGATTTCCGCGTGATCACGCCCGCGACGCTGAGCGAAGCGATCGCTGCGTGCGCGCGGCATCCACACGCAAAGCCGCTTGGCGGCGGCACCGACCTCGTCGTCAACATCCGGCGTGGCATCGTGGCGCCGCCGGTGCTGATCGACATGAATCACGTGGCGGAGCTGTCCACGATCAAAGCGAACGCCGACGGCATCGAGCTCGGCGCCTCGGCGCGGCTGAGCGACGTCGCCGCGCATCCCGGGGTTATCAAGCACTATCCCGTGGTGGCGCAGGCTGCCGCGCATATCGCCGGTCCGACGCAGCGCAACATGGGCACCGTCGGCGGCAATCTCTGCCTCGACACGCGCTGCATCTTCTACAATCAGAGCGAATGGTGGCGCAGCGCCAATCATCATTGCCTGAAGACCACCGGCAGCATCTGCCACGTGGCGCCAAAGAGTCGCGGCGTGTGCTTTGCCACCTTTTCCGGCGATCTTGCCCCGGCCTTGCTGACCCTCAACGCCGAGATCGACATCGCCGGTCTGCAAGGCCGGCGCAGCGTTCCACTGGAAAAGCTCTATATCGGTTTTGCCCGCCAGGACGTGCCAGTCACCGAGACGCAGGGAGACGGCAAATTCTATCTGTCGCTACGGCCAGGAGAGATCGTCACCGCGGTGCGGGCGAAGAACACGGCCGGCATGCGCTCGGCCTACGACAAGATCCGCATCCGCCGCTCGATCGAATATCCGGTCGCCGGCGTGGCCGTGGCGTTGAAGAAAGAAGCCGGCAAGCTCAGCGACTTGCGCGTGGCCTTCACCGGCACGAATCCGCGTCCGGTGCTGCTCGAAAGTACCGACAAGCTCTGCGGCGGCGGCCTCGACGAGCGCGTGATCAAAGGCCTCGACGCGCTGGTGCGCGACCAGATCATGCCGATGAAGACCACGTTCACACCCGGTCATTATCGGCGGCGTGTGGCCGGCGTGCTGGCGCGGCGGCTGTTGATGCGGCTGTTCGAGGGCTGAGGACGAAGGGGGCCGGCGTGTTGGACGATTTCACCGTGCGCCGCCCCTATAACGCTGTCAGCGAATTCATCGATGCCAATGTGGCGCGAGGCCTCGGCGGCAAGATCGCGTATATCGATCCCGATCGCACGCTGACCTATGGCGAATTGCAAGCGCGCAGTTGCCAGTTTGCGCGCGCACTGCAGCGGCTGGGGTTGCGTCAGGAAAGCCGCATCGCCCTCCTTTTGCCCGACATCGTCGATTATCCGGTGGCGTTTTGGGGCGCCGTGCGCGCCGGCATCGTCGTCATCCCGCTCAACACCTGGCTCAAGCCGGAACAATACGCCTACATTCTCGGCGACAGCCGCGTCACTTTGATCGTGGCTGCGGCCGAGCTTGCGCGACCGCTGGCGCCGCTTATAGACGCCGCGCCGCACTTGGAATCGATTGTTCTCGTCGGCGGCACAATGGCCGACAAGACTGCGTTTCCGCGTCACACCGTCCGCCTATTCGAAGAATTGCTCGCGCCCGAACAGTCCGATGTGTTCGCCGCACCGACCATTTCGGACGAAGTCGCTTTCTGGCTCTACACCTCCGGGTCGACCGGCGATCCCAAGGGCGTCAAGCACGTACATTCTAGCCCGATGGCGACCGCCAGGCTGATGGGGCAAGGCATCATCGGCATTCGCGCCGACGACGTGATGTTTTCGGCGGCCAAGCTGTTCTTTGCCTACGGCATGGGCAACGCCATGTCGTTCCCGCTTTCGGTCGGCGCCACGACCATCTTGTGGCCGCAGCGCCCGACGCCGGAAGCCATCTTCGCCATCATGCGCAAGCATCGGCCGACAATTTTCTGCGGCGTGCCTTCGCTCTATACGGCGCTGCTCGCCCATAAGGAGATCGGCAAGGGCGCTGGGTCCGACCGGCTGCGGCTTTGCGTGTCGGCCGGCGAGGCGCTGCCGGCGCATATTGGCGGGCGATGGCGCGCGGTCGTCGGCGTCGACATCCTCGACGGCATCGGCTCGACCGAGATGTTGCAGACCTTCGTCAGCAACCGGCCAGGCGACATCCGCTATGGCTCAAGCGGCAAGCCGGTTCCCGGCTATGACGTTAAGCTGGTTGACGAGCGCGGTCACGAGCTTGGCAACGATGAGATCGGCGAACTCGTCGTGCGCGGCCCGTCGGCCGGCGAAGGCTACTGGAACCAGCGCAGCAAAAGCCGCCACACGTTCCAAGGAGAATGGACCTATACCGGCGACAAGTATTATCGCGACGCCGACGGCTATTATTATTACTGCGGACGCACCGATGACATGTTCAAAGTTAGCGGCCAGTGGGTCTCGCCGTTCGATGTGGAGGCGGCATTGGTCTCGCACGAAGCGGTATTGGAAGCCGCCGTCATCGGCAGAGAAGACGCCGACGGGTTGATCAAGCCGAAGGCGTTCATCGTGCTCAAAGACGGTTATGTCGCCGACGACCGTCTCATGGAAAAGTTGAAACTGCACGTCAAAAAAACCGCCGGCGCATGGAAATATCCACGCTGGATCGAGCTCCGCAGCGATTTGCCGCGCACTGCGACCGGAAAGATTCAGCGCTTCAAGCTCAGGGACGAGGACTTGGGCGCAGGGCGCTGAGAGCCATCTGTCATGCCGGGCTTTGTCCCGGCGATGACAGATGAGAGTCAACGCTCACGCGTCGGCGATTTTCACGTATTCGAAGTCGCCGGGCTTGTTGTCGATGCCGACGCGCGGCGGCGCGATCCAGGAAGCGAATTTAGCCGGTTCGAACTGCGGTTTCATCAAGCTCTCGATGAAGTCGCGATCGCTCTCTGACGGCAGGAATTCGGTGCGCCGCTTGGTCCAATCCGCATCACTGAGCACGTTACCGTCCAAATCGGCGTGGATTTCCGAGAACTCGCCGATGTGGCGGTGGAAGGCGACGTGCGGCAGCTTGATCTCGAATGGGATGCCAAGATCGGAGATCACCTTGTTCCAGCGACCGACGCCGATATTGGCATCGACGACGTAATCGTCGCGCAGCCGCATGTTGAGCGCCGATAGGGCCGGCACGTCCTCGTTGGCGATCTTGCCGTCGATGAGACGTAGTACGGGATAGGTACCGCTCTCGAGCTGGTGGTCGTCCTTGAGCCGATCCTCGCGATAGCGCCCCTTGAGCCCGGCGTGAAAGGCATTGGCTGCGTTGGTCGAAATCTCGCTGCCGAACAGATCGAGGGTGAGCGAAAAATGCATATTCGCTTTCTTCTGGATGGTCGGCAGGTCGATCACGCCGAGCTTGCGCACTTTGTCGATCTCATGCGGATCGCTGATGCCGGCCTCCTTCATCGCCTCGCAGGTGCGCTGCACGATGCGAGTGACGCCAGTTTCGCCGACGAACATGTGGTGTGCCTCTTCGGTGAGCATGAAGCGACAAGTGCGCGACAGCGGATCGAAGCCGGATTGCGCCAGCGCTTCAAGCTGCATCTTGCCGTCGCGGTCGGTGAAATAGGTGAACATGAAAAACGACAGCCAGTCCGGTGTCTTCTCGTTGAAGGCGCCGAGCATGCGCGGCGTATCGGGATCGCCGGAGCGGCGCTGCAGCAGCGCTTCCGCTTCCTCACGCCCGTCGGCACCGAAATACTTCTGTAGCAGATAGACCATGGCCCAAAGGTGGCGACCTTCTTCCACGTTCACTTGGAACAGATTGCGCATGTCGTAGAGCGAAGGCGCTGTCTTGCCGAGATGGCGTTGCTGCTCGACGGAGGCCGGCTCGGTGTCGCCCTGGATCACCACGAGGCGCCGCAGCATGGCGCGATATTCGCCCGGCACTTCCTGCCACGCGGCCTCGCCCTTGTGCGTGCCGAAGGGGATCTTGCGGTCGGGGTGCTGCGGGGCGAGCAAGACGCCCCAGCGGTATTCGGGCATCTTCACATAATCGAATTTGGCCCAACCTTTTGGATCAACGGAAACCGCCGTGCGCAAATAGACGAGCGAGGACTGGAAGCCCTCCGGTCCCATGTCGTTCCACCAGTCGAGGTAGCCGGGATGCCACTTCTCCAGCGCGCGCTTGACGCGCGGGTCCTGGCCGAGCCCGACATTGTTCGGAATCAAGCCGTCGTAATCGACCGCACCGATGCTCATGATCAAACCCTTTCTTTATTGAACGTCGGCGAGACGCCCGAGCCGTAAAGCTTCAGCGCGCCCTGCTCGCCAATGGCATTGGGCCGCTGGAAGATCCAGTTCTGCCAAGCGGTCAGCCGGCCGAAAATCTTGGTCTCCATGGTTTCGGGGCCGGCGAAGCGCAAATTGGCTTCCATCCCAGTCATGGCGTCCGGCGAGAAGCTGGCGCGCTCTTCGAGCAAAATGCGCAGCTCGTCGTCCCAGTCGAAGTCCTCGTAAGCCGTGGTGACGAGGCCAAGCTCGGCAGCCTCCTCGCCTTCGATCGCTTCGCCGATTTTCCGTTTTAACGTTTCAAGCGTTTTCGGCTCGCCGAGAAAGCGCGTCTGCAGACGCGTGAGGCCGTTACCCATGGGATAGAAGCTGAAATTGGCCTGCCCGAGCGTCATCGCCGCGGCTTGCCGGTTGTCTCCCTCGCGCGTACCGATCAGCATCAGCGAACGGTCGGCGGCGAAGGCAAGCTCGGCGAGCGTGCCGGCAAAACAAGAGCCCGGCTCGATCAGCGCGATCATGCTGCGCGAGGTGACGTCGAGCCGCTTTAGCACCCGCTTAAGGTAATGGCGGATTTCGCGCATCAACCAATCGCCGTCGGCACGCCCAAGAAAATCGTCGTGATCGAGAACAGCCTTGGCGCTGCCGTCCGTGCGCAAAAGCCAAACGCCGATTGCCGGTTCGTTTGAGCGCAGATGCAGGATCGCGTCTTCCAGCTCGCGCGCGACCGTCAGCGGCCAGAATTTGGCGCCGAGCGCATGCGCGGCTTCGACCGAGACCGGCACGTCTTGCGACGGCGCGCGTACGATTACGCTTGCGAGCCCGCGCGTGCGGTCGATCTCGATATCGACGTGTGAATAGCTGACGCGGTCGGCTTCGACCTTGCGTTCGAGCGGCGTCAGCGCGATGCCCTTGGCGCTCTTCGGGCGGTCAGAGCGCGCGGCGATTTCGTGCGCGCGCGCGGCGACGGTCTCCTTCCACTTCGAATTGGGCACCACTTCATCGACCAGCCGCCATTCGACGGCTTTGGTCCCACGAATACCCTCCTCGATCGAGCAGAAGACGTCGGCGCGATCGCGCCGCACCTTGCGCTTGTCGGTGACGCGCGTGAGCCCGCCGGTGCCAGGCAGCACCGCGAGCAGCGGGGTCTCCGGCAGCGCCACCGCCGAACGGCGGTCATCGACCAGCATGATATGGTCGGCCGCGAGCGCGAGCTCATAGCCGCCGCCGGCGGCATTGCCGTTGATGGCACAGATGTAGATCTGCCGCGAGCTGTCGGAGGCATCCTCGATCGCCAACCGCGTCTCGTTGGTGAACTTGCAGAAATTTACCTTTTGCTGGTGCGTCGACTTGCCGAGCATGCGGATATTGGCGCCGGCGCAAAATACGTTGTCCTTGCCCGATTTGATGACGACCGAACGCACCTCGGGATGCTCGAAGCGTAAGCGCTGCACCGCGTCATTCAATTCAATGTCGACGCCAAGGTCGTAGGAATTCAGCTTGAGCTCGTAATCACCGAGCCCGCCATTCTGATCCACGTCCATGATCAGATAGGCGACGTCACCGTCGTATTCGACGCGCCAATGACGATAACGCCCCGGCTCCGTTTGGTGATCGATGATCTGCATGACCCGGCGCCGGCGAGTACGACCGGCGACTTTCTCCCTATATGCATTATTTTGCATATTAATAACCGGTCCGGCGCCACCTGACAACAGGGAACTCGCCGACGTCGCATGCCTTCCACAAACGTTGAAATCGATACATTCGAGCTATAAAGCGGCATTGCCAGCAGTTTCCCAGCCCAAAACCGCCGTCTCCTCTTGCTT
>Ga0335078_10011449_pt1 | contig 13152 bp, 14 predicted proteins | sample Lox_Sample_32_FD_206711 | JGI IMG/M metagenome (GOLD analysis project Ga0335078, IMG submission 206711) | Soil microbial communities from Loxahatchee National Wildlife Refuge, Florida, United States - Lox_Sample_3.2 | ecosystem: Environmental > Terrestrial > Soil > Wetlands | place: USA... | reverse complement strand
CGAGTTTGCGGCCGGTGATGCGCTCGAGACTGTCGATGGTTTCGCGATAGGCGAAGCTCAGGCTCTCGAAGATGCAGCGGGCAATTTCGCCCGGCGTTTGCGGCACCGGCTGACTGGTCAGACCACAGTACTCCCGCACTGCAATAGACATATCCGCGGGCGCTAGGAAATCGTTTGCCGCGGGATCGATCGCCGATTGAAACGGCGCCGCGGCGGCCGCCGCCTGCTCCAGCTCAGCCCATTCGTAGTGCTCGCCGGCCGCGACCCACACCCGCGCGCATTCCTGCAGAATCCACAGACCGGTCAGGTTCTTCATCAGCAGCGCTCGGCCATCGGCGGAGCCCTCGTTGGTGAATCCGCTGTCGAAGGCTTGATCGGAGAGATTCGGCTCATCGACGGGAACGCCGATCAGGCTCCAAGTTCCGCTGCTCAGAAAGACGCTGGAGTTATCAAGATCGGGAATCGCCGCGACCGCGCTCGCCGTGTCGTGCGAGGCGACGGCGATGCAGGCAACCGCGCGCGCGAATCCGAGATCCGATTGCACTGTCGGCCGCATCTCGCCTAGAACGGCGCCCGGCATCACGACCTCGGGAAAGATATGCGCGGGAATTCCCAGAGCGGCCATGGTCTCGCGCGACCAGCGTTGCCCGCGCAGATTGTAAAGCTCCGTCGTTGTCGCCTCGGTATATTCGACGTTCTTTTCGCCGCAGAGCAGGAATTGAAAGAAGTCCGGAATCATGAGCAGCGTATGCGCGCTGAGCAGTTGGGTGTCTTGTTCAACCGCCATGCCGGCCAGTTGAAATGCGGTGTTGATCTCCATCGTTTGCACGCCGGTGGCGCGAAACAGTTCGCGGCTGCTCATCGCGGAGCTCATCTTCTCCGGTATGCCCCGGGTGCGCGAGTCGCGATAATGATAGGGATTGCCCAGCAGGCGGTCGCGGTCGTCGAGCAAGGCGTAATCGACACCCCAGGCATCGACTCCGATTCCGCATGGCGTCTCGGCGTTGTTGGCGCGAAATTTCATCAGTCCGGTTTGAATTTCGGACCAGATACGAAGTACGTCCCAATGCAGCGAATCGCCGGCGCGCACGCCCGCATTCGCGAAGCGATGAAGCTCGGTCAAATGGAATCGCATGCCGTCCCAGCGGCAGTCCATCGCCCGGCCGCTGGAAGCGCCCAGGTCCACTGCCAGAAAGCTCACATTCGCGCTCATGCCTGCCGGTCCGGAGATTCGAGCCGCCGGCGACTCGAATCGCCAAGCAGTCATCGTAGCACCGCGGCATCAGACCGGGCGGTGGGCAGCCGGTATATGAATCGCCGCCTCGGTCTTCAACCGCACCTCGTCCAGATCGACGCCGGGAGCCAGTTCGACCAGGACCAGCCCGCGAGGCGTCACGTCGAGAACGGCAAGATCCGTGATGATGCGGTTCACCACTCTCACGCCGGTGAGCGGCAGCGAGCAGTTGAAGAGGATTTTCGGAGCGCCGCTGCGCGTGACATGCTCCATGAGCACGATAACGCGCTTCACGCCGGCGACCAGATCCATGGCGCCGCCCATGCCTTTGGCCATCTTGTTCGGAACCATCCAGTTGGCCAGGTCGCCGTCTTCCGAGACTTCCATCGCGCCCAGGATGGCGAGATCGATGTGGCCGCCGCGAATCATGGCGAACGAGTCGGCGCTCGAGAAGTAGCTGGCGCCGGGCAGCGCGGTCACGGTCTGCTTGCCGGCGTTGATCAGGTCGGAATCGAGTTCCTCCTCGGTGGGAAAAGGCCCCAGGCCGAGCAGGCCGTTTTCCGACTGCAGCGTGACGGTGATGTCTTTCGGAATGTAGTTTGCAACCAGCGTGGGAATGCCGATGCCGAGATTCACATACGCCCCGTCGGTGAGCTCCTGCGCGGCGCGCTGCGCCATCTGTTCGCGGTTCCAGGCCATCGGCTATGCCTTTCGCAACGTCCGTTGCTCGATCCGCTTTTCCGGATGCGGATTGTGAATCACCCTTTGGACGAAGATTCCTGGAGTATGAATCTGATCCGGATCCAGCTCGCCCGGCTCGACCACGATCTCCGCCTCGGCCACCGTGACGACTCCGCAGGCGGCCGCCATGGGATTGAAGTTGCGCGCCGTCTTGCGATAGACGAGATTGCCCATGGTGTCGGCTTTCCATGCCTTCACCAGGCTCAGATCGGTGCGAATGGCGCGCTCCAGTATGTAGGTCTGTCCGTCGAAGACCTTTTCTTCTTTGCCATCGGCAACCAGCGTGCCCACGCCGGTTCGGGTATAAAAGCCCGGAATGCCCGCGCCTCCTGCACGCATGCGCTCGGCCAGCGTGCCCTGCGGGCAGAATTCAACTTCGAGCTCGCCGGTGAGATACTGCCGCTCGAACTCGCTGTTCTCGCCCACGTAACTCGAGATCATCTTCACGACCTGGTAGCTCTTGAGCAGCAGGCCCAGGCCCCAGTCGTCGATTCCGGCATTGTTGCTGGCAATCGTCAATCGCCTGACTTTGCTCTCGCAAACCGCGGCGATCAGCGCTTCGGGAATGCCGCAAAGGCCGAACCCGCCGACGGCGAGCGACATGCCGTTGTGCAGCAGTCCGGCAAGCGCATCCTGCGCGCTGGGATAGAGTTTGCTCATGATCGATCCGTCAACACGACAGCGGGGGAAGCTCGATAGCAACAACATCATGATACTCGCGGCTGCTCATCTCGCAGGCGCGGTCGCCACTGCAACCAATGAGTCCGCACAGCCGTAGTAAAGAAACCACTTCTTATGGAAGAAAACTAAACCTTCCGCGAAGGTAGTTCCGGCGACATACTGGCCGGTTTTTTCGTACGGCACCTCGGGCCTCAGCACGGGCTCTTCGTTGCGATGCAATAGAAGCGCCGGGTTGTGGGCGTCGAAGAGCGCCTCGCCGGCGGCATAGGCGCTTGGCCCAAGCGCCGGATCGCCTTCTTTGCCCTCGGCGTTCTTGCCGTTGTAGAGGACGACGATTCCAGCCTTGGTAAGGACCGGCGGAGGGCCGGTCTCAGGAAACGTGCTGTCGAAGCGGCCGGTGCGCGGGCCGAGCAGTTCAATCGCGTTGCCGCGCTCGTCTTCGACCGGCGTCCAGTGGATCAGGTCGGGCGATGTCGCCAGATGAATGAAGCCCTCGCCCCAATACATCCAGTACATCCCGTCGATTTTAGCCGCGATGAGGCGACCGTGATCGAGCCGGGTGACGATGCCCGCCGATTTGTATTTGAGGTGCGCGTATTTGCCGCCCTTTGCGCTCAGAAATGCAGGGCCGTGCTTGGTCCAGTGAACCAGATCGGGCGAGGTGGCGATGCCCACCGAATAGGTTTCGCGGTTCCATTGCGTATAGGTCAGGACGTAGGTTCCGTTCTCGCTCTCGACAATGCGCGGATCCTCCACGCCTCCCGGCCACTCGCGCGGCTTCTGGTCGTCATCGGCCGGAAAGAAGACCGGCGCGGCGCGGCGCTTGAAGTGAATGCCGTCGCTGCTCTGGGCCAGGCCCAGACGCGATGTATGGCCGCCGATCTCCATCGAGCCGGTGTTGTCTTCGGCGCGATAAAGCACATAGATCTTGCCGTGCCGAACGATCGCTGCGGGATTGAAAGTGTGCAGAGCTTCCCAGTGGACGGGAGCTTTCAGAATGGGATCGTTGAATGTCGAACCGGGATTCGGCGAAATGACGGGATTGCCGGTTGCCGGCCGGCTGAAGGGGCCGATGAGCCAATTCTGGGGGGCCTGTGCGCCCAGTGAAGCCGCGCACAGCAGTATTGCAAAAGAGAGCCGGGTGTGAGATCTCATGGCGATCAATGCTCGAGTTCTATCGCATAAAAGCTTAACGCCGCGTCGCCCTGCTGCAGCAGGCGGGTACGGCTCAGGTTGCCGTAACGATCCTCGAGCGGCTGCTTGCGGCGATGCTCGGCGATGACCTGCGCTCCCGGCGCCAGCAGGCCGGCCGCAGTGCCGCCGAGCAGTTCCAAAGAGGCGGTGTACTCCGACGCTGCATCATAGGGCGGATCGAGGAAGGCGAGATCGAATCTGGGCGAGCTCTCCGGCCGGCCGCGGCGCAAATATGTCGACACGCTACCGGCGTGGATGCGCACGCCCGCGTGCAGGCCGAGCCGGGCAAGGTTTTCGCGCAGCGCGACCAGCGCTGCTTCGGCGCGCTCCACAAATACAACCCGTGCGGCGCCTCGGCTGAGCGCCTCGATGCCCACCGCGCCCGAGCCGGAGTACAGGTCAAGAAAGGCAGCGCCCTCGATGCGCGGCGCGAGTACATTGAAAAGCGTTTCCCGCAGCCGGTCGCTGGTAGGCCGCGTGTCAACCCCGGGCGGAGCTGCGAGCCTGCGGGAACGAAGCGAACCGGCAATGATGCGCATCGGAAACAAGGATAGCCGACTGCTGCCGCGAGAAAATTCGGTAGCAATCGGCGGCTCACCCACTACAATCGCCTTATGCGCGGTTGGACAGTCCCGCTGGGCCGGTGGATGGGCGTCGAGATCCGTGTCCACGCCTTCTTCCCGCTGCTCGGGCTGGTCTGCCTCGGCCTGAGCGCTTCCGATGGCATCCTGCGCGGGATTGGGCTGTTTGCGGCCATGACGGCCGCCGTCGTCGTTCGCGAGATCGCGCGCCTGCTGGTGGCAGCGTGGCAGGGACTGAAGCTTCGCGCCATCCTCGTGCTTCCTATCGGCGGCCTGTTTGCCTATGCCAACCCCGAGAGCCAGGAGGCGGCCAGCCAGGGCGGCGGGCAATTGGCGCTGGCCATGGCCGGACCGATCGCCAATCTCGCCACTGCGCTGCTGCTGGGCGCCCTTTATCTCGGCGCCAGCGGGAACATGCGCCTCTTTGCCCAGCCGTGGATCACCTCGGCTTACCTGCTGCGCAGCGTGATGTGGATGCAGGCCGGGCTGGGCATTCTGCACCTGGTGCCGGCCTATCCGCTGGATTGCGGCCGTATTCTCCGCAGCCATTTCGCGCGTCACCATGGGTCCGCGCCGGCCGGCCGCGCCGCCATGGGCCTGGGACAGGTGCTGGCGCTCGGCGCCATGGTGGGCGGCTGGCTGCTGCACAGCCCCTGGATGGTGATTGCCGGCTTTTTCATCATGATCGGGGCTCAGGTCGAAGATCAGGGCGTTTTCTTCCAGTCGGTGGTCGACACCGTGCATATGCGCGAAGTGATGCTCACCGACTTTTCCACGCTTTCGCCTTCCGACACGCTGGCCGACGCTCTGGTCCGCTGCGTCCATTCGCTGCAGGAGGACTTTCCCGTCGTGCGTGGTCCGCAGCTTGTCGGCATCGTCTCGCGCCAGCGCATCGTGGACGCGCTGCGCAGCGACGGCAACGGCTACGTGCAGTCGGTCATGTCGCGCGCCTTTCAGGTGGCAAGGCCGGAAGACACGCTGGGGACCACCATCCGCCGCATCACCGCAGGGCGCGGGCTCTCGTTGATTCCCGTCACCGAGAGCGGCCGCGTGGTCGGCATCGTCAGCGTGCAGAACCTGATGAGCTCCATGTCTCTGCTCGCCGAGCAGCGCCGCATCGAGCGCCAGGAAAGCAGCGAATGAGGCGGCAATGGCCTCAGAGAATACCAGGCCGCTCGCGCCCGGGCTTTATCTCGTCGCCACCCCGATCGGGAATCTGGGCGACATCACGTTGCGCGCCCTCGATGTGCTCAAGTGCGTCGATCGCATCGCCTGCGAAGACACACGCCAGACACAAAAGCTGCTGAATCACTTCGGCATCACGACGCCAACGGTAAGCTGCCACGAGCACAACGAGCGCAAACGCGCCGCGGAATTGATCGAGGCGTTGAAAGCCGGCGGGCGCATCGCGTTGGTGTCCGACGCGGGCACGCCTGGCATCAGCGATCCGGGGGGTTGGCTGGTCGCGCAAACGATTGCGGCATCCGTGCCGGTTTTTCCCATTCCCGGCGCTAACGCCGCTTTGAGCGCGCTGGTCGGCTCAGGGCTGCCGGCCGCCGAGTTCCACTTCATCGGATTCCTGCCCGAGAAGACCGGCGCGCGGCGCACTCGCCTCGAAGCATTACTGGCTGAGAGCGAAGGCGCCTCTGCTCCGCGCACGCTCGTCTCTTATGAAGCACCCCACCGCATTCTCGAGACCCTCGCCGATCTTGAAGCGGTCTGGGGCGCGGATCGCCGCATTGTGGTGGCTCGCGAACTGACCAAGGTCCACGAAGAGTTCCTGCGCGGAACGGTTGCCGAAGTGCGCAGAGAGCTTGCCGGGCGGGAGCAGGTGCGTGGAGAAATTGCACTTCTGATCGATGCGCAGCCGCGGGCCAGGGCTCAAGCGCAAGCCGTCGCTCTGGATCGAATCGCCGACCAGGTCATCCGCCTTCAGGCGGAGACCGGCGTGGACGAAAAGGAAGCCCTGAAGCGGCTGGCGCGGGAGCGGGGCTTGTCGAAGAGCGAGTTGTACCGCGAATGGCAGCGCGAGCGAGCGCGAGCGAAGGCGCGTGCGAAATGATAGCGATGGGATAGTGCTCGCGAGTTCGCAGTTCGTAGTTCATAGTTCAGGATTCGCAAATCCCGGCCCGCAGCCTGAAAGCGTGGACAGAGAATTGGAATCTTCGGAACGGATGACTGTGAACGATGAACTCTGAACTGCGAACTATGCTGAATTCGGAAGGATGCCGATGAGAAAGCTCTTGCCCGTCCTGATCTTGTTTTGTATCGAACTGCCGACCTTCGCGCAGGCCAACCCCGACGAAGCCGCGATCCGCGCGGCGATCGCCGCGCAGGCCGCGGCCTGGAACCGCGCCGACATCCCTGCCTTCATGCAGACCTATGAAAACTCGCCCGACACAACGTTCATTGGCTTGACGCTGCGCAAGGGCTATGAGCCGATCCTGCAACGCTACAAGACCGCCTATTCGACCCCCGAGCAGATGGGCACGTTGAGCTTCGGCAATGTCGAAGTACGACTGCTCGAAGGATCGTGCGGCAAGCCGGAGTTTGCCGTGGTGACCGGCACCTTCCATCTCCAGCGCTCCGCCAAGGGCGAAGCCAAGAAAGACGACGGCATCTTTTCGCTGGTGTGGCGCAAGGGCGCCGACGGCTGGAAGATCATTCTCGATCACACGAGCTGAAGCCGGGCCGATGAATATGGCGCCGGCAGAGAATGCCGGCGGTCTCTTCTCGCGGGCTGAAGCCCGCAAGAATAGAGAAAAGCAGACTTGCTCGGCACGGCTGAAGCCGTGCCCTTTCAAAACAGTCGAGAGATCGAGTGTTTCAGTAGGATGCTATTCGTGGTCTCGCAGGACTTCGACTTTCGGGGACGGCTCGCTCTCGTTGGTCAACTCGCCCCGGCCCGGTCCAGTCAACCGCAGAGTGAAATGCACCGGCGGCGTATCGAGTGACGCCGGCGGATGTGCGCGCTTGTGGCTCACCGCGAAGCTGAGCGTGATGCCATCGAACTTCGGATCGATCAGAGGCTCGGGAACACCCGGCGATGAGGTAACCGGCTGCCCGGGATGGCGCAGATGCAGGTAGAAGAGAATCGCGCCGTTGAGCGAGCCCGTTTCATACGTCACGTTCAGCGTGACGGCGGGCAGGCCATCCATCTGCGCGCGCCACACGCCCGCGACGGCGTCGCGGTCTTGCGCTTCATGGGTCGGCGAGGCCGCCACGTCACGCGAAGAAGCTTGCACGACCACTACCGCTGGGATAAGCGCAGTGAAGACTAATAGCGGTGAGATTCGGGACCTCATGACGAACTCCTTTCCGCGGATTTATGCCTGCTTGCTGATGGCCGCTGTGGCCAGCGAGCCGCCCAGCCCCATGGTTTCGACTGCGGACGAGGGCACGATCACCATCGAGCCGCGCTCCTTGATCGCCTCGTAAAGCATGTTCATGGCGCGCAGATGCAGCGCCACGGGGTTTTCGGCATAAGCCGACGCCGCGGAGACGAACTTCTCCGAGATTTCGGTTTCGGCCTGGCCGAGGATGATGCGCGCCTGGCGTTCACGCTCGGCCTGCGCCTGACGCGACATGGCGTCCTCCAGGCTCTGCGGAATGCGCACGTCGCGAATCTCGACTGAGTGCACGGTGATGCCCCAGGGGTTGGTCTTCTCGTCGAGAATGCGCTGCAACTCGCGCCCCAGCAGCTCGCGCTCGGTGATCATCTGCGACAGCTCGTGGCGGCCGATCGACTCGCGCAATGCGGTCTGCGCGCTCAGGTTGATGGCTTCTATAAAGCTCTCTACTTCAAGGATGGCTTTTTCGGCGTTCCACACCATCCAGAAGACGATGGCGTCGACGTTTACCGGCACGGTGTCGCGCGTCAGCGTCGACTCCGCCGTCACGTTGTGCACGCGCACGCGCTGGTCCACGTGCGGGCTGATCGCCTCGAAGACCGGAATGATGAAAAACAGTCCCGGCCCGCGCAGGCCCACGTAGCGGCCCAGCCGCAGCAGGGCCACCTTTTCCCAGGGCTGCACGACTTTGATCGCGAAGAGCAGGTACAGGCCGATGAGGCCGCCGGCGATCGCGGGCCACCGCTTGTTGAGCATCTCGGTGGCGTATGCACCCGCTGCAAGGCACACGATGAATGCCGCAATAGGGACCCTTCTTCTCTGGATCTCCTGCACCTTTTGAAAGCTCGGTACGCTCGTGAACATGGTTCAGCTCCTTCGGGCCGTTTCCTGAGTCCGGCCGCGCAACTCTTCGATTAACTCGTCCACCGTGAACCCGGCAGCGCCGGCGCGCGCCACGGCGTCCGACACGATCTGCGCCAGCTGCCGCTCGCGCTCGGCGTCAGGCCGCTTCAGCTTCTGCGGGCTGATAAATGTCCCCGTGCCCTGGTGCGTCTCCAGCAGCCCACCCAGTTCGAGCTCGCGATAGGCGCGCACCACCGTGTTGGGGTTGATTTCAAGATCGACGGCGAGCTGGCGCACCGTCGGCAACTGATCGCCGGACGCCAGCGCGCCCGAAGCGATGCCGCCGCGCACCTGGTCGATAAGCTGGCGATAGACCGGAACCCCGCTGTGAAGATCGAGCCGGAAGCGGAAGCGGTTTGGCGGGGTCGGGCTCATTGCAAGAATGAATGTACTATAAAACTAGTACACTATGTCAAGACCTTTTTAGGAAATTTTTCGGCGCCCTTTTTGCGAACGTGCGGGAGTAGTGCTCTTCTAATGGGTGCTGGAACGCTTGAATGCGGATGTCGCAGGTTCAGATGAGGCTGCCCCGATGGCGCACAAGATTCTCGACTTCTACGATCCGCTGGCCGAGCACTACCATCTCATCTTCGACGACTGGGAGAAGAGCATCGAGCGTCAGGCCATTGCCTACAATCGGCTGATTGCCTCGACCCTTCCCCAGCCATCGCTGAAGATTCTGGACTGCTCCTGTGGTATCGGTACTCAGTCCATTGGCTTGGCAAGAATGGGCCATCGCGTTGTGGCGTCGGACCTGAGTCCCATGGCTGTCGCGCGTGCTTCGCGCGAAGCCGAGAACCGCAGGCTGAAGATGAACTTCTGCGTTTCGGACCTGACGAGCCTCGCGGAAATTGAAGACCGCGACTTCGATGTAGTGGCCACCCTGGACAATGCGCTGCCGCACCTGGAAGCCCCCGACGTCCGGCGCGCCGTCTGCGCAATGGCTTCGAAGCTCAGGCCCGGCGGGCTGCTCATGGCCAGCATTCGCGACTACGACGCGCTGATGGTCGAGCGGCCCACAGTCCTGGGCCCGACCTTTTACGGCAGCGAGCAAGATCGCAGAATCGTCCTTCAGGTATGGGACTGGATCAGCGAGTCAAGATACACGCTCCATCTGTACATAACAGTTCGCTCTGAAACCGGCTGGACCTCGTATCACTTTGTCAGCGAGTACCGATGCATGTTGCGCAACGAACTTTCGGGTGCGTTGAGCGCGGCGGAATTGGAGGAAACGCGCTGGCTGATGCCGGCCGAGACTGGCCTTTATCTTCCCGTCGTGCTGGCGCGAAAAACGCATGCGTGAGAGTCGCTGGCCGCTGCCGCGCACTCCTGTACACTGTTGCCGTCATGAGCTGCCTGTTCTGCAAAATCGCTGCAGGGACCATTCCTTCAACCGCCGTCTATCAAGATGACCAGTGTTACGCCTTTGCCGACATCCATCCGCAGGCGCCCACGCATGTGCTGATCATGCCTCGCGAGCACATCGGTTCGCTGGGCGAAGCGGGCGATCACCACAAGGCGCTGCTGGGCCACCTGATGTGGGTTGCCGCGGAGATCGCGCGCTCAAAAGGCTTGTCGAAGGGCTATCGCGTAGTGGTCAATAACGGTTACGAGGGCGGGCAGACGATCGATCACCTTCATCTGCACGTGCTGGGGGAACGGCCGATGCACTGGCCGCCGGGGTAGGCAGTTCCAACCTCATGCCCTCCCAGGTCCCAAATAAGGGACCTGGGGCACCCCTACAACATCTTGCGATAGACGATGAAGCCGGCGTCCTCGGCGCATGGCGGCTCCAGAAGTTGCCTAGCGAAGCTTCTCCCGCACTTCGACCCGCACGAGGTAGAGAAAGAAGACCAGGTTGAGCAGGCCCTGAACCAGCGCCGATCCCTGATGCTGTGCTGAGAAGATCCAGAAACAATAGGCCGCGAGCAGCACCACCGCCGAAAGCGTGAGCGCCCAGGCCCATCGGAACAAGCGCATGAGACCGAAGCTCGCCGTGAAGAACGCCACGGCGAGAATCAGAAAGAGCGGCGGATAGTGGTGGCCGACGACGCCTACGGCGGCCACGCCGCCGAGAATCAGCATGTAGAGACTGATGGCCGCAAGGGCCGGCAACTGCAAGATGGTCAGCGCCACCCCTTCACGGGCGTGCGAATGCGGCCGATCCGGTGCGCTCGCGGAGCCGGACTCCATCGACGGCGGCGCGCCGGCGTCGGTCTCCGCTTCGCCGCCCTTGTTCTCTTCGTGTTTCATAGCGTGTGCAAATAAGCCAGCAGATCGCGAAGCTGGTCGTCGTCGAGAGGGGTGCCGGGCATCATCTGATGGCCGTGCAGGATCACTTCCGTCAGCCGCTCATCGGTGGGCGGAGCGCCCGAAGGCATGGCTTTCTGCTTGGTCAGCGCCTGCAGTCCCGGGCCGTGCAGGCCGCGCGTCGAGGTCGGATAATGGCACCGCGCGCACTTCTCCTGATAGACCTGCGCTCCGCGCGCCTCCTGCGCCGTCCATTCCGAGGAAGGCTTCGAGGGCGGAAGCGATTTGCATCCGCCCAGGACCCATGACAGTGCGAACAGAGCGGCAGCAGCGGCGATCCAGCGCGATCGTGAAGTTGGATGCATCTGCGATCCATGATAAATCGAAGCGCGGGTCACTCCGCGGCGGCGATCGCTTCGGCAATGCGGTCGATGGCGTGCTCCTCAGCGTTGCTCTCGGGCCGGTGGCCGTTGACCATGATGGAAAACGCGAGGGTCCTGCCGCCGGCGGTTGCCAGATAACCCGAGAGCGCATTCGCTTCGTTGAGCGTGCCGGTTTTGGCCCACATCTTTCCCTTCAGCGGCGAATTCTTGAACCGGCTGCTCAGGGTCCCGTCCACGCCGGCCACGGGCAGCGTTTCACGCCACGCCTGGCCCCATGACTGTTTCGAAGCGAAGTCGAGCAGCTTGGTCAGGGCGCGCGGGGCGATGCGATCGTCGGCGCTCATGCCCGAACCGTCGTAGAGAAAGAAGTCGCCGTCGTCGATGCCGGCCGAAACCATGAACTGCCGCACCACACGCGCGCCCTGCGCCAGGCTGCCGTCGTTTCCTCTGAGTTTGCCCAGCAGTCGCAGCAAGAGCTCGGCATGCAGGTTCTGGCTGAGCTTGTTCGTGACGGTAATGTCTTGCGTAATGGGCGGCGAGACGCGCGTGGCCAGCACCTTGCGCCCGTTGATCGGGGCAGAAACGGTGTACGGCGCCGCCTCTTCGAAAGTCACAGGCTGCTCGCGCTCGGCGCTGAAGTCCTCCGTTCCCAGCGCGTGGCGATGCACAGCGGTCGGCGAGCCGGTCACCGAAATGCCGCGGCCGCGCAGTGCCTCAATGAATGCCTGGGCCGCAAATTCGGCCGGATCTTCGACGGCAAGATCGGCGCGAAGCCCCGAAGCCGGCGCCGTGCCCCACGCGCGCACCATCGTGGCTCCCGGCCGGCGCTCCAGCCCGGGATGCGCCTGCTGGCCGTTCTCCGCGGGCGTCATATTGTTGGCAATGACGAAGTAGCCCACGTCGGGCGACCAGGCAGCGAGCGTCACCGAAGACGAAGCTGGATCGGGCGAGATCGTGAGCTGCACCGAGTTCTCATTAAAAGTAAGGGCCGAAGCCGGCGCGCCGTAACTCCATTGCAGGTCATCCCACTCCCACGAGCTGCCGTAGGGCTCGTCGAGATAGAAGCTGTCGTCGCCCACCACATTGCCCTGAACCGTGCGCACGCCGGACTCTTCCACCTGTTGCGCGAGCGCATCCAGGACAGCCATCGGATTTGGAGGCGGCGGGGGCGGCGGGGGCGGCGGGGGCGGCGGGGGCGGTGCGGGCGGCGGGTTGTTGGCGGCTTTCGATTCTTTCGAAGCCGCGGCTGGAGGAGGAGAAGGCTGCTGAGGCGGCTGATAGGGATAGGCCCGAACGCTCAGCGTGGGATCGCCCGCGCCGAGCAGAATCAGGTCGCCGTGCAGCGCGCCGCTTCCGTCGATGTCGCCGCCGGCGACGATATGCGTAGTCCAGGTAAGCGACTCGACCGGCAGCAAAGCAAACGCCGCGGCGGTCGTGGTCAGCTTCGCATTCGATGCCGGAGTGAAGAGCCGGCCATCGTTCCATCCGTAGAGGGATTGCCCATCGAGAGTGGTTACGCTGATGCCGAACTCCGCGTGGCTCAGCGCCGGATCCGCAAGGATGGCCCCGATACGCTCGGCGAGCGAGCCGTGCGCCGGCGCCTCATGCGCCGCAGGCCGCTGAGCGGGCCTTCCCGGATGCGTCTGGGCCACGGCATCCAGCCAACAAAACACAATCGCTGCGAGCAGAACCGCCAATACGCGACGAATGTTTGCCATGGCCGGAGTGTAGCAGCCGAAGCGATTCGAAGACGTGCCCACCGCGCGTACTATCGAGAGAAATGGGAGCAATCGCACGACAGATCGCGCCATGGCGGCTGCGCACGCGCACGCTCG
>Ga0335078_10011448_pt1 | contig 13153 bp, 11 predicted proteins | sample Lox_Sample_32_FD_206711 | JGI IMG/M metagenome (GOLD analysis project Ga0335078, IMG submission 206711) | Soil microbial communities from Loxahatchee National Wildlife Refuge, Florida, United States - Lox_Sample_3.2 | ecosystem: Environmental > Terrestrial > Soil > Wetlands | place: USA... | reverse complement strand
TGATCAGTGCTAACTATTTCCCTCACTTCACCGGATTCATGCAAACTCGAACTTTTCGATGGACTTAGATAGATTTGCGCCGAATTAGTTTCCGCCGCCACAAGGAACTATGCGTGCGCCGTTATAGGGTCGAATCATCTGTTGATTATTGGATCGGATAGATGGTTGAGCGCCTCGCTGGATAACTGCGGGCGGAGCAGGTCTTGGCGCCACGTAATGAGGAAATTGTGGGCCATTGTTGTTATCCCAATACGCACAACCCCACTCGAACTGATTTACGACACCATTACATCCCCTGGCGTGCGCCGGCGTGAGATTGATAAAGCAGCTGCCCATAACAAAGCTAAGCGCTACTAGGCCAAAACACAGTGCTCTTTTGACCGAAAAAAACGACATCTCCCTCTCCCCCCATTGAAGTGAATCTAAAGGAAAATCGTCCGCACTAACCCAAATATCCTACCGGTTTACAGAGTGCCCAACAAGCTCAGCGCGATATCGGTAATGTTTGTGTCTGAATTTTTTCTGCTCTAGCCGCATAACCGACTAGCCATTATGCGGTCATGGCAAAGCCAGTGCTGCCGCGAGCAATCAAACGCACGCGGCGGGTTGGTTATTGCGCCGCAACAAATTATGCGTCGGATATTGCGATTAAATCTGGCCGATGAATGCGAAACCGGGGTTCCTTGTCGTCCAGGTGCGTGCGGCCCTTGCACTGCGGGCAATCGAACAGACGCGGCGCGGTTCGCGGGCATGGTCGACCTGCATGGCCGGAATGCCCCGACGCAGGCCGCACAAACTGGCGCGAACGACCGCGGGCGATTGAAACGCCTCAACGGCGTGCTAACATTCTTTTCCGGTCACCCTATCGGTGGAGAGGGAAAAAATGACTGTCGGCCAGCCGGCTTTGGCCGCTTCCGAAGCGAGCAGAGAGCGCCTCGCGCGCTTCGCGATTGGCGTGTTGTTCATCCTTATGGGTCTCGCGTTTCTGCTCCTGCTGAGATTTGATTATTTTGATTTCCATTACGCGCGCTTTGTCGGGCCTACGTTTGCAAGGCCGACCTCGGGCGATTACATCTTCACGCGAGGTCTTTTTGAAACAGAGGAGTGCTGGCTTTTAGGTCTAGGTCTCTGCTGGGCCGGTGTGTTGACACTGGGGAATAAGGACTTGGGCCGCAAGCTCGGTATTGTCTTGTCCTTGATCACGCTGCCGATTGCGCTGCTGTTTTCGTATCTGGCATTCGTGTTGCTGGCCACCGCTCCCAGACACAATTGGGTAAACATCAGCCAATTTCCGATCGGCTTTCCGGTCTGCATCGTCATATCGCTCGCCGGGCTCGCTTATTTTCTCACCTGGGGAAGGAAGCTTGATCGGGGCCGAAGCCGAAATTGGGTCTGGGCGGCCGGCGGTGTCATCGTGCTCGCACTGATCGTCGCCGCTGGATCAACAAGCGGCGTGCTCAAATAGCCGCGATTGATGCGCGCCTCCACTAGGGAACCGGTTTCCCCCGTAACTGCGAGCCCAATTGCGGCCGGGGCGGAGAAAAGCGGATCGCCTTGACGAGTTGGCATCGGCCGGGAGAACAGTCCGCCCTGGAATTTTCATGCGGCCACGCATTAGAATTGCAGGAGCTGAGCTACCTCTCGATCTGGCGTACATCCCCTGGCGCGGCGCATTGTGTCTTTCAGTTGGCGGCCTTTGCGCCGCTCACGTCAGATCTGTATTGAAGAGCAACGACCTTCGCCGGCGATGGCCTCACCGGTTTATCTGGCGCGCAAACAAAATATCAATGTGGCCCTAGCGCCTTGCATCAAAAAGGTGGTTCAATTGCATCAAAAAGGTGGTTCACCGGCGAATGGGTTCATGTTATATATTGCGGCAAATGAGCACGTTACCCGCAGCACCTTATGACATAAGAGAAGTGGCAAACTATCTTCTCGATTATGCTGATGTGCAGAAACTATCGCTTACGCAGATTTCTCTGTTGGATATTCTATCCTTCTGTCAATACTGGTATCTGAGGAGCCGCGGGGCTCCATTAATTAAGAACATTAAGAACAAATACCCGGACAACGACCCAGAAGTTCGTGAATTGCGCGAAGCTTTCAAACATCACGGTGAGAATGCAATTACTTCGCGTGCAGATAGATTTGACATTAATAGTGGTGAAATGCGCCGCGTCGTTCCGAATTTGTCGGTTGAGGATAAGGTCTTCGTAGAGAAAATATTTGAAAGTTATATGTGTTTTGGATCAGGGGCGCTTCGAGACCTGACACACTTTCCGTGACCCTCATAGGATAGACTATGGAATTAAAACAATCGGTGGCGCGCTTCTATATCAATGGCGCCCCGGCCACGCCCCATTTTATTTCGTATGAACGAAATCACGAAATCAAGACGGCTATCTCACATTAAGGAGAGAATAAAAGTACAGAGGGCAACCACGTTCGCGTTTGCGGTGCTAGATAGAGATAGTACCGGCCCACGCCGATCGCCTCGGTCGGATTCAAATCAATTATATATTCCTCGCAAAATCTTCGGGCCTTATCGCTGAGCCCTTCTACCCATGCTGGCGCTCCAGACTCGGCTTGTTGGATGGCATTGTGCATGTGCGCTCCGCAAATCAGTGTTCGCAAGATGTCACGAGCCGCCATGACAGATGTGATATTGTTGAGCATGTGCGGTCGTTTCACCAACCGGCTTACATCGCGCGAAATGTTGCGCTCTACCGGCTCACCGCGCGATGGCGCGCCTGACCTCAAGACCCAAAAGATGCCGTTGAGCACGCGCCGGTCATTCACGCGCGGAACGCCGCGCGGCTTGTGCGGCAGGAATGGCTTGATGGCCGTCCATTCATAGTCGGTGAGTTCGTAGCGCATGATTCGAGGCTCCGGTTTGGAAGCTCACGCGCCGGGCGGCATCATCAAGCCGCTACGGCAAGTTGTGGCAGATTGCCAATACCCTGATTTCACTTCCGCTTTCGGGGGATTGTGTTGCAAAACCGGACTGTATTTTATGAGTTGGCCGTCATTTTTGTTTTTGTCAGTTTGTCGTGCTCTGCACTGAGAGCATCTGCCGTTGATCCTGGAAGCTTCGCTTGACGCTCCAGCTACGCGGCGCAGGCGACTTCGGGCAACGGCGGCGGGCGGCAGAGGAACTTGACGAGGCGCCGCAGGTTCTGCGCGGTTGCGGTCAGTAGCACCTCATCTTTAGCCCCGCTCAGGCCTCGCAGTCGCAGCCGGTCAAGCTTGAAGATGCGCTTCATATGCGCAAACTGCATCTCGACTTTTTTGCGTTCACGGCGTGATTGTTCGAAAGGCTCGGTTTTGGCCAGCGCCCGGGCGATATCGCGCGCATCCTCGTGAATATCGCGGGGAATCTGCCGCGCGGGCGTGTGGGGGCTGCACTGCATTTTGAACGCGCAGACATCGCAATCGCGCTTTGAGGCACGATAGCGAAGCGTACTGCCATCGATGACGGTTCCTGTCGTATGCAGCAGCTTGCCATTCGGGCAGATGTAGACGTTGCGCGATCGATCGAAGATGAAGTCGGCCCGGCTGAAAGTGCCATCGGTCCGGGCCGACTTGTCCCAGACCGGGATGTGCGGCGCGATCTGGCGGTCCACCAACCATTTAAGCAGCCTGACGGCGCCATAAGCCGTGTCAGCTGCCAACCGCCGCGGCCGAAGACCGAAGCGGTCCTTGACGCGCTCGATCATCGTCCCAGTAATGGCAATCTCGGCGATCCGATTGGCGCGTGTGCCTTCGGCGTCTACGATGATCCCAGCTTTGTTGTCGATAAGATAGTTGGCGTCGTAAGCAAAAAATGGATCGGTGCCCTTCCTTGCAACCCATGCCGCCTGCGGATCAGTCAGCGAGACCTGCTTTGGCGGCTTAGCTCTATCGCCGCCGCCAATCGAACCACCGTCATCGGCGTCAGTCTCTTCGTCATTGCGAGCGCCATCGAGAGCGGCGAGGTACTCGCGAACCGCGCGCGACGCATCCTCGGCTTTCGGCCAAGCAATGGGCTGATCGCCTGGCAGCCGCTTCTTGTTGCCGGCCTCAGCTCTGATCAGACTCGCATCGATCGAAAATCCCTCGCCGCCAACCAGGCCAGCCGCAATGCACTTCGCTACCACGCCCTCAAATACCCGGCGTAATGCGTCGCTTTGGCGAAAGCGCTCGTGCCGGGCACGGCTGAACACCGAATGATCTGGTATCGTGTCCTCGATGCCGAGCTTGCAAAACCACCGGTAGGCCAGATTCACCTGCACCTCACAGCACAGCCGCCGCTCCGAGCGGAGCGCAAAAACGTAGCCCACAATCAGCATCCGGATCATCAGTACCGGATCAATCGAAGGCCGACCTGTGTGCGAGTAATACGGTGCAAGCTCCTTGTGCACCCAATCAAGATCGAGAACACCGTCGATCTGCCTGACCAAATGATCTGCTGGCACCGCCTCGTCGAGATCGAACGCGTAGAAGAATTGGCCTTGTCCGCGCTCTCTCCGTCCCATCATCGACCGCTCCCGCGAATCGTCGTCCTATTCGACGGAATCACGGTTCAGCAGTCGCCTCAATAAGAGTTTTGCAACACAATCGGCGTGAAGCGGACATTCAGTGAGCTACGCTCACGCACCGGAATTATGGGTAAACGGCCTAGTCGTCCTCCAGCGCCAGACCCTTCACCACCGCGCTGCGGCCGAATTTCGCGCGCAGCCGGTCAACCGCCAGCTCGGCTTCCGCCGTGCGCCGATCGAGGAGATCGGCGAGATCGTCATCGGCGGCGTCCTGCAGATGACTGACGCCGATGCCGATCAGGCGGAAGCGCGTCGTGCCGACCTCAAGCGCGAGCAGATCGCGCCCGGCGGCGAAGATGCGCGCGGCGAGCTGGGTCGGATGGCCGAGCGCGCGCGCCCGCGTGCGAATCTTGAAATCGGCGCTCTTGAGCTTCAGCGTCACCGTCGAGCCGGCGAGCGCATTGGCCTTGAGGCGCGCCGACACGCGTTCGGTCAAATCCCACAGGCACTGTTCGAGCGGGCGGAAGTCGCCGATATCGCGCTCGAACGTGGTTTCGGCGGAGATGCTTTTGGTATCGCGCTCCGGATCGACACGGCGCGCGTCGATCCCGCGCGCCAGATGCCAGAGGCGGGCGCCTTCCTCGCCGTAGCGACGCAGGAGTTCGTCCTGAGTGGCGCGCTGCAGGTCGGCGATCAGACGGTAGCCGTCGGCGGCGAGCTTGGCGGCGCTCACCGCGCCGACGCCGTAGATGAACCCGACCGGTTTCGACGCCAGAAACGCGGCGGCTTCATCCTGCCCGAGCACGGCGAAGCCGCGCGGCTTGTCCATGTCGGACGCGATCTTGGCAAGGAACTTGTTGGCCGACAGTCCAATGGAAACCGTGATGCCCAGCTCGCGCTCGACTTGCGCGGCAAATCGCGCCAGCACCTTGGCGGCGCTCATGCCGTGCAGGCGCCCGGTGCCGGTCAAGTCTAGAAAGGCCTCGTCGATCGACAAAGGCTCGACCAGCGGCGTGAGATCGAACATCGCCTTGCGCACTTCGCGGCCGACCTGCACGTATTTCGCCATGTTCGGCTTCACCACCACGGCGTCGGGGCAGCGCTGCCTGGCCTCGAACATCGGCATCGCCGAGCGGATGCCGTAGGTGCGCGCGACGTAGCAGGCGGCCGCGACCACGCCGCGTTTGCCGCCGCCGACGATTACCGGCTTGTCGGCAAGCGAGGGATCGTCGCGCTTTTCGATTGTGGCGTAGAACGCATCGCAGTCGACATGACCGATGGTCAGGTGTTCGAGCTCGGGATGACGCGCAAGCCGCGGCGACCCGCAAGCTCGACAGCGGCTTTCGCTGTCCGGCGCGTCCGCCAGGCAGTCGCGGCAGAAGCTCACGGTATATCGCGCTCCCAATGTCCGCCCAGCGCGACGAGCGCCTTGCCGACGTCGGCCGGATCGTTGCCGGCCGCCGCGGCAAATTCCTGCAGCAGGCGCTCATCGCCGGCGAGGTATTCCAGGACGCCGACCAGGAAGCCCGGCTGTTGGGCCGCGGCGCGAATCTGCGCCGGCCCAATGCCGGTTGTGGCGAGAAAGCGCCCCAGGCGCTCGCCGTCGCCGGCAATAAAGGTAAGTGCCTGAATTGCCAGCCCTTCTGCCGCCGCTGCGGTTAATGAAGGGGCCGCTTTCATCGGTCAAATTTGCCTTTCCGTAATATATCGGCACTACCGTGGCTGATCATGCCCGAGGGCGCACGCCCTGGCGACGCCGCGCGCGCGGAACTGGGGATGCGCTGGGGACAAATGGGGCGGGGAAGATGCCGAAGACCGTCCTAATCGTGGAGGACAACGAACTGAACATGAAGCTCTTCCATGACCTCCTGGAAGCGCATGGCTACCAGACCGTCGGCACCCGCAACGGCATCGAGGCGCTCGACCTCGCGCGCAAGTACCGGCCGGATTTGATTCTGATGGATATCCAGTTGCCGGAAGTATCCGGCCTCGAAGTGACGAAATGGCTCAAGGACGACCCCGAACTCAAGGCGATTCCCGTGGTGGCGGTGACCGCCTTCGCCATGAAAGGCGACGAGGAGCGCATCCGCGAGGGCGGCTGCGAGGCCTATCTGTCGAAGCCGATCTCGGTCGGCAAGTTCATCGAGACCATCCGGCATTTCCTCGGCCCGGCTTGAAGGTGTGAGAGATGAGTGCCCGCGTTCTTGTCGTCGATGATGTGCCGGCCAATGTGAAGCTGTTGGAAGCGCGGCTGTCGGCCGAGTATTTCGACGTCATCACCGCGCACAGCGGCCCGGAAGCGCTAGCGCTGTGCGAGCGCGCCGAATGCGACATCGTGCTGCTCGACGTGATGATGCCGGACATGGACGGCTTCGAGGTCTGCCGCAAGCTCAAGTCCAATCCGCTGACCCATCATATTCCGATCGTCATGGTCACCGCGCTCGATCAGCCGGCCGACCGCGTGCGCGGCCTGGAAGCCGGCGCCGACGATTTCCTCACCAAGCCGGTCACCGACGTGGCGCTGATCTCGCGCGTGCGCTCGCTGGCGCGGCTGAAGATGGTGACCGACGAGCTGCGCCTGCGCGCGGTCACGTCGAAGGAGATCGGCATCGAGAGCCCGGAGCGCGAGGCGGTGGCCGAAACCGGCCGCCACGGCCGCATCCTGATCGTCGACGACCGGAAAAGCTCCTACGAGCGGATCGTCTCGACGCTGTCGGCCGAGCACACGGTGGACGTGGAGACCAACCCGAGCGAAGCGCTGTTTCATGCCGCCGAGGGCAACTACGACCTCCTGATCGTGTCGCTCGGCTTGAAGGATTTCGACGGCCTTCGGCTGTGCAGCCAGGTGCGCTCGCTCGAGCGCACGCGCAACGTGCCGATCCTCGCCGTCGCCGAGCCCGACAACAATACGCGCCTGGTGCGCGGGCTGGAGATCGGCGTCAACGACTATCTGCTGCGTCCGATCGACAAGAACGAGATGCTGGCGCGCGTGCGCACACAGATCAAGAAGAAACGCTACACCGAGCGGCTGCGCGACAACGTGCAGATGTCGATCGAAATGGCGATCACCGACGCGCTCACCGGGCTGTTCAACCGCCGCTACATGGAATCGCATCTGGCGACGCTGGTGGAGCAGGCCGCCGCGCGCGGCAAGCCGATCGCGGTGCTGGTCGTCGACATCGATTATTTCAAGGCGGTCAACGACGCGCACGGCCACGATGCCGGCGACGACGTGCTGCGCGAATTCGCCCTGCGCATCCGCAAATCGATCCGCAACATCGATCTCGCCTGCCGCTACGGCGGCGAGGAATTCGTCATCGTCATGCCGGAAACCGACATGGCGGTCGCCACCATGGTGGCCGAACGGCTGCGCCGGCGCATCGCCTCGGAGCCGTTCGCGATCCAGCAGGGCGCGCGCAGTCTCGATGTGACGATTTCCATCGGCATCGCCGCGCTCGCCGGCCCGAGCGACAATGCGGCGGCGATCCTCAAGCGCGCCGATACCGCGCTCTATCGCGCCAAGCGCGACGGCCGCAACCGCGTGGTGCCGGACGCGGCCTAAGGCCGAACGATCGTCCAGCCTTTTTCAGCCAACTCGATCAACGTGACGACGCCGGACGGCACGCGGCTGGCATTGTCGACCAGCGGCGGCTCCTTGCCTTCATGGCGCGTCACCGCGTCGATCGTGACCTGACAAGCCATGAAGGACACGTTGGGCATGCCTTGCTTGAACGATTTCAGCCGCTGCAGCACCGGCGACTTGTCGGTGCGCAACATATCGAGGCCGGCATTGAAGGCGACGATTTCGATCTCGACCTCGTCGCCTTTGTCGGAATAATATTTCGACACGTTGGCGGCGACGTTGAGTACGGCGTTCATCTTGTCGGGGCTGGCATCGCTGATCTGCAGCGCGAGCTTGTGCTTCTCCATCGCATTCGCCGAGGCGCAGGCCAGCGGGACAAGAAGCAAAGCTGCGAACAGGGTGCGCAGCACGGCGCTCACTTGATCTTGGATTCTTTGTACTCGACGTGCTTCTTGGCGATCGGGTCGTATTTCTTCTTCGCCAGCTTGTCGGTCTGGGTGCGCGAGTTCTTCCGGGTCACGTAGTAGTGCCCGGTCCCGGCGCTGGAGACGAGCTTGATCTTCAGGCTGATGGCTTTGGCCATGATGGAATCCTTGGTGTCTTTGGGCGGCTTTGGCCGCGGACCCTAGCGGCAAAGTCCGAAATGTCAAGAAAGGCCCATTTTTACAGCAATTCCCGAAAGAATTTGCCGCCTTCCATGTAGTACATCGGCACCGGCAGATCGTGTCCCATGCCCGCGCGCACGCGGTTGGCGAGTTCGTCGAGCACCACGCCGGTCACGATCGGCATGTCTTTGAGGGTCTTGGCTTGCGACACCGGCATCCACACCAGCTCAACCAGCTCTGAATCCGGCCCCACCACGCCCTCGATTCGATGCGCGACCGCGGAGGCGTCGGTGGTGAAGAAGCGGGAGTCGAACCGGCGCGTGCGGCCAGGCGGGGTGATGGCGCGCGCGACGAAATAAAGCTCACCGAGGTCCGGAAAGACGCGCGCCTTCGCGAACTCCTCCCATAATCCGCCGGGCGTCGCCGGCGGCTCGTCGCGTTTGACGCCGATGAGCAGCCCGGTTTCCTCGGCGGTCTCGCGCAACGCCGCGAGGGGAAAACCGCGTGCATAACCGCCCGGCGTTTCCTTCACGCGCGTGATCAACTTCTTCTCGACGTCAGGATGCAACTCGCTGATCGCCGGCATTGTGCGGTCGAGCGGCTCGGTGCGTCCGCCCGGAAACACAAGCATGCCTGGCATGAATTTGGAATCAGGATGGCGGCGGCCGAGCAGGACCTTCGGTTCGCGATCGGAGCGGTCGATCAGGATCAGCGTCGCCGCGTCACGCGGCTCCACGAACGGATGGCCGAGGTCGCGTTCCACTGCGGCCATGCGGCGGAGAAAATCTTTAACCTGATCAGCCCCCGGGTCGTTCATCGTGCCTTCCGTTGCTTGCCGCGCGGGCGGTATTGTTGGCGCCGGTGCTCCTGCCGCGGATGGCGGTTTGGCCGACCCGGCCGCCCCTCCGATAAAAGCTCAAAGCGCAAGGCGCCGGCAACCGGGGCCGCTTCCACCAGCTTGACGGTGACGCGGTCGCCGAGGCGATAGGTCTCGCCGGAACGCGAGCCGACCATGGCGTGGCCGGCCTCGTCGTGGCGGAAATATTCGTCGCCGATGGTACGCGCCGGCACGAAGCCGTCGGCGCCGGTGTCGTTGAGCTTCACGAACAGCCCGGCGCGGTGCACGCCGGAAATTCGGCCGTCGAAAGTGGCGCCGACGCGGTCGGCAAGAAAATGCGCGATCAGCCGGTCGCTGGTCTCGCGCTCGGCCTTCATGGCGCGCCGCTCGGTCGCAGAAATCTGCGCGGCGATTTCGCCGAGCGCCTTGGTGTCCGCCGCCTCGGGCAGGCCGCCAGGCCCTAACTTGAGCGCGCGGATCAGGCCGCGATGCACGATGAGGTCGGCATAGCGGCGGATCGGCGAGGTGAAATGCGCGTAGCGGCGCAGGTTGAGGCCGAAATGGCCGAAATTCTCCGCGGCGTATTCGGCCTGCGACTGCGTGCGCAGCACGATTTCGTTGACCAACGGCTCGGCGTCGCGGCCATTTACCTGCGCCAGCACGCGGTTGAAGGACTCCGCGCGCAGGACGCCGCCTTTGGGGACCGAAATGTCGAGTGTGGCGAGGAATTCGCGCAGCGCGTTGACCTTTTCCATATCGGGCTCGTCGTGCACGCGATAGATCAACGGCACGCGCGCCCGTTCCAGCGTCTCGGCGGCCGCGACATTGGCGAGGATCATGAACTCCTCGATCAGGCGGTGGGCTTCCAGCCGTTCCGGAACGATGACACGGTCAACCAGGCCGTCACCGGTGAGCAGGATCTTGCGTTCTGGCAGATCGAGATCCAGCGGCCCGCGTTCGTCGCGCGCGCGTTTGAGCGTCTCGTAGGCGGCGTAGAGCGGTTCGAGGGCCGGCTTGACCAAACTTTCGGTGTCCTCGTCGGTGCGTCCGCCAATGGCGAATTGCGCTTGGCTGTAGGAGAGCTTCGCCGCCGAGCGCATCATGACGCGGTGGAAGCTGTGCGAACGCTTGCGGCCGTCGGCGCCGATCACCATGCGCACGGCGAGCGCGGCACGATCCTCGCGCGGGCGCAGCGAGCACAGATCGTTGGAGATGCGTTCGGGCAGCATCGGCACCACGCGGTCGGGGAAATAGACCGAATTGCCGCGCACCAGCGCCTCGCGATCGAGCGCGGAGCCGGGCGTCACGTAATGGGCGACGTCGGCGATGGCGACGCTGACGATGAAGCCGCCGCGATTGTTGCCGGCACTGTCATGCTCGGCATGCACCGCGTCGTCGTGGTCCTTGGCGTCGGGAGGGTCGATGGTAATGAAAGGGACGTGCCGCCAGTCCTCGCGATGCGCGAGCGTCGCCGCCTGCGCGGCCTGCGCCTCGGCCAGCGTATCATGGCGGAAGACATGCGGGATGGAATGGGCGTGGATCGCGATCAGGCTCACCGCGCGCTCGCTGGCGAGCGAGCCGAGGCGCTCGACGACGCGGCCGGTCGGCAGACCCAGGCGCTGAGCACGGCTGGTCTCGACCGCGACCAGATCGCCGTGCTGCGCGTCGTGGGTGCTGCCGGCCGGGATATTCAGTTCCTTGCCGAGCATTTTCTTGTCGACTGGCTCGAGCCGGCCGCCGCCGTGCGGGCCTTTGCGGAAGATGCCGAGCACGCGGTGCTTGGGATGATCGATGATCTTGATGACGCGGCCGCGGTGGCGGATGCCGTTGTCCTCCTCGGTTTCCTCGACGTGCAGCAGCACGCGATCGCCGAGGCCGGCGGCTTCGCCGGGCCGCGTCTTGCGCGGGACCTGGATGCGGATTTTCGGCGCCACGCCGTGGGCCTCTTCGTCCCACTCATCGGGGGTGGCAATGAGGTCGCCGTCGGCATCGCGCGCGGTGACGTCGGCGAGCACGGTGGAGGGCAGGGTACCGGCGTGATGCAATTTCTTGCGCCGCTTCTCGACCGCGCCGTCGTCGGCGAGTTCGCGCAGCAGGCGCTTGAGCTCGGCGCGCTTGTCGTTCTTGAGGCCGAAGGCGCGGGCGATTTCGCGGGTGCCGACTTTGCCGCGGCGTTCGCCGATGAAGGCGAGGATGTCAGCCTTGGAGGGGAATGGGGGATTCTTTTTGGCTGGCTTGTTCAAAATAGACAGTCCTGCGCCAAACTGGCGCGATGTCACGAATGTAATGATCGGAAAGAGGCTCCGCTAGCTACTCGGCGGCCTTTGTACGCCTTGCCGGTTTCGCTTTGGCGGCCGCCACTTTATTCGGCTTCGCCACGGGCGCGGCGGCTTTCTTGCCGGAGGCGGTCTTGCGGCCTGCGGCGCGGCGGCCTTTCGGCGCGTTGCCCACCTTGGCGGCGCGCGCTTCAAGCAGGCCGACCGCCTGTTCGAGCGTGACCGTGTCGGGCGTCATGTCGGACGGCAGCGTGGCGTTGATGCCGGCATGGCTAACGTAAGGACCGTAGCGGCCGTTCTTCACCATGATCGGGCCGCCTTTGTCGGGATGTTCGCCGAGGCTCTTGCCGGGATCGGCGCCAAAACGGCGGCCGCGGCCGGGATTAGCCTTCTTCTCGGCGATCAAAGTCACCGCGCGGTTGAGGCCGACGGTGAGCACGTCCTCGCTGGAATCGAGATTGGCGTAGGTCTTGCCGTGCTTGACGTAAGGCCCGAAGCGGCCGACGCCGGCGATGATCGGCTCGTTGTCTTCCGGATGGATGCCGACTTCGCGCGGCAATGCGAGCAAAGCGAGCGCCTTCTCGAGATCGACGTCATCCGGCGAAAGGCCCTTGGGCAGTCCGGCGCGCTTGGGTTTTTCCGCGCCTTTTTCCTTCGACGCCTCGCCGAGCTGCAGATAGGGCCCGAAACGGCCGCCGCGCAGCGTCACTTCAAGTCCGCTGACGGGATCCTCGCCGAGCACCTTGGTGCCGTTCATGCCGCCGTTCGCGCCCGGCGTCATTTGGCGCGTGAAGTTGCACTCCGGATAGTTCGAGCAGCCGATAAAGGCGCCGAAGCGACCGAGCTTGAGCGAGAGGCGGCCGGTTGCGCAGTTCGGGCATTTGCGCCGGTTGCTGCCGTCTGCCGGTTGCGGGAAGATGTGCGGCTCAAGCAGATCGTTGAGCGCGTCGAGCACCTGGGTGACGCGCAGGTCCTTGATCTCATTGACCGCACCGATGAAATCCACCCAGAAATCCTGCAGCACCTTCTTCCAGTCGATCTCGCTGTTGGAGATGCGGTCGAGCTGCTCTTCGAGGTTGGCGGTGAAATCGTATTCGACGTAACGCTGGAAGAAGCTCTCCAGGAATCCGACCACCACGCGGCCTTTGTCCTCCGGCATCAGGCGCTTCTTGTCGAGGCGCACATAGCCGCGGTCCTGCAGCACCTGCAGGATCGACGCGTAGGTCGATGGACGGCCGATGCCGAGCTCTTCCATGCGCTTGACCAGCGCCGCTTCCGAATAGCGCGGCGGCGGCTCGGTAAAGTGCTGCGAGGAATTGATCGACTGCTTTTCC
>Ga0335078_10011447_pt1 | contig 13154 bp, 7 predicted proteins | sample Lox_Sample_32_FD_206711 | JGI IMG/M metagenome (GOLD analysis project Ga0335078, IMG submission 206711) | Soil microbial communities from Loxahatchee National Wildlife Refuge, Florida, United States - Lox_Sample_3.2 | ecosystem: Environmental > Terrestrial > Soil > Wetlands | place: USA: Florida... | reverse complement strand
GCCGACAACCGTCGATTTCGCTCGACTGCTGGGCCTGCGCTCGCCGCTGGCGTTTAACTCGGTCGCACCCGGAACCTACACCAGCGCGACATTTGTGCTGGCGAATCCTGTGATCGACTACGTCACCCTGAGTCCTCCGCAGGTCAGCACACTGACGGGCGTTTTTCCAGGCAGTCAGAATCCGTACTCTGTGACGGTTAATTTCCCCACTGCGATGGTAGTCGGCGCGAATGGGCTTGCCGGCCTGAAGATGGATATGGACATTCGCGACTCGCTCGCGACTGATGGCAGCGGCAATCTAGTCATCAGCAACAACACGATCGCAGTGAACCCGGTCATCTTCATCAAGGCAACGAAGGCCAGCGATCCGGATGGACAAGTGACGGATCTGATGGGGGGGCTGGTATCCGTCAATGCGTCCGGCAATTCGTTTGTGCTGCAAGGGCCCTACGGACGCCAGTTGACGGTCGACGTGAACAATTCGACGCAGTACAACAGCGGCTGGAGCATTAACAACATGGCGACGCCTGAGATTGTTGGCGTGCAGGGCAAGTTCCAGGCCGACGGCAGTCTGCTGGCAGCGAACGTAGAAGTGATTACGACTTCGCAGTCGTTCATCTCCGGGCGCGTGCTGCAGGTCACGAACAACACGAATGGTGTTGCGCAGCAGATCGTGATGTGGGTCGGCGAGACCGGCGCGGATATGGTCAGCGATGTCGACACGATCCAGACGGTGGACATCAGTGCAGTGAATACTTACGACGTGTGCTTCATGAACGGACCTCTGACCAATGCCGTGTTCAATAACACGAGCGTCGTCGTGGGGCAGAGAGTTTTCGTCGGCGGGAGCTACTCTGGTGGAGTGTTCACGCCAGAGATGATCTCGTTGCGGTTGCAAGGCGTGTACGGAGCGTTTGTTCCGGGCAGCGTCGTGGTGGGCAACGTCAATCAGGGCAGCTTCCAGATGTCGAACAACGGTCTGGTGGGCTACTCGGTAGGCGGGCCGGTCACGGTCAACACCTACAACCTGACGTACTTCTTCGATCTGTCTGGGCTCAACCAGCTGCAGAATACGTCGACCGCGATTCCGCTGGTCACGCGTGGACTGCTGCTGAAGGATCCTACGAGCGGCGTTCCGGAAGTGTACGCCGGGTTTGTGGCGGATCCTCCGGCGGTGAACTAGGCAGTCGAGCAGGGAAGATGGGCGGACGGCCGAAAAGCTGTCCGCTTTTTGTTTGTAGCGTAGAGCCCATCGACAGAAAACCACCGGGCCTGGCGGCCCAGGACAGCCGAGGGCGGCTGTCTCTACACGTTTCGGCGTCATGATTCGGGTATCTTCCCGGCCATGCACGGTCCCTTATAATTGTTGTCCATGAAGAAGGTTGTCCATGCCGCTTGTCCCCACGACTGTCCCGATGCTTGTGGTGTGCTGATCACAGTCGAGGACGGGCGGGCGACGAAGATTCAGGGAGATCCGGAGCATCCGGTGACGCGCGGGTTTTTGTGCGCGAAGGTGGCGAAGTATCTGGACCGGGTGTATTCGCCGGACCGGGTGATGTATCCGATGCGGAGGGTGGGGCCCAAGGGCCCAGCTGCTGGCGCGGCGGATGCGGACAAGAGTGCCCGCGCCAAACTGCGGAGCTCCGCTCCGCTAGGACGGACGAATGCGTCCGTCCCTACAGAAGCAGAATGCATCTGGAAACGAATTTCGTGGGATGAGGCTCTGGACGAGATCGTCTCGCGATTCCGGGCGATTTCGGTGGAGTTTGGGAGCGAGGCGATTCTGCCGTATTCGTTTGGCGGGACGCTCGGCGTGCTGAACGGTGCTTCGATGGACCGGCGATTCTTTCACCGGCTGGGGGCTTCGCAACTGGATCGGACGATCTGCTCTTCCGCTGGTGAAGCGGGTCTGGAGTCGGTGTACGGGATCAAGCTTGGGACCGAACCCGAGCAATTTGCGCAGGCAAAGTACATCATTGCCTGGGCCGCGAACATTCACGCGAACAACGTCCATTTGTGGCCGTTCATCGCTGAGGCACGGCGGAACGGGGCCAAGCTGGTGGTCATTGACCCGTACAAAACGCGGACGGCCGCGTGCGCGGATTGGTATTTGCCGATCAATCCTGGGACCGATGCCGCGCTGGCGTTGGGGATGATGCATATCATCATCGGCGAGAATCTGCACGATGCCGACTACGTTTCGAAGTACACACTGGGATTCGAGCAACTGCGCGAGAAAGTGAAGGAGTACCCGCCGGAGCGGGTGGCGCACTGGACGGGGATTTCCGCGACAGATATTCGCAAGCTGGCGATTGAGTATGCGACGGTGCGGCCGTCGGTGATTCGGCTGAACTATGGCATACAGCGCTCGGAGCGCGGCGGGATGTCGACGCGCGCAGTCGCGATGTTGCCCTGTGTGATTGGATCATGGAAGGAAGTGGGCGGCGGGCTACAGCTTTCCACCAGCGGTGGCGCCAGCATCAACACCAAGGCGATGAAGCGGACCGATCTGATGCAGGCGGCCTTGGGACGCGAGGCCCGGATGATCAACATGGTCGAACTGGGGAAGGTGCTGAACACGCTGGATGATCCTCCGGTGAAGGCGTTGTTTGTGTACAACTCGAATCCCGCGGCAGTTTGCCCGCGGCACGATGAAGTGGTTCGCGGGCTGATGCGGCCTGATCTGTTCACTGTAGTTCATGAGCAGTTCTTTACGGATACGACGGACTATGCCGACATTGTTCTGCCCGCGACGACGTTCTTTGAGCACAAGGATTTACAAAAAGCGTACGGGCACTACTTTGTGCAGGTTTCCAATCAGGCGATCGAGCCGCTGGGGGAATGCCGGTCGAATGTCGATGTCTTCCGGGCGCTGGCAGAGCGTATGGGATTTGAAGATGAGTGCTTCCTCGAGAGCGTCGACGAGATGATTGATCTGGCTCTGGAATCCAGGGATCCGTGGATGCAGGGGTTGAGCCGCGAGCGGCTGGAGGAGGGATTTGGAAGGCTCAACTTCTCCGCTTCCGGCTCCGGCGATTCCAACGTCTCGCAAAAGAGGCGAGACGTGGGGCACCCCATTTTGAATGAAGAGGTGCGGGCTCCATTTCTTCCTTTTGCTCAGGGCAACTTCCGGACCGTCTCTGGCAAAGCTGAGCTTTATTGCGAGGCGTTGAAGGGTCTGGGGCTTGATCCAGTGGCGGCGTTCACGCCGCCGACGGAATCCCGGCATTCGAAGTCGGAGTCGAAGCTTCCGCTGGAGTTGCTGGCGCGCAAGGCCGACAACTTTCTCAACTCGACATTCTCGAATTTGCCATCGCTTCAGCAGATGGAGGAACCGGGATTATTGGAGATTTCGTCGCCGGATGCACAAGCACGAGGCATCGCCGATGGGGATCGAGTGCGAGTGTTCAACCAGCGCGGGACGGTGATGCTCAAGGCGCGAGTGGATGGCAAAGTGCAGCCGGGCGTCGTCTCAGCGAGTTTGAACTGGGCGAAGACTGCGCCCGGTTATCAGAGCATCAACAGCCTCACGTCAGAAAAACTTACCGACATGGGCAACTCGGCCACGTTTTATTCCGTCTTGGTTGAGGTGGAGAAAATCAGTGGCCAGTGACCAGTGACCAGCGGCCAGTTCAGCAGGACTACGGGCTGAAACTGGTCTCCCAAAAAAGCCCTTAATAAAGGTTTTACAGCGACCGTCGGATGGATAATCAGAGTCGCGCTTTGGACGCATTCGCTTGCTCTACCGTATAATGACAGTTTTCTTACATCCCAGAGGCTGAGGTCGTAGCGATTCCTTTTCGCTTTCATCCGGAGAACTTTATTGCGCCCGAGCGCCCCGGCAAATTGGGGGGCGGACCGGTGCCATCTTCTTCATTTCAACGGTGTTGGAGGAACTTGAGCCGTTACGCGGGCGTGTCGCTCCTCATCTTGGCCAACCTTTTTCTGGGGTTGGGCAGTTTGGCGTGGGGGCAGAATGATGTTGTCTCCGAAATCAACGTAACCGGGAACCGCCGCATCCCTGCCGATACAATCCGCTCGCGCATTTTCACGAAAGCCGGTGATATTTACGATCCCGCTGCGCTGGAGCGCGACTTCAACTCGCTGTGGAACACCGGCTATTTCGAAGACATTAAGTTTCTGCGCGAGCAGACGCCGAAGGGCTGGCGGTTGATCGTGCAAGTCAAAGAAAAGCCGACGATCCGCGAAATCAACTACACAGGCTTGAGTTCGGTTTCTAACAGCGACGTGCTCGATCGATTCAAGCAAGACAAGGTCGGACTGGTCGTGGAGAGCCAGTACGATCCAACGCGCATCAAGAAGGCGGAAGTTTCGATCAAAGGACTGTTGTCGGAGCACGGCCGGCAATTCGCCACGATTCGCACCGAAGTGCGGCAGATTCCTCCGGCAGCGGTCGGCATCACGTTTGTCGTGAAGGAAGGGCCGAAGGTTAAAGTCGGGAAGATAAAGTTCGAAGGGAACAAGGCGATCAATAGCCGGGTCTTGCGGGCGGCGATGAAGAACTTGAAGCCGATCGGCATTCCGCACTCGATATTTCTGGAGAATATTTTCGCGAAGACGTACGACGCCACCAAGCTTGAGGAAGACACCGAGCGGGTGCGAGCCGAATATCAGAATCGCGGATACTTCAAAGCCGGCGGGGGCGACGCCAAGACCGAAATTCACGACACAGGCCACAAGGGATTCCACATTCCTCTGCTCCAGGCGGGGCCTGGAAAAGCGGTCGACATCACCATGCCCATCGAGGAGGGAGACAAGTACCGGCTGGGCAAGATCACGTTCAAGAACAACAAGGCGCTGCCGAATGCCAATGCCTTGCGGTCGCTGTTTCCGTTGAAGGATGGAGACGTTTTCAGCCGCGAGAAGATCGCGAAAGGTCTCGAGAATTTGCGGAAGGCTTACGGCGAGTACGGCTACATCAACTACACCGGCATTCCGTCGACCACCTTTGACGACGATAAAAAGCTGGCGTTCCTGGAAATCGATGTGGATGAAGGCAAGCAATTCAATGTGCGCCGGATTGAATTCCAAGGCAACACGACTACGCGCGACAAGGTGATTCGTCGCGAACTGGCTCTGGAAGAGGGTGGCGTTTACAACTCCCGGTTGTGGGAACTGAGCCTGCTGCGGTTGAATCAGCTTTCCTATTTCGATCAGCTTAAGCCGGATGATCCCAACGTCACCGACAAGAAGCTGGACGAGAAAAATGGGTTGGTTGATCTGACTCTGCACGTCCACGAAAAGGGCAAGAATAGCATCGGTTTGAACGGCGGCGTGAGCGGGTTGGAGGGAGCGTTCATTGGGCTGAACTACTCAACCAACAACTTCCTGGGCCGCGGCGAGACGCTGCAGGTGCAAATCAGCCTGGGCAACCTGGCGCGCACGGTCATGTTCGGGTTCACGCAGCCGTACATGTTTGACCGGCCGCTGCAGTTCGGTTTCTCGGTGTTTGGCAACAAAATCAGCTTTAACCAGGCGCGGCAGCTTTCAATCTTCAGCGGACAGAATCTGAACTTGCCAGCCGCCGAATTACAAAACCTGCAGAATTATTCGCAGTCGAGCGTGGGCTTCACGACCTCGCTGAGCTATCCGCTGCGGCGCTCGTTCAAGCGGCTCGGGATCACGTACTCACTGGATCGCTCAACGCTGTTACCGCTCAGTACCGCATCGAAGACACTGTTTGACTTCATCGCATTCCGTGGAATTTCAGGGCCGAACGCGGTGAATGGAATCATCACTAGCAAGCTCTTCCCGAACTTCTCGTTCAACACGTTGGATAGCGGCATCTCTCCGCACCACGGACACCAAATGACGCTGGGGGCGGAGTTCGCCGGCATCGGCGGGACGGTGCGGTCAATTCGGCCCATTATTCAGTACAAACAGTTCCTTCCAGTACAGAAGGGACGAAATGCAATTGGATACAACTTCAGTGCATCGTACATCAGCGGATTCGGAGGTTTGGTGGCGCCTCCGTTCCAACGCTTCTACATGGGCGGCGAGAACGACGTTCGTGGATTTGATATCCGCTCGATTTCGCCGGTCGCGTTCCTGCCCAGTTCGAACGTCATAACTTTGACGAATCCCGATCAGACGCCGGTGCTGAAGAATCCGGCGAACCCACGACAGGGGAGCTGGACGATCCCGATTCCGGTCGATCAGATCGTGTTCCCGGGCGGCGATCTGGCAGTGTGGTCGAACCTGGAGTATCGCATCACGATTGCGGGTCCGGTTGCGATCGTTCCGTTCATCGACAGCGGGGTCGACCCGGTGATTCGTCGTTCGCAGTTGCAGATTGCACAGGTGCAGTATGACCAGGTTATCGGCACGCCGTTCGGGTGTCCGCAGCTGGATGCCGGATACAACTGCGTAGGCGGAAAAGTGCTGAGCCCAACGCCGTCAAATCAACTGCAGGTTTTGGGTCAGACGAACTGGAGACCGCGGGCATCTACGGGTCTTGAACTGCAGATGTTCCTGCCGGTGGTGAATGCGCCGTTCCGGATTTACTGGGCGTATAACTTCCTGAGGCTCGACGAGCAGGCGAATCCGCCGATCCCGATTGTTCCGACGATGTTCCCAGGCAAGGTTAATCCGCAGACCGGGCAGTGGGAGATGACTGCGGCGGGCGCCTATACGTATCAGTTGGCTAAGGAGACGTACGCGCCGAGTTTCCTGTTACGCGAACCACGAAAGACGTTTCGCTTCACGGTGGCAACAACGTTCTAGCCGGGTTTGACGGGGCTGGAGCGGCGTCACTATAATGCTTGTGATCCACGCCATGGAATGACTGTAAGGAGTGGACGGCACGTCCGCATGCCCGACGTGCGAAGCTGGCGATCCAGTGCGCCTTTTCGAGTGGCGGCCGCAACCGCAGCGGATACCTCATTCAGTGCGGCCCAGCGTGACTGAAGAAGCGATCTGAGAGCGAGACTGAAGTTCATTCCCGTAACATGTTCTGAGCAACATGTTCCAAGGAGTTCAAGCGATCCAATGAAAAGCAAGTTTCTACGTATTGTTCTGGCAGTCGCGGTGACGTACGCGTTTTCCGCACTCGCCCAAACCGGCAGCGCTGCCACCCCGTCGAGTTCGCCCGCATCGTCAGCTCCGGCAGCATCGGCGCCTGCTACCCCAACTGCGACGGCTGGCACAAAGATCGGGACCATCAGCATTCAGGACGCAATCTTCGGCAGTAATGAAGGCCAGCGCGACATGCAGGCTCTGCAGAAGAAACTTGAGCCAAGGAGCACCGAGCTCAAGCAACAAAACGATGAACTCGAGCAGTTGAAAAAACAGCTGAGTACGCAGGGCGACAAGCTCAACGATGATGCGAAGGCGAATCTGCAAAAACAGATCGAGACGAAACAGAAAACCTTTGAGCGCTCGTATAACGACTTTCAGGAAGACGTCCAGAATCAGCAACAGGAAATCGCCAGCCGCATCCTGACGAAGATGGGACCGATGATCGTGAATTACGCGAAGGATAACGGTTTTGCGATGATCGTCGACACTTCGAAGCTTTGGCCACAGAGCCCCGTGCTGTGGTGGAACGCGGATCAGGTTGACATCACCAAGCCGGTGGTCGAAGCCTACAACGTGCAGTCGGGAGTGGCCGCACCTGCGGCTCCGGCAGCGGCGAAACCGGCAACTCCGGCGAAACCCTCAACTGGCACAGGAGCGCCGGCTGCTCCAAAGCCCGCAACTCCCAACGCACCAAAGAAGTAGAGCGGACACCTTTACTGTCCGAAAAGTTCCAGCAGGCCGCGTGAAAGCGCGGCCTTTTTTCATTGCGCACGCGGCGACAACGCAGGTTCTGGTGGTGTCCATAGCAGCAAGCGGATTTCACGCTGGAGGACACAATGTTCGAACACGCGATGTTTGCCGATAGCTTGCTGGAAAGTTCCTGGGCCCATCGCTCGCGTCGTGGGTGGACGACGCTGACTTCGTTTGGAGTGCAGGCCGTGGTGGTTTTGCTGCTGATGCTGATTCCGATTCTGACGACGGTGGGGTTACCAATCGTGCGGACTACGGTTACGACACCGATCACGATGGGTCGGCGGCCGGATCCGGGGCCGGCGCATGCGGCGCAGGCTGCGCGCACAACTTCAGTGCAGGTTGTGCCGTACAGCGGCCGGATTATGGCGCCAGGACGTATCCCCAGAACGATTCCAAGAGGTGGCGACCCCGAGCCCATAGGCCCCGTCGGAGATCCCGGACTCGCCAATCTTCCCATTGGATCAGGGCCTGGGTTACCAATCCCTTTCACGGGCGAGGGATCGCGGCCCGTCGAGTTGCCGCCTCCGCCGAAGGCCGTGGTCCGGGAATTCAAGACTTCGAAGATGCTGCAGGGCAGCTTGATTCGGCGCGTAGAGCCAGTGTACCCACCGCTGGCGAAGGCCGCGCGGATTCAAGGTTCGGTCCTTCTTGCGGCGGTGATCAGCAGAGAAGGAACGATTGAGAATCTGCGAACGATGTCCGGCCACCCAATGCTGGTTCCCGCGGCGATCAGTGCCGTGAGTCAGTGGCGCTACCGACCATACATTCTCAACGGTGAAGCTATTGAGGTCGAGACGCAGATTACCGTCAACTTTGTGCTTGGCGGAAACTGAGCTGTATTGCTTGCCGGCCGGAACGCACTGCGGCCCGCCGACGAGGAACGCCGTTCGGGATTGCACGTTGCAGAGATTTATGGCGGGAGTAGCCCGGGCGTAACGTAGGTGCCCAGGCTGCTCCCGCTATAATCGCGAAGGTGGCAACCACAGCAGAAATCCTGAGCCGCACGGCGACGCGTCCGACATGGGCTGACGTTTCACTGGCGACGCTGCGGCAAAACTTCCGCACCGTACAGAAGCATGTTGGCACCAGTGTCACCGTGTGCGCGGTCGTGAAAGCCGATGCCTACGGGCACGGCGCGGTCGAGTGCTCGCGAGCGCTGGAGTCCGAAGGCTCGCGCTGGCTGGGCGTGACCTCGCTCGACGAGGCGATTCCGCTCCGCGACGCCGGCATTCAGGCGCACATTCTGCTGATGACTGGCTTCTGGCGTGGCGAAGAGACGGAAATCGTCCGGCTGCAATTGACACCTACGGTGTGGGAGCCCTGGCAGATCGAGTCGCTCGACAAAGCTGCCGTCTCTTTGCGCGTGAAACAGCATCCCGTGCATTTGAAAGTCGACACCGGCATGGGACGCTTGGGTGTCGCTTTAGACAAATTGCCCAAGGTGCTGGGAACTCTGGAAAACAGCCGTAACCTTTTCCTGCAGGGTTTGTCGACGCACCTGGCTGCGTCGGAGATCATGGACGCGCCTTCTGTTTCCGAACAGGAGCACCGCTTTCAGCAGGCCCTGCAATTGGTGAAAGGCGCGGGCATGCGTCCGTCGCTGATTCACGTGGCCAATACCGGCGCTGTTATTTCCCGGCGCGAAACCTGGAACTCTATGGTGCGTCCAGGTATCGCGCTCTATGGGTACTATCTCCCGTTTCAGCGCGCTGGGCGCGAGGTCAGCGGCGGCACTCTTCGCCTGCCGGTGAAACCGATACTCACCTGGAAAACTCGGATCTTGTCGATGAGGGACTTCGGACCGCACGAGCCTCTGGGATACAACGGAACCTACGTTACGAAGGCTCCTGCACATATCGCTGTCCTGCCCGTGGGTTACGCCGACGGCTACAATCGCCAGCTCTCCAATCGTGGCCGCGTCATTGTGCGCGAGCATTATGCTCCGATCGTGGGCCAGATCTCGATGGATTTGACCCTCGTCGACGTCACCGGCATCCCAGGAGTATCGGTAGGGGATGAGGTCATCCTGCTCGGAAACGGCGAAGGCCTCAGCGTCGACGCCTTGGAACATGCCAAGCTCGCCAACAGCACCCCGTATGAGATTCTCTGCAATATTTCGAAGCGCGTGCCCCGACGCTATGTAAGTTAGAGACTTGGTTCGGCTTCCGGCTTCAGACCTCTAAGAACATTTGTTTTCGTCAGAAACGAGGTCTGCGCGCCGAAAACAGAGTGTTTCCACTCAGGCGCAAAATCATCGCGCCGACTGCTGAATGCGACCATTGCCTGTGCAGTCTGAAAAGCCCGCATAACGGCTTGTTACACTAGAAAGTTGACCATGCCTTCGCGCTACGCACAGTGGATGTATGACTGGGAGCACCGGCTCACGTCGGTGGATAACAACCGGGTGGTGCGTCCGCTGGAATGGGGCACGGAGTGGGCGCGCGATTGGCCGTGCCGCAATGGGTGTCCGCCGGGTAAGGCACCGCAAGATCCCGAGAAGTTTTTCATCGATTACAACCGGCGAATCGTCGCGGCCAGCGACGAGTTCTACTCCTACGAACGGCCAACCGATTTCCGCTTGGAGACGCGCGAGGTGCAGGTTTTCTCAACGCGCGAAGTGCCAGACCCGAAACTCGAAGCGAAGGTGAAGGGAACGTTCGGGGAATTCCTGCGCTTCACGTCGCCGGCGAAGAGTCCGTATCCCGAAAACAATCTGGTGAATGCGCGCTGGTTTCCGTCCAATGGGCGACGGGCGGTCGTGCTGCTGCCGCACTGGAATTCCGACGGCGTCGCCTACATCAGTCTCTGCAAAGTGATGAACATGTTGGGCATTTCGGTGTTGCGGTTGAGCATGCCTTATCACGATATTCGTATGCCGCCGGAGATTAAGCGTGCTGACTATGCGGTGTCGGCGAACATCGGGCGCACGCTGGATGCCGCGCGGCAGGGAGTGGTTGACATCCGCTGCTGCCTCGACTGGCTCGAGCAGCAGGGGTACAGCCAGTTGGGCATCGTGGGGACGAGTCTGGGCTCCTGCTATGCGTTCATCGCGGCGGCGCACGATCCGCGGATTCGCGTCGCGGCATTCAACCACGCGTCGACCTACTTTGCCGACGTCGTCTGGCATGGCCAATCGACGCGGCATATCCGCCAGGGAATCGAGCAGAAGATCGATCTGGAAGAACTACGGAAGGCGTGGCTGGCGATCAGCCCGATGTCCTACTTCAATCAGTTTGCTCGCTGGCCGAAGAAGTCGCTGGTCATCTACGCGGCGTACGATCTGACCTTTCTGCCGGAATTTTCGCGGGAGATTGTCGCCGAGTTTGCCCGCCATCAGCTCGATCACAAGGTTGCCGTGTTGCCTTGTGGTCACTACACAACCGGCGAGACGCCGTACAAATACATCGATGGATGGCACCTGTTGTCGTTTCTGCGGACGGCGTTTTGACCTGGAGATCTATTCACCGCGGAGACACAGAGTCACAGAGAAAATCTCTGATTTGTTTTTGTGTCTCTACTTCGCTAGTGAGTTCTTGAGCCGATTTAGAATGCTAACGATGAAAACTCTGACTCGCCAGTTCGATATTGTCGAATATCAGAGGGGCGAGTTTGTCATCAGCACGGACCGCGCTCGGCTCGATCTGGACATGATTCACAGCTTCCTCACGAAGTGCTATTGGGCAAAGGGGATTACGCGGGAGCTGGTTGCGAAATCGATCGAGCATTCGTTGTGCTTCGGGATTTATCATGAATCGGGCGAGAAACTCCCACGTCTCGCAAAATCGGTGAGACTTGGGCCACACCAGGTTGGATTTGCTCGCGTGATCAGCGACTTCGCGACTGTCGCGTATCTTGGCGATGTATTCGTGCTCGAATCGCATCGCGGGCAGGGTTTGAGCAAGTGGATGATGGAGTGCATCATGCAGCATCCTACGTTGCAAGGACTGCGCCGATGGATTCTGCTGACGCGTGATGCCCACGGAATTTGTTCGCGATTTGGATTTACGGCGGTGAAGTCTCCCGAGCGCTACATGGAACTGCACCGGCCGGATGTGTACGAAGTGCTGCAGACGAAGTCAGGAAAATCCTAATGAAAAATTCCAGGATGTATCTACCGCTGTTCGAGAATGATCCGCAGATTGCCGCCGCTATTGACAACGAGACACGCCGCCAGCATGAAGGTCTCGAACTGATCGCCTCGGAGAATTTCGTCAGTGAGGCTGTGCTCGAAGCTGCGGGCTCTGTGTTCACGAATAAATATGCCGAAGGATATCCCGGCAAGCGTTACTACGGCGGATGCGAGTTTACCGACGTGGTCGAGAACCTGGCGCGCGATCGCGCCAAGCAGTTGTTCGGCGCCGAACATGCCAACGTCCAGCCGCATGCAGGCTCACAGGCGAACATGGAGGCCTATGCTGCGGTGTTGCAACCCGGGGACACAATTCTCGGCTTGAATCTGGCGCACGGTGGACATCTCACGCACGGGCATCATCTGAATTTTTCCGGAAAGACTTACAAGATCATTCCCTATGGCGTGACCAAAGAGACGGAAACCATTGACTACGATGCGCTCGAAAAGCTGGCTGAGCAAGAGCGGCCGAAACTGATTATCGGCGGTGGCAGCGCGTATCCGCGGATCATCGATTTTGCGCGCATGCGCCAGATCGCCGACAAGGTCGGCGCGCTCTACTTGGTTGACATGGCGCACTTTGCGGGACTGGTTGCAGGCGGAGCGCATCCGTCGCCGGTGCCGCATGCGCATATTGTGACTTCGACCACGCACAAGACATTGCGCGGGCCACGATCGGGAATGATTCTCTCCAAGGCCGATTTTGCGCAGGCGATCGATAAAGTCGTATTCCCAGGCATGCAGGGAGGCCCGCTCGTGCACATCATGGCGGCGAAGGCTGTGTGCTTCCTCGAGGCGATGCAGCCGGAATTCCGCGATTATGCGCGTCAGATCATCGCCAACGCCAAAGTGCTCGCGCAGTCGCTCGCCGACCAAGGATTCCGGATCATCTCTGGCGGCACAGACACACATCTCATGCTGGTCGACGTTTTCTCGAAGGGAATGCTCGGTAGCGAGGCCGAGAAAGCCCTCGGCGAGGCGGGCATCACGGTCAACAAGAATGCGATTCCGTTCGACACGAATCCGCCGCTCAAGCCGAGCGGGATTCGCATTGGAACTCCGGCGCTCACGACTCGCGGGATGAAGGAAGGCGAGATGCGCCAAATTGGACGGTGGATTGCCGAGGCCTTGATTCATCGGAGCGATGCAGCGGTTTTGGCAAAAGTCCGCAGTCAGGTGCTGGATCTTTGTGAGGGTTTTCCGCTTTACGCGGAACGTAGAGCGAAGGCGCAGG
>Ga0335078_10011446_pt1 | contig 13155 bp, 13 predicted proteins | sample Lox_Sample_32_FD_206711 | JGI IMG/M metagenome (GOLD analysis project Ga0335078, IMG submission 206711) | Soil microbial communities from Loxahatchee National Wildlife Refuge, Florida, United States - Lox_Sample_3.2 | ecosystem: Environmental > Terrestrial > Soil > Wetlands | place: USA... | reverse complement strand
GCCTCGGCGTGCCCGATCACCTGGGTTCGGCGCCGCAATCCGCGGAGGAGCTTGCGCCGAAAGTCGGCGCTGAGGCCGTACCGCTCTATCGCTTGATGCGAGCCTGCGCCGCGGTCGGCATCCTCGCGGAGGGTCCTGATGGCAAGTTTTCCCAAACGCCTCTGTCGGAGGTCCTGCGAAGCAGCGGGCCCGTCAGTCTTCGCGGCTGGGCCATGATGAATTCCCAAGAATGGCACATGCGTGGCTGGGAGCACCTGGAGTATTGCGTGCGCACCGGGAAACAGGCGCTCGACAAGATCTACGGCAAACCCGCGTTTGAGTTGCTCAACGAGCGTCACGAGATCGCATCCGTTTTCAACCAGGCAATGACGGACCTTTCGCGGCTGGACAGCCCCGCAGTTGCGGAGGCATATTCGTTCGAAGGAATCGGCCAGATTACGGACGTGGCCGGCGGGCACGGTCTCTTTCTGGCCACGATCCTCGAGCGCCACCCGCACCTGCGCGGGACTCTCTACGAAACTCCGAAAGTGATCGAAGGCGCGCACACCGGTCCACTCATGCCGCTGATGGATCGCTGCACGCTCATCGGCGGCGACATGTTCTCATCGATCCCGCCGGGCGCGGATGCCTACATCATGAAGCACATCATTCACGACTGGCCGGATGAGCCGAGCCTCAAGATCCTGCGCGGCTGCCGCGCCGGCGTGAATCCCGGCGGCAAGCTGCTGGTGGTCGATCAAGTAATTCAACCCGGTAATGACTTCGATCCCGGCAAGTTCCTCGATCTCGAGATGCTCATCTTCCCCGGCGGCCATGAGCGCAGCGAGACCCAGTTCCGCGATCTGTTCGCCGCCTCGGGCTGGCGCTTGAACCGCATCATTCCGACCCCCGCGGGAATCTCGATCGTCGAGGGCCTACCGGCCTAACGCGTCTTCCAGTACTCCGACATCAGCTCGCGCGACCACGCGGGTTCCCGGATTTCGCCTCGCGGCAGAAACCCGCTCATCACCGGCTTGATATCGAGCACCGGCGTCCCGTCGATCGCGTCCAATTCGCCGACCACCAACGCCCGGCCCTCCCGCCGCAGAATCCGGCACACCGTGCTGCCGATCCGGTTGGGCCGCTCCTTCTTCCGCTGCGCGAAAATCCCCACTGCGGGCCATTCCGGATTCCCGCGCGGATGCCACGCGCCTGTCACGATCTTCGCCTCATCCACTCGATCGAAATAGAAGATCACCTCCGCGTGCGAAAATTCTTCGATCCCCGCAAGCGCATCGGGCCCGAACCGCTCGTCTAGAACAATTCGCGACTCGCTTCCGCCCCAGTAATCGTCCTTCGCCTCTGTCCGCGAAGCCTCGACCCTACCGATCGGCTGCATTTCTATCGTCATGCCGCTGAGCCCGCAAAGGGCGCGCGGGCGCCCTCGATGCACAGAAGTAAACTGCCCGCGCGCTCCGTTTTGCGGGCAGCTACTCAGAAGTATACTGAAAACGTCGCGTCCGACCCCTAAGGCCCTCCCCCGCAGGACTTCTCAAGGCATGTTCCGGTGTGGGGTTGAATTTGTCCAAAGGAAAGGGCATGTTTCGCTATATTTCCGTACTTCTCGCATTTCTCCCCCTCGCGTACTCTCAGAATCAGGCTTCTTTTGAGTGGATCAGGCAAATAGACGCCGCGAGTTCGGATACATTCGCCGGTCTTGGCGTCGACGCAGCGGGTAACACCTACATCGCGGGTAGCACGGCTTCACAGACATTCCCGGTTCAGGCTGCTGTGCAAAATCATCTGGCGTCTTCCGGCCTCTATCAAGTCACCGGTCCGGGCTCCGCGTATACGCCCTTAAGCATCTCCGCGGCGACGTTTGCCGCCATCGATCCTCGGAATGCGAACACGCTCTACGTCATCTCATCGACCTTACTTCTCAAGAGTCTGAATGCCGGCGCGAGCTTCACCCAACTCAAACCGCCGACCTCCCAACCCGAGAACATCACAATCGATCCTTCGAATGGCCAAATCCTCTACCTGGGAAGCTTCGATCAGGGGCTGCTTAAGAGCACGGATGGCGGCGTCACTTGGGCCGCATCCAACGGCACGCTCCAGCCGCTCGAGCCGGGCCAGTTCGCGTTTCAAAACGTGTGGATCGATCCCACCATGCCTAACGTCCTGCTCGCCAACGCGATCGGCAATTTCATCCGCAGCGCTGACGCAGGTACGACGTGGCAAACCATCCTGCCGGACACGGATGTTCTGAGTGTCACCTTCGACACAGCGAATCCCGGTGTGGTGTACGCGTCGAACAATCAGGGCAGCGTTTCAAAGAGCGTTGATCATGGGCAAACCTTCACTCCTCTGACGACGCCTACGCCTTTCGGAGTAGTTTCCGCCGATCCCAACCGTCCCGGCCGCCTCGTGGCGCTGAGCCTCAACGCAATCGAGGAGAGCGACGACGGCGGAAACACCTGGGCGGTGAAGGTCAATCTCCCATTCCCCGTCAACACGTTCTTTTTCGCCGCGGATTGGGCGAACGGGTATCTTTACGCCGCCTCTTCCTCCGCCGTCCTGCGCATCACCACTAATCTCGCCAACGTCACGCCCGTGGGTCCGCCGTCGATCGGCGGATTTATCTCATCGATTGCAGCCGCCAATGGGATTGCCTACGTTGCCGATGCCGGATCCAACGACGTGTATGTCACTAAGCTCGACCCAACTGGCAGCGTGGTCTATTCGACTTATTTCGGCGGAACCGGCAACGACATTGTGAGCGCCATGACCGTCGATGCGGCCGGTAATGTGTACGTCACCGGCAGCACCACCTCGCTCGATTTCCCGGTGACCAAGGGAGCCTATGCTTCCACCGGCTCCTCCTTCTTGTTCCGGTTGAACCCGGATGGCACCGTTGGCTACTCCACCTACGCGACTCAGGCGCCCTTTGCGATCGCCGTCGATTCGAGCGGGGCCGCTTACATCGCGGGCAACACCGAAGGAAGTCTGCCGACCACCCCAGGCGCCTACCAGGCTACTTGCAGCGACTGCGGGCTCCACTCGACTGGTTTTTTCGGCGTCATCAGCGAGTCTGGCTTTGTGAGCAAGTTCGACCCCACCGGTTCGACGCTGGTCTACTCAACGTATATCGGAGGCGCGATCGAGTTCGAAAATTCGCTGGGCGCATTTGCCCTCGGCCCGGACGGCACTGCCTACGTCGCGGGAGCAAACGGAGTTTTTCATCTGAGCGCCTCCGGAGCCGCGCTCCTCGGCTCGCTCCCTCAGTTAATCAATCCTCAGTCGATGGGGGTCGCGCCGGATGGAAGCGTTTACGTCGTGGGCGCTCAATTCCCTAACAGCAGTTCGGCATTTCAAACCACCGCGGGCGCGTTCGAAACGAGCATCAATCTGCCCCCGTCTCTGCCCTATCAAATGGGCGCATCTCCCTCGCTGATTGGGCACTGGGATTCCCAGCTCGCGAACCTGCTCGACGCCACCTATTTCGGCGCGTGCGCTAAGAGCATCAACAGCATTACGTTCGACGTATCCGGCAACGTCTACCTTGGCGGCTCGACCGTCCCGCAAGGACTGCCTGCGCGCACTCCGATCCAAGCCGGCTTTGCTTCCGGCACCGGATTCATGAGCGAGCTTTCCGGCGACCTATCCACGCTGCTCTTCTCCAGCTACTTCGGCGACACCCATCACTTTGGGGTCGGCGGCGTAGCGGTACGCCGGGACGGAACCGTAGTCCTAGGCGGTTCCACCAGCAGTTCGACTCCGGCTCCTTCAGCCATTTACGTGAATAGCCTCACGGTCGCGCCGCCTCCTGCCCTCCGAATCGATAGCGTGCAGAATGCGGCGAGCATGCTCGACGGCCAAATTGCGCCCGGCGAAACGATCCTCGTCCAAGGAGCCGGTTTCGCAACCGGAGCCCAGTTGTCGATCGGCGGCGTGGCTGTTACGCCAATCTCGGTTACCACAACCACGATCGCGGCGGTCGTGCCGCAAAGCGTGCCGGGCGTCGCGGCCGAAGTACAGGTGCAATCCGCCGGAGCGAGCTCTAATCAGGTATTGATCCCCGTTGCCTCAGCCGCCCCCGGCATTTTCACTCAGAACGGCAGCGGCTTTGGCCAGGGCTACATCCTCAACAAGGACGGCACGCTAAACACGCCGTCGAATGCCGCAAACCCTGGCGATCCGATCACCATCTTTGCGACCGGCGTGGGTCCGGTCTCATTCTCCGGCGGCTATGCCGTCTCGCAGTTCCCGGTCAACGTATTTGTCTACGACTTTTTCTGCTACGGTGTCGCCGCCGTGATGGGGCCTGTCTCCGGCTTCCCCGGCAGCGTCTACCAGATCACGGTTTACGCCCCGAACCCCGCGACGCTGGTGGCCAACAACCCGGATTTAAAGAACTTCAAGTTCCCTCCGACCGTCGGGATCACCATGCAGGTCAACGGCGTCAGCAGCCAGATCGGCGTGGCCCTCTCGATTTCGCAGTAGTTTATGCATCCCGGTCAAACGCGCTTTCGAGCGGAATCTCAATATCCGGATTCTCCGTGCGCAGCGCCGTCCCCGCCATCCCCTCCGGATGCTGGCGCGAATAAATCAGCGCCGCCTTCTCCTCCGGATCGATCACCCACACCCATTCGACTCCGATGGAAAGATAATCCTCAATCTTCGGGACCATTCGCACCATCCGGTCTTCGGGTGACAATATCTCGACTGCGAGAAAAGGAGGAACAGTGGGAATATAGGTACCAATGTTGTCGTCGCGCCAGACCGAAATATCGGGGACTCTGAAGCGGCGAGGATGGATCTGAACTCTAAGCTCTGTCATCACGCGGATTCCCAGCGTTTTCCGGAACCGCCATAACAGGCGGTACAGGTTGCCTTGAACATCGGCATGCGGGATTTCGCCCATGTTCCTCTCAACGACCTCCCCATCGAGGTATTCACAATCGGGGCCCTCAAAGCTGGTTCGAAGGTATTCCTCGACATCCATTAGGACTTTGGTGCTCATGGGAACCTCACTGGCATTATCCCACCGGTGTCAGCGCCGATTCGAATTCATGTGCATCCCCGGTCATTAACGGCTAAGCGGTTCCGGCGTTACACTCGGAAAAAGATGTCCCCCTCCGACTTTTTCCACACCTCCCTCGTCTCTACCAACGGAGCCATTTGAGTGATCTTCCGGGAAGTCGAAGATCGCGACCTGATCGCTAAAGCGCGGCGGGGAGACGTGGAGGCCTTCAATCTCCTCGTATCCCGGTGGGAGAAGCGTGTCTTCAACTACCTGCTGCGGCTGCTCGCGAACCGGGAGGATGCGCTCGATGTGACCCAGGACGTGTTCTTGAAGGCGTACCAGAACTTATCTAAGCTGGACGACGCGGCCCGTTTCGCCGGGTGGCTGTTCCGGATCGCTCACAACGAAGCTTTCTCCTTGCTTCGACGTAAGCGCCCGGAAAGTGAGCTTCCTCTCGAGCTCAAACCCGCCGAAACGGGCCGCCTTCTTCCGCTGGAGTTGTCCCTGGCCGTCGAAAGCGCCCTCAAGCGCCTCAACGAAGACCAGCGCGAGGCCGTCCTCCTCAAGGTCTATCAAGGCTTCAAGTTCGATGAGATCGCCCAAATCCTGGACTGTCCTGTCTCGACCGTTAAGTCGCGTGTCTACACCGCGCTGGAGCTTTTGAAAACGGTGCTTGCTCCCAGCGTTATGAGAGGGGCCGGCAGCGAGTAGTGAGGAAAAAAAGATGAGTTGTGAATACGATTGGAAATCCTACGCGCTCGGCGAAATGGATCGCTCTGCGCGCCGCGAGGCCGAGGCTCACGCCAACGTCTGTCCCGCTTGCCGTGAGGAGCTGGCGTCCACGCGCCTGACCCTCGACGCCTTGTCAACCCTGCGCGAGGAAGAGATCCCCCGCCGCATCGCCTTCGTCTCCGACCAAATATTTGAACCGCGATGGTACCAGCGCGCCTTCCGCTCTCTCTGGAGCCCGAATTTCGCCGCCGCCTGCGTAGTCGCCGGAGCGATCCTATTCCACGCCTTCCGCGGCACGCCCGGCCAGGCCGTGGTCAATGCCCAGATCGATGCGGCCGTGAGCAAAGCGGTCGCCGTCGAAGACGCTCGCTACGCCGAGCAATTCGAAAGGCTGGCGAGCCAGGTGAATGCTCGCAGCGAGGTCTTCACTAGGACCGTAAACAGAGAGGTTCGGCAATGAGGAGCTCGGCAATGAGAACCTTGACCCTTGCCGGTTTTGTAATCGCCCTGGGAGCCACCGCGGGAGCAATTGCGGACACGCCAGCCGTGCCCCGCACGGCCATTCGGGCAGCGGAGCTGAGCCTTGACGAACGCCTGCAGCGTGCCTTCCCGGATAATCCGTCCGCTTTGGTGGGCACGGCTCGTGGCGTCTACATCGATGGCTTCGGCGCGGTGTTCACGGCTGAGATGGAGCCAGTCACCGACGGGACCAGCCTGATGAACTCGACGCTGCGGCCAGACCAGAAGGTGGAAGTCCTCAAGAAAAAAGTCAATCGCATTCCCGATCTGCGCAAGGCCATGGAGAACGCGTTGGTCGAAACCGCCGCTTCGCTCGACGCCATCCCGCTCGATGAACAAGTAGTACTGGAAGTGATCATCGATCGGTTTTACTGGGAAGACGGCAAGGGCTATCCGGCGGAGTTGATGGTGCAGGCGCCGCGGCGCAAGCTGCTCGACATCAAGCATGCCAACGGCGCAGGCTTGGAAGCCATCCGAGTGACCCAGCGCTAGGCCTGGACCAAGTTAGACCAATCATGCGCCTGGGCGAGATCCTCATCGAAAAGCGGCAGCTTACCCAAGAGGACCTCGACCGTGCACTCGAGCTCCAGCGGGAGCGTGGCGACAAGCTTGGAAAAATTCTCGTTGACCTCGGCTTCGTCGCTCATCGCGACGTGCTGAGCGCCCTAGCGGAACAGTTGCAAGTTCCCGTTCTCTCCATCGAAGGCCCTCCGGCCGTCTCGCCCGAGCTCGAATCCCTCTCTCCGCGCTTCCTGCGCACGTATCGCTGCCTTCCCGTCACCCAGCACGACCACACCGTCACGCTGGCCATGGCCGATCCGCTCGACTTCGAAACCCGTTCGACCGTCGCTTCGTGCACCGGCCTCGCCGTTCAGCCCGGCATTGCACCGGAGCAGGAGATCATCGACGCGATCGACCGCTACTACGGCCAAAGCTCCAAGAACGACACCGAGCTCGCCATGCCGGTCACCGATACCGAGGATCTCGAACACCTCCGCGACATGGCCAGCGAAGCTCCGGTCATCCGCCTGGTAAACGCTATGATCGCCTCGGCCGTCGAGAAGCGCGCCAGCGACATCCACATTGAGCCGTTCGAAAAAGAATTTCGCGTTCGCTACCGCATTGACGGCGTTTTGGTGAACCAGGACCCTCCGCCCCGCGAGTTCAAAGCCGCCATCATCAGCCGCGTGAAGCTGATGGCTCGCCTCAATATCGCGGAGCGCCGCCTGCCGCAGGACGGCCGCATCAAGATCAAGACCATCGGCCGCGAAGTCGATCTCCGCGTCTCGACTCTGCCCACGCTCTACGGCGAAAGCGTGGTCATGCGGCTTCTTGACCGGTCAGCGGGAGATTTCTATGACCTGGAGCGCCTCGGTTTCGACCAGCACATGCTCTCGCGCATGGAGCATTACACTTCGCTTCCGCACGGCATCTTTCTGGTCACCGGTCCGACCGGCAGCGGCAAATCCACCACGCTCTACTCCGCGCTGAAGCGCATCAATCAGAGCGACAAGAAAATCATCACCATTGAAGATCCGGTCGAGTATCAGATGGACGGGATCAATCAGATTCACGTCAACACGCAAATCGGGCTGACGTTCGCCCAGGGCTTGCGCCACATTGTCCGCCAGGACCCCGACGTCATCATGATCGGCGAAATCCGCGACCGCGAAACCGCCGATATCGCCATTCGCGCAGCGCTCACCGGTCACTTCGTTTACTCCACGCTCCACACCAACGACGCTCCCAGCGCGATCACGCGTCTTAGCGATATGGGCGTCGAAAACTTCCTGATGACTTCGTCGCTGGTCGCCGTGCTCGCGCAACGCCTGGTCCGCGTCATCTGCCCCGAATGCAAGGAACCCGCCGGAACCACCATCACTCCCGCCGGCGATACCATCGATATCTGGCGCGGAGCCGGATGCGTGAATTGTTTCGGCACCGGCTACCACGGCCGCATGGGGATCTTCGAGCTGATGGAGTTGAGCGAATCGATTCGCAACCACATCATGCACAATGACGACGCAGCCAAGATCACCGCCGCCGCGCGCCGCGACGGCATGCGCAACCTGCGCGAAGACGGCTGGCAGAAGGTCCGCAACGGCGTGACCACCCCTGAGGAAGTCACCCGCGTGACGCAAGAATTCTAATGACTAACCGGTCGCTTACGTCGATTGCCGGCCCGCGCAGCCAAGGGCTGCTCTCGTGGAAAACCTCCACGGCGAGGAGGCGGCTATAGCCGTGGCGACGGCGTACTTCTTCAAAGCGGTAGCATCCGACGGCAAAACGCGCACCGGCACGCTCACCGCTGAATCCGAGCGCCTCGTCGCCGCCGAGCTGCGCCGCCAAGGACTGGTTCCCGTCCAGGTCAGCGCTCAAGCCCCGAAGAAGGGAATCCAGATCAACCTTCCGGTGCTCGACGGCGGCCGCCGCCGCGACGTTCTCTTCTTTACCTCCGAAGTCTCGACCCTGCTGAACGCGGGCGTTCCTCTCGACCGCACATTATCCGTAACCGCTCAGTTGAGCGAGCGCGCCAGCTTCCGCGCCCTCGTCACCGATATCCTGCGCATCCTGAAGAGCGGCAAATCCCTCGCCGATAGCCTCGCCGCGCATCCCGCGCATTTCTCTGAGCTCTATATCAACATGGTCCGGGCAGGCGAAGCCTCCGGCTCTCTCGCGCTCATCTTCGAACGGCTCGCTGAGTTCGAGCGCACCCGCGATGACCTGCGCGGGTACATCGTCAGCTCGATGATCTATCCCTGCCTGCTCACCAGCGTCGGTATTGCTTCCATCATCGTGCTGCTCGAATTCGTGGTCCCGCGCTTCGCGTTGATCTTCTCCGATCCGCACATGAAGATCCCCACCCCCACGTTGCTCATGATGCAGGCCAGCGCGATCATTCAAACCTGGTGGCTCCCGTTCGTCATCGCCCTCGCGGCCACGGTCATCGCGTTCACGACGTATATTCGAACCGTTCCCGGACGACTCTGGTGGGATACTTTGCGCCTCCGCATCCCGCTCATCGGTGACGCTCTGCGCAAAGCCGAAACCTCGCGATTCGCCCGAGCCATGGGCACTCTCGTCGCCTCCAGTGTTCCGCTGGTCACGGCCATCGGCATCTCCGGAGGCATTCTCAACAACCGGTTCATGGCCGGCTCTCTTGAAACCGTCTCGCAAGGAGTAAAGCGCGGCGAAGGCATTTCCCAGCCGTTGCAGAAGACGGGCGCCTTCCCGCCTCTTGCCGGTTACTTGCTGGCCGTAGGCGAGGAAACCGGCCACCTCGATTCCATGTTCTACCGCATGGCCGATATCTACGAAAACGAAACGCGCACGTCCATCCGCCGGTTCACTTCGCTGTTCGAGCCGCTCATTATTCTGACGATGGGCATCGTCATCGGAAGCCTCATTCTAAGCCTGCTGCTCGCCATCACGAGCATTAACAACGTGGACATATGACACTTAAATCTAGACAAAAACGAGCACGCCGACTGGGCGTGACTCTGATTGAAATGCTCGTGGTGGTGGTCATCATGGGCCTCTTCGTCGGCATTGTTGGCGTGAGCCTCTTTCGCCATGCCGACGATGCCAAGCGCACTGCTGCGCGCACCCAGATCGACTCCTTCATGACCGCCCTCGGAGCCTACAAACTCGACACCGGCAACTTCCCCAACACCGATCAAGGCCTCAAGGCTCTGCTGATAAAACCCGAGGGCATCGAGCAATGGTCCGGTCCCTATTTGCCGAAGGATGTACCCCTGGACCCCTGGGGGCACACCTACTGGTACAAATATCCCGGCGAGCACGGCGATCAGCCCGACCTGATCTCCTATGGCGCCGACGGCCAGCCGGGCGGCGAAGGAAATAATGCCGACATCGAAAGTTGGTCCAATTCGAAGTAGGCCACAGCAACGCGGCGTCACGCTAATCGAGTTACTCCTCGTCGTGACCATCATGGCTCTGCTCGCCGCAGTGACTTATCCCACCGCAGCCTCCGGCCTCGATTCCCTGCGCCTCCGCACTGCCTCTGATCGTGTCATGAGCCTCCTCAATCTCGCTCTCGACCGCGCGGATCAGCTCCAGCAGGTTGTTGAGATCCGCATCTCGCCCTCCGATAACGCAATCTCCGCCCGATCCGTCGACCTCAGCCTGAACCGAACCTTCGAAGTCCCCGCGCCGATCCGTATCGTCTCATCCGGTCCTCCTTTACCGAACCAAACTCCCTCTCCGGCCGAACCGCGCCGCTATCTCATCTATCCCGGCGGTACGCCCCCGCGCATCGGCATCGAGCTTGAATCGCCCGAAGGCCGGCGCCGCCGCATCTCCGCCGACCCCATCACCGGCTCGCTCCATTCAGAGGTCGTCTCATCGCAATGAAGCGCTCGAGGCAGCGCCGAAAAATTCAGCGAGGTTTCACCCTGCTGGAGGTCCTGGTCGCAGCGGTCATTATGGGCATCGCCGTCGCCGGACTCATGAGCGGTCTCGCAGCGTCCACTCGCAACGCCGCCCGCCTCTCGCAATTCGACCGCGCTTCCCTTTTCGCTCGCCAGAAGATGGATGAGCTTCTGGTCGCCTCCGAAATCCACCGTGGCCAACCGCTCCAGGGCATCTTCGATCCCGCTCTCACCGGCGGCCAGCAGATCGGCTGGAACGCCGTGATCCTCCCGTTTGAGACCACGCCGAATGCCGGTCCCGGGCTTCAGGTCGTCGACCGTGTGCAGCTCGAAATCTGGTGGATGGACGGGCAAGCCCGCCGCACATTCTCGCTCGAAGGCTTCCGCCGGGGAGTCTTGCAGAACGGAGACCCCACTCATGTCCCATAGGACATTCAGTACGTCCCGCGCGCGATCCCGGGGCTTCACCCTGATCGAAATGATCATCGCCGTGACGCTGGTCGCGGCGATCATCTCCGGCCTGCTGATCTCCATGCGCACAGGCCTCGCGGCTTACCAACGAGTGAATCAGCGCCTCGACGACAACCGCCGCGCGATGGGACTCGATCAAGCTCTGCATCGCCAGCTCGGCGGAATGATGCCCGAGAGCGCTCCCTGCGGAGTCGGCGCGGCTCGAATCCCGGTCTTCGACGGCACGCCGGCATGGCTGCGCTTCGTCAGCAGCTCATCGCTCGCCGAGGGTGCGCGCGGCTATCCGCGAATCATTGAATATCTCGTCGACCCGGACCCTCGCGGTGGCGTACGCCTGATGATGAATGAGCGAGTCTACTCCGGTCCCGCCAGCCTCCTGCCGTTGTGCGCGAACAACGGATTTCTCCCCGTCACGCTCAACCCGCAATCCTTCGAAATGGCGGGACGCCTCGCGTACTGCCGCTTCGGCTACCGCGTCACCGCGCCGGACTTCGTCAGCGGAGGCGACTGGCTTCCGATCTGGCAGGCCGCCAATCTCCCCCGCGCCGTGCGCATCGAAATGGCGCCGATCGATTCCGGCCCAACCCGTCTTCCGATGCTCACGGTAAACGTCCCCGTCCACATCACTCGCGACGTCCTCGGCCCCTATGCGGACAACTAATACGCTGCGGCGTTGTGGCGCAAACACTCGTGTTTGCCAGCTTGCCCGTAACTCGGGCGTCGATACTCGTATCGACGCCGTAAGAAGGCAGCGTAATCGTCAGCGCGGCAGCGCCCTTCTCGCTGTCATGTGGATCGCCGCAGCCCTCGCCGCCATCGCCTTCGCGGTATCCTCCACGGTGCGTACCGAAACCAACCGCGTCAGCGGCTCCCTCGACGGCCTGCGCGCCTACTACCTCGCCAGCGGCTCCGTCGAACGCGGCATTCAGTGGATGCTCTGGGGCTGGACCGGCTACACCCAGACCAATCCCGACGGCACGCCCCGCTTCTGGCTCCCTGACACGCCCCGCATGATCATGCATTATCCGAGCGGCGACGCCGTGGTGGAGCTGATCCCCGACTCCGCCAAGCTCAACATCAACTCCGCCAGCCCCGATGAGCTGCTTCGCGTCGTCACCGCCGTCAGCGGGGATCCGGCTCTCGCTCTCAATATCGCCGAGGCCATCATCGACTGGCGCACCCCGCCCGCCGGCGGCGCTAGCCCGTTGGATTCGTTCTATTTGTCCCTCGGGCCGACTTTCCTTCCCCGCCATGCGTCCTTTGAGGAGATTGAAGAATTATTGCTGGTGCGTGGCGTGACCCCGGAACTCTTCTATGGCAACTTCGTGAGCGATGCGGAAGGCCGCTTATTCGCCAAGGGTGGCCTTCGCGATTGCCTCTCCGTCTGGGGCAGCCACGGCCCTTACGACATCAACACCGCTAGCCCCGCGTTGATGGAAGCAGTCGGCGTTCCGCCGAACTCGATCTCCCAAATCTTGCAGCGTCGCGCGATCAAGCCGTTTCACGATATGGGCGAAGTTCAGAGCCTCGGCATCGCCGCTCCGGGACTCATGGTCGGCGGCAATCTGATCTGGACCCTCCGCGCCACCGCCCACCTGCGTCATCCCGATGGCTCGCCCTCCGATGTCCTTCGTACCTCGTCGGCCACGGTGAAGCTGCTCGACGTCAGGCGCTTTGCCTCGATGCCGCTGCATGTTCTGCGCTATTACGACGACGCGTGGAGCCAGTTGCAGATCGCCCCGCCAGCGCGTCCTCCGCTGCCGTCCGCGCCGGTCGTCGGAGCCGCGCTGCCGTGATCCCCGCAGCTCTCAAGAAGGCGTTCGCGTTCGGCAGCGGAGTTGGCATCCAGATCTCCGGACCTCCGGGAGCCGAATCCCTCCGCATCGCCGCCGCCCGCGTCCGCCCTAACGGCGCGCGATTGGTCGACACCCTTGCTGTCGAGGACTTCCAGCGTCAACCCGCCGGCGTCTGGGGCGCGAACTACGGAGCTTTCCTGCGCAAACTCGGAATGCGCCAAGCCGTCGCCGTGGTCGTGCT
>Ga0335078_10011444_pt1 | contig 13156 bp, 12 predicted proteins | sample Lox_Sample_32_FD_206711 | JGI IMG/M metagenome (GOLD analysis project Ga0335078, IMG submission 206711) | Soil microbial communities from Loxahatchee National Wildlife Refuge, Florida, United States - Lox_Sample_3.2 | ecosystem: Environmental > Terrestrial > Soil > Wetlands | place: USA... | reverse complement strand
AGGGCAATCTGCTCGAGATGCACCTGGGGCTCATTGCCGAACATGCGATGCAGGTACTTCCTGCCAGCAAGGAATTTCGGCTCGAAATGCTGCTCTCGCTCCTGCCAGCTCAGCAGATCGAAGCTCGGCTCGACGTGCACCAGATGCCGGCGGATAGGATGAAAGGCGACGACATCGAGCTCACACTCGCAGCTGCCGTCGCTCTGCAGACCGACCCAGAGATCAGTGTGTACGAAGTAACCCTGGTACTCATACCACTCAACCACCAGCCGCTGCAGATAGTCCATTGGACAGGAGAGCCGGGTTGGTTCGCGTCTCCCGGGCAAGGAGGCCTAGTGCGGCGCATGCCGGGAGAAACGGCAGTGCAGGTACTGCTGTTCTCCGCGCGGCGTGTGAGATGCCTGCACGGCGTACTCCACGAGCTCGAACTGCCTGCCAAGCTCCGCCGGGAGGGTGACCGCACTGTAGCACTTGCCTCGCCACTCGTGAGGCGCTTCGGGGCCGTAGGTGGAAATCACCACGTGCCCCTCGGGCCGTAACGCTTCCTGCAGCACCTCGACGTATTGCTGACGCTCTTCAGGATACGTAAGGAGATGGAACTCCCCGTTGTCGTGCCAGAGCGCATAACGCCGCGCCGGATGAAAGCGGGTCACTTCTCTCGCGACGAGCGTAAGGTGGGGCGCCCGATCACCGGCCCGTTCGCGGAGCGCGTTCAGTGCCTGTGCAGAGCGATCGAGAATCGTCAGATCTCTATAACCCGCCGCGAGCAGCGCATCCGCCATGAATGAGTCAGCTCCACTCACGTCGATGATGGGTGCATCAGGCTCGAGGCCGCAGCGTCGGATGAGCTGCAAGGGCGTCTCCAGATATGGTTCGAGCACTCTGCCAGCCGGGTAGGGATCTCTCGTCTGCTCGCTCGGCTGCACCGTTCCATTTACCGCGCTCATATCAGCCGCTCCATGCCTTTCTCGATGCACCATGCATCTGCCTGTCCCGCGATGAAATACGAGTAAACGCGGATGTCGCCCGCGCTGAAACCCGCTTGCGCGGAACTACGTATTGTCAGCCCCCACACTCGGCGTAGCGTTTCGCTGAAGGCTATGAACGCGCATTCACGACATTTGACGCTGGCACTGATTCTCGCGCTACTGTTGCTCCTGCTGGCAACCGTCGTGGCCCGCGTCATGTCGTGAGAGCGAGTCTGGCCGGCGCGCCGAGTCGCGGTACCTGAGCCGTTGTGGAAGGCAAAGGAGCAGCAGTTGGGCACCGCACGGCCGGGCTGCCGGTTCGGGAGCTGACTCTACTACCCATCCAGCCGGTCGCCGGTGAGGCCGTGGCTCAGGTTGCGGCCGAGCTGCGGGCGCGAAGCATCGAAGTGCATGTCAAGCCGTCGATCCTGCGCCCGCCAGGCTCCTACGACGCGCGACGCCGGCAGCTCAGGGCTGACGTGCTGCTCAGGCGGGTGGCTGAGGCCAGCGAGCGACCGGTGGTCGGCCTCACGGACGCGGACTGCTACGCGCCGCCGCTGAATTTCGTGTTTGGCGTCGCCAATCTGCGTGGCAACACTGCAGTGGTGTCGCTGGCGCGGCTGCGGACCCGCGCGAACGCGAGTACCTTCATGACGCGCGCAATGAAGGAGATCTTCCACGAGGCCGGGCATGGCGTGGGCCTCCGGCACTGCGGCAATCCGCGCTGCGTGATGCACTTCAGCAACTCACTCGCAGAAACCGACAGCAAGGGAGAGCGGCTATGCGCGACGTGCCTGCGGCAACTGCGGGGCGGGAGTTGACTCTGGATCACCCCGTGACACGTCTTGCGGCTGGCGTCGGCCCGGCAACTCCCTGCGAGAGTCGCGATCTGGCTTCAGCTGCGGCGACCTTGGTCTTCACCGCCAGGAAGCTATCGGGGCTGACGGAGATCGAGTCGATGCCACAGTCGACGAGGAACTCGGCGAATTCCGGATGGTCGCTGGGCGCTTGGCCGCACAGCCCCACCTTGGCAGGACCTTCGTGCGCCACCCCGATGACCCGCCGGATCAGCCACTCGACGGCTTCATCCTGCTCGTCGAAGAGCCCGGCAAGCTCCTCCGAGTCCCGGTCCACCCCAAGAGTAAGTTGCGTGAGATCATTGCTGCCGATCGAGAAGCCATCGAAGCGCTGAGCGAACTGCCGCGCGAGGATCACGTTCGAAGGAATCTCACACATGACGTAAACTTCGAGCCCGCGCTCACCGCGCCGCAGGCCGTTCTGCGCCATCACCTCGAGCACCAGGTCCGCCTCTCTGACCGACCTGCAGAACGGTATCATCACCACCACGTTCACGAATCCCATCTGCTCGCGCAGTTTCTTCAATGCGCGGCACTCGAGCGCAAAGCCCGCCCGGTAGCGCGGAGAGTAATAGCGCGAGGCGCCGCGGAAGCCGAGCATGGGGTTCTCTTCCTGCGGCTCGAACTCGGCGCCCCCGATCAGGTTGGCATATTCGTTGGTCTTGAAATCGCTCAAGCGTACGATCGCCGGCTGCGGATAGAACGCAGCGGCAATCCGGCCGAGGCCGCAGGCGAGGCGATCGACGAAGAATTGCGTCCTGTCGTCATAACCCCGCGTGAGCTCGGCGATGCGCGCGCGCGCATCTCGATCGGCGAGCTTATCGAAGTGAACCAGCGCCATCGGGTGGACCTTGATGGAGTTGTTCACGACAAATTCCATGCGTGCGAGCCCGACGCCGTCGGCGGGCAGCCGCCACCAGCGGAATGCCGCTGCGGGATTGGCGAGATTCAGCATGATGCGGGTACGGGTGCGCGGAATGGCCTCGAGGGGGATGTCGCGGCTCTCATACTCCGCACGACCGTCGTAGATGAAGCCCGTGTCGCCCTCGGCACAGGAAACCGTGACCTCCTGGGCATCGTGAAGGAGCTGGGTCGCCTTTCCAGTACCCACGACCGCGGCGACGCCGAGCTCGCGGCTGACGATCGCGGCGTGGGAGGTACGTCCTCCATGGTCGGTCACGATCGCTGCTGCGCGCTTCATGATGGGGACCCAGTCGGGATCCGTCGCACGGGTGACGAGCACCGCGCCATCGACGAAACGGTCGATCTCCTGCGGGCCGGCGATCAGGCACACACGCCCGGCGACAATCGCTTCGCCGATCGCGATGCCCGAGGTGAGCTTCGGTCCCTTAGACTTGATCGAGTACGTGCGCAACGCCGTTGCCTCGCGACGCGACTGCACGGTCTCCGGACGCGCCTGCACGACGAATAGCTGGCCGGTCCCGCCGTCCTTGGCCCATTCCATATCCATCGGACGGCCGTAATGGGCCTCGATGAGACACGCCCAGCGCGCAAGAGCGAGGATCTCGGCATCGGAGAGGACGTACGACTCACGTTCGGCCTGGGATGTCGGAACATCCCGTGTGGGGGTCGCGCCGACCTCATAGACCATCTTGTGCTGCTTGCTGCCGAGAGTCTTCTCGATGATGGGCGCGAGCTGTGTGTCGGTCAGCAGCGGCTTGAAGACCTGGTACTCATCGGGATCGACGGAGCCCTGGACCACGGTCTCCCCGAGTCCCCAGGCCGCGTTGATGATGACTACCTTTCCGAACCCGGTCTCGGTATCGATGGAAAACATGACGCCCGCGCCCGCCTTGTCGGAGCGCACCATCTTCTGCACTCCGATCGAGAGGGCGACTTTGAGGTGGTCGAAGCCCTTGGTCTGGCGGTAACTGATGGCGCGATCGGTAAACAAAGAGGCGTAGCAGCGCCGGCAGGCGTCGAGCAGCGCGGCCTCGCCTCGAACATTGAGGTACGTTTCCTGCTGCCCGGCGAAGCTCGCATCCGGCAGATCCTCGGCAGTGGCGCTCGAACGCACGGCGACATCGGTATCGCTCTGATCGAGACGGCGGCACAGCTCCCGGTACGCGGCGCAGATGGCCTCCGAGGTCTCACGAGGCCAGTCGGCACGCAGAAATGCACGGCGGATCGACTGGCCCACCTCGGCCAGGCCGACCTTGCCGGCGGCATAGTCGGCCAGCTCGGTCGACATGTGTTCAGCGAGATGATTGGCGCCGACGAATTGCCGATAGGCGTCAGCCGTCGTGGCGAACCCCGGCGGAACGCTCACGCCTTGGGTGGCCAGATGCGCGATCATTTCGCCCAGAGAGGCGTTCTTGCCACCGACAAGCGCGACGTCGTCCCTGCCGACCGACTCGAACCACACGACCTGGGGTATTTGCATACGCAATCCTTCCTCGTCCCGCAATCAGAGCGAGAAGCCGCGGTGAACACGCTCATGCTGAGCGGCGAGGCTGAGATAACGGGCCTGCCCGCTCCCGTGGCTCCTGAGGGGCGTTCTGTCGTCCTCGAGCTCGCGGAGTACTTCGGCCACCCGTCGCGGGGTGCCGAGGTCACTCCAGCCGCATTCGGGCACTGGCAGAACGCGCAGATGGGGCTCGTGTCCCGGAAGGATCTGCCGCGAGAAATCCCGCGTGGGGAGGGCCTCATACAGCTCGAACAGCCGCTGCCCGCGACTCAGGTCGTTTGCGGGCGCCGAGATGATTTCCGACAGCGCCACCACGATGTCCGGCGAGCGGCGTTCGAACAGCTTCAGGAGTGCCGGCGCGTCTGCAGCAATGATAAAGGCATTCCACAAAGCCCCCCTGTCAATCAGTTGCCGAGCGACCGGTGCCGGGGGCTTTTCGACGAACTGCTCGACCTCCCGGTAGCCGCCGCCTCGATCGGGACCGGGGACGATATAGCCCAGCTCCGGATCCGGATTCCTCGGCTGCAGGCCCATCAGGACGATCCCCGGTGCGAGCGGCTGCGAGCGCGTAACGGCGACGGAGATCGATTCTGCGAGAGTGTCTTCGTCCCGAACGTGATGGTCAGAGGGCAGCAGCAGGATCCGTGCGTCCGGGTCTCGCTGCAGGATATTGAGCAGCGGGAAGAGAATCCCGTTGGCAGTGCCACGGTTCCTTGGCTGGATGAAGATGTTTTCGGCCGGGAGGGACTCGAGCTGCTCGTTCCACCACTTTCTATGGTCAGCGGACACGACGGCGCAGATTCTGTCTGATGAAGTGAGGCCGGCCGCTCGCCGCAGAGCGCTTTGCAGCAAAGAGGGACCGCGTCTGAGCGAGCAGAACTGCTTGGGTACCGTCAGTCCTTTCCTCGTCGTCGTAAGCTCGATCAGACGTCGACCGTCGCCGGCAGCTAATAGCAACGCCCAGCAATCTTTGCGGTCGCGCACAGCGTGGTTCCTCGCCATGGTTTCGCTTCCAGAGCAGCCGGTGGGACCTTCCACTCGGTGCCATGGTTCCCGTTGATGGGTTTGGCCAGGAGATAGCGATCGCCGAGCCACCTGATTGCTTGTGCTCTGGCTGCGCTGTAGTCGACTTCAAGCACACGCGGCCATCCGCTGGTCCGTTTCACTGCCTGACCCTCGTTCCGTCAGCGCGGCAGGCGGGCAGGCGCTGGCCCCGCAGGCTTGGTCAGCACGGCATCGATCTGCTGCTCGGCCTCTAACCAATCGTCCACAGCGTGTCCGGGCTCAAATCCGCGGTGCTCTGCGATGTAATACGCCGCCTCGCAGATCATGATCTGCCGCTGTACCTGCGTGACTGAGGAGCCGCTCAGCTTTGCTGGAGGAATGCGCGATGGGGATGTGGTGGCTGCCACTGTCTTCTGGACCGTGGACTTGCTGATTTCCTTGGCCATAGAACCTCCTGAGCGATGCCACTGGCACCGTGCCCGACTTTCTCGCGGTCTTGAATACGCACTTGTACGCGGCAGTGCGTTGACACTCCGCGTGCGCGGGCGCAAGGGCTCGCCTGCCTGCGGGTTGTCCACGTCGCCGTACGTGCTTACCGACATTCTGGCCGGCCGCCGCGCCGGCCTATGCTCATCCGGGAACGATAAGGAGAGGGGCATTCAGCGATGGATGCATTGAATCTCATCGGCACCGGAGGCCGGCTCTCGGCAATGCGCCGGATTACGGAAGTGTTTCACTCCGCGCTCCCGGTAACCAGGAGCGGGCGCAAGCTCATGGTGCTGGCGGTGACGCTGGTCACGCTGGTGCTCGGCACGCTGTGGTGGGCGACGCGAGCACCCGCACAGACCGTGTACCGCGTCGCAACCGTAACGCCCGGGACCATTTCGCGCACGGTCACCGCGACCGGCACGGTGAACCCCGTGCTCACCATCATCATCGGCTCCTACGTCTCGGGCGTCATCAGCAGCATGTCCTGCGACTACAACACGCGGGTGAAAAAGGGCCAGCTGTGCGCCAAGATCGATCCGCGTCCCTACCAGGCGGCGCTCGATCAGGCCAAAGGGCAGCTGACGCGTGATGCGGCACAACTCGAGGGCGCGCGGGTGAATCTCGCGCGTTATGCCGAGCTGCAAGGCGAGGATTCCATCGCCAGGCAGACCTACGAGGATCAGGTGGCGCTGGTGCATCAGCTGGAAGGCTCGGTGCAGCTCGATCGCGCCGCAGTCGAGACCGCCACGGTCAATCTCGGCTACACCAACATCATCTCGCCGGTCGATGGGACGGTCGTGGCGCGCAACATCACCATCGGTCAGACCGTGGCCGCCAGCTTCCAGACTCCCACGCTCTTTCTGATTGCGACCGATCTGACCAAGATGCAGGTCGATACGAACGTAAGCGAGAGCGACATCGGCGCGATCAAGGAAGGCGACCCGGCGACGTTCAGCGTCGAGGCCTTCACCGACCGTGCGTTCCAGGGCGCCGTCGTCCAGGTTCGCCAGGCGCCGCAGACGGTGCAGAACGTCGTGACCTACGATGTCGTGGTCGGCGCCGACAACGGGCAATTTCTGCTCAAGCCCGGCATGACCGCGACCGTCAGCCTCGTCACCGACCGGCGTGAGCAGGTTCTGCGTATTCCGAACCAGGCGCTGCGCTTCAGTCCCGGCGGCCTGCGCACCGCGCAACCAGCTTTGTCCCAGGCTGCTGCGAGTGCTGCCGGCAAGGCGCAGGTCTGGATCCTGCGCGGCGGCAAGCCGGTCGCAGTCGACATCACGACCGGGCTCGCCGACGACACCTATACCGAAGTTCGTACGGGCGATCTGCGGGCCGGCGACCAGGTGGTAATCGCAGAACAGCGCGCCGGCAGCCGTTCGCCGACCCGAGGGTTGCGCTTTGGCTTCTAGCAGGACGCCGGCAGGAAGTGCGTCATGGGAGCGCTGATCGAGCTCAGACAGGTAACGCGCACCTATCGGGTCGGTGACACCGAAGTGCACGCACTCGATGACATCAGCCTGACGATCAACCGCGGCGAGTTCCTGGCGATCATGGGGTCCTCGGGCTCGGGAAAGTCGACGTTGATGAACGTCTGTGGCTGTCTCGATCGCGCGACGGGCGGCCAATATCTGTTCGAGGGAATCGACGTCACGCATCTGAGCGAGCCGGCCCTCGCGCGCATGCGCAGCGAGCGCATCGGCTTCGTATTTCAGAGCTTCAACCTGCTGGCGCGCACCACCGCCATCGAAAACGTTGCGCTGCCGCTTTTCTATGCCGGGACCGGTCCCGCACGCCGCGGCGAACGCGTAAGCCGCGCGCGCGCCGCGCTCGCGGAGTTTGGCCTGAAAGATCGCGAGAACAGCAGCCCGGCTCAGCTATCAGGCGGCCAGCAGCAGCGGGTCGCCATTGCGCGCGCCCTGATCAACCGACCGGACCTGCTGCTGGCCGACGAACCGACGGGCAATCTCGACACGCGCACCTCGCACGACATCATGCGCACGCTGCGCGCGCTCAATCGGCAGCAGGGTGTTACCGTCGTGGTCGTCACGCACGAGCGCGATATTGCCGACTATGCCGACCGCCTCATCACGATGCGCGACGGGAAGATTCTCAGCGACGAGTTGAACCGTGCGGCGCGCGCAGCGGCCGCCGCACCGGCGCAAGCTGCTGCGGCGGCACAGCCCACAGCGCCGCCGGCCGGACAGGCGACAACTCCGTCACTGGGATTCGCCACGATGATTTTGAGCACGGCCGCGCAGGCCATCGGCCGCAACAAACTGCGCGCCTCCCTTACTATGCTGGGCGTTTTCATCGGCGTCGCCGCGCTCATCGCCATGGTGGCGGTCGGCCAGGGCGCGAATGAAGCGGTCAAGAAGCAGATCGAAAGCCTGGGCACCAATATGCTGGTCGTGCTGCCGGGGGCCACCACTGCGGCCGGCGTGCGCGCCGGCTTCGGCAGCGCGTCCACGCTGACGGCCAACGACGCTCTGGCGCTGCGCCGCGAGGATCCCGCGGTAGCCGATGTGGGCTACCTCATCCGTCAGCTGAGTCAGGTCCAGTACGGCAACCAGAACTGGACGACCAGCATTCAGGCCGCGACTCCGAGCTATCTGCGCGTCACCAACTGGCAGATCGCGGCTGGTCGGGCACTCGACCAGGCGGACGAAAACGCGGCCGCGATGGTGGCCCTTCTCGGCCAGACGGTCTACCGGCAGCTTTTCAGCGCCGATGAGAATCCGATCGGCGCCGATATCCTGGTGAAAGGTCAGAGCGTCCGGGTCGTCGGCCTGCTCGCTGCCAAGGGGCAGAGCAGCTATGGGCAGGATCAGGACGACGTCGTCATCATTCCTTTCAATGCTGGACAGGAGAAGGTTCTGGGCGTCGCCGCCCCGAGCCAGGCGCAGGCCATCGCGACCACGACGATTTCGAACGCGACGATGACGGTCACCACGACCGCGGCGGCCTTTCCGCCTCCCCCGAATCCCTACAACATTCCGCCGCGCCTCGTCGGCTATGTGAACAGCATCTACGTGCAGGCGGCCAGCCAGGACCAGGTGCCGGTAGCGCTGCAGCAGGTGAACGATACACTGCTGCGGCGTCACCGCATCCGCCCCGGCGACACCGCCGATTTCGCCATCCGTAACCTGAGCGAAGTGGCGCAGACGGCCGAGAGCTCGGCCCAGATCATGGCGCTGCTGCTCGCCGTGGTGGCGTCGATCTCACTGCTGGTCGGCGGCATCGGCATCATGAACATCCTGCTGGTGTCGGTCACGGAGCGCACGCGGGAGATTGGGCTGCGCATGGCGATCGGTGCACGTCGCCTGCACGTGCTGCTGCAGTTCCTGACCGAGGCCGTGTTCCTGAGCGTCACCGGCGGAGTTGCCGGCGTCCTCGGCGGCGTCGCGGTATCGGTTGTGATCTCGACGGTGATGCAGTGGCCGACACTACTGTCGGCGGCCGCCATTGGCGGCGGATTCGCGTTTTCCGCCGCGGTGGGAATCTTCTTCGGGTACTACCCGGCGCGCAAGGCGTCGGGGCTCAATCCGATCGAGGCGCTCCGTTATGAATAGGTGGGTTATGAACGCGCATACCCGACATTTCACGCTGGTGCTGATTCTCGCGCTGGTACTGCTTCTGATAGCGACGGTTGTGGCGCACGTCCGCTCGTGAGAAAGGCTTCGCCCCGCCGCTGGTCTGCGCAGGTTCTCGAGACCAGTAATGCGCTGGACCTCGAGGAAGGAATATTCAAACAGCGCTCGGCGCGCAGCATTGCCGCCTCGCTCGCGCGTGCGGCGCTCGCGAGTCGGCGGCGCAAGGCGGGGCCCTTTCAGTCCGCGATGTCGATGCTCAACTACTACATCAATCGAGCCGGGCGCAGTCTCAGTCCCGAGCGGCGGCGCACGCTCGAACGTGCCAAAGGCGAGTTGCGCCGGCAGTTTCATCGGCCGGGCGGACGGACGGCCAGCTAGCGCATGCGCGAAGGGAGCTCGAGCAGCGCATACACACGCGAGAGGGGCAGGTTGCGCTTTCCAGCCCGCCTGGAACGGGCAGCCGTGGAAGGTGCCATGGTCCTCACTCCGCGGGTGGCAGCCGCTTCTGCCTCAGCTCGAGGAGGAACCGCAAACCGTAGTAGAGGCCCGCAAGGAGCGCGGTGAGAAGAAACGCGGCGAGCGCCGCTCGCGTCACCCAATAGAAAAAGATAGCGCTGGGAGGCATGTGGAGCTCTTAAGGAGGGCTCGCTGCGCGCCTAGTGTACTGCGCGCCCCCCGCAGCACTGCAATAATCAGCCGCGCTTGCCCGAGCATCCATCATTGGGCTCCGCGTCGCGTGGGCGGTGCTGACTCAGGCACGCGGGCGTGGCGCGCAAACCATGCGGCGGCGAGTGAGGCGACCCGCTCGAGCGCGCCGGGCTCGACAAAGAGGTGCGTTGCGCCCGGCACGACCGCAAGCTGCGCTTCGCAGCGCAATTTTCCAATTGCCTGCTGGTTGAGGGCCAGCACTTGCGGGTCGTCGCCGCCGACGATGAGGAGCGTCGCAGCGCGTACCCGCGGGAGCGCCGGGCCCGCCAGGTCGGGCCGGCCGCCACGGGAAACCACCGCAGTGACCTGCGGAATCTCGGCCGCGGCCGCCAATGCGGCGGCGGCGCCCGTGCTCGCCCCGAAGTAGGCCAGCGCGAGCCCGCGCAGCTGCGGCGTCCGCAGGGCCCATTCGCTCGCAGCCGCAAGGCGTGCGGTCAGCAGAGAGATGTTGAAACGCAGCTCGGCGGTGAGCGCGTCCAATTGCTCCTCTTCTTCTGTCAGCAGATCGAACAGCAGTGTGCATAGCCCCGCTTCCCGCAGACGCTCTGCGACAAAGCTGTTGCGCGGGCTCAGCCGGCCACTGCCACTGCCGTGTGCAAACAGGACCACCGCGCTCGCACCGCGTGGCTTGCGCAGCAAACCCTGCAACTCGACTGTACCCGCCTGAATCAGAACCGCGTCAGGCGGGGTACTGGACACTGCCATGACACTCCCCGGAATTGCTCATGACCTGGTGTCAAGCTGCACCTGACCCAGCCAGACACGGACTGCCAGCGCGACGAAGCTCGATGCGAGCAGCAGCCGCGTGACGAAGTTCGCGACCGTGGTGAGAAATGCCTCACGTGGGGGAGGTTTCACCGATTCCTGGTAGATATGCAGTCCGAGGGAGTCGGTCAGGTTGTCGGCGAGCGCAAGGATCAGCAGGCTGCCGGCGATCGCGGCTTTTCCCATGGTCGCGGTGCGCAGCCCGACGATCACTCCCGTGCTGGTGACGATCGCCGCCGGTCCACCGAAACTGATGTGTTGCAGTCTTGACCAGATTGTCGGCCCCTCGTGTCGCACAGTCATGCTGTTCCTCTCCAGGCGGCGGCGAACTCCGCGCGCAGCTCATGCTCCCGTCCGAGATAACGGGGCGAGAAATGAAACGGCACGGCATTGCCGACGGCCGCTGACCGTGCGATCTCGCCCGCGGCGCGGGCGGTCAGGTGCGCCTTACGCTCGGCGTGTTCGTGGTCCTGCTCGAGGAACACCGCCTCGATGAACAGCAGATCCGCAGCGCGCAGGAAGCGCGCCAGGGCCTGCCGATTGCCGGGGTTATCGGCCACATCGGTCACATAGCAGACCTTCTGTCCGGGCAGGAACTCGAGGACCCGGGCCTTGAGCTCACCGAGACTGATCAGCTTGTCGAGCGCACCAGCGCGCGTGCGCCAGTGCACTCTGATCTGCGTCTCATCGGGCGCTCCGGCCCGCACCTGTTCCTTGAGGCGCGTGAGCCACGGCCCCGTCGGCAGCCCCAGCTCATCGAGCCGGTTCTTCCACACGTTGATGTGAGTATGTTCCTCGAAGGCGAATGCCAGCGAGGGGATCGCATGGTGCTCGAGCGGTATCGTGCGCACCCGGAACGACGCACAATCGAGCAGCAGCCCGTCCGCAGCCGCCTGATCCGGCAGGGTTTCCCGTTCGAAGCGCGCCCGGCTGCGAAACCGGGCACGCTGCATCCGGCCGCTGGCAGTGAGCTCGTGCGCGGTGATGACGAAGTCGGTCGCGTAGTTCTCCACGAGATTCCAGGTGTAGGCCGCGAGCTTGTGCTCGAGCTGCTCGATAAATCTGGCCGGGCCGTAGAGCGCAACTCCGGTGTCCCGGCCGAGGCAAACCCGCAGCAGGTGATCGAAGCCGGCGAAGTGATCCATGTGGGTGTGCGAGACGAAGACGTCGCTCACGCGCAGGAGCTTGCGGGTCGGCAGGCAGGTGACGTCTCCGACGTCAAACAGGATTGCCCGGCGCTCGAACTTGAGGTCGATCAACACCCCCGGCTCGCCGAACGGCCGATTGACCAGCGCTGCGTCGAAGATAGGCCGCATCAGGACACGCTGTCTCACTACCCCTTGATGCAAACCAGCGGTTCGAGCCGTGCCACCTTGTGCGCGAGGCCCGCGGCAGCGGCGGCATCGACGACCGCGGAGACGTCCTTGTAGGCTCCGGGCGCTTCCTCGGCGACGCCGCGCTGCGAGGGGCTGCGGATGATGATGCCGCGCGCGGCCAGCTCATCGATCACCTGGCAGCCGCGCCAGGTACGCGAGGCCTGATGGCGGCTCATGGCGCGGCCCGCGCCGTGGCAGGCGGAGCCGAACGCCCGGGACTCGGACTCCCTGGTGCCGGCGAGGACATAGGACCCGGTGCCCATGGAGCCGCCGATCAGCACCGGCTGGCCCGCGGCGCGCAGCGCCGCCGGCACATCGGGGTGACCGGGTCCGAAGGCTCGCGTCGCCCCCTTGCGGTGCACGTAGAGTCTGCGCGATTCGCCGTTGGTCCGGTGCTCCTCGACCTTGCAGGTGTTGTGCGAAACGTCGTACAGCACCGCGAGCGCTGCCTGCGGCAGCAGGTCCGCAAAGACCTGACGCACGAGGTGGGTGAGAATCTGCCGGTTCGCGAGGGCGCAGTTGATGGCGGCCCGCATCGCTGCGAGATACGTGCGGCCGAGATCCGAATTGATCGGCGCACAAGCCAGCTCGCGGTCCGGCAGGCGGATGCCGTACTGCTTCGCCGACGTCGCCATGCGCTTGAGGAAATCGGTGCCGATCTGGTGCCCGAGTCCACGCGAGCCGCAGTGGATCATGAGCACGATGTCGCCGATCCTGAGTCCGAATGCAGCGGCGATCGAAGAGTCGAAGACGGCAGTGACCTCCTGCACTTCCAGGTAATGATTACCGCTTCCGAGTGTGCCCATTTCGTCGCGCTGCCGCTCCTTGGCGCGCTGCGGAACCATCTCGGGCTCGGCGCCCGACATCTGACCGCGCTCCTCGATGCGCTCGAGGTCCGCAGCGAGTCCCCAGCCGCTCTCGACTGCCCAGCGCGCCCCACCGGCGAGCATCGCATCCATCTCCGCAG
>Ga0335078_10011443_pt1 | contig 13157 bp, 13 predicted proteins | sample Lox_Sample_32_FD_206711 | JGI IMG/M metagenome (GOLD analysis project Ga0335078, IMG submission 206711) | Soil microbial communities from Loxahatchee National Wildlife Refuge, Florida, United States - Lox_Sample_3.2 | ecosystem: Environmental > Terrestrial > Soil > Wetlands | place: USA... | reverse complement strand
CAGAAGCGCCAGGTTAGCCAAAGGGTCCGCCACGTCGGGACGCAACAGCCGGCAGTTGATACCGATGTGGATCCAGCCACTCTCTCGGACGACGGACAATTTCTCCTACTCGCTGCCTTTGAGGTGGCCGCCTCTTCGGGTGAATCTGCCGAGAAGGAACTCCTGGGCCAGGCTTGCGCCAATCCGTTCGGCTGTGCCGATTGCAAAATTTCCGAACACCAGCCCGGCGCCACGATTGGATCTGGGATAGTAAAGGTTCGCGAGCGCTGAGGCTGCCAGGTCGCCACCGAGGCTTGAATAGTTCGGCTGCCACTTTCCTTTGTCGCCTCTGGCGACAAAGGGGCTAAACATTGCGTGACGAACTCGAGAACCGGTTGTGCCAGTCCCTTGATAAAAGTAGCGCGGGTCTTGATGCAATAACGATGGCAGGATGGCGCCACCGATCATGATGTCCGAGAAGCCATCCGCAGCGGTTACGCCAAACCGTTTCCCATACGCGGCCCAACCTTGCCCATAGTTTGGAGTGTCTCCTGCCTGCTTGGCGCTGGCCACTGCGAATAGTCCCGCAGCTGTAACTGGATCGGTTGACACCTTGAGGGCCAGCTTGAATTTCATCTTCGCCGTGAGCGGGGCAGGGTCATTCTCATAGGAGACGTAGAAGTTTGGAATGATTCCGAAGACGCGTTGCTTTTCCTCGGGCCTTGAACCGCTCGGTTGCTACTTCGACAGGGTCGTAATGAACATCGACAGTGGTGCTCGCGGTTGCAATTCGCAGTTGGATACCGGTCACAATTTTGAACTGGCCCGGACTCACTGTGACCGGAGGAGATGTCCAGTCTGCAAAATCCTTGGCGCTGATACTGAGCTGATAGGGAATGCCTGGTGTCACATCGTTAAACTGGAACATCCCGTTCTCGGTCGCCACAATCGTACGAGGATCACTGCTTTCACGTTAGTCTCTCGACAATAACTGCATTGGTGACAGAATCGGGCGTCGATCATTGCCTGGCGGTCGGATCGGCCGACCGGATAACTCTGGGAAGACTAACGACAGAACCGGCAGCCGTAATAGCGGCTAGAATTGTGACGCCATGTCCTATAAAAAGTACGCGCCTCGGCTCAGTGCCTGGATAATACCTGCCGTGTATGCCGGAGCCGCAATCGCGGCTGGACTGACATTTCCACGGTTTGAGAGTCGCCTCTTTCCCGGCCTCGTGGCCGGGGTGACCGTGCCGGTTGCGATGACCATCGGCTCTGCAATTGCATCCGGCATGATCGCCCTGACGGGTATCGTGTTTTCCTTAACTTTCGTGATGGTACAGTTCAGCGCGACAGCCTACTCACCACGCCTCGTCCAATGGATAGCGCGTGACCCAGTGATGTCGCATGCCCTTGGGATATTCACGGCCACGTTTCTATATGCGATCGCAGCGCTGACAGGAGTGGAGCGGAGCGGTTCGGGGAAAGTTCCGTTTGTCAGCGCATGGGTAGTGATCGTCCTGCTCCTGGCGAGCGTGGGCATGTTCATCAGCCTAATTCAACGGATCGGTTTGCTTCATGTAAGTCAAGTCTTGATTTTCACGGGGGACCATGGGCGGCGGGTGATAACGAGAATGTATCCCTCCATAACATCAGTGGCTGCGGGCAAAGGATCGGATGATTTTCGCGCATTGCCTTGCACCCAGTCACTCATTCATCGCGGACGGCCTCGCTCCCTTCAAGCTGTCGACGTAGCCGCGTTGGTGAATTTGGCCAAAGCGTCGGGCGGAGTCATCGAACTGGTCGTGGCCGTGGGCGATACAGTGGTGGAGTTGATGCCTGTTTTGCACGTTTTTGGTGCTCGGGAGCTGATTGCTGAGCAGAAATTGAGGAATGGAATTGAATTGGGAGGGGAACGCACATTCCAGCAGGACCCGAAGTACGCGATTCGGCTGCTTGTGGACATAGCAATCAGGTCTTTGTCGCCTGCGATAAACGATCCTACAACGGTGGTGCAAGCACTTGACCAGATCGAGGATCTGCTCCTCCGCCTGGGCCGACGTCGTTTGGAAATTGGGGAATCTCGGGACGGTGATGGCAAATTGAGGCTAGTCGTTCCGGTTCCCGCTTGGGACGATCTTCTGCGGCTGGCCTTTGATGAGATTTGCTTTTACGGCGCGAATAGCGTGCAGGTCATGCGGCGCATGAATGCGCTTGTCACTGATCTGACGCAAGCTCTGCCGGAAACGCGCCGTCCAGCGCTTACGTCCTGGGATGCGCGATTGAGAACCACGATCGCACGTTCGTTCGCGGGCACTGAAGAAAGACTGGACGCCTCGCAAGAAGATCGGCAGGGACTTGGCGTACCCCGCCAGCATTCCCAAGGAAATTTCTAAGTGGAGGGACGGCCGTGCCCAGACTTAATCCGTTCCTAAGCCTTGCGTTGCCACTCATTTTGATCGGGCCAGTTACGGTCAGCGCCCAGACCAAGGCGGCCCCATCGAATACTGCCTCGAAGGCGAACCCGGGCCGGAGACTCACTGATTCTGAAACCGCGGTGCGGTCGATTGTTCAGTCTGGCCGCCTCGACGATCTCCGCTGGCCAGTCTTTTCTGACGTACGCACCGACGTGGACAATTTCTATCGTGGCTCGGGCTATGCGCTGGTCTGGAGTCACGAGGGAAAAGCCACAGACCGGGCACGCGAAGTCATTGATGTCCTTTTGCAGGCGGACCGCGAGGGCCTGAGCGCGGAAGACTACGACGGTCCGCAGTGGGCGCAGCGGTTGGCGCATCTTGAGAGCTCTCGCGATCAGGCGGACGAAGCCGGGTTCGATGTCGCGCTTACTGTTTGTGCCATGAGATACATTTCAGCTGTTCGCGTTGGAAGGATTAACCCAAAGCACCTCCAGTTCGGTTTTGACGTGGAACACAAGCGGCTCAATCTACCCCAGTTCCTGCATCAGCTTTTGCTCGATTCGACAGATATTACGGAGGCAGAACTGGGGGAGATCGAACCGCCCTTTCGGGGATACAAAGCGACGCGTCAGGCGCTGCTGCGTTACGCGGAGCTGGCGAAGGAGGACGACGGAGACCGCTTGCCGCAACCGCCGGGCATGGTATTCCGGGGCGGTCCCTACGATGGGATTGCGCGTCTCACTCGGCTCTTGCGCCTGGTGGGTGATTTGTCTCAGGACGCCCTTGTGCCGACCGACACCAAGATTTATGACGAGCCTCTGGTGACAGCCGTCAAGAAATTCCAGGAGCGTCACGGCTTGCAACCCAGCGGATACTTGACGGTGGACACGGTGAACGCGATGAACGTTCCGCTGAGCTCGCGAGTCGAACAGATCAGGTTGACGATGGAGCGCTACCGTTGGCTGCGTTACAATTTTCCGGAACCGCCGGTCGTGGTGAACCTGCCCGAATTCCGTTTATACGGATTCGATCGCGACGGCCGGGCTGGGCTGACCATGAAAGTCAACGTGGGTGACGCCTACAATTTCCAGACACCCGTGTTCGAAAACTCCATCCGTTACCTGGTTTTCCGCCCTTACTGGAACGTCCCGCCGAAGATTCTGCGCAACGAGGTGATTCCCGACATTGAACAGGACCGCAGCTACATTAAAGATAACGATATGGAAGTGACCACGCCTGACGGCAAGGTCGTAGCCGCGGGAGTCATCAATGATAGCGTCCTCGGGCAACTCCGCACGGGCAGGCTCACTGTGCGGCAGAAGCCGGGGCCGGAAAATGCCTTGGGACTTCTTAAAGTCATGTTTCCCAATGAGCATCACGTCTATCTCCACGGCACGCCGGAGAGCGGCGACATGTTCTCGGACGACCAACGGGCTCTGAGCCACGGGTGCATTCATCTGGAGCATCCGGCGGAGATCGCTGCGTGGCTTCTCAGGGACAACCCGGGTTGGAACCTGGAACGTGCGGAACGCGCGATGCACGAAGGAAGGGACAACTTTACCGTAACCCTCACTAAGCCCGTGCCCATCCTGATTGTTTATGGCACCGCGGTTGTGGACCCGAACGGAGAGATTCATTTCTACGGCGACATTTACGGACACGATGCCGCACTGGAGAAAGCGCTGGCTAAGGGTTATCCCTATCCGAAGTGAAAGACGGCGCGAAAAAGATTAGGGTCTGATTTCGATTGGAGTGCCATTAGGCACGGCCCGCCAGATTTCATCCATCTCAGGATCAGAGACCGCGATACACCCGTCGGTCCAGTCTCCTAAGTCTTCAGTCTCAGCCGATGGCTTGTATCCGTTCGGCCATCCATGCAGAAAGACATCACCCCCGGGTGAAACTCCGAGTTTGCGAGCCAGCGCCCGGTCATCGGCGTTCGGATAAGAGATATGGATAGAACGGTAATACTGGCTCTTCGCGTTACGGCGATCCAGTGTGTAAAGGCCTTCCGGAGTCTTATGGTCTCCCCGCCGAAACTTCGCACCGACCGGATTCGCGCCGAGCGAGATGCGATAGGTCTTTAGCGTCTGTTTCGCGCTCATCAGCATGAGCTTGCGTTGGCTCTTCAATACAACTACTTTGTCGGCAACGGAAGTCAGCGCACGGGGAAGGGCGACGTTCGCTGCGACTTCTGTAGGCACCGGGACTAAGGCGCAAGTCAACAGAAGGGCCAGCCGCGAAAGCATCATAAAAACTATTCTAGCGAACCGCGAAGCGGGCAAAGCTGAGAAAATAGAAGTCGCTCACTGTACGTCCTGACCGGCTACTTATCTGCGCCTTTGAGCTTTCGGTGTCTTCTTACGACAGCCTTCGAGGTTCAAGGTCGAGATATTTGATGAGTTGAACTTCATTGCCTTTTTCATTGTAAACAAGTTCATCGACGAGCCGCTGGGCAAGCAGAACGCCAAAACCGCCGGGACGCATGCCGCGTGCCTCGCGATACTTTATGTGGCGAACCGGATCGTCTGGGCTGGCTACGGCAGCGTGCGGAAGGTTGTTGAGGGTAAACCCTTGGCCAGGGTCGCTGATGTGGCACGTGACCATATGACAGGCGCGCAGGTAGGAAATCTCAACCTCCTGTTTGGGATCGAGACGTCCGCCGTGCTCAATCGCATTGGTGAGCATCTCGCGGAAAGCAGTGCCGACAGCGGTTCTCTCGGGATCGGGCAGTTCAGCAATCTCGTCCAAGAATTGAAGCACTCGATCCGCCGTCTTAAAGTCGCAACGAGCGCGGATGCGAATCCACTCCGGCGTTGCCGAGACCACTTCAATACCGTCATCCCAGCAGGGTTCCTCGATAGCGCGATGGATGATAACGGCTAGCGCATCGAATGAAAATGGATGGGAGAAATAGCTGAAAGCGCGTTCGCGCATCGAGGTGATCACGTCTTCGGTGGTACTCTCGTCGGCCAAAATGATCAGGCGCGTGTGAGGCCGTGTGCGTCGGATCTGGCGAAGCAACTCAATGTCCTCCCTCCCCGAGGTCTTCTGGCTGGTCAAAATCAGATCGAAACTTTTCGCCTGAGCCATGGCCAGGGCTGCTGCGTTGTCGGTAGCCCGCTGAATTTCCCATACTGCGGGTTCCACAATATCGCGCAGCTGTGCCTCAATCTGTGCGTCTTCGCCCACCAGGAGTACGACACGAACCGCGCAGGGGCGCATCTCGATATTCGAAAGGGCACTCACTTTGTATGTGCCGACTCCGCGAGGACAAAAGCTCTCGAACGGAAGGCATTCTCCCTCTAAATGGTCCTGCCGTCAAAGGCCGCCTAGGATTGCTGCAATTCATCCAGCCGCATCGGCGAAATACTGAGCCAAGCGATCCGAGTCGTTGGAATCGATACTTGGTCGCGAGCCTCAGCAGATAGATGGTCACAGGTTAAGTATGAAAATTGTTCGACATGGAAATGTCGTCGATGGTTCATCGTGCCCCCGAGTACAATTTACCGTCGTGGTGAGCCTTTTGTCAGCATGAAAACTCGTCGCTATTTGTTTGGACTCACGGTATAGAATTTCCAACTTCCGGGACGGTCTGTTCGGTGGGTTGAGCGAGCCGCCTAAATGGTCCATGGTCACAAGCGAATAGAAGTCCACAATTCTCGATTGCAAGAAACGAGCTCCAGCCGTGGGCCTTGGATTTCGGCATTCGTCCATGTCATCGTGCTCTTTGGCGGATTGTGGACTCTCTTGATCGCGCCGGCAATCGCCCGGGGACAACAACAGGTTCCTTGCCCGCGAACCGGCTCGGGTCAACAAGGCACGTCTTCTCCACCGAAAACGGCTGACCAGAGCGAGCAGGCAGAAGCGCCTCCGCAGCCCGAGACGCAGCCGCAAGATAAAGTGAAGCAGAAGCGAGTGCGACGAGGGGCGTTGGTGGTCGCCCCTCTTCCGACTTCGAGTCCCGCCATCGGTTCGGGAATTGTGCCAGTGTTTGGCTACATTTTCCGCCTCAGCATGAAAGATAACGTCTCTCCTCCTTCGGTTGTTGGGGTGGGCGGCCTCATTACCAATAATGGCAGCCGGGGATTTGCTGTCGGAGGACAGCTCTACCTGAAAGAGAATAGGTATCGGATCACGTCGGGTTTTGCGCATGGTAACGTAAATTACGATATATACGGCAATGGAATTGCCGCAGGTCTGAAGTTGCCGCTGAAACAGACCGGCGAGGGCTTCTTCGCGGAATTCCTGCGGTCTATCGGCTGGAAATTTTTCGCCGGCCCTCGAGTCCTGACCGGAAATTCGTTTCTTACGGTCAGACCAAATAGTGACCGCATCTTTCCGATCCCTCCCGAAGTCGGGATCCACTCCAACCTCACGGCCATCGGCGCACAGCTGACACGGGATACCAGCCTCAATCGCTTCTATCCGACCGGCGGAACCTACTTGACTTTCACTTCAGACTTTTTCTCCCAAGCTCTAAGTAGCAAGTATTCCTTCCAATCGTACAAAGCGACGTTCTCCAAATATTGGAGTGTGAGCACAAAACAAGTCCTGGCCTATAACGCCTTTTTCTGTGCGACTGGTGGGAGCCCCCCTTTCTATGGGAACTGCATCTATGCGACCAACAATCAATTGCGAGGATACACAGCCGGTCAATATTTCACTCGCTATAGTCTGACAACCCAATTGGAGTATCGACTTGAATTGCCGAAAAGGTTCGGTTTGGTTGCATTCGGCGGCCTTGGCGAAACTATCCCCGGAGGGAGTCAGTTGTTCCAGCGTGTGCAGAATAGCCACTTCCTTCCCGATGTCGGCGGCGGGCTGAGGTTCCAGCTGGACAAGAAGCATCATGTGAATCTTCGCGCCGACGTCGGCGTCGGCAGGAACGATCACACGTTCGCCTTGGGTATTGGCGAAGCATTCTAACAATAGAGCGTTCACAGCCCCTTCCATTCACAACCGCGCATACAGTCTCCTTCGATGGCAACCATCGCTTGCAAAGAAAGCGGCTGCCACGCAGCTGAAGGATCAATCCCACCGCCAACAAAAACCTTCATCTTGACGTGGCACGCATGTTCGATATCGTGAATCCGCCACAGCTGTGCGCATCCCGGGCGAATGCCCTCGTGCTCGTCGGGAACATGCCCTTAGGCGATGCGGGAAAAGGGTTCGGCCTCGTGCTTGCAGCCAAGCTGCATGTTTTGCTAGAGTAGGCCCCACCACAAAGCCGGGAGACGAGTGGCAGTGGGAGGCCTGCTTATGCCTAACCAACGTGCTTCGATTGCGATTCCGGAGAAAACCAAGCGCATCGCCCCAAAACCCTGTATCCGGCGCGCCTCTGGCTGGCTGTCAGCGACACTCTTCTTCGGGCTGGGACTGTTGCTCACTGCTATGCTGTTGGTTAACATCGCGGTGCGAGCTCAAGACTCGCCCGCGCAGCAAGAGCGACCTTCAAAGCAAGTTTCTGGTTTCCTGGGTGACTATTCTGGACTCTACCCCGATCCCAAGAATGGAGACTTGCTGATCTACGAGAAAAACAAAGATGTCCTGAAGAACTACCACAAGTTCCTCATTGAGCCCGTCACTGTGTACTTGCTCCCCGAGGCGGCAGATCGCGGTATCGATCCCGATGATCTGGATCGCTTGGCTCGATACTTCGAGAACGCCATAACAGACGAAATCATGGCCAATGAGCACTATGAGGTCGTAACCGAGCCAGGGCCGGGCGTCTTAGACGTGCGCATTGCGATCACTAACGTGGAGCCTACCGGTGGCAAGAAGAACGCCGCCTTGAAAGCGGGCGCGACGGCGGCTTCCGTGGCAGTGGCTCCCGGGGCAAGCCTCGCTGTGCCCAGGCTCAGCGTGGGCAAGGTCGAGATTGAAGGGGAAATGCTCGATTCGGTATCCAGAGAACGCATGGCGGCGTTCGTGACCGGCAGGGGCGGACGCAGATGGTTCGCCGGGCTCAACGCCTATAAGAAGTGGGGGGACATCGAGGCCGCATTTCGCACATGGGCCAAGAATTTTCGCAAGCGCCTGGATGAGGCAACGGAATCCTGATGAGTGATATAGTCGCCTGCTGAAACTTCCGTTCAGAAATACAGTGAAAGAGTCAGACCTGCTCCGTTCACGTGATTCGGTGTTGAACCGCTGATATTCTGCCGCTCAAAGCTCGGCGTGATCTCCGCCCGTTCAAAGATCGGAACCACCACTCCCCCAGCATAAGAAAGACGATTCCAGCGGGAAGCAGCACTGTCGTAAAAGATCTCGCTTCGCACGTATGGAGTGAACAGAAAGCGGCCGATCTTGAAGTTCCTTTCCACGCTGAGCCGGTTTCGATAGCGCCAGGAGAATCCGCTACGCCAGCGCAGATCCATCCTGCTGCGATCTGCCAACAAGAACGATTTCGGCAGGGGATAACGCGGAGTTACCTCTAGAATCATACGATTCTCGTCAGGCCCGTTCTCCGAGAGCAAACGGCGATAGCCGATGCGGAATGTCAAATATTTCCGCTTCTCTGGATCCAGTGTTCGGAACTTCATTCGCAAGATGGGTTTCAACGAGATGTCGAGATTGGGGCCGAACTGCCAGCGCTCTTGCCCCGAATCCTGATCGACGGATTGTGCGGCCATGAAGAAGAGCCGATATTTGGGCGAGAACGTCACATAGGTATCGACCTCCGGCCAAAATTCATTCACAGTATCTTGCGCGCCCGCCAGAATCACTGTGGGGCCGAGCAGCACAATGAGCACCCCCGCTATGCGAACAACGAGTCGCGCGCCTGGTTTATCGTGCTGTTCCACTGCTTGCTATGCGACAAGGCCGCGATTCGAGTTTACATAAAGCATCGATCTACGCGGTGTTATTCCACTGGAAACGCTTGCCAGAAGCGAACAAAGCAATTCTTGAAATGTCGTCGCGTTTACTTCACCGAATAGCCGCGAGCATCCATGCAGGCCGAAAACGCGCGCTGGAAAATGTCTAGTCCTTCCTTGTGCGCCAGGATCTGCTGTTCATGTTCCTTCTGCAGGTTCGCTTTGGCCTGGGCGGCGGCTTTCTGCTGGGATTGAGCATTTGCTGAACGTTGTGCCGCTCCACCCTTCATCGTTCCGGCGACGGCGCCGGCACCGGCGCCTTTGCCGGCACTGCCCCCAATAGCGCCAATCGCCGCTCCTCCCGCAGCACCCCGAGCGGCGCCTGCGGCCCTGGCTCCCTTCACCTGGTCCGCGTTCTCAGCCGCCTGCTTTTGGGCGGCCTGCACCTGCTCCGCGCTCGGCCCTGTGGGAGCAGGCTTCTGGGGATCAATTCCGGTGCGCTGCTTGGCCATCCCGTAGCAGTCGCTTTCATCCTTCAGTTGCTGGTCCGGATTTTGACCATTCTTTGGAAAGGCAAACATGTCAATGCTCTGCGCAGGTGACCAAGCAGGTGCTGCCTGTGCCGATGACGATGCATCTTGCTGGGCTGAAGCCAGTGATCCGAGGCAGACTGCAAAGATCAATGCGGCAACGGCACGATTCCACTGGAACAACATCATATTTCCTCCGAGTTGAGATAGTTCGCGATTCCCCCAGGCCGAATCCTTTGGAGCACGAATGCACAGGATCAGTTTTAGCACTATGAGCTCGGACGGACGTTTACGGCTTTAATGTACTGATTCCCGTAACTCTCGATCTCATAGTGCCCCTTCTTCTTATTGAACCGAATCTTCCCTGCAGCCATAATCTGCCCCCTTCCCTCACCCTTGTCATTCAACGTCACTTGCAGGAATCCAAAAGGATAGTCTGTGGATCGCGAGCTACTATACAGCTCGAGAAACGGCATGATGCGAGCCGTCGCAATAGTGATTATCGTATCCGAGCCAGCTTGGCGCTTGCGCGCGACGGCAATCTGGTTTCCCACGCTGCCAGTTGGGCTGATTCGTCCTACATCAAGTTTTTCCATGGCGCTGCGCAGCGCGTCAGGACCTTTTTCTCTCAGCAGCGCAGCTAGCTGGTCAACTTCTTCATCACTGGTATAGCGGTTAATCCGCAACACGAAGCCGATTGACTTGCCCCCGACCGCACCGCCGGTACCGATTGCTGTACCGCTATATGTTTCCTGCTTCGCTTCCTGACACAAAAGGGGCGAGGTGATGAAAGCCACTCCTAAGATCAGCACCGCGATCTTTTTCATGTATCAGCTCCTGCCGTTACGTTCTCTAAGCTGCTAGGAGATCACATCGCCGATTGCGGTCTCGAAGGTAGTCGGGCAGCTGTCTTGCCGTACAGAACGGACCAACTCCAGACCCTTCGTTTCCACGACATCGTGAAACTCGATCAGTGGCGGCTCAGCGCTAAGCTCGAGCAAAATCAGAAAGTTCTTGTACTGCTCAGAACGGAGATGTTTGATCAACTCTTGGTCAGTCTCCCAGCGTGTCTCAAGGCAAAACCTGTTCACGTTTCCTGCCTCTTGGTAGAGGTGACAGCCGATACAGCCTGGTTCGACACCGGTCGGACCCAACAGCGAAGAGAAAGCGCGTCGTAAGTCCTCGCGCTTTTCGGGCGCCACCAAGATGGCGACCCTCTCAATAATCATAGGCACCCTTCGGATGGGTGTATGCACTTCGGGTCATAGGTTAATTTTGACTCCGATCCTGGGCCATTTCTGATACACGACAAACTCGAGCAATGAACAGTAATGAACACCTATCCCTGTACCTGTCTTGTGCAAAGGGGGTGCCTAATCGCGACGGCCGGGATCAACGCGGTTCAAATCTTGCTCTGCCAAAGGGATTGGCAGCGCTGGAAGTTCAGCAAATGATCAGACGCGAGCAAGGGATCCCACGACATTTCAGGTAAGCCCCGGCATTTCGGGGCTAGCGGCTGCGGACAATATTCAGTTTCTTCATTCTGGATTCTAGAGTGCTCGGTTTGAGGCCCAGGATTTCGGCTGCGGCCCGCTTCCCCCGAATTCGCCACCCAGTGTTGTTCAAGACCAGCAGAATGTGTTCTCGCTCCACTTCCTGTAAGGTGCTCGCCCCACTGGGTGAACGTCCACTTTCATCGCCAATAGGGAGGTCCGCCTGAAAAACCTCACCGGGGAAAATGATCAATGACCGCTCGACGATGTTCCGCAGTTCACGGATATTCCCCGGCCAGGAATACCTCTTGAATGCGTCCATAGTCGATGACCGGACGCTTTCAATGTTCCGACCCATTCGGTTCCCAATCTCGCGAATGAAATGCCACACCAACGCGGGTATATCCTCCTTGCGCTCTCGCAGCGGAGGAACCTGAATCGGAAACACGCTCAGCCGGTAGAACAGGTCCTCTCTGAACCTGCCTTCTTTCCCCGCCGCGCGAAGATTGCGACTGGTGGCGGCAATGACTCGCACATTGACGCAAATGGTCCGCGGGCTGCCCAGCCTTTCAAACTCACCTTCCTGAAGGACGCGTAACAGCTTGGCCTGCAACTCCAACGGCAGTTCACCAATCTCGTCCAGGAAAATCGTGGACTCATCGGCCAGTTCAAACCTTCCGATTTCCCGTGTCAGCGCACCTGTGTAGGCACCTTTCTCCCGTCCAAACAGTTCACTTTCAACCAGAGAAGCGGGCAGAGCGGCACAATTCACTTTCACCATCGGCCGCGCCCGTCGACGACTCAGCTCATGAATGTTGCGGGCGAGCAGTTCCTTGCCGGTTCCCGTCTCACCCAAGAGCAACACGGTGGAATCGGTGGGGCCGACCTGTTCGACCTGCTTGAGTACACGCCGAATTGCCTCACTGTTTCCCACTACTTCACCGTGGTAGTGATCCAGCTTGATTTCTTCGCGTAAGTAGAGATTTTCGCGTTGTAGCTGGTCCTTAAGATCTTTAATTTCAGCATTCGCACGTTTCAGTCCTTCTTCAGTCTGCTTCCGCAAAATAGCATTGGCGAAGATCTCGGCCGCCAGTTGGAAGCTTTGGATTATTTCTGGTTGCCAGTCACGCTCCCGGTGAAAGACGCCAATTGCTAAGCCGCCAGCTACCTTGCTTGCAATCCAGAAAGGGATGATCAGGGTGGCCTGCTGGCCAATGGCTAGCCCGTACTGCCTCTCTTTCTCCGCTTCGGCAGGAAGATCCCCGATCCGCGATACGATAACTTTGTTTCCTTTCTGCACTTCGCTGAAAATCCATGGAAACACGTCCTTAACATTGTCCTTTGGGGTTGGCGGAATACCGGGAGCTGACCAGGAGTGTGTGATTCTGAGTTCGCCATGAGCAGCGTCCAGTTGCGCGAGCGAGGCTCGGTCGGACCCCAGAGTCGTGACGATGGTTTCGAGTCCCTTCTCAATCTCCTGATCGATCTGGTCGGAGGGTAAGCTGATGAACGTAGCTGACAAGCGGGCCAGACACTCTTCAAATACGAGCCTCTCCTTTAGGTGTGACTGGGTCGCGTTCAGGCTGTCGACGTCCACCATGAGACCGCAAGTCGTGGTCGAGGGAACAGAGCCCCGTGCGGGAAGTAGCTGCCGTAGTTCGCGGACATTTTCGATTAGACGCGCCTTCATAAGTTCGACTCGTGCACATGCCTTCAGTTGGAGGGCGGGACGGAACGACTGGCACCCCATTTTGGCCGCGATGGTATCTCCTGGTCGGGTTTGAAGTCAAACACACACCTCGATCCGGAGTCTCTCCGACATTTCGGGCGTTCCCCCGAAATGTCGGAGATTGGAGCAACCGCGCCGGCCAGGCCAGCCCGATTTTGGCGACACGAGCGCAATAGGTTACGGTCCGATTT
>Ga0335078_10011442_pt1 | contig 13158 bp, 13 predicted proteins | sample Lox_Sample_32_FD_206711 | JGI IMG/M metagenome (GOLD analysis project Ga0335078, IMG submission 206711) | Soil microbial communities from Loxahatchee National Wildlife Refuge, Florida, United States - Lox_Sample_3.2 | ecosystem: Environmental > Terrestrial > Soil > Wetlands | place: USA... | reverse complement strand
GTTGCTCGTCTCGTACGCGCTGACCCCAATTTTGGTCGAACGATACGTGCTATCGTCCTTCGTTGGCCTCTGTTTTCTGATCGCTTTGGCGATCTGTACGCTCAAGCCACGCTGCGCGACTATCGCACTCGTTGTCGTCGCTATCCTCGCGCTGGGCCAGGATCTTCGATTCTTCGCGCATCACCACAACGATGCGCAGTGGCGCGAGGCAACGGTCGAGGCGATTTCGAACACCAATCCGGGACAATCGATCGGCGTTGTGCCCGCCTATGCCGCCAATGTAGTACGATACTATGCGGGGGCGCAGAGACGCGCCGATATCGCGGGCGGAGCCGATAATTCATCGCTCGTAATCGTCTTCGATCAGGGGCTGTCGCCGAAGAAAGCGACAGCGCTCCGGGCGGAATTTCCGCAAACGGTAGCTCGATTCGATCGCTTAATTCTAATTCGGCGATGAAATCGACGGTTAACTCGCAGGAGAACGAACCTAACGATGAATTCAAAAAAACTCGCGGTCGTGACCGGCGGAAATCGCGGAATCGGATACGAAGTATGCAAGCAGCTCGCCTCCCACGACCTGAAAGTGATTCTCACCGCGCGCGACCGCGCCAGAGGCAAAGCCGCCTGCGACGAATTGCGCAAGCAGGGTCTTGACGTGGTGTTCCATCAGCTCGATCCGACCGACGGCGCCAGCATAAAAAACTTTGCAAAGTTCGTGGAAAAGGAATTCGGCAAAATCGACGTGCTCGTAAACAACGCCGGCATACTGATTCCGAACGACGACGTCGCCAGCCACACCGATATCGATATGCTGCGCCAGACGCTCGAAACCAACGTGGTCGCGGTGCTCGCGATGTCGCAGGCGATGATCCCGCTGATGAAGAAGCACGGCGGAAAAATTATCAATGTGTCCAGCGATCTTTCTTCGCTGCACCACATGGACACCGGCTACGTCGCTTACCGCATTTCGAAAACCGGTCTCAACGCGATCACTCGCGTGCTCGCCGCCGAGCTGGCCGGAAGCAACATTAAAGTCAATTCGATGACCCCCGGCTGGGTGCGAACCGATATGGGCGGAGAAGCCGCGCCGCGCTCGGTCGAAGAAGGCGCCGACACCATCGTGTGGCTGGCGACGCTTCCGGACGACGGCCCGACCGGCGGTTTCTTCCGCGATCGCAAACCGCATCCGTGGTGAGCCGGCGAACGTCGACGCGAACCATTGTTTCACCATCCCGCAGTTGGTAACGATCAATCAGGTCCCTGATCCAGGCCTCGGGTCGCCGGCGATTGAACCGCGAATCGCGGTCTCGGCTCACGCCGCTTATCGGCGGAATCGACGCGCCGAAGTTTTCAAAAAGGCAGGCAACAAAAATGGATGCGCTGGCTATTCTGAAGCAGAATCCGATGCCGTTTGCGGAAACACTGGGTATTCGCATCTTGAGCGCGGCGCCCGAGCGCGTGCAGGCCGAGATGGAAGTTCGCAGCGAGCTGTGCACGACTCCTGAGGTACTGCATGGCGGCGCCATGATGGCGTTCGCGGACACGCTGGGCGCTCTGGCCACGATGCTGAATGTGGCCGCCGGCATGGGCACCACTACGATCGAATCGAAGACGAATTTTTTGGCGCCCGCGATGCTCGGCGCCAAGATTACCGCCGAGTGCACGCCGCTTCATCGCGGCAAGCGCACGATGGTCTGGCAGACACGCATCACCTCCCCGGAAGGGCGGCTGCTCGCGATGGTGACCCAGACCCAGATGGTGCTCGAGCCGCGCAAATAGATTCGGGCGCTGAATCCACTTTCATACTCCAGGGAGCGAGATCCGACGATGACACAGTCCTCCGACGCCATCCGGCAAAAGGCCGAGCAACTCCGAAACTGGGACGACAGCGCGGTCGGCTGGAATAAATTTTTCGACAAGTTCGAAGTCGGCGCGCAGTGCGTAAGCGACCGCCTGGTCGAGCTGGCGCGGATTCAGCGAGGTCAACGCGTTCTAGACGTCGCCACCGGCGTGGGTGAGCCCGCCGTCACGGCGGCGCGACTCGTGGGGGCCGACGGCCGCGTCGTCGCGACCGATCATTCCAGCCAGATGATCAAGCTAGCGGCAGAGCGCGCGGCGACGATGGGCGTTAACAACGTCGACTTCCAGACAATGGACGCCGAGGTGCTCGACCTGCCCGACCAGAGCTTCGACGCGATCGTCTGCCGATGGGGCCTGATGTTCTTGCCTGATCTCTCGAGCGCGCTGCGCCGGATGCACGATCTGCTGGTTCCCGGCGGATGGCTTGCGGCGTCGGTGTGGGCCGACGGCTCCAAAGTTCCGATGATCGGACTGATCCTCGGCGTGTGCAGAAAATTCGAGCTTCCGCGGCCGCCCGCCGGTTCGCTCGGGCCGCTTAGCCTTTCCGATATCGATGCGCTGAAGGCGAAGTTTCAGCAAGCCGGTTTTTCCGAGATCAGCAGCGAGTCGATCACCGTGACGTTCGAATTCGCGTCGGGCGAGGAGTACGTCCGCTTTCAGCAGCGGATCCAGAATCCAACCACGAGGCTGATAGGTGCGCAGGCTCCCGAGATGCAGCAGAAAATCTGGCAAGCCGCCGCCGACTCCACCAAACCGTACGCTGGCGCGGACGGCATCGTCAGGCTGTCGAACGAATGCGTGTGCGTGGCCGCGCGGCGCTGAAAGTGGTCAGATCAGGCGCAATTCCTTCATCACGCCGCGAAGCTTCTCGGCTGGCCCCTGCGACATCGTCGTCAGCGGCATGCGCATCTCCGCCGTGCACTTGCCCATCAGCGAGACCGCGTATTTGACCGGAATCGGATTGGTTTCGAGGAACAGCGCGCGCATCAGCGGCAGCATCTTGAAATGCATCTCGCGCGCGCGTGCGAAATCTCCGGCCAGCGCGGCCGCCGCCATATCATGAGTCTCGCGCGGCATCACATTGGTCAGCACCGCAACCACGCCCTTGGCACCCAGCGCCATCAACGGCACGGTCAACGAATCGTCGCCCGAGAGAACCGTCAGACGTTCGCCGCAAAGGCGCCGGATATCGGAGGCCTGATCCATCGAACCAGTCGCCTCTTTGACCGCAACGATATTCGGCACGTCGGCGAGCTGCGCAAGCGTCTCGGGCAGGATCAACGAACCGGTGCGGCTGGGGATGTTGTACACGATCAGCGGAATCGAAACGCTCTGCGCGATCGCGCGATAGTGCCTGATGATTCCGTCCTGGGTGGGCCTGTTGTAGTAGGGCGACACCAGGAGCGCGCCGTCAGCGCCAATTTCGCGCGCATAGCTGGTGAGACGAATCGCTTCGGCGGTGGAGTTCGAGCCGGTGCCGGCCACTACCGGAACCCGCTTGCGGGTCTGCTCGACGGCGATCTTGATAACGCGCTCGTGCTCCGCGTGCGACAGGGTCGCGGATTCCCCGGTCGAACCGCAGGGAACGATTCCGTCCACCCCGTTTTGGATTTGCCATTCGATCAGCTCGCGCAACGCAGGCTCATCGATTTCTCCATCGCGAAGCGGGGTGACAATCGCCGACAGCGCGCCACTATACATGCGGATAACCTCCAGAGAGTACCTTTTCAGCCCTGTCCATGCCGACGGGATATCATCAATCGCTTCGTGCGGTCGAGCCTGTCATTTCAAAGTGAAATTGTCGCCATGCCGGCGATGGCTCTGATTTACGACTTTTGTCGTCAATCACTTCCGACTCGCGGCGCTCTTTATGCCGCAACTATCTCCGATGGCTCGAGTTGCAGCTCGCCGCGAAACACTTCGATCGCTTCACCGGTCATGAAAACGTGGTCGGCGCCCTCGCCCTTCTCGCGCCATTCGATTTGTAAATCGCCGCCGCGCAGTTGAACCCTCGCGATGCGCTCGCTGCGTCCGGTCAGCGCGCCCGCAACCAGCGACGCGCACGCACCGGTGCCGCAAGCCAGCGTTTCACCCGACCCACGCTCCCATACGCGCATTTTCAGGAAATCGCGCGCGACGACCTGGATGAATTCGGTGTTGACGCGGCGCGGGAAGAACGGATGGTTCTCGAACTGGCGTCCGATTCGCGCAAATTCGTCGTCCGGCAGATGAAAGATTTCGTCGTTTTCAACGAACACCACGCAGTGCGGATTCCCCATCGAGACCGCCGTAATGGTCTCGCGCCGTCCGTTCACTTCAAGCTGATAATCGATGATTTTTCCGTCCGCCGCGGTAGGAATCTCGCGGCCTTCGAGGATTGGAGCGCCCATGTCCACGGTGGCGGCGGAAACGGCATCGCCGTCGAGCTTGAGCCAGATGGTTTTGACGCCACAGTCGGTTTCCACGGTAATCGGATTCTTGCGCGCCGGGCCGCGCTCGTAGGCCAGCCTCGCCACGCATCGGATACCGTTGCCGCACATCTCGCCCCGGCTGCCGTCAGCGTTGTACATCTCCATCCGCAGGTCGGCCGAGTCCGACGGACAGAGCATGATCATTCCGTCGCCGCCGATTCCGAAACGGCGATCGGACAGGCGCCGGGCCAAAGCGCCCGGCTCTGCCGGACGGGTTTTGGTCGCGACCACATAGATGTAGTCGTTGCCGCATCCGTGCATTTTCGTAAATTTCAGCTTCGGCATCGCGCGCCCGTTCAGGCTTTCAATTCGACGATTTTCTCGCCCCGAAGCAGATCGTCGAAGGTCTCGCGTTCGCGAATCACGTGAACCTCGCTGCCGTCGACCAGCACTTCGGCGGCGCGCGGGCGGCTGTTGTAATTCGAGGCCATCACAAAACCGTACGCTCCGGCGCTCATCACCGCCAGCAGATCGCCCTCGCGCGGCTCGGGCATCGCGCGCTCGCGGGCAAAAAAATCGCCGCTCTCGCATACCGGGCCGACCACGTCGGCGGTGACGACCTGGCTTTTATCGCGATCTTCGACCGGCAGAATCGAGTGGTAGGCCTCGTAAAGAACCGGCCGGATCAGATCGTTCATCGCGCCGTCGACCACGATAAAACGCTTGACGTCGGTTTCCTTGATATAGAGCACGCGGGTCACGAGCACGCCCGCGTTGCCGACCAGCACGCGTCCCGGCTCGACGATAATCTTGAGGCCAATCTCGCGCAGCGGTGCGGTCAGTGCGGCGGCGTATTCGGCGGGAAGCGGCGGCTCTTCCTGGTAGGGAATCCCGAGTCCACCGCCGAGGTCGAGATACTTGAGCGAGATCCCGTCGCCGCGCAGGCGCTTTACGATAGCGGCAACCTTGTCGCCGGCCTCGCTGAACGGCGCGGTGTCGGTGATCTGCGAACCGATATGCGTGCTCAGTCCGACCACTTCCAGATCCTTGAGCCCGCGCGCCTCGGCATAATATTCGTGCACTTCGGCCAGTGGCACGCCGAATTTGCTGTCGCGATGGCCGGTGGAAATGTGCGGATGAGTGCCCGGATCGAGATCGGGGTTCACGCGCAGGCTCACCGGCGCGCGCACGCCGCGGCGCCGCGCCACCTCGGCGATGCGATGCAGTTCCGGGCGCGACTCGACGTTGATCATCAGGATACCGGCGTCGAGCGCCGCACCGATTTCTTCGTCGGTCTTGCCCACACCGGAGAACACGATCTTGCGTGGGTCGGCGCCGACTTTCAGGCATCTCATCAGCTCGCCCACCGAAACGATATCGAAGCCCGAGCCCATCGAGGCGAACAACTTCAGGATGCTGAGGTTCGATAGCGCTTTCATCGCGTAGCAGATCAGATGGTCGGTGCCGGCAAAGGCCTGATCGAACACCTGGAAATGACGGCGCAAGGTTCGCGCGCTGTACACGTAAAGGGGCGTGCCGACCCGGCTGGCGATATCCTTCAGCGCAACCTCTTCCGCGAAAAGCTGTTTCTGCTTGTAAGAGAAGTAATTCATAAGATTCCGTGAGGCTGGGTTCTACCACAGCCCAGCCCACGCGATAAACTATCGATCACATATTAGCAGGAAAAACTCACGGCGTTTGCGCTGGTGGAGGCCCGCCGCCGGCCTGCGATTTCACCGCCGGAAGCTGGCGTCCCAGTTGCGCGGCGCCGAACTGCGGCGGCGGCGTGCGCACCAGCACCACCTCGTTGGACGGACGGCTCTGATAGCCGTCGCTGGTTTCCGAGATGATCTGGTAGCGGTAACGATGGTTCATCAGCGCATCCTTGTCCACCAGCAACATATGATGCTGCTGCTGGAAGCGCTGTTGGTCGGTAATCGGTATCTTCGCCACCTGCTCCATCGGCTGGTCATCCGATCCGCGCAGCACCAGGAAGTCACTGAGATCGCGCATCGGATCGCGGTTCTGGTATCTGTCCGGGCGCGTCCACGACAATCGGATTCCGTCCGCCACCGAGATCGCCCTCAGATCGACGATTTGCTCCGGCCTGACATCCTCGGGCGCGCGAACCCGCGTCTTGATACCGCATCCGTGGCAGACGATCAGAGCGATCGAAATCGCGATCAGCGACAAAGTCGTTGCGCGAGACTTCATTTCGCACGGGCCTTGGCGCCCGAATCGGCCGCCAGCTCCCGTTTGAGCTGCGCCAGGCGGCGGCGCACAGTTGCCGGAGCCGGCCCGCCGATTATGCTCCGCGCTTTTAGCGAACCCCTGGCCGAAAGCACGGCTTTGATATCAGGACCAAACTTGTCCGAGTACTGACGCAGATCATCGAGCGTCAATTGCTCCATCGACTTGCCGGTCGCGCTGGCATGCCGCACCAGCGTCCCGATGATTTCGTGAGCCTTGCGGAAGGGCATTCCCAGCCGCACCAGGTAGTCCGCCAAGTCGGTCGCGAGCGCCCAGTTGCCCGCCGCCGACTCCATCGCCGCGCGATTGAACCGCAGGCTCGGCCATAGGGCAGCAACCAGATTCAGCGCCGGCTTGAGCGTGTCGAGCGCGTCGAACACGCGCTCCTTGTCTTCCTGCAAATCCGAATTGTACGCCAACGGCAGCCCTTTGAGCACCGTGAGCATCGCCATCAGATCGCCGATAACGCGGCCGCTTTTGGCGCGGATCAATTCCAGCAGATCGGGATTCTTCTTCTGCGGCATCATCGAGCTGCCGGTCGAAAACTCATCGGGCAGGCTGACAAAGCCGTATTCGGCGCTCGACCACAGGATGATCTCTTCGCTCATCCGCGACAGATGGACTGCGCAGAGCGCCGCCGCGGCGAGGAAATCGACCACGAAGTCGCGATCGGAAACCGCATCGATACTGTTGGCGGCGATGCGCTTGAATCCGAGCTCGCGCGCGACCATCGCGCGATCGATCGGCAGCGTGGTGGTGGCCAGCGCGCCGGCGCCGAGCGGCATCACAGCCGTGCGCTCCATCGCCTGCGAGAAGCGCTCGTAATCGCGTCCCAGCATCTCGACGTAGGCCAGCACGTGATGGGCGAGCGAGATCGGCTGCGCGCGTTGCAGATGCGTATAACCGGGCATCAGCGTTTCCACTTCGCTCTCGGCCAGCCGCACCAGCGTCGAACGCAGACGCGCGACTGCCTTCAGCACGTCGCCAAGTTCTTCGCGCAGGAACAATCGCAGATCGAGCGCGACCTGGTCATTGCGCGAACGCGCGGTATGCAGCTTCGCGCCCGCCGCGCCGATTTTCTCGGCCAGGCGATGTTCGACCGCGAGATGAATGTCTTCGTCGGAGGGCACGAAATTGAACCGGCCCGAGCGAATCTCGGCCTCGATCTGGCGCAGCCCATTCACGATCTGATCGGCTTCGGCGCTGCTAATTAGGCCGGTCTTCGCCAGCATCCGCGCGTGCGCGATCGAACCCATGATGTCGTGGCGGTAGAGCCGGCGATCGAACGGCAGCGAAGCGGTAAACGCCTCCACCTCGGGCAGGCGGCGGCGCGCGAAGCGGCCTCGAATCAGGCTTGGCTGCCGCGCCGTCGCGGGTGCCGACTCGTGCTCGGCGTCTGTGCTTTTGTTCCTCGGCTTCATCGGCATCAATGGCTCAAAGCAGGAAGGTTGCCTGAAACCGCGTAATCCGCACAAGAGGCCCTGGAGCCGCGCGCTCTCCGATGAGGATTTTCGCCCCGGTTTTTCCGGCCTTCCCGCTTATCACTTGACTTAAAGCCGATTAAGTAAATACTTAAACATAGCTGGAGTCCGGATCGTCGCAGACCCATCTGTGCACGTTCCGCAGGAGGACAATAGCTATGCTGTTGCAAACAACCCAACGCAGGCTGATCGCGGGAATCGAACAGATCGATTATCAGCCGCAGCAGATCGACGCCTTGCGCTCTCAAGTCGACGTCCACGCACCCAACGAGCTGCATTGGCAATGGAGCTACGTCAGCGAGATCACCGAGCTGCGCAACCTCTACGAAAAGGGCAAGAGCGCGCAGTGGAATGCGGAGACCGATCTCGATTGGAAAACGCCGATGCCCGATGGCGAGTTCGCGATCGCGCCGAACAAGAGCCTGATGGCGGTGCTGCTCGACATGATGGGCATGGACGAGAAGGCCAAGCTCGCGGGCCAGCGCGAAGAGCTGGCGTGGATGCTTTCGCAATTGCTGCATGGGGAGCAGGCAGCGCTACAGTTATGCGGACAACTGGTGAGCGTATGTCCCGGCGTCGATCAGAAATTTTATGCCGGGAGCCAGGTGGCGGATGAGGCCCGCCACTGCGAGACTTTTGCCAAGCTGATCCAGCGCAAGCTCGGAAAGATTTATCCGATCGAAGCCAATCTCAAATTCCTGCTCGACAAGCTGCTGACCGCCGAGACCTGGCAAAAGAAATGCGTCGGGATGCAACTATTATTCGAATCGGTCGCAGTCGGCGTCTTCGATCAGCTTCAGGATGCGGCAGTGAATCCGCTGCTGAAGGACGTGCTCTATCGAGTCACGCAGGACGAGTCGCGCCACGCGGCCTTCGGCGTGCTCTCGATGCGCCGCGCGTTGCCGACTTTAAGTCGTGAAGAGCACGACGACCTCGAGGACTTTGCATTCGAAGTGATCGAATGCTTTCATCGCGGCCAACTGATGGGGGAATTGCGCGATCTGACTCCGGCCTGGGGAATCGATCCTGACAACGTGGCGCAGATGCTGCTGACCGATCCGGAGTTTCGCGAACAGAACAACGAGATTTTCGGCCACATGATGGCGAACATGAAAAATCTCGGACTGATCACCGAACGCACTCGCGAGGGTTACGCGCAATTGGGGCTGGTGTGAAAAGACCCGCCGCCGCGGCCGCGCCGCGCAAGGAGCGGCAGCGTCCGAATCGCCGGCCGATCTCCGACGCGACCCGCGAGGCGATCCTGCGCGCCGCGGAGGACGAATTCGCGGCCCGCGGATTCGGCGGTGCCCGCTCCGACGCTATCGCCGAGCGCGCCGGCGTTAACAAGGCGCTGCCCTTCTACCACTTCGGCTCAAAGACGCGCCTCTACGAGGAAGTGTTGAAGCGCGCGCTCGCTGGATTCGGCGAGATCGTAACGCACACGATCGAGACGCCGCAGCCAAGCGAACGGCTGGCTTCTTTCCTCAGCGATTTGTCTTCCTACATCGCCGCCAATCCAAATTGGCTCAAGATCATAACTCGTGAATTGATCGACGAAGGCTCGCGTTCAAAGGCGATCGCCCGCCGATACTTGAAACCGTTGATGCAGGCCAGTCACGCGGAAATCATGCGCGCAGTGGAATCGGGGCATATGCGTGCGATCGACCCGCTGCAAATCATGATAAGCATCACCGGCGAAGTAATTTTTTATGCGCTCGTCTCGCCTTTCCTCGAAGGACTCGGTATGCGCAACCCGATGGCCCCGGCGCATCGCGCCAGACGCGAGGAGGCGGTGCTCACGCTTCTGAAGTTGGGCCTGCGGATGCCGATGGCCGAGAAGATCGAAGCCGATTGATCTTCGGTCAGGCGGCTACGGCTGCCCGGTTCCGCCGACGCCGATAGTCGACTGCTCCGACAAGCCCATCTCGCCGCGACGCCAACCCGCCATGAACGCCGCATCGCGCTGTGCGCCGGTGCCGTGCGAGACATTGAAGCCGAAAAAATCGTCCCCGGTCAGACGGTAATAATCGGAAATATCTTCCGCGCGGATATTGAGACGCGAGAGCGTGTAGCCGGCAAACTGATCGGCCTCCAGCTCGCATCTCACGCTGCCGAGCTGGCGGCGCGCGGGCTCGAAATCACGATGCATCACGTGGCCGAGCTCGTGGGCCATGATCGCATAGAAAACCGCCTGTTTGGCCTTGTCGTCCTTGATATGCATCCAGGTCGACATGGTCCACGCTATCGCCTTCGGGCTGAAAAAAATGCATCCCGGGCCGCGCGCGTAGGCCGGTCTCGACGAGGAGGATTCGAACAGTTGCACTTCATCCTGCGCGCCCCAAACCGACGCGATTTGACGCATCATCGATTTCAGCGGCTCATTCGCAGGCCGCGCGCGCTCGCCACATGCGATTACAAACTCGCGCGACGATGCGGCATCGCCCGGCGACGCTTCCGGCCGCGCTGAATTCCCGCGGCCGTCGGCGGAACCGGCTCGCGGCACGACGTGCCAGTCGTCGTCCTGTGCCATGGCCGGCGGCGCGCTCGAACTCAACGCGATCGCCAGGGCGAATCCAAAAAGAAATCCGCAGCTCGTGCGCATCTAGCGGAAACTTATCGAGGAGGTCTAATCTCGCAATCGCAGCCGCGCGCAGCGCAGTTGATGACGCCGTTGGGATGGGTGATGTGGACGTTACGTTTGTGCTGGCACTTAGGGCATTCGTCGGCAGCAGGCCGCGAATTCGGCTTGGGCACCACTCGCAGGGGCCTGAACTGAATTAGCTTGCCCAACTGATCCTCTCCCGCTTGTCACTGCGAACGAGCCAGCGCACGCAGCCTGATAGCATTCAGCCGGATAAAGCCCTCGGCGTCCGATTGCTGGTATCCCCCGGCTTCTTCGAAGCTGGCCAGCTTCGGATTGTAAAGCGACTTGGGGGCTTTGCGGCCAGCAATCCAAACATTCCCTTTGTAAATCTTGAGCCGCGCCGTTCCAGTCACGTTGCCCTGAGTGTGATCGATCAGAGCCTGCAACGCCTCGCGCTCCGGGGCGAACCAAAATCCATAATAAACCATTTCCGCGTAGCGCGAAATTACCGAGTCGCGCAGATGCATCTGCTCGCGATCCAGCGTCAACTGCTCGACCGCGCGATGGCCGTGGAAGATGAGCGTGACGCCCGGGCTTTCGTACACGCCGCGCGATTTGATCCCGACGAAGCGATTTTCCACCATATCGACGCGGCCGACGCCGTGACGGCCGCCGATCAGATTAGCGCGTTCGATAAGGTTCGCGGGCGACAACTTTTCACCGTTAATCGCGATCGGATCGCCGCGCAAATACTCGATCTCGACATATTCGGGCTGGTCCGGCGCCTTTTCCGGCGAGGTAGTCAGCCGAAACATATCGTCGTACGGCTCGCGCCAAGGATCCTCGAGGATCCCGCCCTCGTAGCTGATGTGCACGAGATTGCGATCCATCGAATAGGGCTTTTCGGCGCTGACGGTGATTGGAATCCGCTTCTCGTCGGCGTAGGCGATCAGGTCGCCGCGCCCTTTGAAGGGCCAATCCGGATGACGCCACGGCGCAACCACGATAAGCTCGGGCGCCAGGCGCGCGAAGGTCAGCTCGAAGCGGACCTGATCGTTGCCCTTGCCGGTGGCGCCGTGACCAACCGCGTCAGCGCCCTCGCGCTGGGCGATTTCAGCCTGCTTCTTCGCGATCACCGGCCGCGCGATCGACGTGCCAAGCAGGTAGTAACCCTCGTAGATAGCGTTGGCACGCAGAATTGGAAACACGAAGTCGCGCGCGAACTCCTCGCGCAGATCCTCGACGTAAAGCTTCGAGGCTCCGGTGTTGATCGCGCGCTCTTCGAGTCCCGACAGCTCTTCGGCCTGGCCCACGTCGGCGCAATAGGCCACGACCTCGCATCCGTAATAATCCTTGATCCAGCGCAGGATGACCGAGGTATCGAGCCCGCCGGAATAAGCCAACACAATTTTTTTGATTTTCGAATCAGACGCCATTTCGCGACTTTAAACTCCGGACTCCGAATACGGGCTTGGCCGGCGCCGAAACACCGCGCGGGGCCATCGTTCCGAATTCGTTTGACGCCGCCTCCAGGCCCAGTACTTCGGGCTTGAGCAACCAAAGCATCACTGCTTTCTGAGCATGCAGGCGATTTTCGGCCTGCTCAAGTACCACCGATTCAGGGCCGTCGATTACCTCGTCGGTGATTTCTTCGCCGCGATGAGCCGGCAGGCAGTGCATCACCACAACGTCCTGCGCGGCTTTCTTCAGCAGCGCTCGATTCACCTGGAAGGCCTTGAAATCGCGCCGCCGTCGCGCCGCTTCTTTCTCCTGGCCCATCGAGACCCATGAATCGGTATAGACCGCGTCAGCCTGCGCGATCGCTTCGGCCGGATCGTGCGTCAGCAGCCCGCGCTTCATCCGCTTGAGCCGCGCAACGAAACTCTTCTCAGGTTCATAACCGGCAGGACATCCCAGGCGCATCTCGAATCCCAAGAGATCGGCCGCTTCGATCCAGGTCTGCGCGAGGTTGAATCCGTCGCCGATAAATGCGAACCGAACCTTGCTCAAATCACCGTGCGTCTCGCGCAGCGTCATCAGATCGGCCAACACCTGGCACGGATGCAGCAAATCGGTAAGGCCGTTGATCACCGGCACTGATGATTCCTTGGCCAGCTCGGCGCAAATCTCGTGGCTGAAGGTGCGAATCATGATCAGGTCGACCCATCGCGACAGGTTGCGCGCGACGTCCTTGACCGACTCACGCTCGCCGATCCCGATATCTTGCGGCGCAAGATAGATCGCGTGCCCGCCAAGCTGCGCCATCCCGGTCTCGAACGTGATACGCGTGCGCAGCGACGGTTTCTGGAAGATCATCGCAAGCGTTTTGCCGCGCAGGTACGGATGTTCGAGGCTGCCCTTGAGCTCGCTCTTGAGCCGCAGCGCCAGGCCGAGCAGGCCGTTCAACTCGGCCGCTGACAGCGAACTCAGATCGATAAAGTCCCGTTTCATCGGAAAACCAGGAATAAGATTCTCCAACCGCAATCGTTATACAAGCAAGTGCATCGAGCTCGGCGCGTCAGTTCAGAGCGGCCTCAGCGGCATCGGCGACGGCGCCGGCGTCAACGCGCGG
>Ga0335078_10011441_pt1 | contig 13158 bp, 22 predicted proteins | sample Lox_Sample_32_FD_206711 | JGI IMG/M metagenome (GOLD analysis project Ga0335078, IMG submission 206711) | Soil microbial communities from Loxahatchee National Wildlife Refuge, Florida, United States - Lox_Sample_3.2 | ecosystem: Environmental > Terrestrial > Soil > Wetlands | place: USA... | reverse complement strand
GAAGGCTTCCTCATCCTCGTCTGGCAAGAGCATGGCGCGCGATGTCAAACCGTGTTTTAAAGCATTTTTGGAAGAGATCTTCTTGCCTTTTGCCGTCTTGGGACCTTTAGACAGACTGGCGTTGCAGCGATTCACTTCCTGGCGTCTCGCTGCCTTCAGACGTTTCTTTTGTTCGCGACGCCGCGCGTACTCCCGGCCGTTTCCTAATTTCTGACTGTTTACTTCTTTCCTGGGCCTAGCGACTTTCTGGGCTGCGAGGCGTTCTTGTTCAGGTGGCAACGTATTAGCGGCAGCGTCTATGGGCGTCAAATTGTTAATTGGGAACTCTCGTTTCGGTTCCATAATTGAAATAAGTCTCCACGTTAAAACGGGCTTGCTTGGGCTGCTTCCCGACGTGGGGCCCCGCCGTTCAATTGCTTGGACGACGCTGCGGCTCCTGCGCCTTCTGCTCGATTTATCCGGTGCCGTTGACTGCCACTGAACGTTGGACGCGCGGTTACAACATTCGGTTAACGTTTTGTTTCCGGGTGCCCGCCAGTCAGTTTTTCGCGAAAGAATGTTCTATCAGCAAAGCGTTGATTCCGCGGAAGTTGCCCGGCCTTGGCTGGGGGGAGTCCGAAGCTGGATCCGGAGTGTAACTACCTCAGCAAGATGGCAAATGCACTCGGAGAGGAGGATCGCCGAAGGCATTATCACGCCTCCTAGAGAACGCCCACAGGCCGTGGCCGTCGCAAGCCGCGAGACCTCACGCACAAGGACGAAACGTTTCTGCAGGCCCGCGTAGCTTCATCGCGTGTGCTCGCGATTAAATACGCCCCTTTGTAAACAGATTTGTAGACAAAAAACCCACACGCTGTATCATTTGGATAATGAAGTCGACTAATCGTACTCCCAACACTCGCATTAGCCCGCGGGCTCATGAACTGCTTCGCCAATTGGCCAAAGAGGAGCGGCAGTCATGCAATCCGTCCTGGACGATGCTATTGAGCGGTATCGGCGGGAGAGGTTCCTCCGCGCAGCCAACGCGGATTTCGCCGCGCTCAAAACAGATGAGAAGTCGTGGAAACGGGAACTGCACGATCGGGAGCTGTGGAAAAAAAGGTGGCTGACGGAATCTCCAAGGAATGAATACTCCGGAACCTTTGCGCGGAGACGTTTGGGATCTTGACCGGAATCCGATCAAGGGCCACGAACAGGCGGGGTCCAGGCCGGCCCTGATCCTCTCTGTCGATCTATTCAATGAAGGTCTGGCGGAGCTCGTCGCGGCCGTGCCTCTGACGCAGACTCAGCGGAAGATTCGCGGGCACGTTAGCGTTCGGCCGCCCGAGGCCGGCCTAACTACCGAAAGCCTCATCCAATGCGAGTACGTGCGTTCCTTCTCGAAGCCAAGACTCTAGCGGCTCCGAGGACGAGTCTCGTCGGAAACCCTCGAGCAAGTTGAGGATCGAGTCCGGATTCTATTAGGGCTATGAAAATCTCTCGCGCGAGCAGTTCTTGGCCCGGTAGGACCTGTTCAGGAAGCGCTGTTCAGGAAGACTGGGGTGGGACACCGTCTTTCTTGGGAGGCAATTCAAGTCAGGCAGATTTTTCCGCGAAGAGTCCTACACCAATTGACTGCCCCGCTTTTCGCAGTTTCCGGTCCAGTGTGGCCAGCGGCGGCTACAAGATATTTTCCTTGTGATATACTGTGGTATATATCGTGAGCCAAGGACAACAAAATGTACCGTACAGCAAAGCTGTTTCGCAACGGCCGAAGTCAGGCAGTTCGCTTGCCCTCGGATTTTCGGTTTCAAGGAAGTGAAGTTTTCATCCGGAAGGACCTCACGACCGGCGATGTGATCTTGTCACCGCGACCAGAGTCGTGGGACAGCTTCTTTCAACTCGTCCAACAAGCTCATGTGCCACAGGACTTTATGTCCAACCGCGGTGATGGAACTCCGCAGAAACGCGACCTGTTCTAAGTGGCGATCCGCTACCTGCTCGACACCAACACTGCCAGCTACATCATAAAGGACACCATTCCTTCCGTTCGGCGTCGGTTGATGAAAGTGCCGATGGCACAGCTCGCAATCTCGACGGTATCTGAGGGCGAGTTACATTACGGGGTGGCGCGCCGGCGCGACGCTACGCAGCTCGGGATGATCGTAAAGGAATTGCTGCTCCGGCTGACGATCCTTCCCTGGGACTCACCAGCAGCGCAAGAGTACGGCCAACTCCGCGCCATGCTGGAACGCGAAGGTCGGCCGATGGGCAACCTCGACATGATGATCGGCGCTCAGGCTTTGGCGTCGGACCTGATCCTAGTCACTAATGACCAAGCGTTTAAAAGGATCCAAAAACTGAAAATCGAAGATTGGACCAATCCGTAAAAACCGGGCTCTGCTGGACAGATTTTTTCCGCGAATAGTTCACCTCAGCGGAGTACCCTGAGCCGGTGCCTTCGTCTGGGAAACACCACGCCAACGCCACAGAAGCATCAACGACGACCGGGGTCAAAGCCGCCGTCCTTGGTTGACCATTTCGCGGACACTCATCTTACCCGGCTTCACACGCTTCCGCAGGGCCCGCATCTCCTCCACAATCTCCTGGTGCGTTAACCTGGGGCCCGTCGGCATTATCGGTACCAGCATGCGAGCGGGAACGCCATGTCTTGCAATCGTGATTTGCTCACCTTTCGCCACTCCGATCGAGCAGTGACGCCCGATCGGTCTTCGTGTGGTTTAGAGCAATATCCTTTCCGGTTTTAAACCATAACCTTGCCGCCCAATTCCCTTCAAGCTGTTGATTCTTGGTGGGCGGCCATGTCCTCCAGCCCGGACGCCTAAAGCATAACCTTGCGGGAATTGCAGTCCGACCGAAGGCATCCCCTGGGATCATCTCCTTCGGTTGATAGAGGGTCATGAAAGTTGTAGTATTGTGTTATGGCCCAGTCTCACCGCGAAGCGTCGCGGCGACTCTTTGAGATCGCCGAACAGCAGCAGGGCTTCTTCACCACGAAGCAGGCCAAGGCTTCCGGGTTCGCCGAGAACACGCACCCTTATCATGTGCAGGTCGGGAACTGGGTCCGCGAGCACCGCGGCATCTATCGGCTCACTCTGTTTCCAACGACAGACCGGCCCGAACTTGTCCTTTGGGCGCTGTGGTCCCGGAACCGCAATGAGGAAGTCGAGGGTGTATACAGCCACCACACGGCGCTAAGCCTCTACGATCTGTCGGATCTGAATCCGTCGAAGCTCCACATGACAGTGCCGATGGATTTCCGTCGCAACAGCGAGATCCCCGGCATCCTCGTGCTGCACTACGCCGATCTACCCGAGAGTGACGTACAAACCGCTCAGGGCTTCAAGTTCACTCGCCCTCTGCGGGCGATTCTTGATCTGATCGAAGCTGGTACGGTCGAACGGAACTTCATCCGACAGGCGCTCAGGCAGGCCGTCGATCGTGGCCTAATCACCCGCCAGCAGGTTCGGAATGCGCGAATGAGCGGACCGGCGCGCAAGTTCGTTGAGGAAGTCCTGCGGCGAGTTGCATAATGCCGTCACCCAAAACATATACGACGGCGGGAGCATTCCGAAGGGCTTTGGAAGAACGGCTGAAGAGGGCATCGCGGACCGAGCAGGTCGACCCCAACCGTCTCCGGCGCCAGGTTTCATTCGACCGACTACTGGCAAGGCTGTTCCGGGAAGAGCCAGCGCCCTGGGCCTTGAAGGGTGGTTATGCGCTGGAGCTACGCTTCAAGGCGGCTCGGTCAACGGTGGACATCGACCTCACGGTGCTGCGGGTCGCGCCATCAGCCGGCGGCGACCAGAACCAGGTTGTCCGAGAGATGCTGCAGAGCGCGGCCGATGCGCTTCTCGGCGACTGGTTCGAGTTCACGATCGGATCGCCTGTCATGGATTTGACCGCCGCACCGTACGGCGGTGCGCGATATCCGGTCGAAGCTCGAATGGACGAACGGATCTTTGCCCGATTCCATCTGGACGCGGGCATTGGTGACCCGGTAATTCAGCCACTGGAAACCATCGTCTGCCGGGACTGGCTGGTGTTCGCTGGCATCGAATCGTCGCGGGTCCGGATGATCGCTCGCGAACAGCAGTTCGCGGAAAAGATTCACGCCTACACGCTTCCGCGGAACTCCGCGAACAGCAGAGTGAAGGACTTGGTGGACATCGCTCTCCTAATTGGGGCGGGCGGACTGGACAAGCGGAGGATTCTGGACGCATTGCATCTGACGTTCGAGAGAAGGGGAACGCACGATTTGCCCACGGGTTTGATTCCGCCGCCAGCGGATTGGCAGATCCCGTTTCGCGCGCTGGCGGATGACTGCGGGCTACCGGCAGAGGTCGCCGCGGTGTTTGCTGGGGTAGAGAAGTTCCTCGAAGAAGTGCTGGCACAGCGCACAGAGCAGTGAACGCAGTATGACAGAGAACGGTTCAGACTCTCTTCCATTCGAACCCCCAAAGCAGGAGAATATTCGTCTCCGCGAGGAGAATGCTCGCCTGCGGCGGCTTCTGGCTGTTCACAGCATTCCGATTCCGCAACTGGCGCCAGAGAATCCGTCGCCAGCCAAAACCGTCGAGCCGACGCCACCGATGGACAAGGAGGAACGTGCCAGAAAGAGAATCGCGCTCTTTCGAAGTCTGTTTCGTGGGAGAGAAGATGTCTACGCACGGCGATGGGAGAATGATGATGGCCGACACGGATATATGCCGGCGGTCGTAAAGGACTGGAAGGCCATTAACAAAAGCCGCCCGGAGGATCGCAAGAAAGTCGACCAGAAGACGCGAAGGTTCCTCCCGCTGACCGACGCCGTCATCGAGAACCACCTCTTGGGCAAGGAAACCGTTGGTGTGTACCCCCTCCTGCCAGACGAAACGTGCTGGTTTCTCGCGGCAGACTTCGACAAGACGACTTGGGAGTATGACTCGCTGGCTTTCCTGGAGACGTGCCGGGAGTTTAACGTGCCCGCGGTCCTGGAACGTTCTCGTTCGGGAAAAGGCGGCCACATCTGGATCTTCTTTGAGCGTGCGTTGCCGGCGATCACCGCGCGCAAGCTCGGATGCTTGCTGCTCACGCGAACCATGGAGCGGAGGCATCAGGTCGGCCTTGATTCCTACGACCGCTTTTTCCCCAACCAGGACACTATGCCCAAAGGAGGGCTCGGGAACCTGATTGCGCTGCCGTTGCAGCGGGCGCCGCGCAAGCAGGACAACAGCGTATTCATTGACCCCGACCTCCACCCCTACCCCGACCAGTGGCAGTTCCTTTCGACGATCCGACGAATGCTGGTCGATGCTGCGGAAGAGATCGTCGCGGAAGCTATGCGCAAAGGCAATTTGATCGGAGTCCGAATGAGCATCGCCGATGATGAGGAAGCACAAGACCCCTGGACTTTGCCACCGTCCCGCAAACGGAAGGAGAAGCCGATCGAAGGTTCGCTGCCAAAGATTGTTCAGATCGTTCGCGCGAATCTTGTTTACGTGGAAAAGAAGGGTCTGCCAGCAGCCATGCTGAATCGACTACTCCGGCTGGCAGCATTTCAGAACCCGGAGTTCTACAAGGCTCAGGCGATGCGGCTCACGACGTATGACAAGCCGCGTGTGATTGCATGTGGCCAGGAATTCGCCCAGCACATCGCTGTGCCTCGTGGATGTCTGACAGAGGCCCTGGCTCTTCTCGAAGCACACAAGATCCGGCCCGAAGTTCGGGACGAACGGTGCGCGGGCGCGGCGATTGAAGCGGTGTTCCAGGGCCAGCTTCGGCCGTTCCAGGAGGAAGCTGTCGCGAACATCGCCGCCCACGACGAAGGCATCCTCTGCGCTCCCACGGCGTTCGGAAAAACTGCCGTTGCGGCATGGCTGATCGCCAAACGCAAGGTCAACACTCTGGTTGTGGTTCACCGGCAGCAGTTGCTCGATCAGTGGCAGGAGCGCCTTACGATGTTCTTGGATTTACCTGCCGAATCGATCGGGCATATCGGCGGTGGTAAAACGGACCGGACGGGTTGCGTAGATGTCGCCGTCATCCAAAGTCTGTACCGAAAAGACGAAGTGAAGGACTTCGTGGCTGAGTACGGCCAGGTGATCGTCGATGAATGCCACCACATATCCGCTTTCACGTTCGAACAGGTGATGCGACAGGTGAAGGCCAGGTATGTTGTCGGCCTGACCGCCACGCCGACTCGGAAAGACGGACACCATCCGATCATTTACATGCTGTGTGGCCCCGTGCGGTTCAGCATGAGCGCCAAGACGATGACCGAAACCGCGCCCTTCGAGCACAAGGTGACTCCCCGCCACACCGAATTTCGAATGGCGCCGGAACTCACCGACGTCACGATTCAGGACATCTATGCCGCGCTCGTCAACAATGCCTCGCGCAACGAGATGATCGCAGCCGACATCGTGCGCGCCGTAGAATCGGGACGTTGCCCGCTGCTTCTGACCGGGCGGACAGAGCATCTCCAGTACTTCGCTGCCAAGCTAGCGGGTGTTGCCAGGCACGTCTTCGTTTTGAAGGGCGGCATGGGAAAAAAGCAGCGTCGGAATCTGGCGGCGGCCTTGGCCGCGGTGCCGGAAAACGAATCGCGAGTGATTCTGGCGACGGGAAGTTACATCGGAGAAGGGTTTGACGACGCGCGTCTCGACACGCTATTTCTGGCCATGCCGATCTCCTGGAAGGGCACGCTGCAACAGTATGTGGGCCGGCTGCATCGTCTCCACGATAACAAGCGATTTGTGCAGGTCTACGATTACGTGGACAACTACGTTCTAATGCTGGCCAGGATGTACGAGCGCAGGCTGAAGGGGTATGCCGCGATTGGTTATGCGATCGCGGAGGAGACGATTCCACCCCATACCGCGGCGGCAGCCCACCCGTAGCGCCGGGTGCCCGGGGCATGAAGAAGGGTGACCTCTCGAAGTTCATCGAAGAGGCCGTCCGCTGGTGCGTGTTTCATCGTACAGTTCAAGACATCCAGGCGCGCAACGCCGACACCGACCCGGACGAGCTGCAGCGCATCGTTGATGAGGCCGTGCGCGAGGTCCGCGCGGAACGCCGTACCAGAGGGAAGGCTAAAAAAGCCTGATGCGCGTAGTGCTCGACACCAACATCCTGGTGTCCGCCTTGATCTCCCCGGCAGAAATCCCGCCATCATCTAAGTTCACGCGCCTGACCTCCACCGAACAAATGGACGAATTCGCGAAAAGCGACCGGGACAACATCAACGCCGATGAGGAAAAGCAGTTCAAGGAAGCCGAGAGGCACATGCTGCGGCTGACGGAAAGCAGCTCGCGGCGTTGGTCGAGGAGGGCGATTTTGTGGAGGTGAAAGGAACAGGAGCAAGAAGTATCGAAGTGCCGCAATGGCCGCCGTCCACGAAACGATGGAGGCCCTGCACAAGGTGGGCGCCATCGACAAGCAGACGATGCGGCGCTTTGACGCTGCCTGCCTGACGCCTGTGCTGGAGCTTTCGCCAAAGCAGATCAAGGCTATCCGCGAGCGGGAGCTTGTGAGCCAGACTGTATTCGCAGCGTACCTCAACGTGACGCCGAATCTTGTGAGCAAGTGGGAGCGGGGTGAGAAGAAGCCTTCAGGGCCGGCGCTGAAGCTCTTGCGCCTTGTCGAGAAGCACGGCGTCGCCGCAGTGGCGTAATGAGCGGCTTGTCAACTGGGGGTCCGAAGATATCACCGAGGGGTTGAAAGTTCTCCGGGGCGGCGTTGCCGCAGGCCGCCAGTGACGTGACCAAGCGGCGCGCTCCTCGGTAAGTTCAAGGTTTGGGTGCGGCTTGACCCGAAGGTCATAACTGCCCGGCCGCTTTCAGGTCGGCGGCGAAGGTGGCGAGCGACATTACGAGCGTCAGAGGCTTGTTGCTCAAAGGCACAGCGCCGTAATTGTTGTACCATCGGGCCGCGCGGTCATTCTTTGCATCGATGATGAGCACAACGCCCCCGACCTCAGCCGCGGCACGCAGGCAGCGCCGCGCGGAAGAAGCGAGGAGCTGGCCGCCGACACCTTTGCCCTGCCAGCGAAGGTCTGTAGCAATGCGCGCAAGCCGGAACCCAGGCACATCGTGCCGGGCGAGGCCGCGGCGCACTGTCTCCGGCGTGTCGGCGTAAGCGAGAGCGCCCGGAGCCAGGCTGTAGAACCCGAGGATGGTCTTGTTGTCTGCGTTGTCAATCGCGAGAAAGGTTTTCGCGGCTCCGGATTCATGGCTTTGGCGGGCGTAACGCTGCAAGAAGCCATTCATGGACGGATCGCCACAGTCAAAAGACCTCCGATCATGCTTTTTCAAGATCGGCTCTTCGTGCCAGGCGGGAAGGCTCATCCCCGCTTCCGCGTCGGTTTCGGCATTGCGGCGATGGCGGCCCGCAGCTTGGCATTCGGCGCAGGCGGGTTTTCGAGTAAGTTCAGCACCAAGAGGCTATCGCGCTCGGATAGCACGATACGTTCTGATTCCTCGATCACCGCTTTGGCCTCCCGCAAAGCGGGTTGCAGAACAAAGTCCGTCAGGTCTGTGTGCCTCAACGCCGCGGCGCGCATGAGAGTGGCCTTTTGCTCCGGCCGCAGCCGGAGGTTCATTCGCTTGTTGTCGTCGACGGCCACTCTGGGCATGGACACCTCTACGTGTACTTATTTAAAGCGTACACGACGGGCAAAGGCCTGTCAAATGGAAACCGTATACAGACCTGTCACGTGGACAGCTCAAACATCGCAGCGGGAGTGACGATCCAAGTGGATTTGTGATCCTTCAGGGACCAGACCCCCGTCCAGGCGGGTTTCGAAGACAGAGTCCGAATCCTCCTGGGTCTCTGACACCGTCGGACAAACTAAGGCAGAGATGCCGGAGGACAGGGCATTGATCCGGTGTCCAATCTTGCCGGATGTGCGAAAAGCGAGCAGACAACGTCGACGCCGATGAAGAAAAGCAGCTCATGGAAGCCGCGAGGCACATGCTGCGCCTGACGGAAAAGCAGCTCGCGGCGTTGGTCGAGGAGGGCGATTTTGTGGAGGTGAAAGCGACATGAGCAAAAAGTATCGAAGTGGCGCAATGGCCGCCGTCCATGAAACGATGGAGGCCCTGCACAAGGTGGGCGCCATCGACAAGCAGACGATGCGGCGCTTTGACGATGCCTGCCTGACGCCTGTGCTGGAGCTTTCGCCGAAGCAGATCAAGCCTATCCGTGAGCGGGAGCATGTGAGCCAGACGGTCTTCGCGACGTACCTCAACGTGACGCCGAACCTCGTGAGCAAGTAGGAGCGGGGCGAGAAGAAGCCTTCAATGCTTTCGGAGCGCGGAATCTGATCTTGACAAAATCCGGTTGCGCTCGATTCAGCACCACATTCCATTCGCGTCGAACCGCTGCAGCCAGCCTCACAGACCGGCACGTTCGCCCAATCTCACAGAATGCGCTGGCCCTTTGGCGCCTGGCCAGGGAGCAGGAACGTTTTGACCAACTCACCTTCGCCGCAAACTGTCATGCTGGAAAATCGTTTGTACCACGCACCGTCGGGTACCTCGGGTTCGCCGTCCAGCCATTTTGCCAGTGATTCCAACTGAGAGGCGGGAATTCTCCGACTCTGGACACGATCAAGCAGATGCTGAAAAAGAGCGGGAGGAACGTTGTGGCGACGGACTTTCGGCATCGTGGGTTTCCGGGTCCTACCCTAGATGCCATAGAAGCCGCGCGTCAGACGTTCTTTGAGCCGTGCCGCTTCAACTGGATTCGAAGCTCTCGCGAGCTGCTTGGCTAGCAAGCCCAATTCTTCTGGGCTAAGGCGGTTACCCTTGCCTTCCAGCACTGCGAGTTCCGCGGTCTCGATGGCGACCTCTTCCCCGGTCGGCTTGCGTGCCACGATACGACCGCCGGTGAGCGCTTGGCGTACGAACCAGTGGTAGACTTCCAATGCGCGCTTGATCACTTCAGTTCGCTTTGAGCCCGTCAACTCGGCCACCTGGTCAACGAGAGCAAGCTCGGCCGGGGTCAGGACGGGCTGAATTCTCGCCATACTCGTCTTCCCTCACTTTCTGTGTTTATTTTACTCTTTTCTGTGGAAGACTGGCGAGCTCCATCTCTGACCCCTTTGACTCACAAGCAATGTCGAACGGCGTCACAGGTCGCGTGGATACGCAATGGACATAGGTATATCTGCTATGCAAGTTTCAAAATGGGGCAATAGCTTGGCCGTACGCTTGCCCGCGGCTGTGGTTGACGCGCTAGGCCTCAAGGAGAGTGATGAGATTAATTCTCGATCGCCGGGGTGCGGGACTTCAAAGTCGCACGCGATCGATCGGAAGGAGCGGGCTCTAGAAGCCATCCGCCGCCTGGCACGCCCGTTCCCTCCCGGCTTTAGGTTCCACCGGGAAGAGGCCAATGAACGTTAGGCCGTTCTTCGGCACGAACGTACTGATCTACGCCTTTAGTGCGGACCATGCTCGGAACCAGACCTCCAGGAAGCTCCTGCGCGAGGGTGGCGTGACCGTCGTGCAGGTGCTCAATGAATTCGTGGCAATCACGCGACGCAAACTCAGCACGATCTCCAGAATCGGCAGCAGCAGTTCGCCGGCAGGCGGAATACACTGACACTCTTGCATTCTAGTCTGGTTGACAACGTATATACAGTGACAATATAATAGCTTGGCTGATTGGCGGCATCGAATTCGACTGGGACGCCGAAAACGTCAAACACTTGAAGCGGCATCGCGTGACGCCCAAAGAGTTTGAGGAGCTCATGACTGGCGAGCCGGTTTATTTGGAGTATCAGGTGCCAGACGATGAGGAGCGATACAAGGTTCTTGGTGTGACCGTGGCCGGTCGAGTACTCATCGGGATCTGGACTCCGAGACTGGGCAAAGTTCGGGCAGTCACAGCTTACGCCGCCAGCCGTCCTTACCAAGATCTTTACTGGGAGACCCGCAAATGAAACAGAAACGTGTCCTACCCGCCTTCAAATCCGAGGCCCAAGAAGCCGAGTGGTGGTATAAAAACCGTGCGCGGCTAGACAAGAAGCTTGTGGATGCAGCCAAGAAAGGCAAGCTCAAGCGTCTTGATCAAACAACTTTGAAAGCGCGCTTGGCTGCCTCAAAGTCCCGTGTCGTCTCGATCCGACTACCAGAGGAGGATATTAAGTTGGCGCGCCAACAGGCAACTCTGAGGGGCCTACCTTACCAGACGTACATCAAGTCCGTCTTGCACCAAGCACTGCGCCAGACGAAATAGTCTCACCGCGATGCGTCTGATTCATTGCCATCAATATGGGATTCAAGAATGTCCGTTAGCCCACATGGAGATCATACCAACGGACGGTTCGTCGCCTGTGACTGATGATGGCTCCAACTCCATCCGGCCGGTCATCAGCCGTGTCCGGTAACGGTGTGGGGTTTATCTTTTGAGGCCGCATTCGTGCCGGCGGAACATGTGGATTTTTTGTGAAACATTTGCAACTCGGCTGTTCGCGAAGCCGAGTAAATGATTGATTCTGTGTTATCTACTATTCCGGCACCCTAAATGCTAACCTCCCCGGATGCCCAGGGAAGACCGGACAATGAAGCCCGAGGAACGCCAAACATCGGAGCCCGGGGCGATGCCCTCCCTTGAACGCCTTCGCGACGCCGTCCTAGAAGCCGTGACCAATTCCGAAGTTTGCCGCGCGTTGGACGCGTTGAGCGAGAGTGGATGGAGTCCGTCGGTGTCGGTCGATATTACTTTGGAGCCAATTGCTCACAAGAGCGGACAGCCACCAAAGGCCAAAGGCGCCGGCACAGCAATTGGTTCACGCTCTGGACGTGGAGTTTCTGCATTCTGTGGGGACCACCGGTGAGAAGGCTCCAAAGCCGTAGTTCGCTTCGATCGCGCGATCTTAGGAGTTCTTGAAAGCCTATTGATTGTCCGTTGTTCGAAGCCGCTGAAGACGGGGAGTTCTGATGGACCGGGTGGTCAGGACACCAGTTTGTCGGCACGCGGTAAACCCTACCTACAATTTTGTCTTCCTCGGCGCTCGCTTTCCCGAAGATCGAGCAGAGCGGAACTCATGACGCGTAAAACAGACAGCCACGAAACGGCTGTCCTTTCTTACGACATGGCCCCGAACTACCAGCCGCACAGGAGAGACGCCGTTCCGTAGGCAGGGCCAGTCCATGAGTACATCGATTGGCCCGTTCGCCGGCTGATCCTCTTCCGCTTCGAAGAGAACGCCATGGCTGCTGATGTTGACCGTCTTGCCGAAGCCGTGCGCTTCCGTTCCACGCATGCCGAACTTGTATTCAATCCGCAAAGTAAGTGGATACCGATGGCATAAGCGGCGCTCCTTCTGGGGGGATTTCTGCGTTCTCGCGATAGCTGCCCGCGGGGACGACATTTTCTTTCCTATTGACCGGTTTCCCATCCTAACTCTGGGGCGCCACTTTGATTAGGCAAACACAGCGGGCGCTCCGTAAGCAGCTTTCCCCGGCATTTGGCAGCACCTGTCTCATTCGCGCAGCGGATTGGAGCCACAGCGGCCATCGCACAATCTCTGCAGTAATTATGCCCTCCTTATGATGCTCTCAATAGCACGCGAATTCCATGGGACTTTAGGGCATCAGCTCGGGGCCGCTGTTCCGCCCGATCAATCGTCACGGGCACCTTCAACCGGGACGGTTGTCAGGCATCGATGTTGCTCGCGTGGTGAAGAAGCTGGCCGAACGTGCTGGACTCGATCCTGCACGATACGCCGGACACTCACTCCGGGCCGGACACGCTACTGGCGCCGCTATTGCCGGAGCATCGGAGCGGTCGATCTTGAACCAGACGGGGCATCGGAGCGTGCAGATGGTTCGTCGGTCTATTCGCGAAGGAAGTCTGTTTCGGGAGAATAGTGCTGCAAAGTTGGGCCTGTAGTGACGTCTTCGGTGGTCCCAAGCTACCGTGATTGGTTGTGAAAATCACCCGTGCCAGCGAAGATCGACGAGTTACGCCGGGCCGACCTGCGCCAAATGGATCGTGTCAGGATCCCCAGGAAGCAGATACCCGTCAGCAGGAGAGTTGATGGTTCGGGCACGGCTTTTATTCCATCAATGGTCCACGTGCCCCCGGCAGAATCAAGCCCGATATAGAATCCGATCTGCGTCACGTCATCCTGATTTACCCCACCTCCAGTTCCTAATACAGTAAGGTCCG
>Ga0335078_10011440_pt1 | contig 13158 bp, 12 predicted proteins | sample Lox_Sample_32_FD_206711 | JGI IMG/M metagenome (GOLD analysis project Ga0335078, IMG submission 206711) | Soil microbial communities from Loxahatchee National Wildlife Refuge, Florida, United States - Lox_Sample_3.2 | ecosystem: Environmental > Terrestrial > Soil > Wetlands | place: USA... | reverse complement strand
TGGCAGCGCAAACCTTCTGGCCCTTACAACCGCCCTGCGAACCAATACGACAAAGAGCATCGGCAGATAATTGAAAGTGACCGACAATATTGCGACTTGGTGAAAGGTCCTTCTTGCCAGCGGTGGCGAGAACCAGAAACCACCCCAGCTAAGGACGCCGGCGATCAGGAACTCGCTGGCCGTTTCGGGCACCAACCAGAGCAATAGCGCGTCGTAGAACCATCGCTGCGGGATGAGTGCCATGGACAGCAGAAGCCGTGCGTCTTTGTGGTCCCGAACCAACGGCGCCAGCAACAGCAGAAGCACTCCCAGCCCGGTGGCGACCGGGAAGAAACTCCTGTATCCTGTCATCTGCCGCCACCAGGTCATCGGCCAGGTGGGAAGTATGACTAGAGTAATTGCTACGAGCACGCCGGCCACGATGAGGCCGGTACGCCGCCCGCTCCGCAGTACGACCGCCATCCCGATATTCGGCTTGGCGATGACGGCTGGAAAGAGCCATGGCAGCAGCGCTGCCGCCATCAGTAACGGAGACCATTGGCAATTGATTATGGCGGACCAGAATGGATAACACAGAAACACCAACAACCGATGGGGCCCGTCTTTGGCGATACTGAACGCCAGCAAGCCGGAACTGATTCCACTAAAAAGCGCGCCAGCCACGGCTGGGCTGAACATGAGAAACGGCAATCCAAAATATGCCACGGTCAACGGGTAAGGAACATGGTCGTATCCGACGGCATTGGAGTACGGGTCTTTGCCGTGGATGAGCAGATTCGCCTCTGAGAGCGCCCAACGAAAATCCATCCCTCCTACCTGAAGACACAGAAGCACTAACGCGACAACAATGCCTAACGTGAGGCCGGCGGCGATGCGATGCTTGAAGGGCACGCCCACACCGGGCTCGCCGACGGCGCCGCAATGAGTTTTCATGCCATTCTGGCTCCTGACTCCGACTTCTGGCCCGCCCCCGATACAATCGGGCGCGGGGTGCGCTGCGGGTGGGCGCTGCCCCGCGCCAAAATGCTTGTGAGCCAGCAAACACAGGGTTTACAACTACCGCATCGCTTTGCGGCGCCGGCGGCGCTGCAAGAGCAGCAACAGTACCACGCCAGCCGCAACCCAGATCAGAATCTGCAGCGTTGTGCTATTCATGACCTTCTCTCCTTTCTTTAAAGTGACTCTTGCTCCAAACTCTCTCCGCGCCGCGCTGGGCGTTAATGGAAGCCCTTCATCAGCGGCAGCAGATACTTCACCACCGACAGCACGCCCGGCCCGGCGCACACCATCATCATGGCGGGCAAGATGAAGAAGAAGATGGGGAACACCAGCTTCACACCCACCTTCGCCGCGCGCTCCTCGGCCTCCTGGCGGCGCCGCACCCGCAGGTAGTCGGAATGTTGCCGCAGCGACTCCGCGACGCTGGTGCCGAACCGGTCGTTCTGGATCAGGATCGCCGTCAGCTTGCGCAACTCCGGCTCGCCGGCGCGCTCGCCCAGGTTCTTCAGCGCGTCGATGCGCCGCTTGCCGGCCCGGATCTCCAGGTTAGTCTGCACGAATTCTTCGGTGAGTTCCCGGTGCGCGTTGCGCAGCTCCGTGGCTACATAGGAGATGGCCTGGTCCAGGCCGAGCCCCGCTTCCACCGCGATCACCATCAGGTCCAAAGCGTCCGGCAGCGCCAGCCTCAGGATTGTCAGCCGTTTCTTGATCCGCCTTTCCAATATGAAATTCGGCAGGATGAATCCGCCTAGCGCCATAGCCAACGGAAAAATCACGTGCATCGCCGGGTTATCGCTCACCGAGTTTCGAAACGCCAACCCAAACAGTCCCAATAAAGCGGTGCTGAGCAGCCGGATGCCGAAATAGACCTTGACGGCGTTGTCCGAGCGGTAGCCGGCGTGCGTCAGCATCTGGCGCGTCATCGAGCTTTCGTTCTCCGACACCGGCACCAGTTCGCCGAATTTCTGAATGATCCGGAACTCCCGCGGCTTGTGAGTCTCGGCGTCTTCCGGCGATCCGGCCGTGGGGGCCTCGATCACCGGCTCTCCCAGCCGCTCATACACCTGCCCGGGGCGGGCGTAGCGCTGATAACCGAAGGCGGCGATGGCCACCATCAGCACCATGAAGAATGCGACGATCACGTATATGGGCATCGTTAAACCTTGATCTTGATAATGCGCCGGATGAAGTAATTCCCGATCAACACCGCTACGCCGGCGCCCAACATCATGTACTTTCCATCCGGATCCTTCGCCATACCCTGCAGATAACCGGGCGCCACGGCCAACAGGGCCAGACCCGTGAGGATGGGCAGAATCGTCAGGATCAAGGCCGTCAACCGGCCGTGCGCGCTGGCCGCTTTCACTTCGCCTTTCAGCCGGAAACGCTCCCGGATGACGTGCGCCAGGCGGCCCAGAATTTCGTTGAGGTTGCCGCCCGTCTGGCGCTGCAGCATCACCGTCGACGTGAAGAACTTGAAGTCCAGCAGCGGCACGCGCGTGGTGAGATTATTCAGCGCCGTGCCCAGCGGCGCGCCCAGGTTGATTTCGTTGAAGACTGTGCGCATTTCCGTAGATAGCGGCTCCGGAACGTGCTCGCCCACCATCGAAAGGCTGATCATGAAGGCGTGCCCGGCGCGCACCGAGCGGGCCATGAAGTCCAGCGCTTCGGGGAACTGCTCCTCCAGCGTCGCCAGCCGCTGCTTCCGCTTGAACCGCACGTATACGTAGGGCAGCGATGCGGTGGCTGCCGCCAGCGTGAGGCTGGTAAGAAGCTCGTCGATAATAAACGGAAACCGCAGCCCCAAAAGAAACCCGGGCACAGCCGCGCCCACCGTTGCCATGAAAAGAGTAGATGGCGTCCACCTGAGGCCCGCTTGCTTGATCGAGGCTTGCAAGTGATCGGCCACGTTGAACGACCGCAGCATCTTGGCGAAGCCGGAAACTTCCGGCGCAATATCCTTCAGCAGCTTGGTCACCGGCAGCGGACGGCTGCCCACCACGGTCTGCAGCATGTCCTTCACCAGCCTTTGCCGGTGTTGCTGGCGGTACAGAAAGCCGAACACCGCGATCGCCATGATCAGCGCGAAAACCAGAAGAAAGAGGCCTGCCAGCATGAACGACATAGCTAGTTGATCTCCACGACGGTCTGGAACAACGAGGCCGGCAACTGGATGCCGCACGCCTTGATCCGCTCATATGCCCGCGGGCGGATTCCGGTGGCGCGGAATCGTCCGGTCACGCGGCTGTCTTCCGCCACACCGGTCTTCTCGAACAGGAAGATGTCCTGCAATGTGATGGTGTCCACTTCCATGCCGGTCACCTCCGTCACGTGCGTCACCCGGCGGGTCCCGTCGCTGAAGCGCGACACCTGCACGATCAGGTCGAGCGCGGCGGAGATCTGCTGGCGGATGGCGCGCACACCCATATTGGCGTTGGCCATGCCGACCATCACCTCCAGGCGCGACATGGCGTCGCGCGGATTGTTGCAGTGCACCGTGGTCAGCGAGCCGTCGTGGCCCGTGTTCATGGCCTGCAACATATCCAGCGCTTCCTCGCCGCGGACCTCGCCCACGATGATCCGGTCGGGACGCATACGCAGGGCGTTGATTACCAGGTCGCGGATGCGAATGGCGCCCTGGCCTTCCACGTTGGCCGGCCGCGTCTCCATGCGCGCCACGTGCGTCTGCTGCAAGCGCAGCTCGGCGGCGTCTTCGATGGTCACGATGCGCTCGTCTTCCGGAATGTAGCTGGAAAGCACGTTGAGCAGCGTGGTCTTTCCGGCGCCCGTGCCGCCGCAGATCAGCACGTTCAGCCGGGCCCGCACCGCCGCACGCAGCATCTCCAGCATGCCCTCGGTGAGCGTAAGCCGCGTTACCAGGTCCCTGCCCTGCATCAGGCTGCGCCCGAACCGCCGGATCGAGAGCAGCGGGCCGTCCACCGCCACCGGCGGAATGGCCGCGTTCACGCGCGATCCGTCCGGCAGACGCGCATCCACCAGCGGCGAGGATTCGTCCACGCGCCGCCCGACGCGCGACACCACCTTCTCGATGATGCGCAGCAGGTGCGCGTTGTCCTTGAATTCCACCGGCGTGCGGAATAGCTTGCCGTTGCGCTCGACGTAAACCAGCCGCGGCGTGGTGACCAGGATGTCGGAGACCGTAGGATCCTGCAGCAACGGCTCCAGCGGGCCCAGTCCGAAGACCTCGTCCAGAACTTCCTCCACCACCCGCTCTTTTTCCAACAGGCTGAGAGGCGTCTTCTCTTCCTCAAGCAGCTTGGCCACCGCGCCGCGCACTTCCGTGCGCACCCGCTCGCCGCCCAGAGTTGCCAGCGCTTCCAGGTTGATGCGATCGAGCAGCTTGCGGTGGATGGCAAATTTCAGCTCCTGGTGCTCCAGCGCCGCGCGATCCTGCGTGAACAGCCGGCTGACCCAGCCCGCTTCTTTCTCACCAGTCTTGGATAGCGATCCGTTTATTGTGGTAGCCACTTTTTACCTTCGTTGCTCTAGCACCCAACACCCATCGCCCTGTCAACCGAACATTGCGAACTTCTTCTTCTTGGGTTGCTCGTCCACGCCCGCCATGCGTAGGGCCAGATCCCGGATCTGTTTCCCCAGGACGCTCCGCTCCGGCAGCAGCTTGCCCAGCGAGTAGCACTCATGCAACTCCGGGTAGCTGCTGGGCAGCACCGCATACACCGGCAGTCCCAGGATCTTCTCGATCTCGCCGGGGGCCAGCTCCGAGCGCTTCGGCACCCGGTTCAGGATCAGTTTCAAGCGGTCCTTGCCATACCCCGCGTCCATCAATATTTGCAGCACCTGCTTGGCCTGGTGCAGCGCCGGAACCTCCAGCGTGCTCACCAGGTACGCCTCGTCCATTTCCTCCAGGGCCGCCACGCCGACGCGCGTCAGGCTGCGCCCCAGGTCGATCAAAGTGAAGTCGTAGCACGACCGCAGGAAGCTGAAAAGTTGCCGCAACTGCTCCTGCCGCGGATAGGTCTTATCCGCCGTAGCGGCCGGCGCGGCGATGATTTCCACTCCCGGAATGCCGTTCGATACCAGCGCCTTCCAGTAACTGACATCCATGCGGTGTAGGTTGTTGACGGCGTCCAGAATCGAGTAGCCGGGCTTGGCCTTGGTCAGAAAACCGATTAGCCCGGCGTCCAGATCCAGGTCCGCCAGCAGAACTTTCTGGCCGTGACGTCCCAGTTCCACGGCCAGGTGGCACACCAGCGTCGTGGCGCCGCACCCGCCCTTGGAGGAGAAGAATCCAATGGTGCGCCCGCCCCAGCGCAATCCGCTGTGGCGGCGTCCGGCGTCCGACGAGCGGCGGTCCAGCGCGCCCCGCAGCGCCGCCTCCAGCGGTGGATAGATATACTCGTTGACCCCGGCCCGCATGGCGCCCAGGATGGCGCCCGGATCGGCCGTGGTATGCACCGCCACGATGGTGGCCTCCGGCGCCTTGGCCCGGATCATGGGAACCAGGTCGCTCAGCGGCTCCTTCGCCAGCGCCACGTCCAGCAGCACCACTTCCGGGCGCAAACGTTCCAGCCGCTCCAGGAAAGAGCCCATGGTGGCCATATCCTGGTGCTCGATGACCGGACGCAATGGCAAGTTCGGCAGGCAGGACTGGATCTCGTCCCAGAGCTGCTTGCTTTCGATTGCCAGGCCTAGCGTCAGCGAATACATGGTTAGTGCCCTGTACCTGTCCCCGCGCCCGCCGGTGCGCTGGTTGCGCCCCTGGGTCCGGTCCCCGGCAACGGAGCCGTGGGCGTTTCCGATGTGGCGGCTCCACCCGCCGGATTCATCATCAAGGGGAGCAGCAGGGTGGGCTGTCCGCTTCCCGGCACCGGACCTTGTTCCTTCTTCTGCAGTTGCTGCAACTCTTCCAGCGGGATCGTATCGCGCTCCGGCTTCACCGGCACCGGTCCGGTGATATCGATTCCCGGATTGCGCGGCGCTTCCTTGATCGGGCCCTTCAGGAAGGGCTTGACCATCGGCAGGTCGGGCCGCGCTTGTCCGGCCGGCACGGGACGCACCAACTCCGGCGTCACCATGATCAGCAGTTCCGAGTTGCTCTTACTCAGTACCCGGCTCTGGAACAGCTTGCCCAGCAGCGGAATATTCCCAAGTCCCGGAATCTTGTCGATGGTTTCGTTCAGCCGGTTGTCCAGCAGTCCGGCAATGGCGAAGCTTTGGCCGTTCTCCAACTCGATTTCGGTCTGCACGCGGCGCGTGTCGATCGCCGGGATGGTGAAGCCGCTCAGCACCACTCCGTTGCTGTAATCGAGCGTGCTGACTTCCGGCGTCACCTCCAGCCGGATGGTGCCGCGCGGCGTGATGGTGGGTAGGAAATCCAGTTTCACGCCGAATTCGCGGAACTGTATGGTCACCGCACCCACATTGGCGCCGCCTTGTACTACCGGGACGGGAAACTGCCCGCCCGACAGGAAGCTGGCCTTCTTGCCATTCATGGCTAACACGTTCGGCTCCGCCAGAATTTGCAACAGGTTTTTGGATTCCAGCGCCTGGATGGTGGCGCCCAGGTTCAAGTCTGGGCGGTAGAGGAAAATATTCAGCGCGTTGGTCAACGTAGCGGTGACCGGAGTTCCCGGCTGGGGGATCTCCACGGTCGGCGGCGAAAACTGCCCCGTCGTGGTTCCGCCAATGGTGTTCGCCGCGCCGGTGCTGAACAGATTCATGCCGAGCTGCGAGCTGACGCTGCGATCCACGTCCGCGAAGCGCACCTTCAACAGCACCTGCGGCTCTTCGACCGGCGTCACCACGTGCAGCAGGTTCACGACCTTGCCCAGCGTGGCGGCCATGGCCGCGGCGCGGTCGGCGCTGATCATGTCCTTGGCCGTGCCGTGCAGAAACACGCTATCGCCCTCCAGATAGACGCTGACGTCCTGACCGGGCAGTTCCCGGGCTAGTTGCCCACGCACGTTGTCCAGCTTGCTGTTGCTGGCTCGCACCGCCAGGTCGAACAACAGCCGCGGTCCGCCCTGCTGCCAGATGATCAGCGACGTCTCGCCCGGCGCCTTGCCGTTGATCAACACTTCCCGCGGATTTACCGCCACCGCTTCGGCCAGGTCGCCGTTGGCCACCGAGATGCGCTGGATATTCATGGCGTTGTCGAGCACCAGGGACTTGCCTACCGTCACTACCAGCGGCGCATTCTGCGCTTCCAGCCCGGCGGCGGGGAGCGTGGCGGGCAGGCCGGCCAGCGTCCATAGCGCGCCCGCCGCCGCGGCTAGATAGTGGAATCTGCGTTCGCGTGACACGTTACTTGACCTCCGGAGTGGTATCGAATTTCGTTTCGCTCTTTTTGGTGCCGTTGATGACTTCCATCACAAAGGTCTGTCTCACCGGCGGCGCCGGCTTTACTTCCACCGGCGGGGGAGGCACGGGCTTGGCCTTTATGTACACCTTCGTGGGATCGGGGCGCTTCTTAGGCCCGTTGACGGCGAACAGTTCCACTACCGCCGTGCCAGGCGTCTTGGCCACCTGCGTGTCCAGCGGATTCCGCAGCACCAGTTGGATGGTGGTCTGGTTGCTCGCCAGGCTCAGCATCTCGGCCTGCTCCGGCGTAACCAGCAGGTTCACCACGCCCACCCCGAGAGGCTTGCCTTCGTTGTCTTTCTTGAAATCCTGTCCGGCGGACAGCACTTCGATATTCTGCAGCAGCGTGCGCGTGAGGCTGCCTTGGTTCGAGCCGTTATTCGGCGGGTTGCCGGAGATCAGCACGTCCACGCGCATGCCGGGAACCACGAATCCGGCCACTCCGACCACATCGTTGACGCGCACCGCCACGGCCCGCATGCCGGACGGAATCATGGCCGCCAGGCCGCCGCCCGCGCCCTTCGGCGCCAGCCGGTTTTCAACGATCGGTTCGCCTTCGTAGATCGCGGTGGTCACTCCCCGGCCGATGACATCTTCCCGCTTCAGCACGGCATTGGTGGGCAGCGCGCCCGCCCAGGGGGCGTCTTTCACGTCCGAATCCCTGATGATTGCCCCCAGCTCCAGATTTCGCGACGCCACCAGCGCCTTGGTTGTGGGGGGCGCCGCCTGCGCGTTCCCGTGGCTGACGGTCAGCCGGTACAGCAGCAGACTGGCGCACCCGGCCACCACAAAGGCGAAGATCAATACCGAGATGAATCGTTGATTCATTTAATTCCTCAATTCCGTTTCCAACCCACCGTCCACCAGCACCAGCCACCAGCTACCGGTTTCGCGCCAGGAGCGTCCCGGTAGAGGCGCCCCTGGCGCCGTTGCGTCTAGCTCGCCGCGGCGGCTGCGCCGGACAGACTCGAATTCGCCACGCTCCAGATCTGGCTGACATACTTGCCGGAGCTGACAAAAAGGGCCGCCGATGCCAGGGCCACGAAGGCCATGAGCAGCGTATACTCGATCAGGTCCTGGCCTTGATCGTCGTTCCACAGGTTGCGCAATAACGTCGTCATTGGTTTCTTCTTCTCCTAAGTTTTGGTTTTGGTGATCGTCCGATCACTGGGTTGGGCATTCGTGATCTTCCGATCACGATCTTTTCCGCCACGGATGGCGGCGGAAAACTGGTGGTCTTCCGGACGCGCACTCGTCCGGAATATAATGGCATCGCCGTCGTCGTAGACTACGCGCCATCGGCTGGATTCCTTGAGTGCGCCGGCCAGCGGCGCACTGGTCGGCAGCAGCACGGTGTCCACGCGGTACTCATCTAGATACCGCTGCCACTTGTACTCGACATTCACGATGTCCAGATACTTCTCCTCGAACGGCCGGCCGTAAAAATCGCTGCGGCCGTCGATGAACACCTGGTTCTTGGGATACAGCTGGTAAATCAGAAAATCCCCCCACTGGTCGTAGGTGAAGATCCGGCTCTGCGCCGCCGAGTCTCCCAGGCTGGCCACCGCCTTCGCCGGAAACTCCTTGCCGTCGAACCGCGCGCGGAAGTTTTCCGGCGGCGATGGCGCGTACAGGATAGCTGTCAGCAGCGCCACGGCGGCCACGCTTACCAGGTGCGTACGCCAGTGGCCTTCCATCCCGCCGATGGAATCGCCCATGCTTGCGAGCGCCCCCGCCAGGCGCCGCAGCCATGCGGACACGGGCGCTCCCTGCAACAGTTGGACCCACTCCGCGACCGCCAGCGCCAGGATGGGCGCGGCCACAATTCCGAAGATCGGAACGTTGCGCGAGGCAATCAGCCCCACGTGCGCAAACAACACCAGCAGCAGGCATTCAGTGAAGCGCTTGCGGCGCAAATGCCAGAAGCACGCCCCGCCGCCCGCCAGCAGCAGCACTTCCAAATAGCGCGCCGCCGGATTGTGGAAGCTGATGGGCAGCATTTCTTGAATATGCTCGCGCTGGAACGAGTCCGTCAGGTACTCCCAAATATGCGCGTGCAGGTGATAGGTGTAGGGCCCGGTTAGGCTGGCCGCGAGGCAAGCCAGGGCGCACGCCCCGTAAGGCAGCATCCGCCGCAGGGCCGTGCGCAACCCGCCAGGCTCTCCATTGCACAAGCCGCCCGCCAGCTCGCCCGCGCCATACAAGCCGATCAGGACGATTCCCACGAACCAGCCGCCGTGCAGATTGGTCCACAGCACCGTCAATACCGGAAGCCACCACAACAGCCTCGTGCTCCGGTTTTCCCGCGCCCGCTCCAGAATCGTATAGAACACCGCCGTGAACAGCAGCGTGAACAGGTGCGGACGCGCCAGGAAATGAATCGAAGCGCTGGCCATCGCCAGGAAAGTGAGCGCCATGGCGATCAGCGGATTGCCGCTCTTGCGGAACGCCAGCCGGAATATCAATGCGGAAGTCAGCGAGATGACCAGGGCGCTGCCTACCACTACCGTCGCCATCCCCCAGTGCTGATGCAGCCAGGCGAAGATGACGTCCCACAGCCACTCCCATGCAAACCACGTCTGGCCCGTCTTGGTGAACGAGAACAGGTCCTTGTCGGGCACACGGCCGTGGCTCAGGATCCACTCGCCGGTGCGCAGATGCCAGCCCGTGTCGCCGTCGCCCAACAGAGTCCTGGCGCCGTGCATGCCCGTAAAGATAAAGATCAAGGGCATCAGAAACGCGAAGTCCGTCATCGACGGCAGAATCCGCAGCACCGGGTTGGTTTTCTCTGTGGCCATAGTCTGCTCTAAAACATCCGGCTGCCGTGCCCGTTGTAGATGGCCGGCTCGCGGTGCGTGGACACTCCTTGCGCCACGCGGAAGTCCATGGCGTGAATGCGCAGTCCCACCCAGGTGAAGGCGGCGTCCGGTTCCGCATGCACCCGCGCGACGGTGGTTTGGCAGCGTATGCAGCGCCGCTCGAAGCCCGCCCGCTCGGGCAGATCCACCTCGACGACCAGCATCTGGCCCACGGCCGGAAGGCGCCCGCTGGATTCCTCCCACCGCAGCAACATGCCGTCGCGGCTCATATTCTCCGTAAGCATCGCGTGGCGTTCTCCGCTTTCGAGCCAAACCACATGGCATGCCAGCCGCACCGCGATGCGGGTGCTGCCGCGGCGATTCATCCGAGAAATGCTTTCGGGATACACGATGCGACTGTAGACCGCCGGTGAGCCGCAACGCAATACCGCAAATAGGAGATAACTATCTGTTTCCTGAAGTTAATTGACGGCGGTTGCCGTAAGCATACGGCGCCGCCGCCTGCCGCGCCAGTGGCGGTGTCGGCGCAACTCCGCGCGCGTTGGAGCGCGGCTCGGGCCGCGGGGCACTACGGTAGCTCATGGGGAACGCTCAATTCGACGGCGAACCTGATCACGTCGGCCTCGCAACCTACGCCTGACCGGCTCCCATGCGTCGAGGACGAGGCGGACGCCAGCTATGGCGAGTAGAACAAGGGCTATCAGTTGGACGAGAATAAGCTCGATCTCTGGAATGGAGGGGAGATGCAGGCGACTCACGATTCACCTCTCAAGATTCGGCGGAAGTCGTAGCGCCGGGTTGGTCTTTTCTGTGGCATAGTCTGCTCTAAAACATGCGGCTGCCGCGCCCGTTGTAGATCGCAGGCTCGCGGTGTGCGGACACTCTTTGCGCCATGCGGAAGTCTAAATCGTGAATGCGCAGTCCCACCCAGGTGAAAACGGTGTCCCGTTCCGCACGCACCCGCGCAACGACAGTTTGGCAGCGTATGCAGCCCCGATCCAAGCCCGCCCGCTCGGGCAAATCCACCTCGACGATCAGCATCTGGCCCACGGCCGGAAGTCGTCCGCTGGATTCCTCCCACCTCAGCAACATGCCGTCGCGGCTCATATTCTCCGTAAGCATCGCGTGGCGTTCTCCGCCTTCGAGCCAAACCACGTGGCATGCCAGCCGCATTGCGATGCCGCTGCTGCCGCGGCCCTTCATCCGAGAAATGCTCTCCGCGAGCACGAAGCGACTGTAGACCCTCCTGAGTGGGCATTTTCGTCGTGAACCGGCATGGAAATCTGCGGGACGGATTCTGGGCTTCAGGTCTCACAATCCTCTGCTCCAGTTAACTAAAGTTAGTGGCCCCGTAGACGACTGTAGACACCGGGGGCGCCCCGGCGCAATACCGCAAATAGGAGATAACTATCTGTTTCCTGAAGTTAATTGACGGTGGTTGCCCTAAGCATACGGCGCCGCGCTCGCGCCGCTCCCGGTGGGCGGCTGTTCAAATTAACCAACGATAGGGTACGACCGCAATTTCAAGTCGGCATTCTAATTCCAAAGCCCTTGAAATCGTCCCTGAAAGGTGCCCGGAAGCCGCGTAGAAAGCTAGTTTGGACGCGGTGGGGGCTTCGCGGTGCGCGGCCCCTAAAAAAATCTCAAATTTTTTCCAATTTCAATTGACAACCGGCCAAGCCAAACGTAACAATTCATAATCAGGTGCCCCTAACGAAGGCATCCATCCGCCGGTGCCCAAGCCGGTGGAATTCTCGAGCGCAACGGCCGCGAGGCCGAAGAGGCGGTATGACGCGGGTTTACCTATACAGTGATCAGCCCATCCTGGCCAAAGGCTTGGAAGCCGTACTGACGGCCACTGGCAGGTTTCAATTGGAGAGTTCATACTCCGGCATTCCGGAATTGGTGGAACGGCTGCAAACCGAAGCCCCCGATATTCTCCTGCTGGACGTGACCCCGGAGGTCACGTTTGGCGTTCTCAGCGACATCAAGCGGGTGGTACAGGAAGCCAAGCTCGTCTTATGGGTCAACCTCATCTCTACCGAACTTGCCTTTCAGGCCATGGGCCTGGGCGTGCGCGGCATCCTGCGCAAGACCTTGCCGGCCGATCTGCAGGTCAAGTGCCTGCAAAAAGTCAACGAAGGCGAGCTGTGGTTCGAAAAGGCCCTCACCGACAGCTTCCTGGCCGCCAAGCGCGTGGTGTTGAGCCAGCGCGAAGGCCAGCTCATCACTCTGCTCTCCCACGGCCTGAAGAACAAGGAGATCGCTTCCACCCTGCAAATCTCCGAAGGCACCGTGAAGGTCTATTTGTCACGTCTGTTTCAGAAAGTAGGCGTCAAGGATCGCTTCGAGCTGGCCCTGTTCGGCCTCAAGAACCTCACCGCCGGGCATGCGCAGCCCACCGAGAAGCCCAGCCATCTCAATAACGCGCCCATCCCCCATTTGCGGTCGCTGGTGCTGGATAGGCCGGTGGACCGGCCGGCCCCTCCACCGCCGGCGGCCGCATTCCCGCCCGTGCGCCGCAGCTACCGCTCGGGCGAGATCTAAACTAAAGCGCGGCGGGATAGTCCTCTCGAGGTTGGGGTCCTCTGGGCCGGCTTCTCCTGGACGCGCAATTGGGTGATTTCGCACCTTCGTCATACCTGACGCCACTTGCCGAATCTCTTCCTCCGTGCGCCCCCGCTTCGCCATCCGGGTCTCGTCTCGTCTTCACCGGAGCACCAACGAGGCGTTTCACCTTAGCGATCTTGAGCCGGTATGAATGCGCTTGCCCGACGTTGTTGCACAACGGCACCCGGCTTCCGCCCATTACGACTCCCAGGCGGATACCGTGCCGGTTATCGCGCCTGCGAGCCAAAGAGTGACCGAAATACCGCCAATTGGGGTATCCATTTCACTCAGGTTACCCCTACAGCTTGTGGCCGGCTTTCGGCAGCATCGGCATAACATTTGACCATTGATCTGTAGGGCGCCGGTGCCACGATCACGGCCTGTTCAG
>Ga0335078_10011438_pt1 | contig 13159 bp, 12 predicted proteins | sample Lox_Sample_32_FD_206711 | JGI IMG/M metagenome (GOLD analysis project Ga0335078, IMG submission 206711) | Soil microbial communities from Loxahatchee National Wildlife Refuge, Florida, United States - Lox_Sample_3.2 | ecosystem: Environmental > Terrestrial > Soil > Wetlands | place: USA... | reverse complement strand
GGCGCCTTGGCCGGCACCGGCGAGGATTGCGCGCGCAGACCAGCCGCGCCGAGGGTCAACACAACGAGCCCGCACAGGCCCGCAAAAACGCTCCACATTCTCTTGCTCATGACAAGCTCCATGGGTGATGTCCTGGGAAACGCCAGGGGAGGGATGTTGTGAGAGTGGGTCAACAGTCGCCGCGCGGGCCTTGCGCTGTCAAGCACAAAATGTCTATGCTGCTTGCGGCCTTGCCGGAGGCCTTCGGTCCGCGTAAAGGGCGCAGCCTGCTCGGCACTCGATTCCAGCCAACCTGACTTCCAGCCCGAAATGCGCGGACACCGGGCGACAAAAGGAAGGAAGGTTCTCTATGAGCAAAAGACCCGGCCGGCTCGCCTACTCGGCAAGCAAGCTTCCCGCGCAAGCCAACCTCGAACACCTGAAAAACGAAGCCAAGCAGCGCTTGAAATCGATGCGCGGGCAAACTCCCGGCGCGCGGCTTGCCGATGCGCAGCTCCAGGTCGCGCGCAGTTATGGTTTCCCAAGCTGGCGCCGGCTCAAGGCCTACGTCGATGCTCTCAACGACTTCGGACAGCGACTCATCAACTCCGTTCGCGATGGCGATCTGGAGACGATTCGCGCCACCCTCGATCGCAGGCCGGAGTTGGTGAATGCGGGCGCCGACGTCCCGGAGCGCCTGCGACCCAGCGATGCTGTCACCATGCGCCTGGTCCATTTGGCGATTGCTGTAAACCAAGCCGACGTGCTGCGTCTGCTCATCGAGCGCGGCGCCGACCTGAACGTGCGCAATGCCAGCGGCCGCCTGCCGCTGCATGACTGCTTCGAGCTTGGCCACGACGATTTCGCCAAGATGCTGCTCGATGCCGGAGCCATGCCCGATGTCTGCGCCGCAGCCGCCTACGGAATGCACGACCGGCTGCGGCAGATTCTCTCCGACGATCCGGCTCTCGCGAACGATTTGTCTACCGGCGAGTCTCCGCTCGGCTGGTCGGTCTACGGCGCGCAGCCCGAATCGGCCCGGATCCTTTTCGAGCACGGCGCCCTTGCCGATCGACCACCTTACGACGAACAGGCCTGGCGGCCGGCCGCGATGGTCGCATCGACCACGGTCGCGCCTGTACTGCTCGCGCACGGTGCCGACCCTAACTGGCAAGACAACAATGGCGACACCGCCATGCATCGCGCCATCCGCAGCCGCGTTGTGGTCAATCCGGCGAAATTCATCAAGATTCTGCTCGACGCCGGCGCGGACCCCACACTTCGCAACCACGAGGGGCGAACACCGCTGGAGGAGGCCGAAGCGTTGTTTCAGGCCGGCAAGAGCGCAGAGACCTACTACCCGGTCCGCACCATCGGCCCGAAGAAACTCGAAGAGACGATTGCTATTCTTCACGCGGCGATGAATTCCCATTGAAAGGGGTGCCCTAGGTCCGGGGTCCCCAGTGACAGGTCGTTGTCACTGGGGTGGAGATTCGTGTGTTTCGGACCTGGGATGGCAGCGGTCGAGCAATGAGGAATACGAAGGAATTTGGCGCCCTTCACACGTTCGCGATTCTCAGCCGCCGCTCAAGCTCCTCATACAGGAGCCCGCGCCCCGGCTTGTAGGGCTGGAACCACTCGCCGTCGATCACCAATTGCGGGATGGCCCGCTTGCCCACGCGCCGCAACACCTCGGCGGAAGCGGCGGGATCGGCGTCGACGTTAATCTCTGTATAGGCGATTCCGTGAGTGTCAAGAAACTGCTTGGCCGCCCGGCAATCGCGGCACCACGCAGCCGTATAGAGCTGAACCTTCATGGAGTCATTCTAGCGTCCGGTCGCTGCTACCATTTGTGATGCATGACCGCAGCGGAGATCAAAGCCATTCTTCGGCTCGAACCTCATCCCATCGAGGGCGGGTTGTTTCGCCGCACCTATACTTCGCCGGGCACGGTGGAGCTGCCGCGCGGCGTTCGCGCCCAGGGCACGGCGATCTACTACCTGCTGGAGCCGGGAACTTTCTCCGAGATGCACTGCCTCGCCTCCGACGAGATCTTCCACTTTTATCTCGACGATCCGGTTGAGATGCTCCAGCTCTACGAGGATGGGCGCTCGGCGCACTTTATCCTCGGGCCCGATCTGGCCACCGGCCAGCATGTGCAACTGGTCGTTCCCGCCGGCGTGTGGCAGGGGACGCGGCTCCTTGGCGACGGCAAAGTCGCCTTGCTCGGCTGCACCGTCACGCCGGGTTTCGATTACACCGATTACCGCAGCGGGAGTTATGAAGAATTAGCGGCGAGGTGGCCGGACGAAGCGGAAACCATCAGGGCTCTGACGCGTCGCTGACTTTGCGCCGCTCGCGAAAGAATCCGCGCAGCAGCTCGCTCGCTTCCTCGGCCAGAATTCCTTGCTCCACATCCATTTCGTGATTCAATTGCGGGTGGTTGATGACCGCCAGCACCGAGCCCGCAGCGCCGGCCTTGGGATCGGGAGCCGCAAAGACCAGCCGGTCGAGCCGCGCGTGGATTATGGCTCCGGCGCACATGGCGCAGGGCTCCAGCGTCACATAGATCGTGCAGCCGTTCAGCCGGTAGTTGCCCATCGACTTGGCCGCCTCGCGCATGGCCACGATCTCGGCGTGCGCCGTCGGATCCTTGTCGCGCAGCACCCGATTCTGCCCGCGGCCGACGATCCAGTCGAGAAAACACACCACCGCGCCGATGGGAACTTCTCCGGCGTCGGCGGCCTGGCGAGCCTCGGCCAGCGCGGCCTGCATGGCTTCCTCGTCAATCATGATGCGGGCGGTGCGGACACACCTATGGACATTAGAGCATTCGATTCGGGCATCGGCGACGCCGCGAAAGTGTTATATGGCAGGCTGCTGTTGGGTCATGCAGTGCAGCGCGCCGAGTCCCCAGATCAGGTCCACGGAGTGAATGCCGATCACCTCGCGTTCTGGAAACAACTCGGCCAGGTTGTTCAGCGCGACTCGGTCGTTAGGATCGTGAAAAGTGGGAACGAGCACCAGGCCGTTCGCGATATAGAAGTTCGCATAGCTCGCCGGCAGCCGTTGCCCGCGAAAGACGACCGGTCGCGGCATCGGAAGCTCGACGATCTCGAATTGTTTGCCGTCGAGCGCGCGCGCGGCCCTGATGCGATCGAGATTTTCGGCGAGCGGCTCGTGGTTTGGATCGGCGGTGTTCGGCTCGACAGCCGCAACGATCGTCGCCGGCGCAACAAAGCGCGCGATGTCGTCGACGTGACCGTGCGTGTCGTCGCCGGCGATTCCGCGATTCAGCCACAGGACCTGGTCGATCCCGAGATACTCTTGAAACGCCTCTTCCAGTTGCTCGCGGCTGACGCCGGGATTACGCTGCTGTACCTCGCTCAGCAGGCATTCTTCCGTCGTGAGCAGACCTCCGTCGCCGTTGACATCGATCGATCCGCCCTCAAGAACCAGGCGCTGTCTGCGTCCATCGGAAAGCGCGATTTCCGGCTGCCACTCCTGAAAGCCGAGCAACTCGGCAACCCGGCCGGGAGTCTGATCGTCGAACTGCCAGTCGGAATACTTTGCCCACGCATTGAACCGCCAGTTCGTGATCGCGAGGCGGCCCTCCGCATTACGCACGAAGATCGGCCCCGAATCGCGCGTCCAGCCGCGATCGGTAGGCCAGGCGTGAAAGGTTACGCGATCGAGATTCACGCCGGCCCGCGCCAGAATGCCGGCCACACGGCCGCGCGTCTTCTCATCCGGCACGATGAGGTGAACCGTCTCGTGCGCGGCCAGCAGGCGCACAATCTCGGCGTATATCCAGGGAATGGCCGGGAACTTTCCCGGCCAGTCGCTGCGGTTGCGCGGCCAAGCCAGCCACGTTGCCTCGTGCGGCTCCCACTCGGCGGGCATGCGATACCCCAGCTCGCGCGGCGAAGCTGCGGACGGGTCAGGTTGCGCCATCGCTATTTCGAGTCCTCGCGCGACGACGCGCCCGGCGCCGCATCCAGGAAGCGGTTTACGATTGGCGCATACGCATCGATGCGCCGGTCGCGCAGGAAAGGCCAGTTACGACGTGTCTCTTCGAGCAGGCCTAAATCGATCTCGCCGATGAGGATCTCTTCGGCCTCGTGCGAAGCTTTGGCAACGATCCTCCCAAACGGATCGGCGAGAAAGCTGCCGCCCCAGAACTCAAGTCCCGGCCCAGAGGCGCGATTGCCCAGCACATCGCCCTGCTCGTGCCCCACGCGATTCACGCCAGCCACGTAGACTCCATTGGCAATCGCGTGCGCGCGCTGGATCGTCTGCCACGCTTCGTACTGCGCCTTTCCAAACTCCTCTTTCTCCGCCGGGTGCCAGCCGATCGCCGTCGGATAAAAAAGCACCTCCGCGCCCTTGAGCGCGGTCAAGCGCGCGCCCTCCGGATACCACTGGTCCCAGCACACCAGTGTGCCCACACGGCCCACCTCGGTGTCGACCGCCTGAAAACCCAAATCACCCGGCGCAAAGTAATACTTCTCGTAATACAGCGGATCGTCGGGAATGTGCATCTTGCGATAGACGCCGGCGATCTCGCCTTTGGCATTCAGCGTTACTGCCGTGTTGTGGTAGAGTCCCGGCGCGCGCCGCTCGAAAAGCGATGCGATAATCGTCACGCGCAGCTCGCGCGCCAGCTCGGCGAGCTTGGCTGTCGAAGGCCCCGGAATCGGTTCGGCCAGGTCGAAGAGTCGCAGATCTTCACGCTGGCAGAAATACTGCGCGCGAAAAAGCTCGGGCAGGCAAACGATCTTGGCGCCCTGCCGCGCGGCCTCGCGAATGCGCCCGACTGCCGAGGCGAAGTTTGCCTCCGGGTCGGGGCCCATGCGCATCTGCACCAGGCCCACGTGGTATTTTCGGTCTTGCGGCATTTCTGTGAGGCGGTCCTTTCAAATCCTCCCATTGGATGCAGCAAGGCCGACCCCGGAATTTTGGGATCGGCCCTGATTGCGATTCCGATGCGTCGGCTACTCGTCGAGGATCAGCACCGCCGCGGCGATCGTCGTCGTCCACAGGCCGCGCTTGTCGCCCACGGCCGACTGCGTCACGTTGCTGGTGCGCACAATCTTGTTGGAGATGCGATAGATCTCCTTCTTCTCGTCCCAGCTCTTATCCGGATCGAATTCGACGTCGAGCGTCGTGGCCAGCATCTCGGCAGCCAGCTCCTCGGCGTATTCACCGGCCTGGTCTTCAGTTTCGCCGAAGCTGTGGTGCTCGCTCAGGTAGCCATAGGTGTTGCGGTCGGCGGGAATGGCCACGCCAATGCTCGACACGATGAGCCGGTGCGGCTCGCGCGTGGAGTTCTCCGCGATGACAGCGAAGACCACCTCGCCATCGTTCAAATACTTCAGCCCTTCTTTGCGCGGAATCAGCTTGCACTGCGGCGGAAAAATCGACGACACGCGCACCAGGTTCTGCGAGGCGATGCCGGCATCGCGAAGCGACAGCTCAAAGCTGGTGAGGCGCTCCTTGTGTTTGCCGACGCCTTTGGTGAAGAAAATCCTCCTCGGGACCATGGCTTTTCCCAATTTCGATGTGCCCTCCGTGCTTCCACAAAATCGACGTTTTCGAACGTTCCCGCATGAGTGTAACGCATCCCGGCGCGCGCCACACGCGAGAGCGCGAATTTATCTGTTATTCATATCCAGCGGCGAAGCAGACCCGAGTTCCACCGCGGTACATTCCGGCGTTCCGCGCATCGACGGCAACTCGTTGAGGGAAGAATCGCGTTTTACGAGGGCAGAGGCGCTCCTTCAAGCTGCGGAGAGAGGGTTTACCCATCGCAAGCCGGGAAAGCGCGCAAAGTCACGATCGTTTGTATACAGAACGCCGCCGTGGGCGATCGTCAAGGCCGCCAATGAAGCATCCATCGTCAGCTTGCCGCGCACATCGCCTTTCAGAAGCATGCTTCTCAATTGAGCCCAATGATCCTTGCCTTCGGCGAGAATTCGCAGGTGTGGCACCTCGATCCATTGATCGACGATTGCCAGTACATTCTTGATCGTGAATCTTTCTTCCGCGAGTCCCGGATAAGTCATGATTCGGATGAAAGCGGTGATTGTCTGCCATGGCAATCCGATTATCTCGTCGCCTGAGAAGACATGTTCGATCCAGATCCTGGCCTTCTTATGTTCAGGGCTCTTTGTGTCATAAGCATAGAGCAGGAGATTGACATCCAGAACGATCATCGATGCGCCGGACCTTCCATGGCTTCAATCAGGTCTTCTGCTTTTTGATATCGCGTTCCCAATCCCAGGTTCGCGGCAATCGGAGTTACGAGAAAGCGCTTCCTCCGCTGAGGATTTCGGCGCGCATTCAATCCTTCGCGAATCAGCTCGTTCACGGTGGCCTTGAACGAATCGCCGGAGCGGCGGATTTCGTCCTGCACCAGACGGGCCACATCGTCGTCCATAGTAAGCGTCGTTCGCACATCATGATGCTATCTGTTGATCATCATGATGTCAAGCCTCCTCGCCGCCCGATCCGCATGGACTCTTTTCGACGCTACGGCATTTGCGCTCTCGTCCGTTGCGCCGCCCGAATCGCGGGTGTTAGCCTTTCCCTTTGGCAACAGCCCCCGCAAAGGACTCCATCCGCACCATGCAGACCCGCTACAACGGCCTTGAATTGCCCAAGGATGGGCAGCCGATCGAGTACAGCAACGGCCAGTTTCAGGTTCCCGACCACCCCATCATCCCCTTCATTGAAGGCGACGGCACCGGCCGCGACATCTGGAAAGCCTCGCAGCGCGTCTTCGACGCCGCGGTAGAGAAATCCTATGGCGGCAAACGCGCCATTCGCTGGTTTGAGATCTTCGCCGGCGAAAAAGCCTTTCGCCAGTTCAACAACTGGCTTCCCGACGAGTCGGTCAATGCGGCGCGCGACCTGCGCGTCTCCATCAAGGGCCCTCTCACCACGCCCGTCGGCGGCGGCATTCGTTCGCTCAACGTGGCGCTGCGACAGATCCTCGATCTTTATGCTTGCGTGCGTCCCGTGAAGTACTACCAGGGCGTGCCCAGCCCGGTGAAGAGCCCGGAAAAGCTGAACATCGTCATCTTTCGCGAGAACACCGAAGATGTTTACGCGGGCGTCGAATTCAAAGAGGGCAGCGACGACGCCGGCCGTCTCATCCGTTTTCTCAACGACGATCTTTTGTCCAAAACCAAGAAAAAAATCCGCACCGATTCCGGCGTGGGCATCAAGCCCATCTCCATCTTCGGCACCAAACGGCTGGTGCGCTACGCCATCCGCTACGCACTCGAATCCGGCCGCAAGACCGTGACGCTGGTGCACAAGGGCAATATCCAGAAATTCACCGAAGGAGCATTTCGCGAGTGGGGTTACGAGGTCGCGGCAAAGGAATTCCGCGACAAAGTCGTTACCGAGCGCGAGAGCTGGATCCTCGGCAATCTCGAATCGAATCCGAATCTCACCATCGAAGAAAACGCCGCACTCATCGAGCCCGGCCTCGAGTTCGCGCCGCAGAGTTTTCGCGATTCGGTCTGCGCCGAAGTCAAATCCGTGCTCGACTCGATCGGCACATCGCACGGCGACGGCGCGTGGAAATCGAAGCTGCTGGTCAATGATCGCATCGCCGACTCCATCTTCCAGCAGATCATCATCCGCCCGTCGGACTATAGCGTGCTGGCCACGCCGAACCTCAACGGAGATTACATCTCCGACGCGGCCGCGGCGCAGGTCGGCGGTCTCGGCATCGCGCCGGGCGCCAACATCGGCGACGGCTTCGCGGTCTTCGAGGCCACGCATGGCACCGCGCCGAAATACGCCGACAAGGACGTCATCAATCCCGGCTCGGTGATCCTCTCCGGCGTTATGATGCTGGAATTCATCGGCTGGAAAGAGGCGTCGAAGATGATCGAGAGCGCGATGGAGAAAACCATCCAGCAGAAATCCGTCACTTACGACTTCGAGCGCCAGCTTTCCGGCGCAACGAAGGTGGGAACGAGCGAGTTTGCGACGCGAATTATTGGAAACATGTAGCGAGTTCACAGTTCAGAGTTCGCAGTTCATAGTTCAGAATCGATGGCGAACTGCGAACTGTGAACTAAGAACTGTGAACTCCGTCAGGAGCGAATCATGCGCAAAAAAGTCAGCATCGTGGGCGCGGGCAACGTGGGAGCCACGGCCGGCCACTGGATCGCCGCCAAGGAACTCGCCGATGTTGTTCTCGTCGATGTCGTCGAAGGCATTCCCCAGGGCAAGGCGCTCGACCTGCTCGAAGCCATGCCCATCGAGAAGCGCGATGTGCTTGTCACCGGCGCCAACGACTACGCGGCTACGGCTCACTCCGATGTCGTGATCATCACGGCCGGCATTCCGCGCAAGCCGGGCATGAGCCGCGACGACCTGCTGCACACCAACTTCAAGATCATGTCCGACGTGGTGCAGAAGGTCATCGCGCAATCGCCCGAGTCGATCCTCATCGTCGTCTCCAACCCGCTCGACGCCATGGCGCAGACCGCGTACCGCCAGTCGGGCTTCAACCGTGAGCGCGTCATCGGCATGGCCGGCGTGCTCGATTCGGCGCGCTTCCGCACCTTCATCGCCGCGGAGCTCAACGTCAGCGTGGAGAACGTCACCGCCTTCGTGCTCGGCGGCCATGGCGATACCATGGTGCCGCTGGTGCGCTATTCCAACGTCGCCGGAATTCCCATCTCCGAGCTCATCCCGGCCGACCGCCTCGAAGCCATCGTGCAGCGCACGCGCGACGGCGGCGCGGAGATCGTCAAGCACCTCAAGAGCGGCAGCGCGTACTATGCTCCTTCCGCGGCTGCCGTCGAAATGGTCGAAGCGATTCTCAAAGACAAGAAAAAGATTCTTCCCTGCGCCGCGTATCTCGAAGGGGAGTACGGCATCCACGGCTACTTCATCGGCGTGCCCTGTAAGCTGGGTGCAGGCGGCCTCGAGCAGATCATCGAGATCAAGCTCACGCCCGAAGAAGACGCCGGGCTAAAGAGGAGCGCCGCCGCCGTGAGGGAACTGTGCGCGGTCATCGGCGTTTAGGGCGCCTGCGATGTTCGTTGCAGAATTCAGATGCATCAACCGCAGATTCTTCGACTCTGTCCGCCGGGGCGGATGTCGCTCCTCATGACATGGTTGCTAGGCCCAATGGAATCAAAATCGCTTGGCAGTGGTGCATCTTCCCTCAGGGGCTAAAGCCCACCGAATTTTGTCGGCAAATAACGTACCGGCTAAAGCCCGTGTCCTTCACAATGCGCATCGCTTCCAAATGTCATTCCATCCGCAACTCGCTGCGCGAGTCGGGCTGCTCAGGATGACAGGGGAGTTGTTGCGAGCTTAAGGGATGAGGCTGCAGCAGTTTATTCGCGACCGTATTCCTCCGAAGAGATTTCTGGCCTTGCCTCTCCATCGAAAGCTGGAGCCTGCCGTAAATCGACGGATCGACGACGGTGATATTTCCGGTGAATACAGTACAGATAACATCACCCGGGGCGCGCCATCCCCTGGAACAACGCCCTGCTACCCCATAACACGCCTGACCTCGATCAGCAGCGAACGATTTGCCCGAAGGCCAGCAACGAGTCAGCCCTTTTTGGAGGTCCAATGATCCGGAGAGCGATTCTCGCTTTCGTCGCCAGCCTTGCATTCGCGTTCGTTCCCGTCTACGCGCAAAGCAACTACGCCGTGTTGCGCGGCTCCATTCTGGATTCGCAGCATCGGCCCATCCCCGGCGCGCGCGTACGCATCACCGACAACGGCACCGGAGCCCAGCGCGAAGTGGTCTCCAACGCGACCGGCATTTACGAGATCGCGGGCCTGCTGCCGGGTTCATACGAGCTCATCGCCGAGAATCCGGGATTCAAGCAGGCCAAGCAGACCATCAGCCTGGAAGTCGGCCAGCAAGCGACGATCGATGTGACGATGAGCCTGGGGTCGGACTCGCAGACCGTGGTCGTGCCGGCATCGGGAGAGTTGCTCAAGACGCAGGATGCCAGCGTGGGCGAAGTCGTGGACCAGCGCTCGGTGGAGTCGCTGCCGCTCGACGGCCGCATGCTCATCGATCTGGTGCTCACCGTGCCCGGCGCGCATATCAGCCACGGCGCCGCCACCGGCGACATGAATGCGCTCTACTGGCGGCCGGGGCAGCGCTCCGCAGTGAGCCTGGGCGGCAACCGGCCCAACGCGAATTACTTTTTGCTCGACGGGGCCACCAACACCGACCCCACGTTCAGCACGCAGAACTTCAGCGCCTCGCCCGACGCGGTGCAGGAGTTCCAGGTGGAGACCGGGAGCTATTCGGCGGAGCTGGGCGGAGCCGGTGGCGGGCAGATCAACATCGTCACCCGCTCCGGATCGCCGAACTTCCATGGCACCGCCTACGAATTCCTGCGCAACGGCGACATGGATGCCCACACCTTCAACCAGATGGGCAATCTGAATTTCCTGGTGCAGAACAACTTCGGCGCGTCGCTGGGTGGGCCGCTCTTGCGCAAAGGCAAGACGTTCTTCTTTGCCAATTACGAGGGCCTGCGCCTTGTCGAAGATATGGTCATGGTCGACACCGTCCCCACCGCGGCCGAGGTGGGCGGCGACTTCAGCCAGAGCGGCGTCGACATTTACGATCCCAACACCACCGCGCCGAACCCGGGCTACAATCCCGCGTTGCCGGTGAGCAAGACCAATCCACAATACGTCCGACAGCAGTTCGAGTACCAGGGAAAGAAAAACGTCATCCCTCCCGACCGGCTGACCCAGGCCGCCTCGGTCATGCTCACGAAATACACGCCGCAGCCTAACACCATGAACATGGGCGGCATGACCATGATGGGCCAGCCGACGGTGGTGGGCGCGGGCAACGACGCCAACAACTATCTTGACGCCGAGAAAGAGCGCTTCAATGACGACCAGGGCACCTATCGCGTTGATCACAGCTTTGCCAATGGCGACAGCGTCTTCGCCCGCTACTCGGCCGGCAGCGAGGTGGGATTCATGCCCTGGGGCCTGCCCGGCTTCGGGATGATGCACGACAACTTTTCGCAGCAGGGCACCCTGGCCTGGAATCGAGTGATCTCGCCGAACATGGTCAACATCGCTTCTGTGGCTGTCTCGCGGCTGGCCATGTCACACACCACGCAGAGCGCCAACGTCAACGACATCGTCGACCAGTTGGGCATCACCGGCACCGGATTCGGCGGCCCGCGCGCCTGGGGCGCGCCCTACTTCAACGTCCAGGGCTTTTCGCCCCTGGGCGACAACTATATTGCCACGCCTATGAAGGCCTGGGACACCGTCGTCGAAGGCCGCGACGCGCTGAGCTGGCAGATCGGGCGCCACAGCACCAAGTTCGGCGCCGCCTACCGCAAGTTCATCTGGCCCATGTGGGGCTTCTTCCAGAACCGCGGCTATTACCAGTACACCAACGGCTACACCACCGAATATGCCTTGAACGACGGGCACACCGGCTCCTCGCTCGCCAGCTTCCTGCTGGGCCTTCCGGCCGCGCGCCAAGGGCAGGCGGGAATTCCGCAGATGAACCTGCACCAGTGGTACGCCGAAGGCTACGCGCAGGATGCCTGGCGCGTGACCTCGAATACCACGCTGAACTACGGAGTGCGCTACGAGTTCATGAGCCCGCTGATCGATGTCGACTACACCAACAGCAATCTGGTCTTTGAAGACGGGGTGCCGCATGTCTTCATCGGCGGCCAGAACGGTTATCCGCGCGGGCTCATGTATCCCAATCTTGCCCGTCTTGCGCCGCGGCTGGGACTGGCGCAGAGCCTGCCTTCGGTCGGGATGGTTTTTCACGTGGCCTACGGCATCTTCTACACGCCGGTGGACATGAATACGTGGTGCAATCAGCGGCATAACGTGCCTTACGTCTTCCCCGAGACTTCTCAAAGCGATCCTTATCTTCCCACCATCACCACGCTCGACTTTCCTTCGCCGGTGCTGGGAACGACCGTGGTCAGCTTTACGGGATTGCAGCTTCATGCGCCTCCGCAATACATCCAGGAGTGGAGCACGTCGATCGAGAAGCAACTCGGCAGCCAGACCACGATCGAACTCGGCTATCTCGGCGGCGGCGGATTCCACCTGCAGCGCGCGCATCTGATCAACAACGCTCTGCCCGGCCCCGGCCTCATCCAGCCGCGCCGTCCCTTCCCCAAAATCAGCTTCGTGCCCCACTCGGTTTTCCCCTCCACGGTCGCGGTGACCAGCACCACGTTCCCCGTCAGTACGATGAACCTGCTGGAAAACACGGCACAGAGCTGGTACGACGCCGGTTACGTCAACGTGCGCCGCCGATACGCACGCGGCCTCAGCTTCCTGGCCAACTACACCTACGCCAAAGCGCTCGACAACGCGCCCGACTTCCGCTCGCCCATGTTCGAGCCGGCTATTCCGCAGAACGACAACGATCCGAACGCGGAAAAAGGTCCGGCCTGCGACCTGCGCCATCGTGTCGCGCTGAGCGCCGTCTACAATCCGCCCTCGTGGAACCGCAGCACGATGACGCGCGCGCTTACCCGCGACTGGCGCGGCTCGATCGAATTCCAGGCGCAGAGCGGATTCCCGCTCACGATCTCGGTCTTCGGCGACACGGCCAATGCCGGAACGGTGGTCGGCGAGAATCCCATCCGCGCCAACGTCACCGGCGCGCCGGTCTTCGGTCCGGGGACGAAGAATTCGGCAACGTGGTTCAACCCCAAGGCATTTGCCGCGCCGCCGGCCTACACCTTCGGCGATTCAGGAAGGAATTCGGTTTATGGACCCGGCCTCGAATCCACCGACGTGAGCCTGGTGCGCCAGTTCAGCATCGCGGAAAAATCGCGCTTCGAGGCGCGCGCCGAATTCTTCAACGTCCTCAACCACACGAATCTGGGCACGCCCAACCGGTTCGTGAACACCTCCAGCTTCGGCAGCATCACCGAAGTGGCGACGCCGGGACGCGAGATCCAGTTGAGCGCGCGGATCTCGTTCTAGACCCGCGGTTGAGTTGTCGATTTAGAAATATCTTTCGGCAGATCCCCTGATCCGGCTTATCGGAATCGGCCTATAATGCTGGCCGGGTCAAGGGGGCACAAAATGTCTGACACCAAGGCCGAAGTCCATTCCGTTCTTGCCGCCATCAATGCCGCCTGGCGCGAGGGGCATCCCTCCACCATGC
>Ga0335078_10011437_pt1 | contig 13160 bp, 17 predicted proteins | sample Lox_Sample_32_FD_206711 | JGI IMG/M metagenome (GOLD analysis project Ga0335078, IMG submission 206711) | Soil microbial communities from Loxahatchee National Wildlife Refuge, Florida, United States - Lox_Sample_3.2 | ecosystem: Environmental > Terrestrial > Soil > Wetlands | place: USA... | reverse complement strand
GGTCACTGCTGCCGCGACCCGGTCACACTCGAACTCCAGCCCGGTGACTTCCGACCCCGAGGCGATATCCACGGCGAGATGCCGCGCAGTGCCGAGTAACGAATCCGTTAGAAGCCTAGGATCGACACAGCGCTCCTCGAGAAACATGGCCGGCGCGTCGTACGTCACCTCGGGTTCCAGCTTGCGCAGCTCGTCATGCGATAACGACTCGCCTGGCGGGTCCGGTACGTGATCGTCGTCGAGGAAGCGAATTGTTCCCTGCTCGCGCAGGTCGACGTGCATGCCCGATTCGTCCTGAAGTTGATGGACCCACTGCGGATACATGGCTGCGCTCACCCGCGCCATGGCGCGAAACAGCGGATGCGCTCCGGCTTCGCGGTCGGCCAGCATGCCTCCAGCAGCCCACGATGCCTCACGGCCGGGCTGATGCCGTTCCAGCACCATGACCGAAGCGCCACCCCGGCGCAAGTCGACAGCAAGCGACAAGCCGATCACTCCGCCGCCGACGATGACAACGTCCCACGTCTTCACCGTCTCATTTTAGTCGCCGCCTTCCTCGCTGTTCTTGCGGAACATTCGTGGGATAAGATTCGTATCGACATGTGGAGGGCAGTCATGTTCTGTACCTCGTGCGGAAGTCCGATTGCGCCCGAACAGGCTGTGTGTTCCAAGTGCGGCAGTCCGACGTCGGTCGGCCTCATGTACGGAGGCGCCGGGCGCCGGGTCGCCGATCACCTGCAGTTGCTGGGCATCCTGCACATCGTTTATTCGGCCCTCATCTGCATCCCGGGAATCATTGCGATTGTTGTCGGCAAAGTGTTTTTTGGCTGGATTTTCCAGTTCATGCCGCAGCACCAGATTCCACCACCCCCCTTCATGGCGATGATTGTGGTGTTCGTGGGCTGGGTGATGCTGATCCGCGGAGTCGTGGGCATTGTCGCCGGCGTCGGACTGCTGCAACGGGCGCCATGGGCCCGCATACTGGCGCTCATTATGGGATTCCTTTCGCTGCTCAGCTTCCCGTTCGGAACCGCGCTGGGGGTCTACACAATCTGGGTGTTGCTGGCTGCGGGAGCCGAGCAGGAGTACGAGCGACTCTGCCTGCAGCCCCATTGACGCCTGTGCTTCAATAGAAGCATGGGTGAGGAGCAAAAGCCGTTCTTCCGCCGGGTCGCCGACGACATGCTCGACGCAGAAACGGCCCGCCACATCGACGAACAGAAGGCCGCACTCGAAGCCCATCCCGAGTGGGCCGACGGGCACTACCATCTGGCCCAGCTCTACCGTATCCAGCAAAAGCCGCTCGAGGCGAAACGCGAATTGCTGATCGCCCTCGAAAAAAAGCCGCTGCTCGCCGAAGCCCACTTGGCGCTGGGCGAGATCTACGTCGCCGAAGGCGAGCTCGACAAAGCGCGCGAACACGCCCAGATCGCGGCGCAACTGGGGAGTGGAAGGCTGCTGGATCAGCTGAAGAAGTACCAGTTCGATTAATTGGAACGGGGCGGGTCACACCATAGAATCGGTCTTCATGACCTCCAAGCAGGCAGCAACCCTGTTCAGCCGCGCGATAGGGCTGTCGTTTTTCTTCGGGGCACTGTTTGACATCACGTATCTTCCGGAACGCCTTTATTCCATCGACTACCACACGACCGCACGAAACCTGCTCTCTTCCGAGCAGTATTTCCGCAATGCGGCGTTGCTGGCAGCGTTGTTGCTCTGCCTGAGAATTATCGCGAACCTTGTCTTAGGAGCGTGGTTCTTCACTTCCAGTGCACGTGTCAAACGCCTCCTGCTCGGAGCGGACCCCGAGATTGACAACTAGTACAAAAAAATCCGCAACCAACGAGAGTAAGCAATCAACTAATAATCTAGTTGACGAATTCCCATCTAGTTCGTCTAATAGAGTGGAAACGAAAAAGGGCCATGCCACCGAGAACTTCTCCAACCTTGACCGAGGCCGAGCTCAGGATCATGAACGTGCTCTGGCAGAAAGGATCGGCTTCCGTCCAACAAATCCTCGACGGACTGCCGAAAAAGCTATCCCTGGCCTATAACTCGGTATTGACGACGGTGCGCATCCTGGAGAAAAAGGGCTACGTCAAGCACGTGAAGGACGGCCGCGCGCACATCTACCTGCCGCTGATCGGCCGCCACGAGGCTACCCGCTTCGAAATCCGCCACCTGGTCAACCGATTCTTCGAGAACTCCCACGAGTTGCTGGTGATGAACATTCTCAAAGACGGCAACATGGACGAGGAAGAACTCCGGCGACTGCGCAAGATGCTCGACGAAGCAGAAGCCGAGGCGGAACCCGACCGCAAGCCAAGCGGGGGCGGCCAATGATCGTGCCTCGCGAACTCATTCCCATCGCGGTCGAGCGCGTGCTCGATTCGCTGCTCGGCGGCCTCGCCCTGGCTGGCATAACCTGGACGTGGTTGCGCGCGGCCCGGCGGCAGAACTCGGCGTCCCGATTCATCATCCTTTTTATACTTCTGGTCGGGATAGCCGTGCTGCCGATTCTGGGGCTGTCGTGGATCAGCCGCAGTCCGGCGATTGCGCCGACACACTCTCTGTTCACGCTACCGCAGAACGCCGCCGAGTACATTTTTCTCGCTTGGGCGGCAATCGCCTTTGCGGGATTGCTACGCATCGGCGTGGGCTTCGCCCAATTCCGTAACTTGCAGCGTAGCTGCAATGCAGTACAACCTGATAAGTTGGGGGCTGCTGTTGCGGACGCGTTAAGTAATTCGCGTCGCCCGGCGATTGTCTGCACCTCCGATCGCGTCAACGTACCGACGGCTTTAGGATTCTCCCGGCCGGCTCGGATCGTGATCCCGGCCTGGCTGCTGGATCAACTCTCCCCCGAGGAATTGCACCACCTGGTGTTGCACGAACTGGCACACCTCCGCCGCTGGGATGATTGGAGCAATCTTGCGCAGAAAGTTCTCGGCGCGTTGTTGTTCTTTCATCCCGCGGTATGGTGGCTGCAGCGCCGGCTGGCGCTCGAGCGTGAGATGGCGTGCGATGAATGCGTGCTCGCGCAGACCGGCAACGCGCGCGCCTATGCCAAGTCTCTGGCCACGATGGCCGAACGCAGCTTTGTGCGGCGCACAGTCGCTCTCGCGCAGGCGGCGGTCAGCCGCCTGCACGACACGACGCTACGCGTATCGAAGATCCTGAGCCCGGCGTCGCCGAAGACTTCCGCCTTTCCGCTGCTGGTGTCCGTGGCTGCAGTCGGCGGACTCACGCTAGCTGTCGCCGTCTACAGTCCAGATCTGGTTTCATTCAGCGGCCCCGCGACTCCGGCTCCCCTGGCAATGGCACAGCTGCACACGCCGGCGCTGGTGCGCATGGCGTCGTTCACAGCCCACGATTTCAATCGTGGTACTGCGAAACCGATTCATTCCTTTGCCAGCCCTCGCCGGCCGCAGCCGGTAAGCAACGCGGCACTGCCTTCTAAGGACGTGGCCGCTCCTGAAGTTGCCTACACGCAGCCGCAGCGTCCCGCTCCGCTGTTGAACGGCTCGGAGAAGCTGATTCCGGCGAAAGCCACGCTCAAGAAGAACGACAAAGTCATCCATCCTGCCGTGCTGATCTTCTGGCAGGAAACCTACCGCGACGCCCAAGGCAACTTGATTCAGCGTTCTTACTGGCGCGTTGTGGTGTTGAAGAACACCCCCAAGGAGCAACCGAAAGCTATTTAGTCCGGAATGCCCGGAGGGGTCAACAATTCGCATAAAGCTCTTAATTGATTAGTTGTACGCTTTTGTAACTTTACAGTTTTGAAGGGAACCGAAACATGAAGTGGATCAAGGAAGCCTGGAAGAAGTCCGTTGCCCGCCCGATTCTGGCCATCGTCTTGTCGGTGGCTATGATTGGCGGGTTCACCAGCTATGAACTGCTACGACCGTCTGCCGCCCACGCGGCGCCGTCCCCAGCCACCGAGGCGCCGCTCAGCGACAACAGTGTCGGCGCTCTTCTCTCGCTCGATCATGCTATGGAAACGCTGGCTTCGCATGTAACCCCGGCGGTAGTCAACGTAACCGTCACCTCGAAGGTCAAACCCCAGCAGAACGCGCAAGATCAGATGCCCGACGACATGCAGCAATTCTTCGGGCAGTTTTTTGGCGGCCAGATGCCCATGCAGATCCAGCCGCAGCAGCCGCAAGTGGAGCACGGACTGGGCAGCGGCGTCATCATCTCGCCGGACGGCTACATCGTGACGAACAACCACGTCGTCCAGGGCGCGACCGATATCCGCGTCACCATGTCCGATAAACGCGTCTACGCGGCAAAGCTGGTCGGCGCCGACCCGCTCACCGATCTCGCCGTCATCAAGATCAACGGCAGCAACTTCCCCAATATTCCGTGGGGCGTGTCGAGTAATCTCCAAGTGGGACAAACCGTGCTCGCCTTCGGCAACCCGTTCGGGTTCCGCTTCACGGTGACGCGTGGCATCGTCAGCGCCATCAACCGCGCTAATCCCGATGCGAACGATCCCCGCAAGCCGGGAGGCTTTATCCAGACTGACGCTGCTATTAATCCCGGCAACTCCGGTGGCGCACTCGTTGACGCCCGCGGTGAACTGATGGGCATCAATACATTCCTGATTTCCCCGAGCGGCTCGTTCTCCGGCATGGGATTCGCCATCCCATCGCAGATCGCCCAGCCGATCACCGAGAAGCTGATCCGCTATGGGAAGGTGGAACACGCCAAGATGGGCGTCAGTATCAGTGACGTGACACCGGAAAACGCGAAGTTCTTCGACATGAAGAAGGCCGAAGGTGCGCTGGTCACGCAGGTGCAGCCGGATTCTCCGGCGGCTACAGCGGGCCTGAAGACCGGCGATGTGATCACCCAGATTAACGGCAAACCGGTCCCGGGAGCTTCCGAACTGCAGATGGCCGTGGGCCTGATGTCTCCTGGTGACAAGGTCAACCTGACCATCGCCCACAACGGTCAAACGGAGGACAAGACCGTCACGCTGGCGCCCCTGAATGAAAACAACGAGACCGCCTCCAACTCCATGCACGGTAAGGCGCGCTGGGGAATCGGCATCCAGAACCTTTCGCCCGATGTGCGCTCGGATCTGCAGATTCCCGACGACGTCAAGGGCGCGGTGGTGACGAACGTCGTTCCTGGAAGCCCGGCAGATAACGCCGGCATCTCGCGTGGCGACGTGATTATGCAAGTGGACCGCAAGGACACCGGCAACGCCGAGGCGGTGAAGAACGCGTTGTCCGCGGTTCCGCAGGGACAGGACGCGCTCGTGCTCGTGCATTCCAACGGTGGTGACACCTATCGCGTGCTGCACGCCCCGGAAAACAACGGCTAATTTCTCCTCCCCCTAGTGAGAACGGGTGTCCTGCATCTCTGTACGCCTCTGGCAGGACACCCGATTTTTTAGCCAGCACATTTGATGACCAGGACCGCTCAGCAAAACGGAGGGAAATTCAACCTCACCGGACCTCATTGCCCCCAGCCCCGCTTCAAATCAGGCTTCCCTCACGGTATCCCAGCGTTTGAAAGCCCCTCTTCTGGTGAAGGAGAAGTTCACGTTTGTCCGGTCGCGACCGGAATGAGCGCAGCGCCGACCGATAGAGAAGCGCACAATCGAGGTGCTGATGGCTGGGCCGCGTGATGGCTATAGCAGTTCGATGAGCAATACGCCTGGCTTGTCGATGGGCACAAAGCGAATGTCTTGTTCCGATTGGGCAACAAACACCACAGTACCGTCCCCGTCGTTCGTATTACGTTCCAGAATACTAGTTCCCGGGATCTGAAAGTCCGCTGAGTGTTCGGCCTGAACTTCGATGGCATACTTCTTCATTGGGCTATCCCCTGAGCAGTTGAATGTACCGTTCCAGTGTAGGGCGGCTATTACAGAGACGTAGTGGCACTGGCTCCGAGGAGTCCAATTCAATCTTGCTGCGATATGGGTACTAGTCACCCGTCTCGCCGATAAAAGTTTCTGCATCTGGTCGATTCGGCATCGACATGGTACTTACGAAGCACCAAAAGACATATCCTCTTCAACGCACACTTCTCCTGGAGCCGCACGATGCCAGCCCGTTAACATTGTGAAAATTCAGCGAACGCCCACCGACAGGAACAAACTTTTGTTGATGGTACCCGAAAGCAGCAGTCTGTCAATATCGTAAAACGATAGTTGTATCGCTATTTGTGGTTTGGATCGGTCCCGATGGGGGAACGGCACCCCACAGGTTGCGTCCGGAGACACCCCTAATAGGTCTGAGATTTTCAACAACTTAGCCCGAACGGATCGCTGGTACACGTCGCCTGATTTATACTTTTTGGTTTGCCAGTCGGCATTCATCCGCAGTCAGCGTTACAAGGAAGCGAGGACTCCCATGGCTTCTCCCGCGGTAAGTTTTGCTCGCGAAAATCAGAAGCGGTTCCTGGAAGAACTGAAAGATCTGCTCCGCATCCCCAGCGTCAGCACCCTCGATGAACACAAGCCCGATATCGAAAAGGCCGCCAAGTTCGTCGCCAACGACCTCGAGCGCATCGGCTTTGAGAACGTCGAGATCGTCAAAACCTCTGGCCATCCGCTGATATACGCCGAGTGGCTGCACGCGTCCGGCAAGCCGACTGTACTCTGCTACGCGCATTATGACGTGCAGCCGCCCGATCCGGTCGACGAGTGGACCACGCCTCCGTTTGAGCCGACCGAGCGCAACCAGAATATCTACGCGCGCGGCGCCGTTGATGACAAAGGCCAGCTCTGGATGCAGGTGAAGGCATTCGAGTCGATGTTCAAAGCCGGCAACGGCAAGCTGCCCATCAACGTCAAGGTGCTGTTCGAGGGCGAGGAAGAAGTTGGTGGCGAGGCGATCGCCGAGTACATCCGCAAGGAAGGCAAGAAGCTGAAGGCTGACTTCGCCCTCGTCTGCGACACCGAGTTATTTGCGCCGGAAATGCCCACGCTCTGCGTTGGCCTGCGCGGGTTGGTTTACACCGAGGTGGAAGCGGTCGGCGCGATGACCGACCTGCACTCGGGTGTTTACGGCGGAGCTGCGCCGAATCCGCTGGAAGCGCTGTCACGGTTGATCGGCAAGATGAAGGACGAGAACGGCCGCATCCAGATTCCCGGGTTCTATGACAACGTGAAGAAGCCCGACGACGCCGAACTCGAGGCCTGGAAGCGCCTGCCGTTCGACGAAGAGCACTATCGCAAGACAGAAGTCGGATCGACGGTGCTCACCGGCGAGCCGGATTATCCTGTACTGTATCGCACCTGGGCGCGCCCGACGCTGGAAGTCCACGGCATGCCCGGTGGCTTCATCGCGAAAGGCGCTAAGACGGTGATTCCGGCGAAAGCGTCCGCGAAGATCTCGATGCGCCTGGTTCCAAACCAGGATCCGGACGACATCCTGAAGCGCTTCACCGATTTCGTGAACAAGAACGCGCCGAAAGGGATCTCGTTCAAGATCACGATTCACAGCAAGGGCGAGCCGATCGTCGTCGGAACGGACAATAAGTACATCAAGGCGGCTACCGAGGCGCTGCACGACGTCTTCAAGAAGGATACCGTCTATATCCGCTCTGGCGGCTCGATTCCGATTGTGACGGATTTTGAGAAGGTGCTGAAGATTCCGTCAGTGATGATGGGTCTAGGCCTGCCGGATGACAATCTGCACGCGCCGAACGAGAAGTTCCACATCCCGAACTTCTATCGTGGTATCGAGGCGATCATCCTGTTCTTCGGACGCCTCGGCGCTTGATCTGAAATGGATTTGCTAAGCCCGGCGAGAACTTCGCCGGGCTGTTTCGTCTACGCGGGTTGCGCAGCCGCCACCAGCGATTCGTACTTTCGCTGAATCTCGGCAAATTCCAGGATCGGCCGCACTTCAACATATCCGACCTTCCCATTGGCGGAGCAGAACTGCGGAATCTTTTTCGCGTACTCGAGCGCTTCTTCGATAGTCGAGCAATCCAGCAGGTAATAGCCTGCGAGCTGCTCCTTGGTCTCGGCGAACGGACCGTCGGTGACAACGGCCCTCATGTCGGTCCCAAGCTTCACCGTTTTGGTCTGCGTGCTCGGCTGGAGTGGTTGCGCGCCGACGAAAACACCACGCGCGCGTGTCTCGTCCATCAGGGCTTTGTGCGCGTGCATTCCGGCACGGAACTCCTCCGGCGAGCGCTTGGCTTGAAGCTCTTCGTTGTTGTAGATCAGCAACATGTACTGCATTGAACCATCCTCCTCCGCAGTTTGCGGTTACAGTTATATCGAACCAGTGGGCAGGAAATCGACAGCGGTTTGGATTTTTTCTGGGATGGCCATTCGCGGCCAAGTGTCTCGCCAGCAGCATCTTAAAGATGGCCTAGAATTTGGGGCAGATCCAGTAATGACAGATTCCGATCTCAATGAACTGCGGCGAATCGTCCAGGAGCTCTCGGGGCGAGTGGCTCGCCTGGAGCGAATCGTGGCTGGACAGGCACAGGTGCAACGCAACGCGCCGCCGGAGCCGATCCCGATTCGTCCACGAGCGTCGCTGGAGTCGCGGCTTGGATCGCAGTACCTGAACCGCGCGGGGATCATCGCGCTGCTGGTTGGCGTCTCGTACTTCCTGCATCTCGCGTTCAGCAATAACTGGATCGGTCCGCCGGTGCAGATCGGAATCGGGCTCGGAGGCGGACTCGCAGTCGTCTGGCTGGGCTACTGGTTCGAACATCGGCGTTACACGGCGTTCGGCCTTTCATTGAAGGCGCTGGGTATCGGCGCACTGTATCTTTCGGTTTGGGCCGGATTGCAGCTCTACCACCTTGTCTCCGTGGCGACAGCGGCAGGGGCGATGATCGTTATCACGGTAGCGACCGTGGTGATGTCGTCTCTGCAGGAGAGCGAAGGGCTCGCTGCGCTGGCGTTCGTAGGTGGATTCGCCACGCCGATCCTGCTCTACACGGGCGAAGATCTGTACGGCGCGCTGTTTGCCTACATCCTGTTGTTGAGCGTCGCGATGCTGTTGCTGGTGCGGCGTTTCCCGTGGAAGAACCTGCTGCTGGTTTCTTTTCTCGGCTGCCTGGGAGTGAACGCGGCGTGGTTCGCCGAGGCGTTCTGGCCGGCATTCCAATGGCCTTTTGCCATCTACTCGACCGGGCTGCTGGCGATTTTTCTGCTGGCTGGGCTGCAAATCGCACGCCAACGGGAGACTGCGATCACCTGGTTTGTCGTGATCGGCTCCTGCGTCTGCTACCTTTTCGCCATGGACGGCGCGCTGCATGAAAACGCCATCTGGCTTATCGCGCCGATCGGATTGGTGTTCATCGCGCTTACATGGATGCTGCCGCCGAAATTAGCTCCTGGGGCGTTCTTCCTCGGCGTCGCGTATTGCGCGGCGGCGGTGCCAAGCGCTTTTGATCCGCATTGGACGACTTCGGCTTCCTGGCTAGCGATCGGAACCCTGGTGATGATCGTCGGCTTCTTGAAGCAGCTGGCGTTCGTGCGCTGGGCAGCGCTGTGGTTGATCGGCATCACCGTCATCAAGGTGTTTGCGTTCGACTTGGCGAGGCTGGAACAAGGCTATCGCGTGCTGGCCGCGACGATCCTCGGAATCGCGCTGCTGGCGATCTCATTCGCCTATCAACGCTATCGTTTACGGCAGGATTGATCTAACGGCGCGTATCATTGTGCGCATGAGAAGCGGCAAAGTGGTCCTGCTCGTGTCGGTCTTGTTCGTGCTGGGCGCGTTCATCGCTTATAAAGGCGTAAAGGCGCAGATGAAACCCAGCAATGGTCTGGTGAAGCTGGAGGGGGACGAACAACTCAAAGAGATGTTGCGGACCTTCCTCGCCGGTGCGGGCACGAACGACGTCGCTGCGCACGATCGCTTCTGGGCCGACGATCTTATCTACACGGGCGCTTCGGGCAAGGTGCGGACCAAAGCGGAAATCATGAAGAACGTCCGCGAAGAGGCGGCCAAACCGCCCGATCCGAACGCGCCAAAGTCGACCTACGACGCGGAAGAAGTAGCCGTGCACGATCTCGGCGACTTTGCCATCGTTAATTTCAGGCTGGTGGCCAAGACCGAGGATCACGGCAAAGTTACAACCGACCACTACCGCAACACGGGAACGTTCGCGAAGCGCAAGGGGCAGTGGAAAGTCGTCGCATGGCAGGCGACGAAGATTCAGCCAGAGACAAAGTGAAACCTCTGGTGGCCACCCAGTCTCAGGCGTGCGCTTTCGCGGGAATCTTGGCGAGAACTTCTTTCGTCATCTCGACCGGCGTGTTGGACTTGAGCCATTCTGGCTGAGTTCCGAAGACGGCGTAGCGGCGATCGATGCGCGAATCGCCCAGCAGGGGGACTTGCGGCGTGCAGGCTTGCGGGCATCCCTCGCGCTCCGGCCAGCGCGAGCAGCGGACAACAATGAGTTCTTCGCGGCCGTGGAAGCGCGTTTTGGCGGCATGCGCGGCGTCGACGTAAACGTCGACCTTCTCCATGGTTTCGGGGCAGATGGCGTGGAACGCCTGCTGGTTCTCCCATTTGGCCATGAAGTACCAGAGCACGGCGGCGCTCACGAAAAAGCACGAACCGATGACGAACGCACCCAACCAGACGAAGAACCAAGGCAACATAAAAGCCTCCGAGACACGGATCAGGACGTCCGCGCTCCACGATCATCTCGCGAGGATGAACATGGTTCTGTGATGGCCCTCACAAGCTCATGTGAGTAAATTGGGCGGGTCCGGTGGCATACCGAGTCGGCGTGAAGCTCCGGTTGCTGGATGAGCTGAAATCCGCTAAAATCAATGTTTTGCACCAATTGATCGGAAGGATTCTGAGGAGTTATGGCACAGGTATGTCAGATTTGCGGGAAGAAGCCCGCTAGCGGAAACAACGTCAGCCACGCGCACAACGTGACCAAGCGGCGCTGGAACATCAATTTGCGCCCGGTCCGCGCCAAAGTGGCGGGCGGCAGCAAGAAGATGCGCGTCTGCGCATCCTGCCTGCGCAGCGGCAAAGTGGTAAAAGCATAAAATTCGCGGACAAGAGTTGTCCACGGTACACAAGCATCGACACAAGCCTCCCGCCCGGGAGGCTTAGTTGTGTTTGCGGTAGTTCAGCCACAAAAAACCGGCCACCAGTATTGCCACTACAAAGTAAAGGGCCATTTGCATGCTTCTTGCGCTGTTCGCGCCCAGCAACTTCGAAACCAGCAGCGCCATAACAGCACAGGCAATTACAACTACCGTTAAGATTAAGTGTCGCAGAAACACGTCGGTAGTTTCGCGTTACTCACAAATCCGAACTCCCTCCCATTGCAACTGGTGCGTCAGGTTGCGCGCACCGGCAGGTCGGCTGTGGTTGTTGTGAACGCTACCACAAACAGAACTCCAAACACTCCATCGATGCAGCCAAACACCAGGTCTGGAGCCTTCATGCGGGCCTGCAGGTAGAGCGTGACGACGGCGATCGTGTAACTGAACTTCTCAATGATGGACGGGATCATCATCGGCCGCATGCGAAGCGGGTCGCGGGCGATGACGATGAAGACGGTTTGGAAGGCCAGTCCGACAGTGGCGAATCCGTAATAGAAGCCGGGATGGGTGATGGGCGGCGGGTCTTGCAGGCCGATGCGGTGGAAGATAAAGAACAGCGGCGTGAGCACCAGGAATCCCCAGACTGCCGCGATCCAGAAAACAATTTTCGCCAATTTCACTTTGCGCTCCCTTAACGACCGATTCTAAGCGCCGGAGACATTCCACGCTGCCACAACTATCGTCACTTGCGGGGGGCCAGCTGAGTTCGGATAATTCGCTCATGGACGCCACAACCATCCGTGAACGGGCCACAGAGGCGATTCGCTACTGGGAGCCGCGTCGGGTTGCCTACAACGTCGTCCTGTTTGCGATCGTCGCGATCTACTTCTATCTCGGCCTGCCGCACTCGCGGCAAATGGCAGGAATCAACGGCATCTTGCTGTTATTCCTCCTCGCGGTGCTAGCCAACGTTGCGTATTGCGCGGCTTATGTCGTCGATCTGTTCGCGCAACTCTCGGGTTTTCGAGAAGAGTGGCGGCGGTATCGCTGGATCCTGTTTGCGATCGGACTCGCCTTCGCCTCGGTGCTCACCCGCTTCTGGTCGATGGGGCTATTCGGAGTCGAATAAGCACTGCCTGTCGTATCATAGGCAGTTGTTTCCGGTGAGGATTCTGCTTGCCCAATAAGCTTGTTTTACTGGTCCATGGCGGAGCCTGGGCCATTCCCGATGATCTCGTCGATGCGCACGTAAACGGTGTTCGCAACGCCCTTGCCGCCGGATGGAAGGTGCTCGAGCGCGGTGGTCCCGCCGTGGAGGCGGTCGAAGCGGCCGTCATGGTGATGGAAGACGACGACACCTTTGACGCTGGTCGCGGCAGCTTTCTTAACGCTGACGGTAAGGTGCAACTCGATGCGGCCGTGATGTGCGGAGCGACACTGCGGGCAGGCGGAGTGGGATGCGTGGAACGCGTGCGCAACGCGGTAGCGGCGGCGCGCAAGGTGCTGGAACAGAGCGTGCACGTTTATCTCGTGGCCGAGGGCGCCGAGCGCTTTGTCGAGCAGCTTGGCGTGCAATTGATCGACAACTCGGAGCTGGTGATTCCGCGCGAAGTGGAGCATCTGCGGATCGCGAAAGAGAAAGCCGCGCGCGGCGAGACGCATGAGATCTTCGCATCGGAAGAAATAGCAAGCGACACTGTCGGTGCCGTCGCACTCGATGGGGACGGCAATATCGCAGCGGCGACCTCAACCGGCGGCACGCTGAACAAGACGCCGGGTCGCGTGGGCGATTCGTCGCTGATCGGCTGTGGCTGCTACGCGGACAACGAGTCGGGCGCCGTGTCGACGACCGGCTGGGGTGAGCCGATGATGAAACTGGTGATCGCCAAGCACACAGCTGACCTGATCCGGCAGGGAGCGACTCCGCAGAATGCCGCGCAGGAATCGATCGCCTACCTCAAACGCCGTCTGAACGGCTACGGCGGGATGATCGTGCTGGACGCGAAGGGGCGCTACGGAATTGCGCACTCGACTCCGCGCATGGCGTGGGCGATCAAGACGAGCGCGAACGAGTCGGCGGGAATCGAGCGGGCGTAAGCCAAGGGTTACATGCAAAAAGGCACGGCCGTTTAGCCGTGCCTTTTCGTTCGATCGG
>Ga0335078_10011436_pt1 | contig 13160 bp, 9 predicted proteins | sample Lox_Sample_32_FD_206711 | JGI IMG/M metagenome (GOLD analysis project Ga0335078, IMG submission 206711) | Soil microbial communities from Loxahatchee National Wildlife Refuge, Florida, United States - Lox_Sample_3.2 | ecosystem: Environmental > Terrestrial > Soil > Wetlands | place: USA: Florida... | reverse complement strand
CGGCCCAGTCGTCCGATCCAAAACAACCACGCCGAAGACGCATCCAAGCAGGCCGCCGATGAGCAACACGTTGGCGCTCAGCGAGAGCTGGTTGCCGAAGGTGGTTTCGAAGTTCGTGGGCCGCGGCGCGAGCAGCGAAGTCCAGATCGAGAGCGCATTGAACAGGCACAGTCCGCCCACGCCGCTCGCCACCAGCATGGGAGCCATGCGCGGATCGAACGGGACTGGTGCAAACAACAGCCACAGCGCCAGCGCGGCGGCCACCAGCGTGCTTCCCACGAACAATGCCGTGAAACTCGAGGCGCGCAGGATCGCGCCGGGGTTAACCGGCAACAGGAAATAACGACGGAAGCCGGAGGCGTCGAAGCCGAATTGGTTGGTGGACATCACCGCGGTTCCCAGGAATCCGGCGACCGCGAAAGCGCCCAACGCGCGCACGAAATAGTGCAGCGGCCCGCCCGCCGCGGGGTTGCTGAAGGTGAGGAAGGCGAGCAACGGAATCGCGGCGATGTAATTAAAGCGCACCTTATTGGAACGCACGTAATAACGGAGGGACCTGCCGATCAGCGGCGCCATGGCGGGTCCGAAGAAGGACGCCACGCGCTCGTAGCGGTCATCCCACGCGACCGCCGCAGCCGCCGCGCTGCGCGGACGCGCGGCTTGCTTTTCAATCGCCGCCAGCGCCACCAGCAAGCCCGCGATCCATCCGGCCAACACGCCGAAATTGGAGAGCAGGCCGGCGCCGGCATGCACCATCAGCGTCGCGGTGGCGAAGGGCGGCGTGTAGTGGAGCGCGGCCATCATCCCCGCCTTTGCTCCAAGTGCGGCGCCTTGCGCATGCGCCAGCCTGGGGATCAGCAATCCCGGCGCCATGCACGCGCATATGAGCATCGCAAACAGGATCGCGGTGCCGCCCCTGACGTGCGAGAGCCACTCAATCAGAGTGGCCAGCACGCGCGCCAGCAGGTAATCCGCAATCAAAAGCAGAACAACCGACACCGCGCCCAGCAAGAAGTTGCCCGCGCCGAACACGTACATGCCCGCGGCGAGGCCCAGGTCGAGACCCAGCACGAAGATCCAGACCGGCTCCAGGATGCCGGTCAGGTGCCGCGCTGCCAGCCGTTCCCCCCTGCTAAGCGCATAGCGGCGCAAGGCCACGTCGGTGAAGGCGGTGTTGATGCCGAACCCGGTGATTACGGATGCCAGCAGCGCGTTCACAAACAACCCGCCCAGCACCGCCTGTGCCACGGTTTCGGCCTGGCCCGAGCGCACCGCGACGATGGCGGCGCCGAAGCCTCCGGCGGTCATCAGGATCAGAATGAGGAGGGCGAACAGGTAACCCGCGAAAAACAAGGCGATCCTGCCGTTCCGGGTCCGCGTTTGGGCCCACAGCAGCTTATAGCGCAGGCCCACCAGGTGGAGAATCAGGGGCGTGTCCATGGGGAGGAATTCCCATTGTACGTACTGCTACTCGGCTCTTTCAAGGACGGTGATCTGCCCCGCCAGCGCGTCGTCTCTGTGTTCCATGACCAGCGTTCGCCCATTCTCAGTCAGCGACCAGCAGTCGCGAAAACAAAGCTCCCGATCGCCGGATCGCATCCACGACTCGATGACCAGTTCGTTGCCCACCCAACCAGCCTTGCCGCGAATTGGCTGGCCATTCAGTGTGCTCTGTCCGTCGCTTCCGTCCGTGCTACAGCTCAACACGGCGCGCTCCTCGCCGCCCTCATGCTTGTACATGACGATCTCTTCTCGCAGACGGTTCCCGGTATGCTCTATTTGAACGGCGATCCCTTTCGGCGTTGGAAACAAGAATCTGCTGTTTGCCAGGTTTGCTTTCCAACTGCCGGTAAAGTTTGGGTTATGCGATTTGAACTCCACGGCCGGGCGCCCCAACTACCACGATACGGTGGTCACGCTGTATGGCCCCAGTTGGATGGGGTTCGAAGACGTCGTGGTCTGGATCTGGACGTTCGTGGGCGATTGCGCGGTGTTCGCCGCCACCGGGCTTGCGTTCGATACATAGGTTACACTCAGGGGGCCTTGCACTACGACGCCGTTCAGTGCGATCGTGGCTGTTTGCACCAGGGAGGATTTGTTGGTGATCAGCAGATAGTGGGTGCCGTTTCCGGCCACATATGTCTGCGCGTAGACGGCCGGAATGCGATTGCCGTCAAATCCGGAGATGGGGACTGTGGTCCCGCCGCTCACGATGGTCTGCCAGGTCTGGGTGCCGCTATTGATGGCCAGGTTGGCCACTTCCATGGCCAGTCCCGGCGCCGAAGTGTAGAACTGAAACTGGGTATTCGGATCGGTGGCAGTGTTCGTGGAAAAATCCGGATCCACCCCCACTTGACCGAGGAGATAGCTTTCGTAGTCGTTCACGGATTGGATCAGTCCATGGTAATCGTAGTTGTCGGTATATAGGGAGTTTATGCCGACTCCCTTCACATTCGGCACTGTAGACAGCCGCGCAATGTATTCGGCCAGGAAGATACCGTTGTATATGTAGGTCAAGAACTTGTTGCTAACCTGGGTGCAGCAGTTCAGTTCCGTAATAAATATCGGAGTGTTAGGACCGGCCAGAGGGACTAAGTACGAATTGACATAGTCGGAACTGGCGTGGGCCAGGATCCCGTTCAGAGCCAGGACCGTGTTCAGTGGAGATTGAATCGCCCAAATTGGATAAATATGATCCGACACAGCATTCCAATATCGGGGGGCAAAGCTCGACAGATCGCTGTCCCAAACTGGGAAGCAGGGCTGCGGTGACGCAGGGGGCGCCTGGCAACCCGATGTTCCCGCGTACCACCCACCGGCGAACACTCCGACTGTGGCAGAGGGAGCGCCGCTGATGATGTCGTTGAAGTAAGAAGTGGAGGCGGCGGCGTAATCGGCGGCTGTCTGGTATATCGCGGGATAGAAATAAGCCTCGTTGCCAAGCTCCCACTCCACCACATTCAAGCCATAGCTCTGGGCAGCTAGGGCCAATTGAGTGGCGCTGCCAGGGTTGTTATCGGTAAAGCTGTTGAAACAAAGAATGGCGGAGGCTCCCAGCGTGTTGGCGAACGTGGCGAAATCCGAAAATGCAACCCCTCCTTTTGCCTGCGTGAGCTGCTGGGAAATCGCCAGGATGCTCGCCGGCTGGCCGGTTACAACCGGTGGGTCGCCGCCGATCAGCGAGTTCATCCACGCGATGTTAGTGTGACCGGTAGTCCAGTCGAACGCCATGGAGGCAGTACCAGCGGGGTACCGCACCCAGCCCGGTTTCAACGGTGCGGCCGCCGCCACAAACTTAGGATCGTAAAACTCGACGCCGTTTCGCGGTTGCGGCGTATTAAAGCCGCTGAAGCCGGCCGCAATGGGGGTTACGGCTGTGGCCCTGATCCTGATGAGCACCGGCCCCGCGGCGTGGGCGGCGGGGAACAAGCTGAACGTCAAAAACGCAGTAACTACCGCCAGGCGAAAGCCGCGATGGAGACGCTGGCCCGATTGGCGCACTAAGGCGCCGACGGTATATTCCAGTCGAACTTGACGCACAATCATATATGTATACCATGCCCGTGATCGTGTGGTCAAGCGGAAATATACCTTAAGGCCTTAAACTAACACGCTGTTGTCTAGACTCGTAAGTTAACAACAAATCTACGTGGGTCAACCGGGATATCCTGCTTTAGGCGGAGGCGCCACCGCTGCGCCGGACGGCGCATGCTATTCTGATATTCTCGTGGCCAGTCCAGCCCTAGGGGTCCTTTTTGTCTGCTTTACGGCGGCCGCCTCGGCGCAGTCCTCCGTGCTTCTCGACACCATGAGCGAGGAGTTGAACCGCAACTTCTCGACGCTCAAAGCCAAGGCCGATCCGGCGCCCTATTTCCTTTCGTATGAGGTCACTGAAGACGATTTTCACGGAGTGGCGGCGACCCTGGGCGCCATCACCAGCAACGGTCAGGGCAAGAGCCGCCGGCTGGATGTGTGCCTGCGCGTAGGCTCGCCCAAGCTGGACAATTACCATCGGGTGCGAGGCGAGCGGCCCCAGTTCACCTCCGGCGCGCCGCTCACGTTTGAGGATCAGCCGGCCTCCATCAAACACCGCATCTGGCTCGAAACCGACCGCGCTTACCGGCTGGCGGCCGAGCGCTTGATTAAGATCCGTACCAATTCTCAGGTGAAGGTTGCCGAGCAGGACGCTTCCAGCGATTTCTCGCGCGAGGAGCCTGTGGTGCGCCTGGAGACGGTGCCACATGGGCGCTTTGCGGCGGATTGGGCGGCGCGCGTGCGCAAGCTGTCCGGGAAATTCGGCGACTACCCGGGTATCCTGACCTCCAGCGTCATCGTCACGTATCAGGAAGAAACGAAGTACTTCGTGAGCAGCGAAGGGACGCGCCTGCGGCACGGGCGGGGATTCGCGCGGGTGGTGGTGAGCGCGCAGGCGAAAGATCTCGATGGGACAGACCTGACCACCGGCGAGACCTTCGAAGCTACCGATCCGGGTAGTCTGCCGCGCGACGAAGTCATCGCCGCCGCCATCGAGCGCGTGGCCCAGGATTTGAAAGCGCTGCTCATAGCGCCCGAAGCCCAGCCGTTCGCCGGCCCCGCCATTTTTTCGGGACGCGCCGCGGGCGTCTTCTTTCACGAGATCTTCGGACACCGCGTGGAAGGACATCGTCAGAAAGACGAGGAGGAAGGGCAGACCTTCACCAAGAGTGTGGGCGCCAAAGTGCTTCCCGATTTTCTATCGGTGGTCTTCGATCCGACGCGCAAGAAAGCCGGCTCAATCGAGCTGAACGGAGCATATTCATACGATGATGAAGGCATCGCCGCGCGCCCGGTCACTGTGGTAGAAAACGGAGTGCTGAAGGCGTTTCTGATGTCGCGCTCGCCCATCCAGGGATTCGATCACTCCAACGGCCACGGCCGCCGGCAGCCTGGTTTTGAGGTAGTTTCGCGGCAATCGAACCTGTTCGTGGAATCGTCGCGCACCGTGCCCGAGGCCCGCTTGCGGGAAATGCTGGTGGAGGAGATCAAGCGCCAGAACAAACCCTACGGCCTGTATTTCAGGGACGTGACCGGCGGCGTCACCAACACGGGGCGGCAGGGAGTGCAGGCCTTCAAGGTGATCCCCATCGTGGTGTACAAGGTCTATCCGGACGGGCGGTCCGACGAGCTGATTCGGGGCGCGGACATCGTCGGCACGCCGCTGGCCAGCTTTGGGAAAATCCTGGCCACGTCGGACCGGCCGCAGGTGTTCAACGGCTATTGCGGCGCGGAATCGGGCAGCGTGCCGGTTTCGGCGGTCTCGCCGGCCTTGCTGGTATCCGAGATCGAGATCGAGAAGAAGAACAAATCGCAGGACCGGCCGCCGTTGCTGCCGTTCCCCATGGAGGGGCGATGAGCCCTCCCGCCGCACTCGCCCCCTCGCCTGCTCGCCCCCTCGCCCGCTCAGCCTCGGCGGTCGCGCTAGTGCTGCTACTCACCACCGCCAGCGCGTTTGCCCAACCCACCGGCGACACCCTGCTGCGCGCCATGCGCGATGAGTTGAACCGTTCCCGCGGCTTAAAGGTGTTGAGCCTGGAAGCGCCGTACTTTGTGGAGTACACCATTGAGGACGGGGACAGTTTTACAGTTTCCGCCAGTCTTGGCGGCCTCGTTTCCGTGCGGCACGACCGGTTTCGCCTTCCGCAGATCAAGGTGCGGGTAGGCGACTACAAATTCGATAGCACTGACTATGTGGGCAGCGGCTACCATTTCGGCACGCACTACGATATCGAACGGTTTCCGCTCGAAGACTCCTACGAAGTGCTGCGGCGCTTTCTGTGGCTGGCCACCGACAGCGCGTACAAATCGGCGGTGGAGGCCATCGCGCGCAAACGGGCTGCGCTGAAGAACGTGGCCGTCAACCAGCCGCTGGACGATTTCTCAAAAGCCGAGCCGCTCCAAAAGATTATGGAGATCCCCCGCATGCCGCTCGATGAAGACGCCTGGACCGGGCGGGTGCGGGAGCTGTCGGCTATCTTCGACGCATACCCCGCGCTACGAGCCTCCGGCGTGGAACTGACCGCGGTCCGAACCGCGCAATACTACATGAACTCGGAAGGCACAGAGGCGCGCATACCGGATAATTTGATCTACCTGCTGGCGCGGGCGGAAGCGCAGGCGCCGGATGGCATGCTGCTGCGCGATGCGGTGTTTTTCCAGTCGCTCGATTTCGACCGCATGCCGGCCGAGCCGGAACTCCGCCGCGGCATCGCGGCGCTGGCGGCCAGCCTGGCGGCCCGGGCCGGCGCTCCGAAAGGCGAGGATTATGCCGGTCCCGTGCTGTTCGAAGGCATGGCCGGCGCACAACTCTTCGCCGAAGTGCTGGGCCGCAACCTGGCTCTGACCCGCCGTCCCGTGATGGAGCCGGGCCGCAACAGCTTCGTGCCGGAGAGCGAACTCGAGGGCCGTCAAGGCGCGCGCATTCTGCCCGAGTGGTTCGACGTGGTGGACGACCCGACGCAGAAAGAATGGCGCGGCCGTCCGCTCTTCGGCAGCTATGAAGTGGATCGCGAAGGCGTGGCTCCGCGGCCGCTGTCGCTGGTGGAAAAAGGAGTGCTTAAGACGTTTCTGCTCACGCGCCAGCCGGAGCCGGGGTTTTCCGGTTCCAATGGCAGGGCGCGTTTGCCGGGCAGCTTTGGCGCGAATGGCGCGGCCATGAGCAATCTTTTTGTGCGCGCCACCGAGACCGCGCCAGTACCGGACCTCAAGAAGAAGCTGATCGAAATGTGCCGCCAGCGCAATAAGCCATATGGCATGATCGTGCGCCGGATGGATTTCCCGTCGTCGGCTGCAATCGAAGAAGTGCGGAGCCTCATGCGCGATGCGGAACAGGCGGGCGGCCATCCGGTGAGCGCGCCCGTGCTGGTCTACAAAGTGTATCCGGATGGAAGGGAGGAATTGGTGCGCGGCCTGCGGTTCCGCGGCCTGAACGCACGCTCGCTAAAGGATATCGTGGCCGCGGGCGACGATAACAACGTGTTCGAATTCCTGAATAACCAGGCGCCGTTGGCGTTGATCGGCGGCGCAAGCTACGTGGCGGAGAGCTGTGCGATCGCGCCCTCGGTACTGATCGACGACGTGGAATTGCACCCGCTCGCAGAGGAACTGCCGAAGCTACCCATCGTGCCGCCCCCGGACCTGCGCGCCGGGGCCAGCCACCCATAACCGCCATGCGCATCCTGGGCCGCTACATCTTCCGCGAGATCATCTCCAGTTCGCTGCTGGGGATGGCCCTGGCCACTTCCATCATCTTCCTGCAGGGCGTTGGCAAACTGTTTGAGGTGCTGGTGCGCAGCTCGCCGCGGCCGGAGACGATTCTGTATCTGTTTGCGCTGACCCTGCCGCCACTGCTGCCGCTCACCATACCGTTCGGCACGCTGGTGGGCATCCTGGTAGGTTTGGGGCGCCTGGCGACCGACGGCGAGATTACGGCCATGCGGGCGGCCGGCTCGTCCAGCCGCAAGGTGGTGTTGCCGGTGATGCTGTTCGCCTTCATCGCCATGCTGGTGGCCGGAACCATGACGCTGCGGCTGACGCCGCTTTCGATCCGCGTAAGCAAAGACGTTCTGGACAAGCTATCCGCTTCACAGGTCAGCGCCGACATCGAGCCGCGGGTCTTCGACGAGGATTTCCCCAACACGGTTTTGTATGTGGGGGACGTGACGCCCGGCGCCGTGGTCGTTTGGCACAACGTCTTTCTGGCCGATCTGACGCCACCCGAGCAGCGCTCGAGCGGCATGGGCGACAAAGCCCAGGGCCCCCTCATCACGGTGGCGCAGGAAGCCATCGCGGTGCCGGATCCGGAGCATAACCGGCTGCAGCTTTCCATGCGGAATGCCGGCAATCATGAGATGGGCAAGGATCTGAAAGGCTATGACAGCTTTTCGCCGGTGGTAGCGCAGGCGCTGTATGCGGCGCCCCCCGTACCGGGCGCACGCAAGCCGTTCGGCGAAATGAACACGCGCGAATTGCGGCGCTACGCCGCCACCGGCCCGGACTGGATCGAAGCGCGCATCGAGTTGCATCGGCGGCTGGCGTTACCGATCGCCTGCCTGGTGCTGGCGTTAGTGGGCATTCCGCTGGGGGTCTCCTCGCGCAAAGGCGGCAAATCGGGCGGATACGTGACCGCCGTTTTTCTCGCGTTCTTCTGTTATTACCTGGCGTTCATCACGCTAGTGAGCCTGGCCCGCGCCGGAACCCTACGAGTTGAGGTGGCGCTGTGGCTGCCGAATGCGGCTTTTCTAGTAGCCGGCTTAATCGCTGTGGCGCGCATGGAGACTCCCGGCGGCCGCGATTTTGTGGGCGGGCTCAAAGACGTTTCGAGCACGGTGCTGAACCGCCTGCGCGCGCGCTTCGTGCCCGAACGCGCCCCGGCCCCGCGAGGCAGCGCCTTTCGCTGGCCGCTGCTGCCCCAGATTCTGGATACTTACATTCTGACCAACTTCGCTTTCTATTTCACCATGTTACTGGCGAGCTTCGTCTCGATGAGCCTGATTTACAACTTCTTTGAGTTGCTCGGCGATATCGTACGGAACAAGATTCCGCTGGCGAAGGTTTTCACATATCTCTTCTTCCTGACGCCGCAGTTGATCTACAAGACGCTGCCCATCAGCGTGCTGGTCGGCGTGCTGGTGACGTTCGGCATGTTGACCAAGCATAACGAGGTGACTGCCTTCAAAGCTTGCGGCATCAGCCTGCACCGTATGGCCATTCCCATCCTGGTGGCCAGCACCTTCCTGAGCGGCGGCCTGTTCGCGTTCGATCACTACTACGTGCCGGAAGCCAACCGCCGGCAGGACGCGCTGCGCAACGAGATCAAGGGCCGCGCCGTGCAGACTTACCTGAGTCCGGAACGTAAGTGGATTCGCGGAAAAGGGCCGCGCTTCTACTACTACAAGTTCTTCGACAAGGACGAGAACGTCATGGGCGGCGTGAATGTCTACGAAATCGAGCCGCACACTTACCAGTTGGTGCGGCAGATTTCCGCCGAGCGCGCGCATTGGCAGGCATCCTTGAAGACGTGGGTGTTCGAGAACGGCTGGCGTCGCGACTTTCACGGCAACCAGAGCATCCCCTTAACGGCATTTCAGGTGCAAACATTCGCCGAGCTGAACGAGCCGCCTAGCTATTTCTTGAAGGAAGTGAAGCAGGATTCGCAGATGAACTTCCGCGAACTGGACAGTTACATCCGCGATTTGCAGCAGAGCGGATTCAATACCGTGAAGCTGCGGGTGCAGTTCTATCAGAAATTCTCGGTGCCGTTGTTTGTGTTGATCATGGCGATGATCTCGATCCCGTTCGCGTTCCTGGTAGGCAATCGCGGCGCCATGGCGGGCATCGGGGTGAGCATAGGCATCGCCATCACGTATTGGGGCATCGGGCTGCTGTTCGAGAAGATTGGGGATGTGAACCAGTTGCCGCCGGCCATTGCGGCATGGTCTCCGGATGCGCTGTTTTCTCTCACCGGGCTGTATCTGCTGTTGCGCATGCGGAGCTGAGCGGAGATGCCACAACTGTTTCCCATCGCCGCCATCACCGACGAATTCTCGCAGGATATCGAAGACGCGGTGCGTTCCATGGCGGAGATCGGCATGACCGGCGCCGAAGTGCGCATGGCTTTCGGAAAGAACGTCATCGACCTGACGCACGCGGAACTGGACCGCGCCTGTGAGATCGTGGCGCGCCACGGTCTCGAAATCGTTTCCATTGCATCGCCTTTACTGAAGTGCGTCCTGCCCGATGCGCCCGCCGTGGACGCGCGTTTCCAGCAGGACGTGTTCGCCGCCACGCAGACCTTCGCGGTTCAGCCGCGTTTGGCGGACCGCGCGCTCGAAATCGCGGAGCGCACCGGGGCGCGCATCATTCGCGTGTTCTCGTATTGGCGAACGGTGCGGCCGGAGGCCTGCTTCGAGCGCGTCGCGCGCGCGCTGGAGCATCTGGCGGAACAAGCCGCGCTGCATGGGCGGACCATCGGTCTCGAGAACGAGCACGCCTGCAACATCGCCACGGGTGAGGAGACGGCGCGCCTGCTGGAAGCGGTGGCGCATGTGAATTTGCAGGTGGTCTGGGATCCGGCCAACGCCTATGTCTCCGGCGAGACGCCGTTTCCGGATGGATTCCGCCGCCTGCCCGTGGAACGCATCGCGCACGTGCATGCGAAAGATTGCCGTGTGGAGGGTCACCGTCCCATCTGGTGTGCGCTGGGCGAAGGCGGCATCGACTGGAAAGGCCAGATCCGCGCGCTGGCGGAAGACGGCTACAAAGGCTGGATCAGCCTGGAGACGCACTGGGCGGGTCCACGCGGCGACAAGCACGAGGCGAGCGTCATCTGCGGGCGGAATTTGAAGGCGCTGGTGACGGCCTGACGGCGCTCTCCCATCCCTGAGTTCATGCTACGCTCTCCGTCCTGCCGCATTTTCATCATGCTATTCTCGTTTTTCCATGTCCCGCCACACCCAAACCGCGCGGCTCTACTTCGTGCGCGGACGCGTGCAAGGCGTGGGCTATCGCGACTACGCGCAACGCATGGCATCCGCGTTGGGTCTGACCGGCTACGCGCGTAATCTGGACGATGGGCGCGTGGAAGTGTACGCCGCAGGGCCGCTCGATAAGCTGTCCGACCTGGCCGCTGCGCTGCGCAAAGGCCCGCGCTTCGCCGATGTGCGCGGCGTCGACGAGCAGGAAGCCGCCCTGCAACACTATTCCGATTTTCAAATCGAGGTCTGACTGGGGACTAATGGATAATCTGAAGTCGCTGATCCGCGAGGTGCCGGACTTTCCCAAACCGGGCATCCTCTTTTACGACATCACCACGCTGCTCAAAGATAAAGCCGGGCTGCGCGGCGTGATCGACGCGCTGTGCGACCACTACCGCGACGCGCAGGTCGATATGGTTTTGGGCATCGAAGCGCGCGGCTTCATCTTCGCGCCCGCGCTGGCCTACGCGCTGGGCGCGGGCTTCGTGCCCGTGCGCAAGCCGAAGAAACTGCCGTCGGAATGTCTGCGGGTCAGCTACGACCTGGAGTACGGCACTGACAGCCTGGAGATGCACAAGGACGCCGTCGCGCCGGGCAGCCGCGTCTTGATCGTCGACGATCTGCTGGCCACCGGAGGCACCGCGGCCGCCGTCGCGCGGCTTGTCGAGCAGGCCGGCGGCGAAGTCGCCGGGCTGGCCTTCGCCATCGAACTCACGTTTCTGAACGGACGCGCCAAGCTGCCGGGTTACGACGTGTTCTCGCTCCTCAAGTACGACAAATGAGCCAGACACGCCAGGCCAGCCTGCGCGCTCTCGCCAAGATCAACCTGGATCTGCGCGTCCTCGGTAAGCGCGCGGACGGCTATCACGAAATCCGCACCATTTTCCAAACCATCTCATTGGCCGACATCTTGGATGTCGAGTTCACCCCGGCGCGGGGCACCGCGATTCAAATCGACGGGGATGTCGACATCCCGGATAACCTGATCGCGAAAGCGGCGGCGCTCGCATTGGACGCTATGCACGCAACCGCCCGCGTCCGATTCCGGCTGCGCAAACGAATCCCCATGGGCGCCGGCTTGGGCGGCGGATCGTCGGACGCGGCCGCCGTCCTGCTGGCGCTGCCCGCCTTGGCCGGACGCCGCCTCGCCTTGCCGCGCCTGGTGGAACTGGCCGCCGAGTTGGGCAGCGACGTGCCGTTCTTCCTGTTGGGCGGAGCGGCGGTTGCAGTGGGCCGGGGAACCGAACTGTACCCGCTGCCCGATTGGCCCGTGCGCCGGGGCCTTCTGATCGCGCCTGCCGTGCACGTTTCCACACCCGCCGCCTATCGCGCTCTCACCCCCCGATTGACAACCGAATCGCAACAAAATAAAATAGTTAGTTTCCAGTCGCAAGCTTGGGGTGAACTTGGCGCCGGGGCCGGTGTTAACGATTTTGAAACAGTAGTTTTCGAACAGTTCTCGCAACTTGCCCGGTTGAAACAGCGGCTTGTCAGGCTGGGTGCGAATCCGGCAATGATGACCGGAAGCGGCTCGGCGCTGTTCGGTTTGTTTCGCACCCGGGAACAGGTAAACCGCGCTCGAAAATCATTTGCCGACGAAAGTGTTTTCCCGATATCGCTGATCAGCCGGGCGCGCTACCAAAGGCTCTGGTGGCGTACTCTCCGGCTGTACATTGAAGACAAACTATGGCCGCCGCTAAGCCGATGCGGGCAAGGACGCCCGATCGTTTGAAAATTTTCTCCGGCACCGCCAACCGGTGCCTGGCCGAAGAGATCTGCGCCTCGCTGGGCCTGAAGCTCGGCAACCTGATGCTGGAGACATTCTCCGATGGCGAGGTGTACCTGCAGTTCCAGGAGAACGTGCGCGGCGCGGATCTTTTTCTGATCCAGCCCACCTGCCGCCCGGTCGACCATAACCTGATGGAACTGTTCCTGATGATCGACGCCGCCAAACGCGCCTCAGCGGACCGCATCACCGCGGTGTTACCCTATTATGGGTACGGGCGGCAGGATCGCAAGGACAAACCGCGCGTGGCCATCTCGGCGAAATTGGTCGCCTCGTTGCTGGAACGCGCCGGCGCAAACCGCATCATGGCGCTCGATCTGCACGCCGCGCAGATTCAAGGTTTCTTCGACGTTCCGGTGGATCACTTATTTTCGGCGCCGGTAATGATCGAGTATTTCAAGCCGATGGAGATTCCGGATCTTACAGTGGTCTCGCCCGATCCCGGCGGCGTGGAACGCGCCCGGGCGTTCGGCAAGCGGATGAACGCGCCGCTGGCGATCATCGACAAGCGCCGCGAAAAGCCGAACGTGGCGGAAGTGATGAATGTGGTCGGCGAGGTGGAAGGCCGGAATTGCTTGATGGTGGACGATCTGATCGATACGGCCGGCACATTGGTGAAAGGCGCCGAGGCGTTGTTGCGGCAGGGCGCCCGCAGCGTGAGCGCTTGCGCCACGCATGCCGTGCTCTCGGGACCGGCGGTCGAGCGCATTGAAGCGTCGCCGCTGCAGGAAGTGGTATTTACGAATTCAATTCCGTTATTGGACGATGCGAGACGTTCGAGTAAGATCAAGTCTCTCTCGGTGGCGCCGCTGCTGGCCAGGGCGATTCAGTCCATCCACGAAGAGACTTCGGTGAGCAGTTTA
>Ga0335078_10011435_pt1 | contig 13160 bp, 9 predicted proteins | sample Lox_Sample_32_FD_206711 | JGI IMG/M metagenome (GOLD analysis project Ga0335078, IMG submission 206711) | Soil microbial communities from Loxahatchee National Wildlife Refuge, Florida, United States - Lox_Sample_3.2 | ecosystem: Environmental > Terrestrial > Soil > Wetlands | place: USA: Florida... | reverse complement strand
GCCGCGGCAAACGGCCAGTTCTTTCGCGTCTTCGCCCGCGTTCATCCGCGCGGCCGGTTTCCCCACGTGGCGCTGCTGGTGCTGGGCGGATTGTCTGTCGTGGGAAGCTTATGGAGCCTCGACGCGGTGATTTCGACCCTGTTGACATCGCGGATTGTCGTCCAGTTCCTGGGACAGATCTGCGCGTTGCATTACGTGCGGCGATGCCGGCCGGATATCGCCCGGCCGTTCCGGATGGCCTGGTATCCCCTGCCGAGCGTAATCGCCTTTGCCGGATGGTCATATATTTTCGCCGCTTCGGAATGGAAATATCAGCTCTTCGGGGTGGCTACGCTGTTGGTGGGTGCGGGAGTATATTGGCGGTGGAAGGCCGGGGCGGCCGGCGAATCCTGACGGAAATCGTGGACATATCGGGAACAAATGGCGTCCTCTTACGTCTTGATTCTATGAGGTGATTCCACAGACGATTCTGTTCGTGCGGGGTGACTTGCGGCCGAAAGCCGGCCGCGAAGCAGAACCCGGGTCAACTCACGACGATGTGCCAGGGCGCCGAACCACGCCCTGAATTGGAGGTTTTCGGGCATTATTCGAGATATATGGGTCCTTTAGGAGTAGTCGGCCTATGTTGAAGGCTTCGCTGGCGTCGATAATGCATTACTGGCGGAACATCGGAAGTGCCTGTTGGCTGGCAATCGATTCCATCCGGGCGCATAAGTTGCGCACCTTTCTCACGCTGCTCGGTGTCATCGTCGGCGTGGCGAGCGTCATTATGGTGGGCGCGGCCGTCGAGGGATTGGGCACATACGCTACCGACAGCACTTCCAAAGTGTTCGGCAGCAATACTTTCCTGATTGCGCAGGTGGCCAACGCGGTTTCGCGGACGGAGTATTTCAACAAGCTGAAACAAAACCGGCCCATCCGGCCCGACGATTTGAAATACCTCCAGGCGATGACCGGCGACGCGATCCTGTACAGCGCCTACAACCAGCACGTGGAGGATATTCGCCACGAAATGCTGCGCTCCGAGGCGGCCTCGATTTTCGGGGTCGGCTCGATGCTGCCGGAAATGCGGGAAATCACCCTCGCCGACGGACGCTTTTTCACCGACCAGGAGGAGCGCTCGGCGCAACCCGTGGCGGTGATCGGCTCCGAGGTGGCCGATACCCTGTTCGCCAATACCGACCCGGTCGGCCACACGGTGAGGATTCAAGGCCTTTTATTCACCGTGGTGGGAGTGCTGGAGAAGCTCGGGTCCGCATTCGGGAACAATCAGGACAACGTCGCATACATTCCCTTCCCTGTGTTCGTCAAAATGTACGGCACCAGCCAGTCGATCGCGATTTTCGGGCGGGCGCGGCCGGGAACCAACCTCAGCGTGGAGGGCGCGCTCGACGTGACGCGAGTGGCGTTGCGCGCGCGGTTTCACGCCCGGCCCGGGCATTCCGACCGCTTCGACAGCCTCACCCCGGAAGCCATGCAGTCGTTCATTACCCAGTTGGTGGGGATGATCTCAGCGGTGGTGGTGCCGGTAACGCTGATCTCGCTGGTGGTGGGCGGGATTGTGATCATGAACATCATGCTCGTGAGCGTCACCGAGCGGACACACGAGATCGGGGTGCGGAAGTCCCTGGGAGCGCGGCAGACCGACATCCGGAGGCAGTTTCTGATCGAAGCAGTAATCCTGGCGGGGCTGGGCGGCATGATGGGAGTGACGCTGGGCGCGTCGTTGACCATGATGCTGGCCAAGCTCGCCGGCCTCACCCTCACCATCACCCTTCAATACGTGGTGCTGGGCCTGGCCGTCTCCGGGATTGTGGGCGTCATTTCGGGATGGTACCCGGCGGTGCGGGCGTCCCGGCTGGATCCGGTAGAGGCCTTGAGGGCCGAATAGATGAGAATCACCTTTCGAGAGAACATAGCCATTGCGCTTACCACGGTGTTGTCTCACCGGCTGCGATCGCTGCTCACGATTGTCGGCATCGTCATCGGCATCACGACGGTGGTGACCGTGAGTTCCCTGCTGACCGGGCTGCGCAAAGGCATCGTGGTGTTCTTTGAGGAGCTGGGGCCGGATAACATCTTTGTCCAGCAATACAGCAGCGGCGGGTCCGACGGAAACGGCCCACCCAAGGAGCGGCATCGCCGGCCGATTCACCCGGAATATGCGGACGCCATCACCCGCTTGTGCCCGTCCATCCTGGTGGTGGCGAGGACGGTTTTCATACCCGCCGTAATGGGCGGCAAGCCGCTGATCGCCAAAGCCGGCGGCATCGACACCGATCAGTTTTCGATTGTCGGCGACGCGACCGAGGCCTTTTCGACCATCCCGCGCGACATGGAGTCCGGCCGGCACTATACGGCCGAGGAGGACCGCCGTGGAGCCAAGGTGACCATTCTCGGGCACGCCATTGCGGAGACGCTGTTCCCCGACGGAAACGCCGTGGGCCGGGAGATTATGTTGGATGGCGCCGAATATGTAGTAGTGGGCGTATTCGTCAAAATGAAAGGCGGTTTCTTCGGCCAGAACCCGGTAGACTCGCAGATCAGTATCCCTTTCCGTACGGCATGTGCCCGATATCCTCAGGTGGAGACCTTTACCCTGACAGCCCGAGCCCGGCCCGGATTGCGGCAACAGGCCTATGATGAGGTGCACGAGACTCTTCGCAAGCTGCGGCATCTGGGTCCGCACGATGATGACGATTTCAGCCTGAGCACGCCCGACCAGATCGTCAAGCAGCTCGACAGCGTGACGGGGATGATCGTGATGGTCGCCATCGCCATCTCCGGACTGGGCCTGTTGGTGGGCGGCATCGGCGTGATGAACATCATGCTGGTGAGCGTGACGGAGCGGACGCGCGAGATCGGGGTGCGCAAAGCGATCGGCGCGCGCCGCCTGGACATCATCACCCAGTTCCTCTTTGAAGCGGTCACTCTGACGACCGCGGGCGGAATGATCGGCATTGCCTTCGCCGTTCTGGCGACGGTGTTGATCGGCGCGCTGGTCAGCTCGTTGCCCTCGGTGGTGCCGGTTTGGGCCCTGGTCACCGGCTTCGCCGTCTCCGTCGGTGTGGGCATCTTCTTTGGCGTCTGGCCGGCCGTGAAAGCGGCGCGACTGGATCCGGTAGAGGCCTTGCGTTACGAGTAAATTGCCGGCGCAGGCGTCCGCTAACAGCTACAAGTTTGGAGCCCGCTCATGGGTTGCCTCCAGACTGGTGCGTGGAAAAGCAGAGTCACGGGGGCGATTGACTCCGCGCCGCGCGTGTTCATCGGACGTTACGCCCAGGATTTGGCTGACGCACGTGCGCTTCGCCAGCGGCGTACGTGAATGGCGTCCCCAGGGGGATTCGAACCCCCGTTACCGCCGTGAAAGGGCGATGTCCTAGGCCGGGCTAGACGATGGGGACTTGCTGGGCCGGAATTAAAGGCGGATCTCTTCTACTGTAACGTCGCGAACAGGCGAGCGTCAACTTCGGGGCCCACGAATATCCCCTATCGCTATGTTAAGCTGCGCGCATGTTGCCATCCCGATCGGTTCTTCTCCTGGCCTTATTCGCCGGCTCGTTTCACGCAGCCGGCAACATGGCGTTCACGGTCTCCATCCCCCAGCCCGCCAGCCATATTCTCCACGTCACATTCCGTGTCGATGGCTTGAAGGGCGAATTGCAGGATTTCAAGATGCCGGTCTGGTCGCCCGGTTACTACGGCATCGGCGACTATGCGCGCAACGTATCGAGTTTCCGCGTGGAGGATGGTTCCGGCCGGGCGCTTCCGTTCGAAAAGACCAGCCGCAATACCTGGCGCGTGGCGGCGGGCAATGCTCCCGCGCTCGTCCTGAATTACGACGTTTTCGGCGCCACCTCCTTCGCGGCGAATACCTTCGTCGGTGAAGATCGCGCCTATATCTCTCCGGCGGGAGTCTTCGTGCACCTCGCCGGCGAAATCCAGCACCCTGCCACCGTCACCATACAGATGCCCGCCGGATGGAAGCAGATCTCGACCGGCCTGGAGCCTGTGAACGGGCTGCCGGGCACGCTCGCCGCGCCCGACTACGACGTGCTCTACGATTCCCCCATCCTGCTCGGCAACCAGGAATACCTGCGCTTCGACGTCAAAGGCGTGCCTCACTACGTGGCCATGGAATTCATCCCCGAGTCGGTCAATAGGACAAAGATGCTGGCGGATTTGCAGAAGATGGTCACCGCCGCGACGTCTCTGATTGGGGACGTCCCCTATTCGCACTACACGTTCCTCATGGTGGGCCGCGGCAACGGCGGCATCGAGCACCTGAATTCGTCGTCTGATTTTTTCAATGGCGAGAGCCTAACCAATGACGCCGGGTATCTGCGATGGCTCAGCTTCATCGCTCACGAGTACTTTCACAACTTCAACGTGAAGCGCATCCGGCCGATCGCGCTGGGCCCGTTCGATTATGACCAGGAGAACCTGACGCGCATGCTGTGGGTCTCCGAAGGCCTCTCCGTCTATTACGAGGACCTGCTGCTGGTGCGCGCCGGATTGATGACACGGGACCAGTACCTGCAGAAAATGGCGAATGCCATCGGTTCGTTCGAAAATGCTTCCGGCCACCATTACCAGTCGGCCACGGAATCCAGCCTGAACACCTGGAATTCGGGATCGGGCGTGGGAGGCGACCGGAACACGACGATCTCCTACTACAACAACGGCGCCATGCTGGGAGCGATGCTGGATTTGAAGATCCGCAGCGAGAGCTCCAATCGCAATTCGCTGGATGACGTCATGCGCGGCCTCTACCGGAAGTATTACCAGGAGAAGAAGCGCGGGTTTACCGACGCCGAGTTCCGCGCCGAATGCGAAAACGCGGCGGGCGGCGACCTCAGCGAGGTATTCGACTATGCATCGACCACCAAAGAAGTCGACTACGCCAGGTATTTCGCGCTGGCAGGCCTGAAACTGGACGCCGCCGTGGAGGATGCCACGGGAGGCTATCTCGGGCTCGATACGGATACCGAGGAGCTGCCGCCGGCGGCCTTGGCTGCCGGCGGACGCGGGCGCGGGCGCGGCGGCGCGCCGGCTACGCGGCTGGTCGTAACCGACACGGCCCCGGATTCGCCGGCATTTCGAGCGGGATTGAAACCGCGGGATCAGGTCCTTTCGGTGAATGGCACGCCGGCAACCGCGGCCGTCCTCAACGACAGCCTGAAGCCCGGCGCGCGGGTGACGTTGCACGTTTCCCGCTCGGGCGCCGAAACCGACATCGAGATAGAAGTCGCCAAGAACTCCAAGAAAACCTATTCGCTGACGCCGGATGGGCACGCCACGCCCTCGCAGGCAGCTATTTTGGGCCAATGGCTGAGAAACGCGCAATAGAACCAGCGTGAACGCTACAACCGGGTTTCTCGGCCGGTTGAAAACCGGGCCCCCGCTATGCTATTTATGGGTCAAGTCGGACTATTAGATCCAACTAGAAGCCGCCCTGCTCGCGTAGCGACGGTCAATCATAATTCTCTTCAAAAAGGATGGCATTCCGTGGAAGCTGTCAATCGTAAGCTCATTCGTCCGTCTCTGAACGAAATCAAAGAACAGATCACACCGCCGCGGCGCGCCCCCCAACAGCAGAAGAAGCCAGTTCCTCCCGACCAGACGAACGCCGAGAATTTTTACTACGTCAAACAGATGCAGGCGAAGACCGCCATGGTTTTCGTGCTGCGGGACGGAGAGACACTTCACGGCGTGATCGAGTGGTACGACAAGTGCTGCCTCAAGGTGAACCGCACCGAAGGTCCCAACCTGCTCATCTACAAACCCGCCATCAAGTACATGTATAAAGAGGGATAGCAGGCGGCGGTTCTCTCGCCGCCTCAGGATACCAGGGCTTGCGCCACGCGCGACGCCAGCTGGTCGAAGGTAATAATCTCGTAGAGCGATGGATCGGACATGATGCGCTTCACCAGCGCCGCGTGCATGGCGTGTCCGGCGCGCTCGGCAATCACGTGGCCGAGAAGCGGCTTCCCCAGCAGGGCCAGATCGCCGATCAGGTCGAGGGCTTTGTGCCGGCAGCATTCGTCCGGGGCGCGCAGGCCTTCCGGATTCAGCGGACCCCGCGAGGTGAAGCAGACGGCGTTCTCCAGCGTGGCGCCGCGGATCAACCCCATATCGCGCATCTGATTGAGGTCGGACTCCCAGCCGAAGGTTCGCGCGAAGGCCAATTCGCGAGCGAACCGCTCCGGCGTGACTTCCAGTTCCAGCGATTGCCGTCCCACCGGCTCCGGGTAATCCGTATCGCACGTCAGGCGGAAGCTCTCGGCGGGAAGGATGCTGATCCGCTTTCCCTTGTCCTCTACCGAAACCGGCCGCCGGATCCGCAGGTAGCGGCGTTTGCGCCGGTATTGGCGAATTCCCGCCTGTTCAATCAGGCGCACAAAGGGCAGCCCGCTGCCGTCCAGGATGGGCACTTCGAGGTTGTTGATCTCGATGGTGGCGTTGTCGATCCCCATGGAATAGAACACGCTCAGCAGATGTTCGGTGGTGGAGATCAGGACGCCCTGCCGCATCAGGCTGGTGGCGTAGCTCACACGCGCTACGTGCTGCCAACTGGCGGGAATGGGAAACGGGGAGCTGCCCAGGTCGGTCCGCAAAAAGACGATTCCGGTATGCACGGGCGCCGGCAAAATGCGAATTTCGACCGGCGCGCCGCTGTGCAGTCCGATTCCGGCTGCTTCGACCGGGCGCTGAAGGGTGGTTTCGAATCGCAACACTTGGTCCCTACAGATTATTAGAGCAATCAGCGCAAGATAGTTCAACTTTTTGATTCGAAAGGATTTGTAAATGTTGTAGTGTGGCTTTAACGCGACACTTTGTAGTCAAAAAGCGAACACCGGGCCGGCGCCGCCCGACATGGCTTATGATTGAGCGCAGTGCCTTCGCCAAAAGTCTTTCTCATCGATTCGTTCGGTTTCATCTTCCGGGCGTATCATGCGCGAGCTCGGTCGGGTGCGCCGCCGATGCGGACCACGACCGGGGTTTCCACCGAAGCAGTTTTTATTTTCAACAACATGCTGCGGAAGCTGTGGAAAAAATTCGACCCTCACTACATCGCGGCGGTGTTCGAAAGCCAGGAACCGACGCTGCGCTCCAAGGAATTCGAGCATTACAAAGCCAATCGCAAGGAAACTCCACCCGACCTGCTCGACCAGATTCCCGAGGTGCGCCGTCTGCTGGATTGCATGCGCATTCCGATCCTCGAATATCCGGCCTTCGAAGCCGACGATGTGATCGGGACGGTGGCCCGGCGCGCCGAAGCGGCCGGTTTCGACGTGATCATCGTTTCCAGCGATAAGGACATGCTGCAACTGGTCGACGACCACGTGGCGATGCTCAATCCGGCGAAGGACGACGAGTGGTACGGACCGGAGGAAGTCAAGAAATTCATGGGGGTGCGGCCGGACCAGGTGGCCGATTTGCTGGCGCTGAAAGGCGACGCCGTCGACAACATACCGGGCGCTCCGGGAATCGGCGATAAAGGAGCGCAGTCGCTGATCGAGCGGTTCGGGAGCGTGGAAGCGGCTCTCGAGCGGGCCGCCGAAATCGAGCGCAAAATGTATCGCGAGAGCCTGCAAAACAACGCCGAACAGGTGCGCATGAGCAAGCGGCTGGCGACCATCGCGACCGCGGTGCCAATCGAGTTTTCGCTGGAAGCCATTCGCGCGCAGCCTTATGACGAACCCTCTCTGAAGGCTTTCTACAAGGAGATGGAGTTCCACAGCCTGCTCAAGGAATTAGGCCCAAGCGAAGATACTCGCTCCCGCGATTACCGGGTGGTTGCGGGAGCGGAGGAGCTTCAATCGTGGCTGCGCGAAGCCGGAGACGGCCCGGTCGCGGTGGCGATTTCGAAATCGGCCGAAGGCGAGTTCGCGCTCGATACCATCGGGCTGGCCTGGCGTGCGGGCGAAGCGCGCGCCGTCACCACCGATCACCTCGCGGCGCTTAAACCGTGGCTGGAGGACGCTCATGCCGTCAAGATCGCCTGCGACGTTAAATCCGCCATCCTCGGCCTGGCGCGCATGGGGATCGCGGCGCGTGGATTCGAGCACGATGTCATGTTGTACGCCTTCCTGCTGGACGCCGAACCGGGCGGATGTTCGCTCGAAGAACTCGCCCAGCGCAAGCTGGATTTGAAATTGGGCGCCGCGCCCGAACAGCATGCCGACATCACCCTGGAGACCTGGTCGCTGCTGTGGCCCGAAGTGCAAAGGCGCGGGTTCGGCGAGATCTATTCCACCGTCGAGCTGCCGCTGGCGCACGTGCTGGCGCGCGTGGAACGAACCGGCGTGCGCATCGATTGCGCCGAGCTGAGGCGGCTCTCGGAGATGATGCAGCGCGAGATCGCGCGGCTCACCGACGAAATCCACGGGCTGGCGGGGAAGCCGTTCAACATCAGCTCCCCGCAGCAGCTCGGCAAGGTCCTTTTCGAAGATCTGGGGTTGCCGGCGCCGGTGAAATATGGCAAGGGCAAGGTGATTTCCACGGCGGCGGATGTGCTGGAGACGCTGGCGGCCGATTTCGAAATCGTGCGCAAGGTGCTCGAGTACCGGCAACTCACGAAATTAAAAGGCACTTATGTCGATGCGCTGCCGGCGCTGATCGACCCGGCAACCGGCCGCCTGCATACCAGCTTCAACGCCGCCGGGGCGGCCACCGGCCGGCTGTCCTCATCGAATCCCAACCTGCAGAATATTCCCATCCGGACCGAGCTGGGACGCGAAATTCGAGCCGCATTCGTGCCCCAGGACGGTTGGAAGCTCGTGGTGGCCGACTACTCGCAAATCGAGCTGCGGCTGCTGGCCCACATGTCGGGCGACGAGCTGCTGGTCGAGGCGTTCCGCAATGGCGAAGACATTCACACGCGTACGGCCGCGGAAGTGATGGGCATCGATCCTCTGATGGTGACGCCCGATCTGCGCCGCGAAGCGAAGGCGGTGAATTTCGGCATTGTTTACGGGATCAGCGGGTTCGGACTGGCGGCGCAGCTCGGAATCTCGCGCGCGGAAGCCGAAAAGTACATCAAAAACTATTTCGCGCGCTATACCGGCGTGCGGCGGTTTCTGGACGAGACCATTGCCCAGGTTCGCCAGACCGGGGTGACGCGAACACTTTTCGGGCGGGAGCGGCCGATTCCCGACATGAACAGCCGCAACGTGAATGCCCGGGGCTTCGCCGAGAGAACCGCCGTGAATTCGCCGCTGCAAGGGACCGCCGCGGACCTGATCAAGCTGGCCATGGTGCGCATCGACACGGCGCTCGAATCCGGTGGGTATAGCAGCCGGATGCTGCTGCAGGTTCACGACGAGCTGGTTTTCGAGTGTCCGCCCGGGGAAGTCGACTCGATCAGTGCCCTGGTGAAACGGGAAATGGAAGGCGTGTGCGAACTACGCGTTCCGCTGGTGGTGGATATCGGAGTGGGAGCCAACTGGCGGGATGCCAAGTGAGCCCCGGGGTTTACTGCAGGCGGGGACGCATGGACTCGTTGGAGACCAGGCCGTCGAATATCGCCAGGACCTGTTTGCGGTAGGCGTAAACGCGGTGCAGGCTTTCCCGGAAGGAATGCTCGAAGTCCCGTGCACGCATCCACTTATCCATCATGGAACGGGGCACGTCGATGTCCTGCCGGAGTTCCTCGACATCGTGTCCGCGGAGGAACAATCCGTAGAAAAATGCCGCTTCGCGTTGAGGCGCCAGTGGGTCGAATTCGTCTCTCGCCAACATAAACTGATCAGCGAAAATGCCAGTATACACGTGGGAAAGTGGACAGGGCAAGTCCACATGAGGGGATAGCATGGGACCAGGTATGAAATTCGAAAAGACGGATTTCCTGACGGATCGCCCGCACAATGTTTTGGAGGAAAAGAGCCATCCTCGACGTGACAGCGGGCCAGGCGGTGATCACTCGCCTGGGCGGATGGGCCCGCTATAGTACTCCCGAGAATGATGGAGCGGAATATGTCGCGATTTGTTTGCCCGATTTTTCGCCGGAATCGTTCACCGAGACATTTAATGCCTCGATGCAACGGTCTCCGCCGCCTTCTGGGCTCGCGTTTTGAACTCGTAGCGTTGGATGCGAACCGCCGCATGGCCGTCAGTCGATCGCACCACGCGGCCAATTGCCACGAACCGTAGCGGACATGTGCCGCCGAGTTTCGCTGGCCAATTTACGGCCACTTCCACCGTACGTCCCACCTCGAGTTTGTGCTCTGTGGTGAAGAGAAGACCTCCGCTGCCAATGTTTACAGTCGAGCCGACGCCGCTTACCTGCGTAGAACGGGAGTGGATTACGCGGTAGGTTACTTCCTCTTGAACCGGGAAACGGCTGTTCGCACGTCGATCCGGTGTGCCTCCGAATTGCACCGCTGTTATCGGTTCCGTACTCATACCGCCCATGTGAGTCTACGATAGTTGGTCTTCATCCGCCACAACAATAGAACCAAAGTCTCGATATCATTCTTTGCTACCCAGTACTTTCGTTGCTTTCGCGTTTTTCCGTGGCAAGCCTCTACAAAATGTGGACTTCTTCACTGCTGGAACGCGGCGGCGGGGCAGCCTTGACCCAAAACTGCCCTGTTTGCAACCTCTCTCGCTACGTCCACTTTACCAGAATTGCGGTAAACCACTGCGATATTGTGCGCGGCTTGACAGATCTGTTCGTGGACCATGGGGCACTGGGGGTTAAAAGAGATCGCGCTGCCTTGAGTTTCGATAGCGCAAGTCTGGGACGCCGTCCGTTTATATAGCTGCACGATGCGATTGGCCAGCCGCTGGGACCGCGGGTCCACCATCATTCCTTCCAACAAGGCGACGGCTGCCAGGTCATGGTTTCGCATATCCTCGAAAACCTGAGATTTCTCCTCGGCGAATTCCGGGATCGGATCGAGAACCCGGCCGTAGTCGAGGGAAGCCACGGCATCCTGCCAGAGCGAGAGACGGCGCTGGATGCGGCCCAATTCGAGGTAGAGCAATCCCAGGCCGCTCTGATAGACGGGCTTCCCCGCGGCCAGGTTCAGCCGGATGAACTGGTCGCGGCCGGCCTGGTCGATGCGCCGCGCCCGCAAGAGCACCGCCAGCGATTTTCGATACCAGGGCAGGCTGAGCCGGGGGTCCACCAGGAGATCGCCCTTCAGCCGGTAGCACATTCCCGCCACGGCCCAGGGACGTGGAAAGCTGTCCTCGTCGCTCAGTTTGTCGAGAATGGCCAGCGATCGCTCCGAATCGGATATGGCCCGGTCGATCGAAGGGTGTGCCGCCGTCGCCAGCAGATTGGAAACCGCCGACGATGGTTTGCAGGATTCGGGCGAGACCCGATCGGCGCTCTCCCATAACGAAAGATCGTCCTGCCAATCGAAGTTGCGGATGAAGGCGCGAATGCCCCAGGCCAGGCAAATCGCCAGCGCGGCTGCAACCAGGCCGCGGCGCGGCAGGCTCGGAAAGCGCCGCGCCAGGGCTCCCAGCCCCCAGACAACCAGCAGCGCCAGCCCCAGCGACGGCAGATACATCCAGCGCTCGGCCATGATCGAACCGACGCGAAGCAGCACGTTCGATGTGGGCGCCAGGGTCGCGAAGAAGAACAGAATCGCGAAACAGACTACTTTCGGGCCGCGGCGCCAGGCCCGGAACGCCGCCCACGCGGCCGCCAGACAGATCGCCAGCGCGGCCATGCCGGCGGCATCCACGGCCACCGGAATCTGGTTGTATGAATAGTCGCTCGAGAGGCGCATCGGCCAGAGATATAACCACAGATATTTGCCGATCACCTTGAAGGCCGTCATGAGGGCCGCGGGCTGCGAAGCCCTGACGAGCGGATTGTCGACGAACAGCACCAGAGGGATCGCGGTTCGATCCAGCATCTGCTGGCGCAGCGCGAAGAAGAGCGCGAAGGATGGCACCATTGCCAGGTAGCCGGCCATCCGCGGCTTAAACGGCGCGCCTTTCCCGTAGGCGAGGTCGTAGCACAACATCACGGCCACCAGCACCACGCCGCTCTCTTTGGCGAATATGGCGATCGCCGCGCATATTGCCACGCCCGCCAGCCACATCCGCCGGCGGGACCCGGTGGCGGCGGAAGCTTGCGCGTGACAGAGCAATCCCGCCAGCACTCCCAGACCGGCCATTTCGTCGGCGCGGCCGACGATGTTGGTGATCGACTCCGTGAGCAGCGGGTGCAGCGTCCACAGGGCGGCCAGCAGCCACGCCCACGAGACCTCTTCCAACAGAAGCAATCCCAGCCAGTAGACCAGCGCGATGTTGACCGCCTGCATCAGGAAATTCACGACATGATAACCGAACGCTCTCGCGCCGTTGCCCAGCACGGCGTAGTTGAAGAGGAAGGAAAGCGTGGTTAGCGGCCGGTATAAGCCCACGGTCGTAGCCGGATACCAGTAGTCCTCGTCGAAAATCAGGCGGAGATTCTGGGAAGTGACCGCCTGCACCCGTGGATTCGCCAGAATCGACAGGCTGTTGTCGAAAGGCATTCCGGTCCGGAACGAATTCGAATAGACGGCCAGGGCGGCCAGCCACAGACCCAGCAGAACCAACACATGAACCCGCAATCGTGGATCGCGAGAGATACCGGGGGCGGTTTTCGGCGCCGCGGGTGGAGGAGCCGGCGCGGGGGCCGCTGGCTGGCGCTTGCGGGGCTTCTTCATGCCAATCCCGGAACCCCACCCATGGATTTGGCCAGCCTGACGGCCCGGAGAATCGCCGCGGAGAGAGCTTCGGCGGCGGCGCTGCCGAGCACGTTGATATCGGCCGCGCGCCCGCCGATCGACAAGGCGAAGACCGTGTCTCCATCGAACATGGTGTTCACGGGGTAGATGGTGCGCGCGAGCGCGAGCGATGCCATTTGCGCCATTTTCCTGGCCTGCATTTTGGTGAGGGCGGCATTGGTCGCCACCACGGCGAGCGTGGTGTTGCGGACGCCGAATCCGCGCGGCGGACGCGCGCGCATCACCTGCTCGGTGTCGGCGAATTCGCAGCTATCGGGGGTGGTGCGCGCGCCGGCGACGATCTTCCCGGTGGCGGGATCGCGCACATCGCCAAAGGCGTTGACAGCGGCCAGCACGGCCACCAGCACACCCGACGGCAGCTCGACGGTATAGGAGCCGACTCCCGATTTCATCGCCTGCTTCATA
>Ga0335078_10011434_pt1 | contig 13160 bp, 11 predicted proteins | sample Lox_Sample_32_FD_206711 | JGI IMG/M metagenome (GOLD analysis project Ga0335078, IMG submission 206711) | Soil microbial communities from Loxahatchee National Wildlife Refuge, Florida, United States - Lox_Sample_3.2 | ecosystem: Environmental > Terrestrial > Soil > Wetlands | place: USA... | reverse complement strand
AATTCCGAGCCGAGACTTTCTTCGAGCAGAATGATGACGTTGAGGCGCGGGCGGTTGGGGTCACCGGCGATCTGGCGCGTGATGTCGTCGGGGCCGCCGGTGAAGGTGGCGTTGGTGGACGAGAGCATCCGGCGCAAACGCGCGTAGGCTTCCGCGCGCGGAATGGTTTTGTAAAAGGCGCGGTAATCGAGGTCGCGCGTGTACGCGGCGGCGAAAAAGGAAACCGCGCCGTTATTGGCGATTTCGTTGAGCGTGCGGTCGTCGCCGACCTGGGGCGGACTTAAACTGATTGTCCGGGTCAGGCCGAAAAACAAAATCAGCGTGCCGGCGAACCAGAGAAATCGCGTGCCCACCCAGACCGGCCGGGTCCACATCGTGTGGAACAACCGTCCGGCGACCCACATCCACGCGGCGCCGAAGAGCAAACAGCCGGCGACCACCGCGGGCACCGGATAAGCGTCCCAGATATTGATGAAAACCTCGCGCGGATAGACCAGATAATCCACGGCGACGGGATTGAAACGGGACTTGAATTCCTGGAAGAAATAAAATTCGGCGGCCAACAAAAAAATTTGCACGGCCCAGAGCAACGTCATGAAAAACCGGAACCACAAACGGTGGATGAGCCAGCCGAATGGGCGATTGCCGATGATGAAACACCAGAACAACGGCGGCAGCATGAACCAGAGGGCGGCGATGACGTCACGGTAAAAACCGGCAACGAAAGCGAGAAACGCGTTCCAGGGGGGAGTCGAAGCCGAGCCGAAATTGACCAGCAGGACGAGACGAAGAAGGCTGAAGGCGACCAGCAGCGAGAAAAAACAGAACACCAGAAAGTGATAGCGCGAGTGCGGTTTTCTCTGGAAACGCGATACGGGACGTTTGTTCATCAATTTGGGATTCTGACAGGCGGAGCTTAGAGATGTTCAGCCCGGCGGCCAAGCCGGTTTTCAAAGATCATAATCTTAATCCGCCCAGGTCGGTTACGATGAAGAAGCAGGACGAAGAAGGTCCGGCTTTGCGGTTCAGATTTGACAGCGCGCGGATGGTTCGTGGAATATAATATGTCTTCGGTTGCCAGAGTAGCCCAGGGGTAGAGCAACCCCGAAAGCCTTCGGGGTTGGTCGGGGGGACAAAAGAGTGTGGGTACGTTCAATTTGGGTGCCAGAGTAGCTCAGGGGTAGAGCAGAGGACTCATAAGCCTTTGGTCGGGGGTTCAATTCCCTCCTCTGGCACCAGCCTTCGCCGGTTGCGTAACGCGGCGGCGACACCACATGTTTTCGGTAATGTTCTAAATTTATGTAGCGTTGAGCGTCGCGCTCAACCGTCGAGCCGGAGACTCGACACTACATCAGCTGAACCAGGACGCCGGGATTATATTCTTCACAGGCCTATTTTGACGCGCTGTTCCGGTTACTGGTTTTGAGGTTCATTTTTTAGGCTCGCCGGGCAGCAGCGATGAGCTTGGTTCGCACCCACTTCGTTTTGCCCAAGCCCGATCCTTTGATGGCTTGCGTGATTTCGGTGTACTCAGGCGGCGAAAGGCGCGTGGAAACGAATTTCCATCGCTTCTGCTTTTTGGGAAGCATCGGCCTGCCGACTTTGGGTGCACTGCTCATGTCTTATTTTCGATTCAAGAAGAAGATTGTCCCCAGAAATATCGCAATGATTATGACAATGGCTGTGACTGTGGTCTTATTCGTGAGCATCTGAATCGCTTGGTAAAGCGCATTTGCCATAGTCAATTCCTTTTCTTTTTTGGCGGCGGCGGTGTTTTAAGCAAATCCTTCAAAGCATCGTTGAACTAGATGCCGCCCAGACTCAGCATCATCGCTCCTGTGCCAGCGTCACCAGATTCAACTCGTCTTTTTCTTCTGTTGTCTTCATGCGATAAATGTGTCACATTTATATCACCATGTCAAGAGTTTTTGTGACACTTTTATATTTTTATTTTGCGTGGCTTCCCATGCTGACGGCTATCACAGCGACGACAAATGCGGCAGTCATGTCCTCAATGAAGACCGGAACTCACTCCGTTTCCTTCCAAGTATGGGATTAAGCCTTCTGAAAATATGACCGGCGTTTTGCCATATCTTCAGAGCATCCCCAAACGCCCAAAAAGCGTAAAGGCTAATGTTTCCTGCTAAATCTTTGAGGCTAAAGTGCCTCAAACAAAATGGGTCTGTGAAAGATATAGTCCCGCTTGGTGACACCACATGTTTATGCTGCTGGACAGTGTCAAAGGGGTTGGATAGGATTTACATTTACCATTTGGGAACGCAGCCCGCTTGCGTGCGTTGAAGCGCTAACTTGATTTTCAAACACATGAACCGAATTCGATCGAATCTCCGGCGCCTGCCGGCCATAATTCTCGGCGCCTGGCTGGCCATTAACTCTGCCGTCGTTGTCAAGGCAGATCCGTCCAACGTGAGCACCCGCAAATCACCCGACTGGCTCCGGAGCTCGGTCGTGTACGAAATCTTTCCGCGAGACTTTTCCCAGGCAGGGACCCTCAATGCCATCACTGCCCGGTTGGATGAATTGCAGGACCTGGGAGTGAACGTGCTGTGGCTCATGCCGATCCATCCGATCGGCGAAAAGATGAAGAAAGGTTCCATCGGCAGTCCCTTTGCCGTGCGCGACTATTACGCCATCAACCCCGACTATGGCACCACCAACGACTTCAAACGGCTGATTGCGAGCGCCCACCAGCGCAACATGAAAGTGATCATGGAAATCGTGTCGGGCCATACCGCGTGGGACAGCGTGCTCATGGAGCAACACCCGGATTTTTACATGAGAGACACGAACGGCGTGATCATCCCGCCCAATCCCGCCTGGACAGACGTGGCCGGCTTGGATTACACGAAGCCCGAGGTGCGCCGTTACATGATTAACATGATGAAATACTGGTTGCAGGACTTCGGCGTGGACGGGTTCCGTTGCGATGTCGGCCCCAATGTGCCGCTGGAATTCTGGGAAACCGCCCGGGCCGAACTGGAGAAAGTCAAGCCACAGATCATCATTCTCGCCGACGCCGGCGCCAGGCCGCAACTGCTGACGAAAGCCTTCGACGTGGATTCCTCCTGGAATTTTAATTACTCGCTGGACATGGTCATGAGCAGCCAACAACCCGCGGATTTCATGAAAGCATCCTGGGAACACACGCAGCAGCAGTTCCCCGAAGGCGCCCTGCACCTGCGCTTCTCAGACAGCCATGAAGAAACCCGGGCGGTGGCGCGCTATGGCATCAATGGCGCGCTCGCGGCACAGGTGTTGATGTTGACGCTCGATGGTGTGCCCCTCTTTTACAACGGCATGGAAGTGGGCGATGCCACTGAGTCCGCGGATCCGGCCTTGTTTGAAAAAATGCCGGTGTTCTGGCACCCGGGCGGACGTCCCCCGCTGCGTGAAATTTACCACGATTTAATCAAGCTTCGCAGGCAAAACGCCGCCTTTTACGATGGAAACGTTGTCTGGCTGACAAACACGGCTCCGGCAGAAATCGTCAGTTTCCTGCGGCAGGATGCGAAGGATGAGTTCCTGGTCTTGATCAACCTTTCAAGCATCCAAGTGAAAGGGTCGGTAGAATTACCCAATACCGAAAGCTTTGAGCCGGTGACGATCAGTGACCGGTCCAACCCGGTGGATACCCGCATACCCGACTTCGAACTTAGCGGTTACGGGTGGTATATTTACCATCGAACCGCTCCGCACTGAGGGTGGAATAGCTTTTTGAAGACCTGTCCCAGGGGTTCGGAGGTTGTCCATTCTTATGCCTTCGTGTGAGGTTTCACGGTCGCCGGCGGGCATTTGCTGTCGGTTGGGTTTCGGCCCTGTCCCGCTTTGCTGCTGTTTTCTGCGTTTCGACCCGGCAGTCCTTTATTCGCCGCTTGACCTTTCAGCACTTAACCGGTTAACTGTACCGCGTTAGGCGAATTCATGCTTGCGCAACTAAAAAGCCTGTTTTCTAACGATATTGGGATTGACCTGGGCACCGCCAACTCTCTCGTCTATGTGCGGGACCGTGGTATTGTGCTCCGCGAACCCTCTGTCGTGGCAATTCAGGCCGGCACGACCAACGTGCTGGCCGTCGGTGAAGAAGCCAAACGCATGCTCGGCCGCACGCCCGGCAACATCGTGGCCATCCGCCCGATGAAGGACGGCGTGATTGCCGACTTCGAAATCACCGAGGCCATGCTCCGCCACTTCATCCAAAAAGTTCAACATCGCAAGTTAATTGCGCCACGCGTCGTGGTCGCAGTGCCTTCGGGCATCACCGAAGTGGAAAAGCGCGCGGTAAAAGATTCCGCGATACACGCCGGAGCGCGTGACGTGATTCTGATTGACCAACCGATGGCCTCGGCCATTGGCGTCGGCCTGCCGGTGCATGAGCCGGCGGGCAATATGATCGTGGACATCGGCGGGGGAACGTGCGAAATCGCCATCATTTCCCTCGCCGGCATCGTTTTCAGCCGCAGCCTGCGGGTGGGCGGGGACGAATTTGACGAAACGATCGCCGCACACATGAAACGCGCCTACAACTTGATGATAGGTGAACGTACCGCGGAAGAAATCAAGATACGCATCGGCTCCGCGTTCCCCCTGGAGCAGGAATTAACCATGGATGTCAAAGGCCGGGACCTGGGTTCCGGCCTGCCCAAAACCCTGACCATCCGCTCCGAGGAAATTCGCGAAGCCCTGCAGGAACCGCTTTCGAGCATTTTGGAGTCCGTCCGCATCACATTGGAACGCTGTCCGCCCGAACTGGCCGCCGATCTTGTGGATCGCGGCCTGGTCATGGCCGGCGGCGGCTCGCTGTTGCGCGGCATAGACCGGCTGGTGGCCGAGGAGACCGGGTTGCCGGTCCACGTGGCGGACGATCCCATGAGCGCGGTGGCCGAAGGCACCGGTCGCGTCTTGCAGGAAATTGAGTTTGTTCGGCGTATCGCCACCAACGCGAAATATTGATTTCCCCGCCCCGTTCACCTGCGCCCGAATAATTTCGGGGCAGGCATGTTAAAGCAAAAACATTACATAGCACTTGGTGCGGTAACGCTGGCGACGCTGTTGCTCCTCAGTCTGCCACCGCGCGCCACCTCCCGTTTAAAGCTCGTTGTCGGCAGTTGGTTTTTGCCCCTGTTCGGACTGGCTGGCACCGCCCAGCAACTGCCGGTCACCGCTGCCGACGCAGTTCTGCCGCGGCGCGAATTGCTCCGGCAACTGGAAGCCCTTCGCCGCGAAAACGACCGGCTTCGCGCCCAGGCCCTGCAGGCCGCCGCAATGGCGCGGGAAAACGACCAGCTCCGCGCGCTGTTTGGCTGGCAACGGCAAACCCCGTGGAAACTCAAGCTCGCCAACGTGGTCATGCGTGACCCGGCCAATTGGTGGCATACCGTGCAAATTGACCTTGGCACCCGCGACGGCGTCCGCGAGAACCTGCCGGTGCTGACCACAGACGGTCTGGTGGGCCGGGTCTCGTCGGTCAGCTACACACACGCGCAGGTGGTGTTGATCAGCGATCCGTACTGCAAGGTGTCCGCCATCGTTGAAAATCCGGCGCACGACATGGGCATCATCAGCCCCGGCGGTCCGCTGGACAATTCGTTTGTCGAACTCAGCTACCTTTCCGGCAACGCGAATTTGCAGGCCGGCCAGAACGTCATTACCAGCGGCCTCGGCGGCGTTTTCCCCAAAGGCATCCCCATCGGCCAGATTGTGGATGCGCGCCCGGTCGACTTCGGCCTTTATACCGAAGCACGGGTGAAGCTCGCGGTCGGCCTCGGTTCGCTGGAACAAGTCTGGGTTTTGTTTCCATGACCTGGCCATGAACCTCCTGCAAACCATCCTGATTCTGGCCGCCGCGTTTCTCGCGGTGTTCGGCGAGGCGACCTTGGGCGGCCTTCGCCAGTGGCTCAGCGCGCAGGTGGACCTGCTGCCGGCGCTGATGGTTTATGCGGCTTTGAATGCGGACATTGTGACGCTGTCGCTGTTGGCCGTGTTCGGCGGATTGTGGTTCGACGCGTTGTCCGCCAATCCGCCGGGCGTAAGCATCCTGCCGCTGTTTGCCGTCGGGTATGTGATCTGGCTGCAGCGCGAATTGATTCTGCGCGAGTTGCCGTTTGCGCAACTGGTTCTGGGCGCCATGGCCAGCGCTGTCGCGCCCGCCTTGTCGGTCCTGGTGCTGTTGACCATCGGCCAGCAACCGTTGCTCGGCTGGGGTTCGCTCTGGCAGTGGCTGGTGATGACCGGCGGCGGCGCGGTGGCAACGCCGGTCGTCTTTGTGCTGTTTGACTGGTGCAACCATGCCCTAGGCTATAAACCGCAAACGGAAACCAGCTTTCGTCCCGACCGCGAAATTCGGAGGGATAAAAAATTGAAATACGAATGAAGACAGGAAAGTGATTGGTTAAATGAGTAATAGGTTAAACAAGTTGAATCGATGCGGATACACCGCGCCGGTTGTGGCCATGATTCATTTAGCCAGTCACCCATTTAACCAGTTACTCACTTAGCTTAACGGTCAGCCATGCTGATTTTCGACGAACTTAAAAAGAACGACCCGCAACTCCGCCTCGTGGCGCTCGTGCTGGCCGCCGGCCTGGGTATTCTGCTGACGGGCTTGTGGTGGGTGCAGATCGTCTCGGCCCGCGAATACCAGAATCATCTGGAGACGCAATCGTATCGCACCGTGCGCATCCCGGCAGCCCGGGGAAAAATTCTTGACCGCCACGGCCGCGTTCTGGCCGAGAATCGTCCGCGTTACGACCTGAGCCTTTACCTCGACGATTTGCGGCAGCAGTTCAAAGCCGCCTATGACATCGAATACGCCTTCGCCACCAATGCCCGCGCCCAATCCATCGCCGCGCAGGAGAAAAAGCTTGGACGTCCGCTGACCAAGACTGAACGAAAGACATACGCGCTGACCACCGCGCAATTGGAGCAACTGGGCCAACAGGCGCGTTGCCGCGCGGCCGGCAGCGTCGTGGCGCAACTCGGCCGGTTGCTCGACGAACCATTGACGTTCGACGCCGTGAAATTTGAACGCGATTACGAAACCCGGTTGGCCCTGCCTTACACCGTCCTGCCCAACCTCAACGCGGTGCAAATCGCGCGATTCGAGGAAAATTACACCGGGGGCCTCGGCGCGGATCTGGACCTGCAATCCGTCCGCGTCTATCCGCTCGGGACGACGGCGGCACATCTGCTCGGTTATGTGCAGCGCGACAACAGTTCGGTGGAAGGCGAAGACGCCTATTTTTCGTACCGGCTGCCCGATTATCGCGGAGTGGTCGGCATTGAAGCCGGTTTCGACGCGTTGTTGCGCGGACACGCCGGGGCGGAGGCCGTGCTGGTAAACAATCTCGGCTACCGCCAGACCGAAGATGTGTGGAGCCAGCCGGAGCCGGGGTACAATGTGGTGCTGACAATTGACCTCGATATCCAGGAAGCGGCGGAACGTTCGCTGCTGGAACACCAGGGTGCCGACGCCCGCGCGGCAATTGTGGTGATGGATGTCCGCACCGGTGACGTGCTGGCCATGGTGTCGTCACCGACATTCGATCCCAACGATTTCGCCCAGGGCATTTTCCCGCCGGCCGAAGCGACGCGTCTCAACGATCCGCAATTGCGCCCGCAATTTAATCGCGCGACGCAGGAAAATTATGCGCCTGGCTCTATTTTCAAACCCATCGTCGGCCTTGCTGCTCTTGAGGCCGGTTTGAATCCGGACGCCGTCGTGAATAATCCGGGTTACGTTTACGTCGGCAAGCGGCACATCACCGACCTGGCGCCGCCGGACAAATATAATTTCCGGCGCGCCATCATTTACTCCAGCAACACCTATTTTATCACCGTGGGCTTGCAGGCGGGCATTGATAATGTGGTCCGGATGGCAGAGAAATTCCATTTCGGCGAACGCACCGGCCTGCCCACGCGGCAGGAAACACCGGGAATTTTCCCCACTCTGAGCCAGGTGCACCGGGCCGACTGGCACAAGGGCGATTCGGCCAATATTTGTTTTGGCCAGGGCCAGATGGCGGTGACGCCGCTGCAAATGGCCGTGGCCTATGCGGCCATTGCCAACGGCGGCACGGTCCTCTGGCCGCGGCTGGTGGAAAAAATCGAAGACCCGGTCAGCGGTGAAACGTTGACAAACTGTCCCTCCGGCCTTGTGCGTGATCACCTCGGCGTCAATGCCCGCAATTTGAAAATCCTGCACGACGCGATGCTCGCGGAAACGGAAGACCCGGAAGGCACCGGCCGTCCCGCCGCCGTGCCCGGCCTGCGTATTTGCGGCAAAACCGGCACCGCCGAGATCATGGACACCCACAACCGGCGGATTGGCCGCACCACCTGGTTCGCCTCGTTCGCGCCCTATGAGCATCCGCGTTACGCGGTCGTGATCATGGTCGAAAACGGCACCTTCGGCGGCCCGACCTGCGCCCCGATTGCGCACGATATTTACGAGGCGATTCTGAAAAGCGAAACCGCAAACGCGCCTGCCATTGCCGAGCACCGGGGCGCCGTACGGACAAACTAAAATGGCCAACGAACTGCTCAACGAGCGCTACGACCGGCTTGACCGGCTGCAACTGGCCGCCCTGGCCGGGCTGATGGTCATTGGCACACTGTTCGTGTACAGCGCCACGATGGTGAACGCCGCGGAAGCCGCCAGGCCGTGGTATGACCAGACGTGGTTCCACCAGATCATCTGGTATGCGCTGGGCATCGGCGCCGGCGCGGTTCTGTGCCTGGTGGATTATCACACGCTGGCGCGCTGGTCGTTCGTGGCGTATTGGGTGACGGTTTTCTTTCTGGTCATTGTGCTCGTGCCGCACATCGGCTCCATGCGCTACGGCGCGCGGCGATGGATTGATTTCGGGCCGTTCCAGTTTCAACCGTCCGAATTCGCCAAACTTGCCTTCATCCTGGCCGCGGCGCATTTCCTGAGCCGGCCGCCGGACGAGTTGCGGCAGCCGGCCAATTTCTGGAAGGGCCTCGGCCTGTTGCTGCTGCCGTTCCTGCTGGTTTTAAAGGAACCGGACCTGGGTTCGGCGCTCGTATTGTTGCCGACGGGTTTGGTAATGATGTTCGTGGCCGGCACACCGAAACGATATCTGCTGAAGCTGACCGGCGCGGTGGCTTTGCTGGCCGCGCTGTTTCTGGTGGATGTGCTTTTTGTGCCCCCGGGCCGTTGGCAGATTTCGATGCAGCCGTATCAACGCGACCGGCTCCTGGTTTATTTTGGACGGGATTACACGGATTTCGCTCCGCCGCACGCCCCGCCGGCGGAGTTGCAACGCCTGCAGAAACAACAGTTGAACGATGAATACAATGTCCGTCAGGCGTTGATTTCCGTCGGCTCCGGTGGGTTGTTCGGAAAAGGTTGGCAGCAGGGAACACAGAACAAATACGGTTACCTGCCGCGCGCGGTGGCGCACAACGACTTCATTTTCTCCGTGATTGCCGAGGAGGAAGGATTTGTCGGCAGCGTGATTGTCCTCGCGCTGTATGCGGGGGTTCTCTTCACCGGATTGAGAATCGCCGGCCAGGCGCGCGATCGCCTGGGCAAACTCGTGGCCTTGGGCGTGGTAACGCTCATCTTCAGCCACGTGTTCATCAACATCGGCATGAACATTCGCATCATGCCCGTGACGGGTGTGCCACTGCCGCTGCTTTCTTACGGCGGATCTTCAGTGCTCTGCTCGTTGATCGCCGCGGGTCTGATGCAAAACGTTTACATTCATCGAAGAGGATACTGAATATGAGCAATAAAAACTTTTCCCGGCGGCGCCGCGGCATGCATTTCCGCCCCAAAGGCGGCTTTGGCCAGGCCCCGCAGAAAACGGACCGGGAAGCCAGCCAGGCGCGAGCCGACGCCGTGAGCGAACAAGGCGGGGCAGACCGGCTGTTTGAAAAACGGCATGCCCAGGAGATCGAACGCGCGGAGAATGTCGCCGCCGGCCTGCCGCCGCAAGGCGCGCCGGAAATGGAGGCGCCGGAAACCGCTGCCACCAAAAAGGAATTCCGCGAGCCGCATCTGGACACCCCTGCCCAGGTGCAAGAGGAAAAGCCGTTCGAACCGGTTGAAATCAAAGAAGCGCCAAAAGGCATTCTGGACACCATCAGGGTCGCAGCGGGCAACCTCGTCAAGAAGGTCCAGCGCCTCATCCGGACGGAAAAGAAAATCCACAAGGAAATCGTCATCAACGCCGAGACCCTCGAAACGCGCGTGGCGGTGCTTGAAGACGGAAAGCTGGAGGAATTCAACATCGAACGCACCACCGAGGAGCGCCTGGTCGGCAGCATTTTCAAGGGCAAGGTGCGCAACCTCGAAGACGGCCTCAAGGCCGCGTTCGTGGACATCGGGTTCGAGAAAAACGCGTTCCTGCATTATTGGGACATCGTGCCGAGCCAGTTCGACAGCAGTGTGGAAATTGTCGAACGCGAAGGCCGCCGGCCGGCCCGTCCCAAAATCACGCAGAAGGACATTCCCCGTTTATACCCGCCCGGCAGCGAAATCATCGTGCAGGTCACCAAAGGCCCGATTGGCACCAAAGGCCCGCGCGTCACAACCAACCTCGTGCTGCCCGGTCGTTATCTCGTCCTGCTGCCGAATTCGGACCAGTCCGGCATCTCGCGCAAAATTGAGAACCAGGAAGAGCGCAAGCGGCTCAAAAAAATCCTGCGCGAACTGCCGATTCCCGACGGCATGGGCGTCATCATGCGCACCGCCGGTGAAGGCCAGCAGAAACGGTACTTCATACGCGACCTTGCTTTGTTGCTCGAGGAATGGAACGGCATCGAAGACCGCATCAAAAAGCAGCCGATGGCCACCTGTGTGTTCCAGGAACCCGATCTGATTGAGCGCACCGTCCGCGACTTTTTGACCGAGGACGTGGAACGCATCGTCGTGGACAACCAGAAGGCCCATGACCGGATGCGTGACATGATGTTGAAAATCAAGGCCAAGTACGCGGCCAAGAAAATCAAGTTTTACACCGACGCGCAGCCGATTTTTGACCGGTTCAACATCACCAAGCAACTGGAGAGCACCTTCTCGCGCCAGGTCCATCTCAAGAGCGGCGGCTATATCGTCATTGACGAAACCGAGGCGCTGGTGGCGATTGACGTGAACACGGGCCGGCACAGGGGCAATCGCGACCAGGAATCCACCATCCTGAAGGTGAACCAGGAAGCCGCCGAGGAAATCTGCCGGCAATTGCGCCTCCGCAACATGGGCGGTCTTATCGTGCTCGACTTCATTGACATGAAAGGCCGCCGCGACCAGCAATCCGTGTATCAGCGGATGAAGGACGGATTGCGCCGGGACAAGGCCAAGACACACATCCTGCCCATCTCGCAGCTCGGCCTGATGGAAATGACGCGGCAACGCCACACCGAGAGCGTGCGCTCGGCGGTCTATGACGACTGCCCGTATTGCAAGGGCCGCGGCAAGGTCAAGAGCGTCGTGACCATGAGCGTGGAAATCCAGCGCAAGCTCCAGGAAATCCTGAAAAAGCGCGAACGCGACGAATCGGATTTTCAACTCCGCATCGTGGTGCATCCGACCGTGCTGGACCGGCTCCGTACCGAGGACGAGAAACATCTTATCGAGATGGAGAAACGCTATTTTGGGAAGCTGTCCTTCCGCGCCGACACCGGCATGCACGCCGAACAATTCAAGATTGTGAACGTGGAAAACGGCGAAGAACTGGTGAGTGTCGGTTCCTGACAAAGGTAGGGCCGCGCTGCCGCCCGACCAAATTTTAACCATGGCGGCGCAGCAGTGCCGCCCTACCAAAAAAATCAAAACGCCTCGCGAGCCATCGCGGGGCGTTTTTCTTCCTCGTCATTGGTTGTGCGCGTGATAACATGCTTTCATGCGCACGGTGATTTATCCGGGGAGTTTTGATCCGCTCACGAACGGGCATCTGGATGTGATCCAGCGCGCGGCCCGGCTGTTCGACCGCGTCATCGTGGCCGTCGCCGAAAACGACGGCAAACACCCGCTGTTCACGCTCGCCGAGCGCGCCGCGCTGGTTAAGGAAGCCGTGCGGCATCTGCCGCGCGTGGAAACGGACGTTTTCGACGGCCTGTTGGTTGATTACGCTGTCCGCCGCAAGGCCGAAGCCGTCATCCGCGGCCTGCGCGCCGTATCGGATTTCGAGTTTGAATTCCAGCTTGCGCTGATGAACCGCAAGCTGAACGAAAAAGTGGAAACGATTTTCATGATGCCCAAGGACACCTACACGTTTTTAAGCTCGCGCATGGTGAAGGAAATCGCGCGGCTGGGCGGCGACGTCAGCCCGTTTGTCCCGCCGCATATCCGGACGGCCTTGCGGAAAAAACTGAATCCGCGGAAATAATTTTGAGTTGTTGATTTGCTGTTCCGGTCAAAATCTCAGTTGGTTTTCCGGCCGAGACCGGAAGGAAAAGACTGGAAGTTTATGTTGACTGTCAATCTTCACCACTTGGAGGCGCACGAAATCCATTTGCAGGGCGAGTTGCCGGCAAAAGAACTGGATCTGGATGTGCATGATCCGATGATTCACCCCGGCCAACCGCTGCGTTATGACCTGATCGTGGAGAAACTGCCCGACGGCATCCTGGTGACCGGCTCGCTGCGTTTGACGCTGGACTGCGAGTGCGTCCGCTGCCTGGAACCGTTCCGGCATGAGTTGGAACTGAAGGATTGGACATGTCATTTGCCGTTCGCCGGCGAAGAAAAGGTGGCGGTGGACAATGATTGCGTGGACTTGACGCCGTATCTGCGGGAGGATATTCTCCTCGAGTTTCCGCAACATCCGTTGTGCAAACCGGACTGTCGCGGATTGGAGAAAACCTCCACGGGCAAAACCAAACCCGGCCGCATTCCCCGGGACGAGACCGCTTCGTCGCCGTGGGCGGAGTTGAACAAATTGAAACTGTGATTTATTAAGAATTTATGGGCGTTCCGAAGCGTAAACCTTCCCGGAGCCGGCAGCGCATGCGCCGGGCTTACAACAGCGCGCTGACGCTGCCGCAACTGTCCACTTGTCCCCAATGCGCCGCGCCGTATGTGCCGCACCGGGTCTGCCCGGCCTGCGGGTATTACAAAGGCCGGCAGGTGTTGACCGTTACCGCGGGCGCCTGATTCCGGCAGGAGGGGAAAATTC
>Ga0335078_10011433_pt1 | contig 13161 bp, 13 predicted proteins | sample Lox_Sample_32_FD_206711 | JGI IMG/M metagenome (GOLD analysis project Ga0335078, IMG submission 206711) | Soil microbial communities from Loxahatchee National Wildlife Refuge, Florida, United States - Lox_Sample_3.2 | ecosystem: Environmental > Terrestrial > Soil > Wetlands | place: USA... | reverse complement strand
CCTGCCGCGAAGCCCGCCAGGAATAAGGGAAGCAACTCCATAATCGCCTCCTGCAATCTGCCTAGTGAGTATGCCCAACGTCACCATTGGCTATTAGCCAACGAACTGTTGCCCCATGAGTATAAAACGAAATGTTCCGAACGGAACAAAAAAAAGCAAGAAAATTCGGGTGCTCGGTTGCACAAGACGGAGCCAAGGGGGTTCGTCGACTTTCAAGCCGTAAGAACACGAGGCCGCGCCCTTGGGATGAAGTGCTGGGTAAGTCGCCGGGTGACGGGCTGCTGGCTACCGCGAGGTTTGAGCAGAGGAAGAAGCCGGGGCCGGCTTTTCGTCATGCTTGGTCAGCGCGTCGATCCGCTGGTGGATGTAAGTCTCGTAAAGTCTGATGGTCGCCTTTAGAGAGCCGATATAGGCCCAGCATACCGCGATCCCAATCGCGAAGCCCGCCAAAAATAAGGAAAGCAACTTCATAATGCCCCGCCATCGCCCCGGCGAGTTCGGGCGATTACCGGCATCGGCTATTAGTCACACTGACACCAAACCACATCCGCCTCTGTCTCTAATTGAACAGCTTACATGTTTTGATAAGCCCCCTTGGTGGTAACGAAAAGTCACGGCGGAGGAGCGCCTGCCCCAACCCCGAAACCCCCAACTTACGGAAGGAATATTACCACCGGAAAAGCCAACCGCCAATGGAAAAGCCAGCACGGCCAGCAAGGCCAGAGTGGCATGAAACCGCAAGAAGTTTTTTCATTCTTCCTCGGGAGCCGCCGAGGTCCTGCGAGCGCGACCTTGGGGATCGCGCTGGTGGTTGGCACGATCGGGTCCCGGGCTTACCCGGAGCCTATCGCGGGTGAGAGCCCGTGCGACCAACCCTGACCAGGCTTTGATGCTGCCGAGGACTGACCTCCTGGGATTCGGCAACGCGACCGATGTCGCTGGACGGTTGCATTCTTCAGCCAGTTCGTTCAGACGCGTCACCAACCTCGGCGTCAATCCGGGCTCACCGTCATCATAAAAGAATCTGTGTACGGGCACGTCCAAGGCATCCGCCAAGCTGTCCAGCATCTCCAGGGTTGGAACCTCGCGGCCTTTTTCCAGCCGGGCCACCAGGCCCTTCGCGAGCCCCGCCTCTGCTTCCACCGCTTCGCGAGACACCGAACGCTCAAGCCGAATCCGCTTAATCCGCGCTGCGATTCGCATCGCCAGATACCCCCTTGAGATCTTGCCAACGTTGAGCGAGCCTAGCGCTGGACGCTATCCGGGTCCCGGCCAACTCAAGTGCCCTCAACGCCCAGGTCAGTCGTGCCCCAATCGCCATCTATGCCAGGGATTATGGCTAAAGGATATGGTGACCCATTCAATACCGCCGAGTCTGTCCCGTACGGAACACTTTTGCGAGACTTTACGAGATTTATGAAAAAGAGGCGCCGGGATGTGCTTAGTCGCGGAGGACGATGCTGAGGAGGGAACTGTTGACCTGCAAGCCGCCGCGCGAGCCGCCGTCATAGTCAATCAAGCCCAGCTTCCTGAACTTGTTCATGAAGGAACTGACTCGAGCCCGGCTGGCGCCGACCATCTGCGCCAGCGTCTCCTGGCTGATTTGCGGAATTACCGGTTGAGGTTTGCCGTCTTTGCCAAAGTGGGAGAGCAACAGGAGAGCACGAGCCAGCCGCCTCTCGGTGGAATTGAACAAGTGATCCACCAGGTCTTCTTCCACGCGAACGGTGCGCGCCAGGGTATAGGAGACGAAAAGGTCCGCAAAGTCGACGTCCTCATGGAGAAGCCGCACTACCGCGTCCTTACTGAATCGAAGGACCGTCGAGTGTCCGATGGAGCTCGCGCTGGACATCCTGACTGAACTCCCAGCCGCTAAACTGCCCTCGCCAAAGAAATCACCCGTCTCGGCAATGGCGAGAACCGCCTCTTTGCCCTGCTTGGACACGACCGTCAGCTTGATCCTACCTTTCTGAACATAAAACACGGCATCCGCGGGGTCCCCTTGCACAAAGATCACCTGCCGGTGACGGAAATCCTGAACGAGGCTGTCGAGTTTTGCGAGGAAAGCCTGCGGACCGAGAGGCCCAGATCGCTTGCGCGCCACAGCTACCCCCCCTTCGCTGGCACGTGAGCCGACCCGGTGCGGACGCATAACGCGGCTGGCACTGGGCCGGTTTCGCCCACAAGCCAGATTTGTTCCTAGCCCTACTTATACGTCCCGGAGTCTCCCCCTGTCAAGCACTTCTTTAGCGGGTGGCGGCGGCAACTCATAAGTTACCATCCATGCGGCGGCGCTCGTCGTTACGTGCCAGATTCCTACTCCGTTTTCGATTCCGAGCCGACCCCAGGCGCGACGTAAACACTCGACCAGTTCATGGCTTCATCAGGCGCGCGCTTTGTCGTAGAACTCGGCGATGGCGCGCCCCACTGACGTTTGACGCTCGGCGCTCAACTCGGGGTAAATCGGGAAGGACAACACTTCGCGGCTGGCCCTTTCGGCCTCGGGAAACTCTCCCGCCCGGTGGCCCAGGTAACTGAATGCCGGTTGCAGGTGGAGCGGGAAAGGATAGTAGGTCTGGCTCGGAATTCCCCGCCGGCAGAGGAACTCCCGCAAGCGGTCACGCTCGGGGCAGCGGACGGTGAACTGGTTATAAACGTGGAAGAAGCCCGGAGGCTCGACGGGGAGCTTCACGCAATCGCCCAGGCCGCATTCTTTGAATATCGCCGCATAACGCGCCGCGTTGCGCCGGCGCGCCGCCGTCCAGGCATCGAGGCAGCGCAACTTGACCCGCAGGATCGCGGCCTGAATCTCATCCAGGCGGCTGTTGGTACCCAGCACTTCGTACGAATACCGTTGGCGGCTGCCTTGGTCGCGCAAAACGCGGAAACGATCGGCCAATTCGGGATCGTTCGTGGTGAGCAAACCGCCTTCCCCGGCGCCGCTGAGATTCTTGGTGGGATAGAAACTGAAGCAGCCCACGGCGCCGAGGCTGCCCACTTTGCTGCCTCGATAAGAAGCATCGATCGACTGCGCCGCGTCCTCGATCACCGGAAGGCGGTGGGCCTTGGCCACTTCGAGAATCGGATCGAGGTCGGCGGCGAGGCCGAACAAGTGCACCGGCAGGATCGCCCGCGTGCGCCCGCTGAGGGCCCTTTCGATGAGGTTAGGGTCCAGATTGAAGGTGTCCGGCTGAATGTCGACAAACACCGGCTTCGCTCCCAGCCGGGCGATGGCGCCCGCCGAGGCGACAAAAGTGAACGGCGCGGCGATGACCTCGTCCCCAGCGCCGACGCCCAGCGCCTGCAAGGCCAGCATCAGCGCGTCCGTTCCCGAAGCGCAGCCCACCGCGGCGCTGACGCCGACTCGCTGGGCAATCTCCCCCTCCAACTCCTCGCCTTCCTTACCCAGGATAAACTGCTGGCTCTCCATCACGCGGGTAACAGCAGCCATTACTTCGTCCCGTATGGTGGCGAATTGAGCCTTGAGATCGAGAAAGGGGAAAAGGGGCTCCATAAAAAGAAGGTTGAGTCATTGAGCCCATTGGGAGAAGTTGAAAGTCAAAAGTCAAAAATCGAAAGTCAAGAGGCCTTCTTCCACCTCTCGACTTTCAACCTTCGACTTTCAACTTCCTTTCAAGGACTCAATGACCCAATTCCTCCTACTTCTTCGCCGCCGTTTGGTGTTCGGGGTGATGATCGCCGCCTGCGGCCTTGGCTTTCTGGTCGCGCAACACCGCCTTGCGGCTGAGGCGGACCTTGTTGCCTTCCACCGAGATCACCTTCACCAGGAGCTGATCGCCTTCCTTGAGCTCCTTGCGAATGTCGCGGATGTGGTGCTCGGCGAGCTCGCTGATGTGAAGCAGGCCATCGGTGCCGGGGAAAATCTCCACAAAGGCACCGAAGTCCGCCAGGCGCACCACCTTGCCGAGGTACGTCTTGCCGATCTCGGCCTCGGCCAGCAAGTCCTTGATCATCTTGATGGCCTTGTCGGCCGACTCCTGCTCGGTAGCCGCCACGTTCACCTTGCCATCATCTTCCACGTCGATCTTCACTCCGGTCTGCTCGATGATACCGCGGATCACCTTGCCGCCCGGACCGATCAGCTCGCCGATGCGCGACGGGTTGATGTGGAGGGTAAAGATGCGTGGGGCATTGGAGGCGATGCTGGTGCGCGCCTCGGGCAGGGTCTGGAGCATCTCTCCCAGCACGTGCAAGCGGCCCGCCTTGGCCTGCTCCAGCGCCTGGGCCATGATCTGGTGAGTGACGCCGGAGATCTTGATATCCATCTGGAGGGCGGTAATGCCGTCCCTGGTGCCCGCCACCTTGAAGTCCATATCGCCGTAGTGGTCCTCAGCGCCGGCGATGTCGGTGAGAATGGCGTAGTTCTCGCCTTCCTTCACCAGACCCATGGCGATGCCCGCCACCGGGGCCTTGATCGGCACACCGGCATCCATCAGGGCCAGGCAGCCGCCGCAGACCGTGGCCATGGACGACGAACCGTTCGACTCCAGAATGTCGGAGACCACGCGCACGGTGTAAGGGAAAGCGTCCTCCGCAGGAAGCACCGCCGTCAGGGCGCGCTCGGCCAGGTTGCCGTGGCCGATCTCGCGACGGCCGGGTCCGCGCAGGAATCCCACTTCGCCCACGCTGAAGGGCGGGAAGTTGTAGTGGAGCATGAAGCGCTTGAACGACTCGCCTTCCAGCACGTCGAGCCGCTGCTGATCCTCGGCCGTCCCCAGCGTCGCGGTGACCAGGGCCTGAGTCTCGCCGCGGGTGAACAGCGCCGAGCCGTGAGTGCGCGGCAGCATGCCTACTTCGCAAGTGATGGTCCTGACCTGGTCGAAAGCACGCCGGTCGGGGCGCTGGCGCTTGGCGAGGACGTCCTCGCGGAAGTATTTCTCTTCCAGCGCCGTGAAGTAATGGCCCGCCAGCTTGCGCTTGGCGTCGTCTTCGGCCGGATAGCCTTCCACCAACGCTTTTTTGATCTCCTGGATCTTGCGATAACTCTCGAGCTTGGGGTACTTCGAGGTATCCATGGCCTCGCGGAGCGCCGCGCCGGTCTTCGTCTCCACTTCCTGGTAAAGAGCCTCGTCGAGCGCGGGCGCTACGAACTCCCGCTTCTTGATTCCGAGCTTGGCAAAAAGCTCCTTCACCCCCGCCACAATCCTGCGAATCTCAGAGTGGGCATGCTCGATAGCGCCGAGGATGGTGGCCTCGGTGACCTCGCTGGCCGACGCTTCCACCATCACGATGGCTTCTTCGCTGCCCGCCACCACCAGGTTGAGCTGGCTGCCCTTCACCTCGGCATACGTGGGATTGGTAACGAGTTTGCCGCCCACCAAGCCCACGCGGACGGCCGCGATGGGAGTGTAAAACGGAATGTCGGAGAGATAAACCGCCGCCGCGCCGGCCACCACGCCGATGACATCGGGATTGTGCTCCTCGTCGGCGGAAAGGACCATCGAGATCACCTGGACCTCGTCCTTGTAACCTTCCGGAAACAGCGGGCGGATGGGGCGATCGGTAAGCCGGCTGGTGATGATCTCCTTCTCCGTCGGCCGGCCTTCGCGCTTGAAGAAGCCGCCCGGAATCTTGCCGGCGGCGTAAGTGTACTCACGATAGTCCACCGTGAGGGGGAAGAAGTCGATGCCCTCGCGCGGCTTGGAGGTACACGCCGTCGCCAGGACCACCGTATCTCCGTATCGAACGTAAGCGGAACCGTTAGCCTGCTTGGCCACTTTGCCGCATTCAATGGTGAGGGTGCTCGCACCCAGGGGAATACTTATTTGTTGCATTGGATCTCCTTGTAAGTCGTATTTCTGCCCGCCGGCACAGCGGAGTGTGTGTGAAGGAGGGAACAGGGAATAGAAAATCAGAAATCAGAAAGCAGAAATCAGAACCTAAGGTAGACCTTGTTTCTAATTCCTGACTTCTGATTTCTGATTTTCTATTCCCTGTCCCCTCCGTCACACACGCTCCGCGGGCCTCGCCCGCGCGGCCGCGCTGAAGCGCGATCTGCGGCGAGCGAATCCAGGTCAGGCGGCTGAGGCCGCTGTGTTGTTGGTCGGGATAGGCCGCGCGCGGCGCCCTACCCAAGTTGTCTTCCGCACACCGCAGAGGTCGCTGGCGTGACGGTGGTCCAGTTTCGATCGTGGTCTGTTCGAGGATTAAGAGGTGAGGAAAACCGGGGACAAGAATAGACACGGCGGAACCGCGGCGCCTCGCCGGAGCGAAACCGAGCCGCTTGGCTCCCTGGGACGTTCTGAACCGTGAACTGGCCTGACTTGGGGCTTCCGAACTCTCTGGTTGCAACAGACTACTTGCGAATGCCCAGGCTCTCAATCAACTTCTTGTAGCGATCCGGGTTTCGTCGCTTGAGGTAGTCCAGCAGACGACGACGCTTGCTCACCATGATCACCAAGCCGCGACGTGACGCATGATCTTTCCGGTGTGACTGGAAATGAATGTTCAAATAACCGATGCGCTCGCTCAAGAGGGCCACCTGCACCTCCGGCGAACCGGTGTCTGCGCCCCGAGAGCTGTCCTCGGGGTGTACCCGGTAACGCTCCATCAAGCCTTTCTTCGACTCCACACTCAAAGGCATCCGCTAATCTCCTCGCTTCTCTTTTTCCCTTCTATACGATGTTCAGGATAACATATCCCGGAGTGATATGGGAAGCAGAAACTTTCGCACGGTCAAAAATCAGAAATCAGAACGTGGAAATCAGAACCAAGACCTGTCTTCCTTTCCTGATTGCTACTTTCTGATTTCCGATTTGAGTCCTCAACGCTTCCGCACGTGCAGCACCTTCTGCACTTCCGCCACCACCGCCCCGGTTTCATCCTGAACTTCCACCACGAAGGTCGGCTCGATCTTCGCCTGCGTCTGCAATCCCTGGCGAATCCCTTCGATCTGCTCCTCAGACACCCGAAACCTCGCCACCATCTTGCCCTTGCCGGGCTTCTTGAAGCGAATGCTGGCGGATTTGTCCCATACGATGTAATCGCGGCCCAGGTTCTCGATCAGCATCAGCATGTAAAACGGGTCGGTCATGGAGTACAACGACCCCCCAAAATGAGTGCCGACGTAATTCGCGTTCCAGAAATGCAGCTTCATCTCCACGTCGATCTCTTTCCAATCGGCCTGAAGGCGCTTGACGCGGATTCCCGCCCCCAGGAATGGCGGGTAGAGATTGAGGACCCATCGCATGTGCTTCTTGAAAGCTCTGGTCATACGCGCGATTTCGTCGCCCAGTAAGCTCTCCGCGCCCGGCCGCACGAGGATGACGATCCTTCTGCTGCCCTAAGCGCCGGCCAGCAAGCTGGCGCCGCAACAAAGCGGGCGCAAGCTTCCGCACTCCACATCATAGCGACCCCCGCGCGGGCGTGATCAGAATCTCATTCACGTTCGCCCGCCCCGGCTGGAGCACGGCGGCGATGACGGCCTCGGCCACGTCCTCCGGCTGGAGCAAGTTCTCGCGCTTCACCGGAAAATCGAACTCTTTCGCCATGCGCGTATCCGTCGAACCCGGCAGGATCGCCGTGACCCGGATCTTTCGCGCCCGCAACTCCTCGGCCAGCACCCGCGTGAAGCCCAGCGCGCCGAACTTCGACGCCGTGTAGGCGGAGCACTTCGGGAAAGCTTCCCGGCTGGAGATGGAGAGGATGTTCACGATGTGGCCGGCCTCGCTCAGACCGAGCAGCGGCAAGGCGGCTTGGGTGGTGAGGAAAAGCGACGTGAGGTTGGCGTCGAGGTTGCGGCGCCAGTCGTCGATCGTGGTGCGTTCGAACGGCTTATAAGTGAAAACGCCCGCCGAGTTCACCAGGAGATCGAGGCGGCCGAATCGCTTGCGTACGGTGGCAAACAGGCGCTTTACATCCGCCGGACGTGTGACGTCGGCGGCGACCGCGAGCGCGCCCGATATCTGCCCGGCCGCATGCTGGAGTACGCGGCGGTCGCGTGCCGCCAGCGCCACGCTCGCACCTTCACGCGCCAATGCCTGCGCGATAGCGAGGCCGATACCGCGGCTGCCTCCGGTGACCAAGGCGATCCGATCCTGGAGTCTCCGGGTCATAGGTTTACAGCGCGCCGACGGAATTTGGGATTGACGATTAACCATCCCAACCGGAACATCGGAATTAGCTCAAGCCTCCAGCCTCCTCCTACCATCATCAACCGGTAATCCGCAATCGGCAGTTTCACACCCAGCCCTATTCTACGGCCTTCCCCTGACATCAAATCGCTTTGTGCCCCAACGGTGGCTTCGTTCCTGATTTCGCCCAAGGCCGATCCTTTGTTATCAAGCAAATCGGTGGCTTCGTTTTTCAAAAATTCTCAGCCTTTCCAGCCGTCAGGTGTCGTCACCTTGCCACTATATCCACTCCTGGAGGGCCATCCCAAACCCCCGGGAGCGCGGGCGTCCCGCCCACTCTTTTGTTTTCTCCACCAAACCCGGTCGCGATCGGCCTGGCTCTGCTGGAGCCGAACTCGCGGAAGAGCAGGCGGGAGACCCGGCTACCGCCGTTCCCCAACGGCCTCTGGCGCTCCCCGCCCGCCGCCGTCCGCCTATCGCCTTCTGTCAAGAACGGGGGCATCAGAGATCTCACAAACCGAAAACTGAGTACCGTTGCTGGCGCAGTGCAACCGCGCTATTGTATCTGTATTATGTACGAAGCGGTTGACTAATGTCAAGCAGTATTCTCTTCCCTCGTGCCTGGCCCCCAGTCCCGCCCTTGGACGGGCGGCGCACCCTTTCATCTCCCTCCCCTGTCGGGCTGTCGGGCCGCCTTCGAGCCCTCTCCACTGTCGTGCCCGACGCGGCCCGTCTTTTTCTCGAAGTGTCTCATTCGGAACAGACACGCCAATCGTCTTGCGTCAGCCTGAGGAGTAGCCGATGCCTGTGACAGGCACCAACTGGGGCTGGGAGCGGCGGCGGGAAATTATGCAATGGCTCCGCTTATTTCTGCCTGGCTGCGCGGATGCGGAGATCTGCGGGTGCGGTGGCGATACGCCGGATCTGATTCCTGCGTCAGGAGGCTTGCGATGACCTGGACCAAGATTCTGATATTCGCCTTCCTGGCGGGCCTGACGGTCGGACCCGCGTCTGCCATCTGGTGCTCCGTGCAACGGGTAGTTTCTGGCTCAAAGCCCCGCGATTCTGCCGGGCACAGCGTCCGGTCTTCGTTGGGGCAATCCGCCCCCGCAGAAGGGCCGGCCGGCGCGGCCCTTGGCTCTGCAAGCTCACCTTCTCGCCGGCCCTTTGTATTCTAAGAACCGTTTTTTTGGAGATGAGGCCACCAAACGGTCGCACCGCACTCGGGCTTGCGAGGGTGTCCCTGCCACTTTTTCTAATCTCTCCGCGATGGATGCACCAACTGAAGAAACTCCTCCCGCGTTCGCCGATCGTCGCGGAAGACTCCCAGCATGGCGGAGGTGACGGCCACCGAATTCTGCTTCTCCACCCCGCGCATAATCATGCAGAGATGTTTGGCCTCGATCACCACGCCGACGCCCTGCGGACTGATCTTCTCCATGATGGTCTCGGCAATCTGCTGCGTCAGGCGCTCCTGCACCTGCAAGCGGCGCGCGAACACATCTACCAACCGGGGAATCTTGCTCAGCCCCACCACCTTCCGGTTGGGAATATAAGCGACGTGGCAGCGGCCGAAGAACGGCAGCAGGTGGTGCTCGCACAGGCTGAACACCTCGATATCCCTCACCAGCACCATCTGGTCGTAGCAGACCTCGAATAGCGCCCCGTTCAGCACCTCGTCGATGTCCTTGGTGTAGCCGCTAGTCAAGAAGCGCAGCGACTTGGCCACCCGCTCCGGCGTAAGGTTCAACCCATCGCGCTCGGGGTCCTCGCCGAGATCACTGAGGATGCCTCGCATCGCCTCCTCGATGGGGTCGCCAGCAGTCGAAGGTTGAAGGTCAAAGGTCGAAGGTGAAGGCTCGAATGGGCCGGAAGCGTTTCGACCTTTAACGTTCGGCTTTTCACTTCTTTCGGTGTCGACTTTCATGTCTATCTCCACGAGCGGATTTGAGCGCTGAGGGTCGAAGATGAAGGCGCCCGGCAGGCGGGAAGCCTTTTGACCCTCAACATTCGACCTTCGACTCTCTTTAAGACCCTTCGTATTCGAAAAAGTTCGAACTCGTCTCTTCCAGCCGCACGCGCGCCAGGCGAGCCTGCGACGTTCCATTGCCTATTTTGCCCCGCAGGCGGTTGAAGATCTCGATGCAGACATTCTCGGTGGTCGGCACCTGGTTTTGGAAGGCAGCGACATCCAGATTGAGAAAGGAGGTGTCGAAAGGCTCCAGAACCTCCCGCTCCACCGTGCCGTCCAGGGCCACGAGGTCGTACACCATTCCGGTGGCCGGATCGATAGGTCCCGCCACCGTTACTTCCAACGCGTAATTGTGACCGTGGCCATAGGGGCTGTTGCACTTGCCGTAGAGGCGAGCATTCTCCGGGGCGTTGAGCGCCGCGTTGTGGAGGCGGTGCGAGGCCGAAAACCGGTAGCGGCGCGTGAGAAAAGCGATCATCGGGCGTCCCCGTTTCCATCGCCGTAGTAATCCACAAACAAATCCGGCGTCTCATACAGCCGCACGCGATGCAGCCGGCCAAAGCGAAGCTTGGTCGCCAGCAATTTCCAGATCTCGACGGCGATGTTTTCCGTGGTGGGGATCGTGACGGCAAACGCGGGCACTTCCTTGTTCAGGAACTTGTGGTCCATCAAGTCCATCACCTGGGTCTCCAGCAACTTCTTCAGGTCCTTCAGGTCGAGGACCATGCCCGTCTTGGGATCAACTTCACCCGCCACCGTTACTTCGAGCACATAGTTGTGACCGTGCCCGTGCGGGTTGTTGGTCTTGCCGAAAATGCGGCGGTTCTCCTCGCCGCTCAGAGCCGGGTTGTGGTAGTAATGCGAGGCGGAAAACTCCGCTCGGCGCGTGACGTAGATCATTCTCTCCCCCGACGACTGTCCTTAGTCCTTGGTCCCTTGTCGTTTGTCCGTAGTGAACTACAGGCGGAGGCGGCTCGCCGTGCAAAAGACAAAGGACCAAGGACATAGGACGTCTTCACGGAATCAACAAGAGCTTTCCCGTCGTCCTCCGGCCTTCCAAGTCACGATGCGCCTGCGTCGCTTGCTCCAACCGATAGATATGCTCAATGCGCAGGTGAACCCTTCCGTCCGAAATCATGTTCAGAACATCGGTCGCCCGCTGCTCGAGTTCTTCTCTCGTGGCGATGTAATGGAACAGGATCGGACGGGTGAGGAACAGTGATCCCTTTTGCGAAAGCCGAATCGGATCGAAGGGCGGCACCGGCCCGCTGGCGCCGCCGAAGAGAACCAGATAGCCGCGCGGCCGGAGGATGTTCAGGTCCTTCTCGAAGGTGGTCTTGCCGACGCCGTCGTAGACCACGTGGACCCCTTTCCCGTCGGTAAGGCGCTTGGTCTCCGCCTCGAAATCCTGCTGCGAATAGAGGATGATATCGTCGGCGCCAGCTTTGCGCGCCAACCTCGCCTTCTCTTCCGTGCCCACGGTGCCGATCACCCGCGCGCCGATGTTCCTGGCCATCTGCACCAAAAGCAGGCCCACGCCTCCCGCCGCGGCATGGATGAGCGCTGTCTCGCCCTTCTTCAGGGGATAGGTACTGTGCACCAGGTAGTGTGCGGTCATGCCCTGGAGCATGGCCGCAGCCGCCTGTTGGTCGCTGACGCTGTCAGGAATTCCAATCAGACGGTCGGCCGGTACGGCGGCGTATTCGGCATAGCTGCCCAAGGGGCCGCAGTACGCCACCCGGTCCCCCGGTTTCACAGACTTCACGTCGCTGCCGACTTCGCTCACTACGCCGGAAGCTTCCTGACCATCTACGAAGGGCAATGACGCGGGATAGCGGCCCTCGCGCAAGTAGATATCAATGAAGTTCACTCCTGCGGCGGCGATTTTCACCAGCGCTTCATTTGGTTTTGGCCGGGGGACAGGAAGATCGACTAGTGTCAGGACTTCGGGTCCACCCGTCTTTTGAACTTGAATCGCTTTCACAGTGGTCCTCCGGAATTGGTCCTTTGTCCTTGGTCCAGGTCCGCTGCAAGAGGCATCGGGCCGGCATTTGACAGCAAAGGACAAAGGACAGGGGACCAAGGGCCTCTTTTTTCGTCAATCGTCAATTGAATAGATGCGGTCCTTCCACTCCACGGTTCGACTGCCGCGCCAAGCCCACGCCGAGCTCAGCAGGAGGAGGCTGAAGAGGAAGGCGCCCCCAAGCCGGTAGTCGATTCTGGCGACGCCGGGCTCAAATCCTAACTCGACGACGGCGCGACGGTAGCGGGTGCTGCGCCAGAGCACACCGAAGAGGCACGCCGCGACCAAAGCCACTGCCCACCGTCGATCGATCCACGCCAAAGCGCCAGCCAAACCCAAGGCCGGGACGGCAACCAGCGGGACCAGGTCGAAAAGCCAGAATTTCGCGGCTTGTCCGAGCAGAGTTCCCAACTTGCCCTCCACAAGCAGGTGGAGGTTCTTGGTCCAGCCGTGCCACATGGCGCGGAAGGTGCGGTACATCCGTGTGGTAACCCACGCGGCGCCATGGATGAACAGCAGGCGCCCACCCGAGGCTTTCACCCGTCGCGCCAGCACAACGTCTTCCAGAACCTCCGCCCGAACCGCCTCGTGCCCTCCGACACGCTCATAAACGTCGCGCCGGATAAGGATGTACTGGCCGTTAGCCGCAGCCGCCGGCGATTCGGGATCATTGACCTCCACGAATCGGAATCGCCCTGCGAGCCACACGTAGACCAACGGGATCACTGCCTTTTCCCACCAAGTCACGGTCACCTGGCCGGGTGAAATCGAGAGCAGGTCGACATGCTCGCGCTCGGCGCGGTCTAGGAGCGCCGCGAGACTGCCTGGCCGGTGCTCGGTATCTGCGTCCGTAAAAAGCAGCCACTCGCCCTTGGCCTCACGCACGCCTATTGCCAGTGCGTGCGTCTTCCCCATCCAGCCGGGCGGCAGCGAACCCGCCGGGATTACGTGCAGCGTCGCAAGGTCCTTCTTCAGGGCCGCGAGAATTTCCGCCGTGCGATCGGCGGACTGATCGTCCACCACGATGATCTCGATCACCTCTTGCTGCGCGGCCACCGATCGCACGGCGGTTT
>Ga0335078_10011432_pt1 | contig 13163 bp, 13 predicted proteins | sample Lox_Sample_32_FD_206711 | JGI IMG/M metagenome (GOLD analysis project Ga0335078, IMG submission 206711) | Soil microbial communities from Loxahatchee National Wildlife Refuge, Florida, United States - Lox_Sample_3.2 | ecosystem: Environmental > Terrestrial > Soil > Wetlands | place: USA... | reverse complement strand
GGTATGGGCCCGGGTTGCGTGGTCGGCGGCCCGGGCGGCGGAGGTGCTACGGTCTGCGCCAAGGCAGGTAAAGCCGCCAAGCCGGCCGCCACTAGGGCAATCCATACGACCCTCAGGGCGGCAATCATATGCAATCCCCGGCTAACCCGTTGTTCGCGCAATTCCAATGTGAGCCAACGCCTCGCTTTACTGAAGGCCACCCGCGAATCAAGCAAGCATTCGCCGAAACTATGACCGCACAGCGGCGGCGACAAAAGCGATTCGTGGAAACCTCAGGTTTGGCGGGTCAAGCGGCTTAAAAGCTCGTCCGCGCTCCGATCCTTTAGTACTGTCCCGAGCTTTGTTTCGCTCGTGACGGGTCTCCCCAGGCGAGGAAAGAGGGAATGCGCAAGCCGATAGTACCGTATTTCAATGGCGACCCATCCAGCTCGGTAACAATGCCACCTGCCGCCGTGAGGATTGCATGGCCGGCTGCCACATCCCAATCCCTCGTCGGCCCAAGACGCGGATAGTGATCGGCGGCCCCTTCGGCCAGGCGGCAAAATTTCAACGAGGACCCGCAGCCGATCCGGCGGGTGTGCGGCAGGTGCTCGAGGTAAGCCTCGGTTGGCGGATCGAGATGGCTGCGGCTGACCATGATGATCAGCTCGCCAAGAGGCGCTGAACGCGAGTGGATAGGCTGCGGCGAAAGCGCTTTTCCCGCATCAAACTCCAGCCGTTCCGCGCCTCGGCCGACAATGCCGCGCCAAATCAGACCGAGTGCTGGCGCGGTGATGACCCCGAGCACCGGACGGCCTTCCGACATAAGCGCGATATTGATCGTATATTCGTTGCGTCCAGCAATATATTCCTTGGTGCCGTCGAGAGGATCAACGAGGTAGTAACGATCGGATTTGGCAGGGAAAGTCCTGCCTTCCGAACATTCTTCGGAAACGATCGGCAAGGGGTGGGCAAGACGGACCAAACCTTCGCGAATGACCGCTTCCGCGGCTTCATCCGCCGTTGTTACCGGGGAACCATCTGCCTTCATGCGAACGCTGTTTGGGGCAAACGCTGCTCTGATCGCATTTACAGCGGCAAGGCTGATTGCGGTGAGCGCATTCATCGCGTCGGGATAGTCGGCAGTATCGAGCTTGGACAACGGAGCTCCTTGCTGCCGTGCCAACCGATGCCCCGGCGCCATCGTGTACCACACAGTACCGACTGCGGCACGATTGCCGAATCACCCATGCTGTGACAGTCAGCAAGTGCCACCGGTTGCAGCGGAGAAGCTCATGTCCGCCCCAGTTTCCGGCCCTATCGCCATCGGGGCTCTCGATCTTGCGGCTTTATTGTGCTCGCGCGTTTGCCATGACCTCATCAGCCCGGTCGGCGCGATTATCAACGGCATCGAAGTCATGGAGGAGGACAAAGACGAGGAGACGAAGACCTTTGCGCTCGATTTGATCAAGAAGAGCGCTTACCAGGCGTCGGCCAAACTTCAATTTTGTCGGCTGGCTTTCGGTGCCGCGGGTTCGGCCGGTGCGCAGATCGATCTCGGCGATGCTGAAAAGCTTGCCCGGGGACTCTTTGACGACGGCAAGACCGCGCTCGTATGGAATCTGCCGCGGTGCTTGTTGGAGAAAAACCGAGTGAAACTTTTGCTGAACATGCTGATCATTGCCGCCGGCACCGTATCGCGCGGCGGAACGCTGACGGCCGAACCGATTGCCAAGGGCGAGGAGATTTCCGGTTTCACCGTGATCGCGTCCGGGCAAACTACTCGCCTCAATCCGGCTATCGGCGGCCTTCTGGCCGGCAGCGTGAGCCAACCTGTGGACGCTCACGCGATTCAGCCCCTCTATGCGGGCATTTTGGCGCGGGATTGTGGGCTTACGCTTTCGGCCCGTGCCGACGGCTCCTCGGTCGTCTTAACCGCTCGCTAACCGGATGGCGCGGGGCGCAAAGAGCGCGCTGCCGCCACCGCGTGCGCACCGCAACCGAAATTAAACCCTTTGCCAACAGACTCCGATTGGTCCGGTCGGGCGTGACGCCCGCCGGCTGGGCACGCGCCTGCGTGCATGACGGCGGCGCTCGGAGCGAAGCGCCGGGCTGCGAAAGTGTGCGTTGGCGAGGCGCGTGGTATGGACGACCTGTTGCGGGAGTTCTTGACCGAGACCAGCGAGAATCTAGAACGGGTCGACGCTGAAATCGTTCGTTTCGAGCACGAGCCGAATAACAGCGAAATCCTCGGCAATATTTTTCGCCTCGTCCATACTATCAAAGGAACCTGTGGCTTTCTCGGGCTTCCCAGGCTCGAAACTTTGGCACACGCAACCGAAACCTTGATGAGCAGGTTCCGTGACGGAATGCCGGTCACCGGCGATGCCGTCACGCTTGTTCTTTCCGCTATCGATCGCATTAAAATCATTCTTGCCGAAATCGAAGAGCAGCAAGGCGAGGACGGCGGCGAGGATAGCGACCTCATCGAACAGCTTTATCGTCTGGCCGGGCATGCCCGCGTCAATCCCGGTACGGCGGACGGTGCGCAAGCTGAACCGGCCTCTCTTGCACCGGCAGGGGCGAAACCTGCGGCGCGTGAAAAGAATGCCTCGGACCGATCCGGTGGAGAGCGCGAACGGCTCGCGAACTATTCAATTCGCGTGCAGGTCGAAACGCTCGATAACCTCATGACCAGGGTCTCCGAACTGGTTCTGACCCGGAACCAGCTCCTTGAGATTGTTCGTCGACACGAAGAGTCCGATTTCAAGATACCCTTGCAGCGACTTTCAAATGTTACCGCTGAGCTGCAGGAAGGCGTGATGAAGACGCGCATGCAGCCAATCGGAAACGCGTGGCAAAAACTGCCGCGGATCGTGCGCGATCTGTGCGCCGAACTCGGAAAAGACATCGAACTCGAGATGCACGGAGCCAACACGGAACTTGACCGCCAAGTTTTGGAAATGGTCAAGGACCCGCTCACGCATCTCGTCCGCAACTGCGCGGATCATGGCATCGAAAGCCCCGCTGAACGGCTTGCGGCGGGTAAGGCGCGTGGCGGCAAGATTCGCCTATCGGCCTGCCACCAAGGCGGTCACATCATCATCGAAGTTGCCGACGATGGGCGTGGTCTCGATGTCGACCGGATCCGTGCGCTCGCGCTGGAGCACGGTTTGCTGAGTGAAGGCGATCTTGCGGCGAAATCCGATTCCGAAATCTGCAACTTGATCTTCACGCCGGGATTCTCGACCGCGACGCGCGTCACCAGCGTTTCCGGCCGCGGTGTGGGCATGGACGTGGTGCGCGCAAATGTGGAGCAGATCGGCGGCACCGTTGATTTGACGTCGGTCCACAAAGTAGGCACGACATTCTCGATCAAGATTCCGCTGACGCTGGCCATCGTTTCCGCGCTTATCGTTGAAGTGAGCGCTCAACGTTTTGCAATCCCGCAACTTGCCGTGCTTGAACTGGTGCGCGCCGGCGGTGAACATCGCATCGAATGGATAAAGGACTCGCCGGTTTTGCGCTTGCGGAAAGAATTGCTACCACTTCTTCATCTCAACGAAATTCTGCGTCTCGGCGAAAGCAGGCCCGACGACGGCTTCGTCGTGGTGATGCAAGTCGGAAATCAGGTGTTCGGACTCGTCGTCGATGGGCTTTTCCACACCGAGGAGATTGTCATCAAGCCGATGTCATCGAAACTGCGCAACATCGCGGCGTTTTCCGGTACCACCATTCTCGGTGATGGCACGGTGATCATGATCATCGATCCCAACGGAATTGTTCAGGCGCTTGGCCGGGCCTCGCCAGTGCTCGCGCGGACGCAAGAAGCCCCGGCGAATGCGGACGACGCCGACAGCCAGAATCTCACTCCGCTGCTGGTATTCCGTGCCGGTTCACCGCAGCCAAAGGCAGTGCCGCTATCGCTAATTTCGCGGCTTGAGGAAATCGACTGCGGACGCATTGAACTGTCCAACGGACAGCATCTCGTGCAATACCGCGGCCAACTGATGCCGCTTTTGCGCATCGATGCCGAGACCGCGATCAAACGCGACGGTATGCAGCCGGTCCTGGTTTTCTCCGACCACAACCACTCTATGGGCCTCATCGTCGATGAGATTGTCGACATTGCAGAACAACGACTCGACATCGAGATCGCAGGCGAACAGCCCGGTGTTCTCGGTTGTGCAGTCGTAAAAGGCAGGGCGACCGAGGTCATCGATATCAGTCACTTTCTGCCGCAAGCATTTGCTGACTGGTTGGATCGGCGTGACGCACGGCCGGCTCCGCTGGCCGCGAAAGTTCTGTTGGTGGACGATTCCGCCTTTTTTCGCGACCTGTTAGCGCCTTTGATCAAGGCCGCCGGCTATCAGGTCGTCGCGGTGGCTTCCGCGACGCAGGCGCTCGCGACGCTCTCCTCCGGCGTCGCGATCGACGTCGTCGTCACCGACATTGAAATGCCGGAGATGGATGGGTTCGCGCTTGCCACAACGCTGCGCCAGGACCCAAGGACAGCCGATATTCCGGTCATTGCGCTCTCGGCGATGATCTCGACAGAGGCGATCCAACGAGGGCGTCGCGCCGGCTTCCACGATTTTGTCGCGAAATTCGATCGAACCGGCCTCATCGCGGCCATCAAAGAACGGACCGACGACCTGCATGCGGCAGCCTGACGGGCGGCAATATCCGGAAGATCTTATGCACAAAGACGAACATTTCACGGAATTCGTCACTTTCACAATCGCCGGCCAGCTGTTTGGCTTGCCGATTGCGCAAGTGCAGGACGTCTTCAAGCCGATGAATGTCACGCGCGTTCCGCTCGTGGGAGCCGAGATCGCGGGAGTGCTCAATCTGCGCGGCCGTATTGTCACTGCGATCGAGATGCGCAGCCGGCTGGACGCGCAACCGCGCGGTGACGGCGCCGATGCAATGGCCATCGGCATCGAAGCCGAGGGCGAATCCTTCGGCCTCTTGGTCGACGCGGTCGGAGAGGTGTTCAAGCTTGCCGATTTCGAACTTGAGCCGAACCCGATCAATCTCGATCGGAAACTGGCTGATTTATCCGTCGGGGTCTACAGGCTCGACGGGCAGCTTCTTGTAGTCCTGGATATCGACGAAGTGCTGAGGCTGCGAGGAGAGGCCGCTGCAGCCTGAACGGCGAATGCAGCATAACATCGAGCGGGCTCGCCCGCGAAGCCTGAAGTGAGGAGCCAATGAAAACGTGCTTGGTGGTGGACGACTCCAGCGTCATCCGCAAGGTGGCGCGGAGAATTCTTGAAGGCCTGGACTTTCAGATCTCTGAAGCTGAGAACGGCCAAGAGGCGATCAATGCATGCCGCGAGCAGATTCCGGACGCGATTCTGCTCGATTGGAACATGCCGAAGATGGACGGATATGAGTTCTTGCGGGCATTGCGGCGGCTGCCTGGCGGCGACAAGCCCAAAGTTGTGTTTTGCACAACTGAAAACGACGTTGCTCACATCGCGCGGGCGCTGCACGCCGGCGCCAACGAATACATCATGAAACCGTTCGACAAGGATATTGTCGAAGCCAAGTTCCAGGAGGTTGGGCTAATCTAAGTTGCGAAAATTGCGGGCGAACGCGGAGTTGGCGCGCGGCCGATGTTTAACCGTTAAGTGCTAAAAGTCGAGTGAAGGTCCAGTGAATGAGTACTGTTGCTTCCGCCGCTGCGAGCGTATCCGCAGCTGACCACCCTATCCGCGTCATGATAGTCGACGACGCGATTGTTGTGCGTCGGCTATTGGCACGCTGGATTGACGCCGAGCCGGACCTGACGGTTGCAGCCTGTTTGCGCACTGGGCGCGAAGCGGTCGAACAGGTCCAAAAAATCGATCCCGATGTCGTTGTCCTCGACGTCGAAATGCCGGAGCTTGACGGCATTTCGGCATTGCCGTTGCTGCTCAGGAAGAAGCGCAACCTCATTGTCATAATGGCTTCGGCGCTGACGCGCCGATGTGCAGAAGTCAGTCTCCGAGCGCTGTCTCTGGGCGCGGCCGATTATGTGCCCAAGCCAGAAGCAGCGACCGACGCTCCAACCTCGGCCGCATTTCAGCGCGAGTTGATCGAAAAAATCCGCAGTCTCGGGGGACGGGACCGCGCGCGGATGGAGTCTCAGCGGTCCGGCGCCGCGAAAGCCCTTGGCCGCCCGGACCGCGGTTCGGCCGTAGCCGAGATCGCAACCTTCGCATTGCGCCCGTTTGCGCGGGTTTTGCCGCAGGTGTTGGCGATCGGATCGTCGACCGGCGGCCCGCAAGCGTTGACCACGCTTATTCAGCAACTGGCCGCTACGCTCGAACGGGTGCCAATCCTGGTCACGCAGCACATGCCACCGACCTTCACGACCGTCCTGGCCGAGCACTTGGCTCGGATCAGCGGCCGACGCGTGCGCGAAGCCGAGCATGGAGAAGCCGTTGTCGCCGGCAGTGTTTATGTGGCTCCAGGAGGCCGGCATATGCGCGTGGCGCGCGGCCGCAACGGGATTTCAATTGCGCTCGGCGACGATCCACCGATCAACTTTTGCAAGCCGGCAGTAGATCCGCTGCTTGCATCCGCGGCCGCATGTTGGGGCGCGGGTACGCTTGCCGTCATCCTGACCGGAATGGGCGCCGACGGCGCTGACGGCGCCCACAAGATTGTGGCCGCCGGCGGCAGCGTAATCGCTCAAAATGAGGCGACCAGCGCGGTATGGGGTATGCCGCGCGCGGTCGCGCAGGCCGGCCTTTGCTCGGCGATACTTCCTCTCCCCGAAATTGGGACGGTGGTCAATCGGTTGTTCTCAAAGGCCGCCGCATGACGCCGGCGGACTTTGACTTCCTGCGCGACTCGCTCAAGCAGCATTCGGGCTTGGTGCTCTCGGCTGACAAGCAATATCTGTTGGAAAGCCGCTTGTTGCCGGTTGCGCGTAAGGCCGGATTCGAGCGCCTCTCGGCGTTGATCGGCGCGCTCAAGGGCGACAACGCCGAAGCGTTGATGACCGCGGTCGTCGAAGCGATGACCACGAACGAATCGTTTTTCTTCCGCGATAAGATGCCGTTCGATAATTTCCGCTCCACGGTGCTTCCAGCGCTGCGGGCTCTGCGGGGGCATTCACGTGCCATTCGAATTTGGTGCGCGGCCGCATCGACCGGCCAAGAGCCTTATTCACTTGCGATGGCTTTGACGGAAATGGACCGTGGACTCGCCGGTTGGCGCATTGAGGTAATCGCTACTGACATTTCCAACGCGGTTCTGGAGAAGGCGCGGCAGGGGCTTTACAGCCAATTCGAAGTGCAGCGCGGGCTCCCGATCCAACTCCTGATCAAGTATTTCAGCCAGAATGGCGAGATGTGGCAAATCGCCCCTGAGATTCGCGCCATGGTAAAGTACCGGCAACTCAATCTTTTGTCGGATTTCTCTGATCTCGGTACGTTTGATTTAATTTTCTGCCGAAACGTGCTGATTTATTTCGACCATGAGACTAAAGTTGATGTACTCGACCGGCTCGCCGAAGTCATCGCCGACGACGGCTATCTTGTGCTCGGCGCGGCGGAAACGGTTGTTGGTTTGACCGACAGCTTCAAGGTGAGTCCCCATTCGCGTGGCCTTTATGCGCCGAATCCGCAGCGGTCAAAGCCGCGCATGGCGCCTGGAAAACGGCTGAAGCCACGATTGGTCGCGGTAAATGCTGGGCGCTGAATCATACAGAGCGGGCCGCCGACGCGCCCTTTTAGGCGATCACGCCAAGGGAAATATCCGGCGCCGCGTAGCGCGAATTTTTGCGCAATTTGACTTCTGCGAATTTACGCGGAGATTTTTGCTTCGTCCTCGCTCGGCTCGCGCAGGACGTAACCGCGGCCCCATACCGTTTCGATATAATTCTTGCCGCTTGAGGCGTTGGCGAGTTTCTTCCGCAGTTTGCAGATGAAAACATCGATAATCTTGAGTTCGGGTTCGTCCATCCCGCCATAAAGATGGTTTAGGAACATTTCTTTGGTGAGCGTCGTGCCCTTGCGTAGCGAGAGCAGTTCCAGCATCTGGTATTCTTTGCCGGTCAGGTGTACGCGCGCGCCGTTGACTTCCACGGTCTTGGTATCGAGGTTGACCACAAGGTCGCCGGTCTGAATGACGGACTGAGCATGTCCCTTGGAACGGCGCACAATGGCATGAATACGGGCGACCAATTCATCCTTGTGGAACGGCTTGGTCATGTAGTCGTCAGCGCCGAAACCCAATCCTCTGACCTTGTCTTCGATGCCGGCCAGGCCCGTCAGAATCAGAATTGGCGTTTTGACTTTCGAAACCCGCAGGCTGCGAAGCACTTCGAAACCCGACATGTCAGGAAGATTGAGATCGAGTAGAATGATGTCGTAGTCGTAGATTTTGCCGAGATCGACCCCTTCTTCCCCAAGGTCGGTCGTGTAGACATTGAAGCTCTCGGACTTGAGCATCAACTCGATCGATTGCGCTGTTGCGCTATCGTCTTCGATCAGCAATACGCGCATGCCAATCCCTCTCTTCGCCACGCGGGCTTAAGGTCGGCACGCCCCTGCGGCGGCCCCCGAAAAACGCCTTGGGACAAACTGATTCGAGACTATAAACAAGGTATGGTTAACAAACCCTGATTCCCCGTTGCAAGCAGTTCGCCAAAATATTTCAGCGACGGGCTGTAAGATATTGCGGGGGAGTGGTTTTTTAGCCACGTGGGTACTCAAGTTCCAAGTTAAGATTCGGCGCTAACCAAATCTTCAGACTCACTCGCTGTCACGGGTGACAGCCGGTTTCTCCCAAGGACACCGCAATGATTAATGGCTCGGGTAAATACAGCGTTAAGAAGCCCACCCGCTGAGTAACCATCTGCACTCGGAATCGCATTTCGATGGCGGTGCAGGCGGCAACGAGCTGGCCTGCAGGCACGAGCGAGTTATGGAAACCGAACGCTAACGTTATCGTGCGACCATTGCACGTTCGCAGGTGCCGCGCTGGCTTTTAACGGGCGCCTGATCCCGTGGCTTCGGGGGAGTAACAGTCAATGAAGTCCCGAGAGACGCTTATTCGCCTAAAGAAGTTTCAGGTTGATGAGAGGCGGCGCAAGGTCGCGCAGATCGAAACAATGATTGCCGAGTTTGAGCGGATGGCGGCGGACTTGGAGCGGGAAATTCGAGTGGAGCAGGATCGCGCCGGTATCCATGACCCTGCACATTTTGCCTATCCGACTTATGCCAAGGCTGCGATGGCCCGCCGCGAGAACCTCAGGCGCTCGGCCGATGACCTACGCGCGCAGCTCGAAAACGCAAAAATAGCGCTCGATGATGCCCTGGACGAGCTCAAGAAGGCCGAACTGCTTGACGAGCGCGACCAAATGCGAGAACGCGAGACCGAGAATGCGGTCGAGCAGCCGCTTGAAGCCATCGCCCTGATGCGCCTACGCGGCGGCGCCACAGCGTAGGTTTTACTGGGCCAAAGACCGACTTTTCCGGCACGGGTTCCTGTCGGCGCAATGCCGCGTGATGAGTGCTTAAGTGCGGCACAATAACCGGCGGCCGATACCCGAAAACTAAGGCCTTCGCTCTCGACGGACGCGGGCTTCCGCGGCGATAATCGCTCTCCGCGCAAGGGTCCGAGGGGCCCGGGGTAAAGGCATGTTAACGCAAGCGGAACTGGTAGAGCTGCTTGCGGCCATCGCCAAGAGCGATGCGGTCGCTTTTGAGCGGCTTTACATAGCGACCCGCGCGAAACTCTACGGCGTCTTGCTCCGTATTTTGGGTAGGCCCGAATTGGCCGATGAGGTTATGCAGGAAACGTACCTCAAGGTTTGGAAAATGGCCGACAGATTCAATCCGACGATCGCCACGCCGATCACCTGGATGGTAGCGCTCGCACGCAACCGGGCCATCGATATCGTGCGCAAGAAAGGCGAAAGCTCCATCGAAGACGAACCGCAAGCGCTCGAGGTCGCAGCCGAAACGCCAACTCCGCTCGCCCGGCGGGAGATGGCAGAGGAACTAAAGCGACTGCTTTCCTGCCTGGGCAAGCTCGATCCGGAAAAGCAGCGCATCGTATTGCTCGCGTACTACAGTGGCTGGAGTCGCGATCAGCTCGCCAAGAAGCTCGATATTCCCGTGAACACAATCAAGACCTGGTTGCGACGCAGTTTGCTTGAAATCCGCGGCTGCATGGGTGCCTAATCTCGGAGGAGGTTTAAGTGGCCATGTACGATGAGGACCAGGAGACGCTCGCCGCCGAATATGTGCTGGGCACACTTTCGGGCGAAGAGCGCGAGCACGCCGAGGCTTTGCGCTCGTTCGATCCGAAATTCGAGAGTTCCGTGCAGCAGTGGGAGCGACGCCTCGGCGAACTCAACGTCATGGTGGAAGCGGTGGAGCCGCCGCCGGCAATCTGGGAGAAGGTCAAGGCGCAAACCGGGCAAATCGAAGCGGGCCGAAGCGGCAGCTCGCCCGACGAACACGCGCCACTTTTGTCGACGGTGGCAGCGCTGGCCTCCGATCTGCCGCCAGAACGTGACGCTGAAACGGCGACCGCCGGCGTGGCGCCCTCAAGCGGTAAGATTGAGCCAGCGTCGCCGCCGAAGCCGCGAAAAATCGAGCCGAGCGCCAATGTTGTCCATCTGGCACGCCGGGTCCGGCGATGGCGCCGTGTAAGTCTCCTCGTCGGCGGGTTGGCAGCGTTGTTGGCACTTTATATTGCGGCGTGGCAGGTGGCGCCCGATCTCATGCCGCCGCAATTGCGTCCACGGCAGGCCAATATAATGGTGCGCTCGGATGGCGCTTCGCATACGCAGGAGGATCGGCTCGTCGCCGTGCTGCAGCAAGGGCCGAACGCCCCAGCATTTCTGCTAACTTTCGACATGCAGCATCGCATGCTTTTCGTACGCAGGGTTTCGGCTCCAGCAGAGGCCGGAAAGAGCTATCAGTTGTGGCTAATTTCCAAGAATCTCGGAGCGCCGCGCTCCCTCGGGCTCGTCGATAAAAATGAATTCACCAGCCGCGAGCTGTCCGGCAATTACGATATCAACACCCTGCGGTCGGCAAACTATGCAATTTCGTTGGAGCCGGATGGTGGTTCACCGACTGGGGCTCCCACGGGGCCGGTACTATTCAGCGGCCGAGCTGTCGAATCGTTACCGGCATCGCCGCCAAAAACGCCCAAAACATGAGCACCCCAATTATTGAACCGCAGGGAGTCGTCCGCTCATGGTGGTGGGTTGGCCAGCCTTAATTATTGGGGCGAGGCTATTGTCCGACTGCGTGACATGAGCAAAAAGGCCGACTACCGCCACCAAAGTGGCGCAAAAGAGTCCAACGACCACGATCTTCAGGTGCGTGCGCCGATCCGCGTCATACATTGAGTGACTCACTGCATTCTCCCGGAGTTGCGCCTCGCTACCAGCTCGGCCTTGACGTATTTAGTTCCGGTAACTGGGTGCGCCTGCTTCGCGCTGAAATGGACCTTCACCCAGGGTTGAACGGTCGTGATAACGAGTGAAGCGAAATTTAGTTCCCACGCACGGAGCCGAGGAATCGGTGAATAGGAAAAGGCGGAGCTGATATTGCGCCGAAGAAAGAAACGCTCCCGAGAATCCGGCCGGTCCCGGCATTTACGTCGCGGTATTTGCGGCGTGCTGGTAATTTGTTTCACCGCCAATGCGTGCGAGTATGTCTCGGCGCAGGATCGGCCGACCTCTTTCGTCGACGCCGCAGCGGTCGTGCCGGGACTTGTCACCGAAATACGTTATGCGGGGACCCATAACTTCGTCGGTCGCCGGATCGACGGTTATGCCGCCGCTCGCTGCCTGCTCACGAAGCCCGCAGCGGCGGCGCTAGCGGAAGTGGCGCGCGATCTTGCTCCACGCGGCCTCGCCATCAAGGTTTTCGACTGCTACAGGCCTGCTCGCGCCGTCGCAAATTTCGTGCGTTGGGCGAGCGACCTCAACGACACTGCCGGCAAGGCCGAGTTCTACCCACACGTCGATAAGCGTACTTTGTTTAAGAATGGCTATATTTCCTCGCGGTCGGGGCACTCGCGCGGCTCGACTGTTGATCTGACACTGGTGCGTATAGGGGATGGCGACCTCGATATGGGCACGCCGTTCGACTTTTTCAGTCCGCTTTCATCGCCCGCCGCGGCCGGCGTCAGCGCCGAAGCGAAGGCCAATCGCTCCGTGCTCGCAACGGCGATGCGGCGCCGCGGCTTTCGCCCTTATGCCAAGGAATGGTGGCACTTCACGCTTTCGGCCGAGCCTTTCCCCAATACATATTTCGATTTTCCGGTACGGTAAGACTAATAGCCCGGCGGAACAACAAAACCGCCGAACTCTCGCTCGACCAGCCCGGCGAAAGCGATCGTGGTGCGGTCCTCAAGGTAAGGACCGACGATCTGGACGCCAATCGGAAGCCCCGCATCGGAAAGCGCGACGGGCACGGCGGTCGCCGGCAGGCCGGGCGTGGTGGCAATCTCCGGCCAGGCCAGCTGATCGAAATATGGAAATTGTTTGCCGTCGATGTCGACAACGCGCGCGGACATCGGTGTTGAATGGTCGTGCGGAAAGGCCGGAGTCGGCATCGATGGGCAGAGGACTACGTCCCATTCGCGGAACAATGCATTCCATTGCTGCCGCAGTTTAATTCGTGCCATGTCGGCAATGGCCCACTCGCGATGGCTTAACACCGCGCCGCGGCTGCGCTCGGCGAACAGGCTGTGATCATCAGAGCTGAGGGCTTCGGCCGCCGCCTGCGCCTCCGAATAGGTTTCCGCCGGCCAGCGCTCCGCCAGCGCCGCGAACAATAAATGCATGTAAAGCTTTGTCGACTCGCTGAGGTCCGGGAGGAGAGGGGTCGTATCGGCTACTTTGACGCCGGCCCTTGCGAGCCGCTCGGCCAAGTGTCCAAGGGCGGCGCGAACGGTGTGGGCAGTTGGCAGCGAGGGACGGTCGTCAATAATGAGGACGCGAAAGTCACGAAGACGCGCATGCCGAGGTGCCGGCAAAGCGAGACGATAAGCGATACCATTGCCTTCTTCGTCCGGACCGGCGGTCACTGCGAGGGCCAGATCGAGATCGGCGGCGCTACGCGCCATCGGTCCGACCACGGCAAGGTCACTCTCACGTTGCACGGTGTTCGGAAGGCGGTGGCCGCGGGGTGGTATCACATTGAGCGTCGGCTTGTGCG